>Ga0164243_10007031_pt1 | contig 16896 bp, 18 predicted proteins | sample OricompcompostOP_FD_108781 | JGI IMG/M metagenome (GOLD analysis project Ga0164243, IMG submission 108781) | Organic Plus compost microbial communities from Emeryville, California, USA - Original compost - Organic plus compost (OP) | ecosystem: Engineered > Solid waste > Mixed feedstock >... | reverse complement strand
CTGTTTGCGCTGCTCCCCCGGCTGGACTCGAACCAGCAACCCTTCGGTTAACAGCCGAATGCTCTGCCAATTGAGCTACAGGGGATTGCTCTGCGTCGGCGCGGATTGCTCCGTGCTGACGGGATAGAACTTTAGCGGATGGGCGATCGCGCTCTGCAAGCACCCCCCGGCAGCCTCGTGGCGGTTGGGGGACAATGAGTGATCGAGCCGGAGACTCCAGGAGGCGGGCATGAAGACTTTCCTGCTCGGCGCGGCCGTCGGGTACGTCCTCGGGGCGCGGGCGGGCCGTGCGCGATATGAGCAGATCGTGCGGACCTACCGCACGGTGGCCGACCACCCGGCCGTGCAGGGCGCCGCCGGCGTCGTGCGGGCCAAGGTGGGTGAGAAGGTCGGCGACAAGCTGCCGTTCGGCAGGTCGGACGGGCATCGGGCCTGAGCGGGTCCTCCCGAACACGCCACGACCCCGGCGCGCCTGGCACCACCCAGGCGGCCGGGGTCGTCGCACGCCCGGCTCACATGCTGCGCAGCACCGACACCACCGCCCCGAGGATCACCGCCCGGTCGCCGTCGATCACCTCGTACGCCGGGTTCCGCGGCTCCAGGTAGACGTGCCCGTCCCGGCGCCGGTAGACCTTCACCGTCGCCTCCTCGTCGATCATCGCGGCGACGATCTGGCCGTTGTGGGCCTCCTGCTGCTGCCGCACCACCACGATGTCGCCGTCGCAGATGGCCGCGTCGATCATCGAGTCGCCGCGGACGCGCAGGCCGAACACGGTGCCGCGGCCGGTCAGTTCGCGCGGCAACGTGAGCGTGTCGTCCAGGTGCTCGATCGCCGAGATCGGCGTGCCCGCCGCGATGTCACCCACCACGGGGACCGGCACGGAGTCCGACGGCTGCGCCGACTTCGCGTCCAGGAAGGCCCGCACGTCGATCGGCCTGGCGACCGTCGCGCTGCGGCGCAGGAAACCCTTCTCCTCCAACGCCGCCAGGTGCTTCGACACCGACGACGACGAGCGCAGCCCCACGGCCTCGCCGATCTCCCGCGTGTTCGGCGCGTACCCGAACCGGTTCACCCAATCGCGGATCGCGAGCAGGATCCGCTGCTGCCGCTCGGGCAGGGACGCCGCGTCCAGGTGCTCGAAAAGATCGTCGTAGGAGGCCACCCGCGGATGTTAGACGTTCACACCCGCGCCACCGCGAACACCCGGCGGAACGGGAACCACGTCGTCCCGTCGGCACGCGGCGGGTAGGCCTCGTCCAGCATCGGCGCCAGCTCCGCGCGGAACCGCCGCCACTCGTCATCGTCCAAAGCCGACCGCACCGGGCGCAACGCGGTGCCGGTGATCCATTCCAGCACGGCGTCCTCCCCGGACAGCCGCTGCGCGTAGGTCGTCTCCCACGCGTCCACCGTGCAGCCGGCGTCGGCGAACAGATCCGCGTACCCCAACGGCGGGTCGACCGCGTCCGGTCCGCGCAACCCGCCCAGCCGCCGCGCCCATGGCTCCCGCGACGCCAGCTCCCGCACCAGCACGTGCGACGGCGCATCCAGGTTGCCCGGTACCTGCATCGCGAACCACGCCCCGCTCGGCAGCTCGCCGATCCAGCGGCGCAGCAGCTGCCGGTGCTCCGGCACCCACTGCAGCACCGCGTTGGTGACCACCACGTCGGTGTCCGGGGACGGCGACCACTCCCGCAGGTCCGCCACCCGCGCGTCGATCCCGTTCTCCCGGGCGGCGGCGACCATCTCCGGTGAGCTGTCGATCGCCTCCAGCGCGGCTCCGGGCCACCGCTTCGCCAGCGACGCGGTGAGGTTCCCCGGCCCGCACCCCAGGTCGACCACGCGCCGCGGCCGGTCGGCGTCGATCCGGGCGATCAGGTCGTAGAACGGCCGTCCTCGCAGGTCAGCGTTGTCGAGGTACTTCTCGGGATCCCACACAGTACGAGCGTACTGCTACCGTTCGGGCGGCGCCAGCTTCTCGTCGGCCTCACGGGCGATCGCCGCGACAACCTCGAGGTCGGCACCAGGGTCGGGCCGGGCCTGCAGCACCACACCGTCGCGGCCCGGTAGCTTCCGCTGCACGAACCACACGCCACCGCTGGTGAGCTCGGCGCGGTGCCGCGCGCGGATCGACCCGTCGACGCGCTGCCGGATCATCCACGGGACCTTGCCCGGGCGCGGCAGCTCGAACCGCACCGGCTCACGATCGCGCAGGACCACCGCGGGACCGGCGGTGCCCGTCTCGTCGGCCTCGGTGATCGTCAGCGTGCCCTCGCCCCACACCGCCTTGCTGATGAGGTGCCAGCCGATGCGCCGGGCACCGCCGTCATGCGGCACCCACAATCCCAGCTCGGTGACCACGACGTGGCCGCCGCCGGCCACGGGTGCGGAACCGACGGCGTTCTCCGATTCGGCCAGCCTGCCGGGGAAACCCTCCGGCAACGGGTCACCGACCAGTCTCCGCAACCACCGCACGCGCTACCCCAGTCCGCCGATGGCCTGCACCTTCAACGCCTTGCGGTACTCCTCGAGCGCCACGAGATCGCCGAACAGCGCGCGGTAGTCGTCGGCCGCCTCGATCGGGGACAGCCGCTGCAGGCGGGACTTGATCTCGGCGATCTGCCGCCCCACCAGGTTCTCCTGCACCGCGGCGATCATGCTGCCGACGTAGTGCGCATCGGCTTCGCCCCTGGCCCGTAACGGCTCCACGGCCAGTTCCGACAGCAGCGACCGCACCGGGCCCTCCGGCGTGTGCGGGGTGGCCGCGTCGATCAGCGCGGGGCCGGCGAGCCCGCTGCCCGTGCCGCCCGCCTTGAGCACCGAGCGGTGCACCGCGACATACGCCGGGTGGGTGAACGCCTCCTCGGGCAGCGCGTCGTACTCCGGGCCCGCGTAGGCGGGTTCCTGCAGCGCCGCCTTGAGCACCTCGCGCTGCGCCATCAACCGGGGGTCCTTCGGGTCCGGCCGCGGGACGTCGGCCCCGGTCGCGGCGGCGGTGGCACGCGGCGCACGGCGGCCGTTGGTGCCCTTCACCGGCGCGCCGCTGCTCTCCCGCACCCGGCGCACGACCATCGCCTCGTCCTGCCAGCCCACCCACCACGACAGCTTGGTGGCGTAGCCGTCCCGCTTCGCGCGGTCCTTGATGCGCGCCACCAGCGGCACGGTGCGCTGCAACGCGGCGACCTGGCCGTCGACCGAGTCCAGGTCGTACTCCTTGAGGATGCTGCGGATCGCGAACTCGAACAGCGGTGTGCGGCGGGCGACCAGGTCGCGCACCGAGGCCTCGCCTTTGGCCAGCCGCAGGTCGCACGGGTCCATGCCCTCGGGTGCGACCGCGATGTAGGTCTGCCCGGCGAAGGTCTGCTCGCCCTCGAACGCCTTGAGCGCCGCCTTCTGGCCCGCCTCGTCGCCGTCGAAGGTGAAGATGATCTCGCCGCGGAACGCGTCGTCGTCCATCAGCAGGCGGCGCAGCACCTTCATGTGCTCTTCGCCGAACGCCGTGCCGCACGACGCGACCGCGGTGGGCACCCCCGCGGCGTGCATCGCCATCACGTCGGTGTAGCCCTCGACGACGACCACCTGGTGGCGCTTGGCGATCTCACGCTTGGCCAGGTCGAGCCCGAACAGCACCTGCGACTTCTTGTAGATCGGGCTTTCGCTGGTGTTGAGGTACTTGGCCTGGATCGGGTCGTCGTCGTGCAGCCTGCGCGCGCCGAACCCGACGACGTCGCCGCTGAGGTCCTTGATCGGCCACACCAGACGGCGGTGGAACCGGTCGATCGGGCCCTGCCTGCCCTCCTTGACCAGCTGGGCCTTGAGCAGTTCGGTGAGCTCGAACCCGCGGTTGAGCAGGTACTTGGTGAGCTTGTCCCATCCCGCGGGCGCGTAGCCGCAGTGGAAGGTCCTGGCGGCCTGCTCGTCGAAGCCGCGTTCGGCGAGGAACTCGCGGGCGAGCCGGGCCTCGGGCGTGCGCAGCTGCTCGGCGTAGAACTCGGCGGCGGCCTTGTGCGCCTCGACCATCCGGGTGCGGGTGCCGCGGTCGCGCTGGACGCTGCCACCGCCGCCCTCGTAGGTGAGGCGGAACCCGACGCGGTCGGCCAGCCGCTCGACCGACTCGACGAACCCGAGGTGGTCGATCTTCATCAGGAACTTGATGACGTCGCCGCCCTCACCGCACCCGAAGCAGTGGAAGGTGCCGTGCGTGGGGCGGACGTTGAACGACGGGGTCTTCTCGTCGTGGAACGGGCACAACCCCTTGAGCGCTCCCCCACCGGCGTTGCGCAGGGCGACGTAGTCGCCGACGACCTCGTCGATCCGGTTGCGCTGCCGCACCTCCGCGATGTCACTGTCCCGGATCCGGCCTGCCACGGCGACCAGTCTAGTGACCGGGGGTGCCCTCCCGTGCGGCACACTCGCTCCATGAGCACCTTGGACGCGGTGGCCGCCGAGTTCGCCGGCCTGCGCACGCACCTGACGGCTGTGGCCTACCGCCTGACCGGTTCGGTAGGCGACGCCGAGGACGCCGTGCAGGAATCGTGGCTGCGGTTGTCCGCGCTGCCCGAGGACAAGCGCAACGCGATCGAGGATCTCGCCGCCTGGCTGACGACGGTCGTCGGCCGCATCTGCCTCGACCGGCTGCGCTCGGCCACCGCGCGGCGGGAACGCTACATCGGCGAGTGGCTGCCCGAACCGATCGTCACGCCGCTGGGGGCGCCGCCGTCGGACGACCCGCTGGACGCCGCGGTGCGCGACGAGGGCGTGCGGATGGCGGCGATGGTGGTGCTCGACCGGCTCACGCCGGAGCAGCGCGTGGCGTTCGTGCTGCACGACGCGTTCGCGGTGCCGTTCGACGAGATCGCGGACATCCTTGGCGTGAGCAGCGCGGCCGCTCGTCAGCACGCCTCCCGCGGCCGCCGCGCCCTCGACGACGCCGAGCCGCCGCCGCGCGCGGACCTCGCCGAACAGCAGGAGGTACTCGACCGGTTCGTGCGGGCGCTCACCTCCGGTGACGTGCGGGCGCTGGCCGAGGTGCTGCACCCCGACGTCGTGCTCGTCGGCGACAGCGACGGCAAGGCCAAGACGAGCGTGCGGGTCATGGTGGGCGCCGACAAGATCATCCGCTTCTTCGCGGGCCTGCTCCGGTTCTACCGGCCGGGCGCGCTCGCCCAGGGGCGCCCGGTGCTGGTCAACGGCGACCTCGGGTTCTTCATCCCGCCCGCGCCCGGCGGTGCGAACTACAAGGACCTCGACGCGCACCTGAACTCGATGGTCGTCCGGGACGGCCTGGTCGTCGCGGTGTACGACCAGGCCAACCCGGACAAACTCACCCGGGCAGGGGTACTCGGCACGCGTCGCCCGACGTGAACCCCTGGTCGGTGATGTCGAGCGCGCTGTTCACGCGGGCCCGCTGGTTCTCCAGGCCGATCAGGTAGGTCAGCTCGAGCAGCCCGGCGCGGCCGAACTCGCGCTCCAGCTCGGCGACCTGTTCGTCGGTGACGGTGACCGGCGTGTTCGACATCGCGTCGGCGTAGGCGAGCGCGAGGCGCTCCGGCCGGGTGAACAACTCGGACGTGGCGTAGTCGTCGATGTTCTTCAACCGCTCGATGTCGAGCCCGTCGTGCTTCTGCAGCATCATGCCGAAGTCGACGCACCACGAGCAGCCCAGCCGCACGGCCGTCCGGTACTGGGCCAGCTCCTTGACGCTGACCGGCAGGTTGCGCACCGCCTTCTCCACGAGCATCTCGTGGACGCCGCTGGCGCGCATCAGGCTCGGCTGGTGCGCGGCGACGGCGAACGGCTCGGGCACGGCACCGTAGCGCCGCACCGCGTAGCGGTACATCAGCTTGGTCAGCAGGCCGGCGTCCTTCGTGGGCACAGCCGGGATGCGTGGCATGGGATCCCTCCCTCGTTCGGTGTCAGTCACCGGGAGGACGAGACAGCGCGGCGCGGTGTGACAGCGGCTGCTAGGCACGCAGGGTGCGCACGTCCCAGACCCACACTCCGTCGACGAACTCGGCGGACTGCCCGAGCAGCCGGTCGACCGTCTCCTCCAGGGCGCTGCCGTTGGTGGTCGGGGCGAGCACCACCGCATCGGCCCGCCAGTACTTCAGGTCCTCGGCCGCCTGAACGCGCTGGGCATCCGTCACCTCCGGGACCACGCCGCTGTCGCGCACGTCGGCCAGCAGGGCGGCCGTCGGGCGTTCCACCGCCCCGTACCGGCCGCGCTTGTCGTCCGGCCCGTTCGGGCCGACGAAGTACCCGCCGGCGAGCGGGAAGCCGAGACCGGCGTCGACCTGCCAGCTCAGCGCCTCCGCGTCGCCGGTACCGGGCAGCGGCACGACCACCACCGACCCGTCGGTGACGTGGTCCCTCCAGGCACCGTCGGCGAAGAACGCAGGCGTCTCCGGACGGAGGTAGGTCTTCAGCGGCGTCGGCGCGAGCGGCAGCAGCACCGCGACCAGCGCGCCCAGCCACAGGAACCGCACCGGCAGGTTGCGGTTCGCGTACGAGGGGGCCGCCGTGAACACGCGGTCGGTCGCGATCGCGAGCAGCGCCGCGATCGCCGGGATGCAGCCGATGGCCAGCCGCGATTCCAGCAGGGAATCGAAAAGCGGCAGCTCCGCGAGCAGCTTCCACGGCCCGGGGATGCCGGTCTCGGTGTGCGCGACGACCAGCTGCACGCCCAGCGACAGCCACGCCATGAGGAACATCGACACGGCGATCGCGCGGGCCACCACGTTGCGCCACAACCAGATCGTCAGCACCACCATGAGCACGATGAGCGGCCAGCCGAAGAACGCGTTTTCCTCGGTGCGGTTCATCGACACGTCCGCGGCGGCCTCCGGTGCGCCCGCGATCGACTCCGTCGCGAACCGGGTGAACGCCGCGGTGTCGTTGCCGACCGGCCCGTGCTCGAGGGTGCGGTAGCTCTGCGGGCCGAAGAACTGCCACCACAGCGGGTAGATCGTGATGGCGATCGCGATCACGGCGGCGATGGCGAGCCCGCCCGCCATGGGCTTGACCGCGCGCAGCGCCTCGCGCGGCCGGAACGCGACCCAGGCCGCGGCGAACAGCACGAACGCCATCATCATGATCAGGAGCGGTTCCTCGCCGAGGAACACCTGGTAGGCGAGCATCAGCCCGAGGACGACGCCGTCGCGCACCGGGCGCTGTCCCTGCGCGAGCCGGATCAGCCGCAGCACGATGAACGGGATGAGGAACAGCACCACGAAGTTCGGGTGCGCGTTGCCGTGCGAGATCATCGCCGGGGCGAAACCGCAGAACGCGCCCCCGATCGCGGCGGCCGTGCGGGAACCGACCAGGTGCCGGGAGAACACCCAGTACCAGGCGATCGCCGTGCCGGACAGCCCGCCGGTGAGCGCGATGGCCCAGGTGACGGTGGGTCCGAACAGCTGGGTGATCGGCGAGAGCGGGATGCTCAGGCCGAACATGGCCGTGTTGGCCATGAGGTTCACGCCGTCGGGGTGGTTCTGCAGCATGGTGCCGAGCGGGTTCTCCCAGTGGAACACCGAGTGCGCGGCGACGGCGAAGAACCACTCCCACATGTTCTGGTCCTGGCCGCTGTTGTACATGTAGCCGCCGCGGGTGAGGTTCATCCACAGCCCGGCGTAGAGGATGAACGCTGCGACCACGTACGAAGCGATGACCAGTGCGTCGGCGCGGCCGAACCGGCGCCTGCGCTCGTCCACGTCGGGCACGGTCTGCGGCGCCTCCAGCAAAGCGGTCACTTCGTCACCCTCGGGGCTCGACTACGCGGGCGAAAAAGTAGACCACACCCGCGGTCGCGTGCCGCACGAGGAGCAGGAAAGGCCGGTCCACCCGCACCTCGACGGGGGTGGCCGGGGTGACCAACGACAACGTCCGGATCATCACGGCGGTGGCCGCGGCGCCCTCGAGCCCCTGCTCGTCGAGCGTGAGGACCGCCTGGTGCTGCACGGCGGAGACGTGGGCGCGGTCGTCGGGCGTCAGGTTGCCGAGGTCGGCCTCGCCCGTCTGGAACAGCGTCCGTACACCGAGGCGCCGGAGTGCGCCGGTGAGGTCGGTGGGCACGTCGAGGTGGACTTTCGGCAGGTGCAGGGCGACCCGCGTGGCGGTTGGTGCGGCGAGCAGGTCGGCGAGCGTGGCCGCGTCGAGGTCGGCTTCCTGCTCGGCGAGGTCGCCGTCGGGGAGCAGGACCGTGGCGGTGACGCCCGCGCCGGGGAGGTCGAGCACCTGCCAACCGTCCAGGTGGGCGTAGCCGAGGCGTTCGGTCTGGCGCATCATGCGGACCCGGCGCGGACCGGACGGGCTGTGGAACTGCTCGTCGCGGGTGTCGGCGTCGCGGAACGGGTGGCGCCAGGCGGCCTTGAGGTAGAGGGCGTTGACGAGGCCGGCGACGGTGTTCGCGTCGACCGCGCCCGGCGGGAGCAGCTCGGGGATGAGGCCGCGGGTGGTGTCGGCGACGTCGGCGTTGATCATGCGCCGGGCGGCTTCGGGGTCGGTGACGAACGGCGCATGCCTGCCTGCGGCGCCCGGCCAGCCCGCGAGGTCGGTGAGGAAACCGTCGTGGAGGGGCAGCTGGTCCCACGCCCAGAGGGTGTTCGCGACGGCCAGGACCGGGTCCTGCTGGCTGGTGGTGTTGTCGAGGCTCGCGGCGGCGCGCAACAGCTCGGCCTGCTTGGCGATGTCCGGGTCGCCGCCGGTGAGCACGCGCAGCAGTTCGTCGGCGGTCCGGCCGCGGGCAGCCTGGCACGCCATGCCGAGTGCGCTCGCGATGGAGTATGGCGAGACCACCGAGTCGCCCCCGCGCCCGGCGACGACCCGGTGCACGGCGAGGCTGAAGGCGAGGTGGTCCCGATCCGGCGTGCGCACGGCCCCGACGCTACCGGAATCCGGGGAAACGTCGAGGTCAGCAACCCTCGACGGACACCCCGCACCACGGGCTCAGCGCCGCCCGGCGTGCGCCCGGTGCCAGGCGAGCGCCTGCGCGTCCGTCAGCGACGCCACCTGGTCGACGACCACCCGCAGCCGGGCCGCGTCGTCGGCGGCGGTGTGCCACGCGGCGCGGAACGTGGGTTCCAGCGGCTCCGGCGAGCGGTCGGCGAGCAGGGTGACCAGTTCGGCGAGCACCTGGCGCTGGCCCTCCTGCACCGCGAGGCGGCGGGGGTCGCTCATCACGTAGCGCAGCGCGAGCGCCTTCAGGAGCGCGACCTCGGCCGCGACCCGCTCCGGCACCTCCAGTGTGGCCGCGTAACGCCCCAGCGGTCCGTCGCCGTGGCCGGCGCGGGTGCCGGTGACCGCGGCGGCGGCGAAGCGGCCGACCAGCTCGCTCGTCATGCGCTTCAGCGCGACCAGAGCGCCAGGACTGGCGTCGAACCCCGGGCGGGCGAGGTCGGCCACCGCGGGCAGTTCGAGCAGGTCACGGGCTGCGCCCTCGAGCACGGACACCGACAGCCGCGAGAAGTGCTTGGCCGCCAGCTCGGCCACCGCGGCCCGCTCGCCGGGATCGCCCAGCACCGACAGCGACAGGCGCCCGGCCAGCACGCCGTCCTCGACGTCGTGCACCGAGTAGGCGACGTCGTCGGCCCAGTCCATGATCTGTGCTTCCAGACAGGTGCGGCGTTCGGGCGCGCCCTCGCGCATCCACTCGAACACCTCCCGGTCGTCGTCGTAGACGCCTAATTTCGCGGTGCCCGCGCGGCGCGGCCACGGGTACTTCGTGGCGGCGTCGAGGCAGGCGCGGGTCAGGTTGAGGCCCGCGTGGTCGACTTTCGGTTCGAGGCGGGTGAGGATGCGCAACGTCTGCGCGTTGGCCTCGAAGCCGCCGCACGGTTGGGCGACCTCGTCCAGCGCGCGTTCGCCGTTGTGGCCGAACGGGGGGTGGCCGATGTCGTGAGCCAGGCCCGCGGTGTCGACCAGGTCCGGATCGGCGCCCAGCTCGTCGGCGATGCCGCGCCCGATCTGCGCGACCTCGAGCGAGTGGGTCAGCCGGGTGCGCGGCACCCCGCTGACCTCGGCACCCTCCCCCGGGCCGACGACCTGCGTCTTGCCCGCGAGCCGGCGCAGCGCCGCGGAGTGCAGGACACGGGCGCGGTCGCGCGCGAAGGCGCTCCGGCCGTCGGCCCGCGAACCGGTGAGCGCCGCTGCCTTGGGCGCCTCGGCGCAGCGGCGCTGTCGATCGTGCTCGCTGTACACGCCGCAACTCTACGGGCGGAGGGTGACGATGTCGGCTCGTCAGCCGCCGACCTCGAGAACGTGCTTGCCGCGCACGCCGCCCGCTTCGACGGCGCGATGGGCGTCGGCGGCAGCGGACAACGGGTGCACGCGGTCGACCACCGGCCGCAGGTGTCCGCTCTCGGCGAGCCGGGTCGCCTCGGCGAACAGCGTCCGCTTCGGGTTGCCGCTGAAGAACCGCACCCGGCGGGAGCCGTGCACCGCCGACGCGACGATGCAGCCGAGCGACCGCACCGGACGGCGCAGGTCGAAGGAGATCGCGATCATCCGGCCGTGGGGGGCGAGCAGGCCGCGGAAGGCGCCGAGCTCGGTGCCGACGGTGTCGAACACGACGTCGAACCGCCCGAGGTCGGCCGGGCCCGTGGTGGTGTAGCTGAGCACTTCGTCGGCACCGAGGCCGCGGACGAACTCCAGGGTGGCGGGCCCGGTCAGCCCGGTGACGTGTGCGCCCATCGCCTTGCCGATCTGCACGGCGAGGCTGCCCATCCCACCACCGGCGCCGCGCACCAGGAGACGCTCGCCGCGGGCGAGGTGGGCCTTGTCGCGCAGGCCGATGATCGGCACCACCGCGCCCGCCACCGATGCGGCTTCCACCGCGGTGAGGTTGGCGGGCGCGCGGGACACGCGGCGCGGATCGACGGCCACGTACTCGGCCGCCGCACCGGTCCCACCCCCGGTGCCGGCCAGCCGAGGCAGCACTCCCCACACGCGATCGCCTTCTCCGAACCCGGGGTCACCGGTACCGCGATCGACCACCTCGCCGACGAAGTCCGCACCCACGCCCTTCGGGAACCGCCTGCCGGTCAGCACCCGCAACTGCCCGGCGCGGGCACTGAGCTCGCCGCGGTTGACACTGGTCGCCCGCACGCGCACCAGGATCTGTCCCGCCCGGGGCCGCGGAACGGCGACCTCGTTCGCGTGCAGGACGTCCGGTGGACCGTAGCGGTCGTACTGAACCGCACGCATCGTCACAACTATTCACCAACCGTCACTTAGAGTCCGATTTCGTTCTCTACCTAGAATAGCGTGATCGACGCCGACGAGCACGGGAGCGAGATGCCGACCACCGACCCGCGCCGAGGGCCGCGCCGCCGGGGGGAAGCCCTCGAACAGGCGATCCTGTCCGCCGCGGTCGACGAGCTGGCCGAGGTCGGCTACCCGGCGCTGACCGTCGACCGGGTGGCGGCCAGGGCCCGCACGAGCAAGGCCGCGATCTACCGCCGTTGGGCCGGACTGCCGCACCTGGTGGTCGACGCGTGCGCGCGCCACCGGTTCACCGACTTCGCGGTCCCGGACACCGGCAACTACCGCGACGACGTGCTCGCGGTGCTGCGGGAGATGACGGCGCGGGTCGCGGGCCCGTTCGGCACCGTCATCCGCACCGTGGTCGGCGAGATCGCGCGCGACCCCGGGTTCGCGGCACTGGCACGCGACCAGCTCGACGTCGCGCGGCGGATCATGACCACCCTGCTGGAGCGCGGGATCGAACGCGGCGAGGTGGACCCGTCGGCGCGCGGCACGGCCCGCGTGACCGTCGCGACCGATCTGCTCGTCCGGCACGTGCTCATGACGCCGGACGAGAACCTCGCCACCGTGCTCGTCGAGATCGTCGACGACATCCACCTGCCGCTCGTGCGCAGGACCGTTCCACGCTGAGCGGTCAGCCCAGCCCGGTCCCGCCGATGTCGTCGGCCGGGGTCCTGGTCAGGCGGTAGAACAGCAGCGCGCCGGTCTCGCGGTAGATGTAGCGGAACTGGGTCTGCCTGGTCTGCACGATCGGCCCGCTGTGCACCGGCGAGGTCCACGTGGCCATGCCCGCGTCGTCGGCCATCGTGCGCGCCCGCAGCGAGTGCCACGGGTCGCTGACCAGCACCGCCGTGTGCCACCCGCGCGCGTCGAACGCGGTCGCCACGGCGCGCAGGCTCCCGAGCGTGTCGCTGCCCTCGCCGACGGCGAGGGTGTCCTCGTCCGGCACGCCCTGCTCCACCAGCCACCGCACGCCCGCGGCGGCCTCGGTGTAGGCGTCACCCGCCTGGTTGCCGCCCGCGGTGACGATCCGGCCGGCCACCCCGTCCTCGTACAGCTGCATCGCCTTGCGCAGCCGCGCCTGGAAGATCGGCGACGGCTTCCCGTTGTACTGCGCCGCCCCGAGGACGACGATCGCGTCGGCGCGGTGGCGGTCGTCCTCGCGCGCGACCTGCCACACGCGGAACGCGGTGCCGCCGACGACCAGCACGAGCACCAGGACGGCGCCCAGCACGGCCCTGCGCATCCAGCTCACCCGATCACCCATCCCGGTCATCCTCCCAGACGGGCTCTCAGAGCCAGCCGCGCTCCTCGGCCAACCGGACGGCCTCCGCGCGGGTTCGGGCACCGGTCTTGCCGATCGCGGCGGACAGGTGGTTGCGCACCGTCCCCTCGGACAGGTGCAGCCTGCGCGCCACATCGGACACGGTCCCGCCGTCGGACGCCGCGCGCAGCACCTCGTGCTCGCGCGGGGTCAGCGGACTCGCGCCGGTGGCCAGTGACTCCGCGGCCAGCGCCGGATCGACCACCCGAAGTCCGCTGTGGACCCGACGGACGGCGTCGACGAGCTGTTCCGGCGGCGAGTCCTTCACGACGAACCCCGCGGCGCCCGCGGTCATCGCGCGCGCCAGGTAGCCGGGCCTGCCGAACGTGGTGCACACGATGATCCGGCACGACGGCAACGCCGCGTGCAGTTCGGCCGCCGCGGTGAGGCCGTCCTTGCCGGGCATCTGGACGTCGAGCAACGCCACATCCGGCCGGCTGCCCTCGGCCGCGGCCAGCACCTCGTCACCCGAACCGACCTGGCCGACCACCTCGATGTCCGGCTCCAGCCCGAGCACGGTGGCCAAGGCCCCGCGCACCATCGCCTGGTCGTCGGCGAGCAGGACGCGGATCACGGCACCTCCACCGGACGTGCCGCCGGAACCTCGGCGCGCAACCGGAAGCCCTCACCGGGCTTCGCCCGCACCTCGATCGTGCCGCCCACCTGAGCCACGCGTTCCTCCAGTCCCCGCAAGCCGTTGCCGGACGCACCCGGCTCCACTCCCCGTCCGTTGTCGGAGATCTCCAGCCAGTTGCGCCCCAGCCGCACCCGCACCCGCGTCGCGCCGGAGTGCCGCAGCACGTTGGTGACCGCCTCGCGCAGGACGTACCCGAATGTCGACTGCAGCTCCGGGCGCACGTTGTCCACCGCGCTGGGCAGGTCGGCGTCGATCTCGGCAGCCCGCAGCGCCGTACGCGCCCCCACCAGCTCCGCCGACAGCGACACCTGCCGGTACTCCGACACCGTCGCCCGCACGTCGGCCAATGCGCTGCGGGCCAGCCCCTCGACCTCGTGGATCTCGGTGGCGGCGCGGTCCGGATCGGCCTTGCTCTCGATCAGCCGCCGCGCCAGTCCCGCCTTCACCGTGATCGTGGTGAGGCTGTGGCCGAGGATGTCGTGCAGATCCCGTGCCAGGCGTTCCCGTTCGGCGCTGACGGCGAGCACCGCGATCTCGTCATTGGCCCGCTGCAGGGATCGGACCGTCCGCGCCAGCCTGCCGAGGAAGAACATCGCCGACGTGATGCCGAAGACCGTGCCGAAGTCGCCCGGTGTGCTCGCCAGCCCCGGGTGCAGGAACACGATGAGCGCGCCGCCGCCGAGCGCGACGCCGTTGAGCACCAGCACCCAGCCCGACGGCAACGTCAACGCGAGGACGACCGTCGCGAAGAGCAGGGTGTACACGCTGGCGCCCGTGCCCAGCACAGCCAGACCGAACGCGACCACCAGCACCGCGAACGTCAGGCGCACCCGCATGGTCCGGTACGGGAACAGGAAGAACGGGAACGCCAGGTAGCACCCGCCGTAGCAGACCAGCAGTGTGATCAGCAGCGGGCTGCCGACGTTGTGCGCGGTCGGGATGGCGGCGACCAGGTAGAACAGCAGGGCCAGCGGCGGCCAACGACGGCGGAACGAAGCCGACCTGGCCGGATCGCCGACCGTCTCCGTCCACCAGTCGGCCCTATCGTCGCCGTCCACCTGTTTCTCCCCGTCACACCCGCGCGGAATCCCTACGGTAGCGCCGCACCACGACGATCCCGAGCACGACCGTCCACACCCCGAGCCACAGCACGGCCTCCCCGAGGCTCGCGCTCAGCTCGGTCGTGACCGCGCCCCGCCCGATCTGGCCCATCCAGTAGCTGGGCAGAACGTGCGCGACCTGCAACAGCCACTCCGGCATCGCGTCGATGGGGATGAAGATCCCGCCGACCAACGCCATCGGCAGCATCACCAGCTGCGTGATCGGCTGCACCGAGTCGGCCGTGCCGATCTGCCCGATGACCAGACCGAGCAGGGCGAACGGAATGGCCGCGAGCCACACCCCCAGGGTGACCCGCAGCCAGCTGCCCAGGTTCAGCGACACCCCTTCGGCCAGCGCGCCGACCAACGGCACGAGGATCACCGGCGCGAGCGCGAGCGCCAGGCCGGTGGCGGCCTTGGCGGTGAGGTAACCGGCACCCGACAGCGGGGTGAGGCGCAGCTGCCGCTGCCAGCCCGCCTGGCGTTCCGTCGCCACGCGCGGTCCGACGAACAGGGCGGAGGTCATCGCGCCGAACGAGGTCATGCCGACCATCAGCGTCGCGATCATGCCCGGCTGGCCGTTGCCGCCGAAGATGCTGACGTAGAGCAGGAACAGCAGCACCGGGAACGCCACCGTGAAGATCAGGAACCGCGGCGAGCGCTGCACCCGCCGGATCTCCAGAGCCAGGAAACGCAGGCTCATCGCACGCCCTCCTCGTCGGCGGTGAGGGTCAGGAAGGCGCCTTCCAACCCGATCGCGGTGATCTCGATGTCGTGGGCGCCGGGGAACCAGCTCAGCAGGGCGCGCAGGGTCGCGTCGGAATCCGCGCTCGACAGGGCGACCCGGTCGCCGCGCAGCTCGCACTCGGTGACACCCGGCAGCTTCGCCACGTGCTGGGCGGTCGCGCCGGGCACGACGGCGCGCAGCGTGCGGCCACTGGCCAGCGCGCGCACCTGGGCCACCGAGCCGTCGGCGACCACCCGGCCCGCCCGCATGAGCACGACGCGGTCGGCGAACTCCTCAGCCTCCTCGAGGTAGTGCGTCGCGAACAGCACGGTGCGGCCGGAGGCGGTGTAGGCGTGCATGGATTTCCAGAACTCGCGCCTGCTCGCCACGTCCATCGCCGCGGTCGGCTCGTCGAGCACCAGCAGGTGCGGATCGCTGACCAGCGCGAGCGCGAAGCGGACACGCTGCTTCTGGCCGCCGGAGAGCTTGGTGCCGCGCCGGCTCTCCAGGTCCTCGACGCCGGCACGGCGCAACGCCTCGGCGACGGGCATCGGCTTGCGGTGCAGCGACGCGACCATCCCGACCATCTCACCCACGGTGGCGTCGTCGAGCAGCGCGCCGCCCTGCAGCATCGCGCCGACGGCACCGTGGGCGACGGCGTCGGCCGCGGAGCTGCCGAAGATCGACACCTCGCCGGAATCGGGCTTGGTCAGCCCCAGCAGCATGTCGATCGTGGTCGACTTGCCCGCACCGTTGGGCCCCAGCAGCGCCACCACCTCACCCGGTGCGATGGCCAGATCGACCCGGTCGACGGCGCGCACCTCGCCGTAGTGCTTGCGCAGCCCCGCGAGCCGCACCGCGGCGTGGGACAGCGTGTGTGTTCCGTTCATGCGGCACAGCGTCCTGCCACGACGGCTCGCGCGCGGGGGCCGTGCGTCATGTCTTGATCATGACAAATGTCAGGACGTCTCCCGACTTTGGGATACGCTCCCAGATATGAGAACGCTGTCGGATCGGCTCGCCGCACGCCTGGCCGAACTGCGCACCGAGCGCGGCTGGTCACTCGAGGACCTCGCCGCGCGCTCCGGGTTGAGCCGCTCGACGCTGTCCCGTGTGGAGCGCGGTGAGATCAGCCCCACCGCGACCCAGCTCGGCAAGCTCTGCACCGTGTACGAACGGCCGATGTCGCGCCTGCTGACCGAGGTGGAGGCCGACGGGCCGCAGCTGATCCGCGCGGCGGAGCAAGGCCTGTGGACCGACGCGGACAGCGGGTACGTGCGGCGTTCGGTGTCGCCGCCGCACCCGGCGATGCGCGGGGAAGTCGTCGAGGGCACGCTGCGGCCGGGCGCGGACATCTCCTGCGACGCGCCGTCCGTACCCGGCCTGGAGCAGCACCTCTGGCTGCTGGAGGGTGCGCTCGAAGTCACCGTCGACGGCCGCGCGCACGCACTGGCACCGGGCGACTGCCTGCGGTTCCGGCTGTGGGGTCCGACCCGCTTCCGGGCCACCGGGTCGGACCCCGCCGCGGCGGCCCGCTACCTGCTGGTACTGGTGATGCCGTGATCACGCGACTGACCCCCGCCCGCTACCGCGCCGCCGTGCCCGCGCTCGGCGAGGTGCTCGCCGACTGCACCAACGGCGGCGCCTCGGTGAAATTTCTGGCCCCGCTCGACCCCGCCGCGGCCGCGGACTGGTGGCGGGGCCTGGTCGGCGCCGTCGACGACGGGTCGGTCCTGGTCTGGGCCGCCTGGGCGGGATGGCGGCTGACCGGCACCGTGCAGGTGCGGCGGACGGCGCTGCCCAACGCCCCGCACCGCGGCGAGCTGGCCACGCTGCTGGTGCACCGCGACG
>Ga0164243_10007030_pt1 | contig 16898 bp, 15 predicted proteins | sample OricompcompostOP_FD_108781 | JGI IMG/M metagenome (GOLD analysis project Ga0164243, IMG submission 108781) | Organic Plus compost microbial communities from Emeryville, California, USA - Original compost - Organic plus compost (OP) | ecosystem: Engineered > Solid waste > Mixed feedstock >... | reverse complement strand
GCCCCCTCCACCGCGGAGGACCCGGCTCGCAGCGGCAGCATGGGCCTGGGGCGGTGGTCGAGCAGCATCGGATTGCCGATCAGTTCCAGGCCGTCACCGCCGCGCCGGTAGCGCTGCGCGAACCGCACTCCCGCCGACCTGCCCTGCTCGTAGGCGTCGACGAACACCGCCTCGGTCCGGTCCTCGTCCAGCGTCAGGTAGCCGTCCCAGGCGAGCGCGACGTGGCGCGGCACCGGATCGGCGGCGGCGAGGTCGTCGCGGGCGAGCGTCACGCTGCCCTCGACGGAGAAGTCCTCCTCGCTGTCGACGTAGCCGGTGGCCACCTTCTCGCCGTCGGACATCACGGCCAGCACGAACGGGACGAAGCCCGCCTCGTCGTCCTCTGCCTGGGCCACCGCGTGGTCGATCGCGTCGAACAGGGTCGCGGTGGCGGCGTTGCCGAGGTTGGGAACCGGGTCGGTCATCGGGGCCTTCCTGTGATCGGGGAGGGGTCCCCGCTCCGACGGCGAGCGAGACGTCCCGGTTCCCCCGCCGTCCGTCGCGAGACGGCCGCGTGTCGGTTAGCGTCGGAAGATCGGCGTGTGAGGAGTGCGGATGCGGGTGCTGGTGGCGGGCGCGTCCGGGTTCGTCGGGCGGCGGCTGTGTCCCGCGCTCACCGGAGCGGGGCACGAGGTGGCCGCGATGACCCGCCGCCCGGACGCCTACCGGGGCGCGGGCGAGCCGGTGCGCGGCGACGTGCACGACGCGACCTCGCTGGACGCGGCGCTGGCCGGCGCGGACGCGGCCTTCTACCTGGTGCACTCGCTCGACGAACCGGACTTCGAGCAGCGCGACGCCGCCGCGGCGCGCGCGTTCGGCCGCGCGGCGGCCAGGGCGGGGCTGGGGCGCATCGTCTATCTCGGCGGTCTCGGCGACGACGCGGACGCGCTGTCGGCGCATCTGCGCAGCCGCCGCCAGGTGGAGGGGTTGCTCGGTGAGGCGGGCGTGCCGGTCACCGTGCTGCGCGCCGGGATCGTCATCGGTCACGGCGGCATCTCCTGGGAGATCACCCGCCAGCTGGTGGAGAACCTCCCCGCGATGATCACTCCGCGCTGGGTGGGTACGCGCACGCAACCCATCGCGCTGGCGGACGTGGTGCGGTACCTGGTGGCGCTGCTGGACGTCGAACCGGGCGGGGTGTTCGAGGCGGGGGGTCCGGACGTGCTCGGCTACGGTGACATGCTGCGCCGGGTCGCCGCGATCGAGGGCAAGCGCCGCCTGGTCGTGCCGGTCCCGCTGCTGTCTCCCCGCCTGTCTTCGCTGTGGTTGTCCCTGGTCACCGACGTCGACACGCAGACCGGGCGGTCGCTGGTGGACTCGATGACCAACGAGGTCGTGGTGCGCGATCCCCGGTTGCGCGAGGTCGTGCCGTTCGAGCCGATGGGTTTCGACGCCGCCGTGCGGACGGCGCTGCGGGAGCGCGCCGAGGCGCGACCGTGAACACCCCGGTGCGGACCGCCCTGCGGACGGCGGCGGTCACCGCGGGCGGTGCGGGCACGCTCGGGTACTCGTTGTCGCGGGAGCCCGGATCGCCGCGGTTCTTCGCCGCCACCGCCGCGACCGCGGCGATCTGGTGCGCGGGTGCCCTGCCACGGCGGGTGAGCGGCGGTCCGGTGCTGGCCCCGGTCGCCGCGGGCGCGGGCGCGTTCGCGCTGTTCCGCGTCGGGGCGGCGGTCGCGGGCCGGATCCCGCCGTTGCGCCGGGCGCTACGCGGCGTGCTCGGCTACGCCACCGCGGGCAACCGGGCGGCCGTGGTCCTGACGACGCTGGCCAACGGCGCGGCCGAGGAGCTCTATTTCCGCGGTGCGCTCTACGACCGGCTGGGGCCGCGCCGCTCGACCGCCGTGTACGTGCTCGTCACCGGCGCCACCCGCAACCCGGCGCTGATCGCGGCGTCGGTGGTGATGGGAACGCTGTGCACCTGGCAGCGGCGGGCGAGTGGCAGCGTGCGCGCGCCGCTGGTCACCCACCTGGTGTGGTCGGCGCTGATGCTGTGGCGTCTGCCCACCCTCGTGTCCGAGGACCCGCCTTCGTAACCTGTCCGGGTGACAAGCGCGGACGAGGTGACCGTCCACCGGCCCGGCGAGCTGCTGGCCGGCCGCTACCGGTTGCGCAGCCGCCTGGGCGCGGGCGCGATGGGCGTCGTCTGGCTCGCGGTGGACGAACGGCTCGACCGGCCGGTGGCGGTCAAGGTGCTGTGGCCCGGCCCGGCGCAGAGCGAGCAGGCCCGTGCGCGCATCGTGCGCGAGGGCCGCATCGCCGCCCGGCTGCGGCACCCGCACGCGGTCACCGTGCACGACGTGGCCGAGCACGACGGTCAGCCGGTGCTGGTGATGGAGTACCTGCCCTCCCGCAGTCTGGCGACCGTGGTGGCTGAGGGCGGACCACAGCCGCCGCGCACCGTCGCGCGGATCGGGGAGCAGATCGCCTCCGCGCTGGCCGCCGCGCACGCCGCGGGCGTGGTGCACCGCGACGTCAAACCCGGCAACGTCCTGGTGGGTGACGACGGCAGCGCGAAGCTCGCCGACTTCGGCATCTCCCGCGCCACCGGGGACGCCGCACTCACCCAGGCCGGTCTGGTCGCGGGCACCCCGGCGTACCTGGCGCCGGAGATCGCGCGCGGGTGGGAACCCGGCCCGGAAGCCGACGTGTTCTCCCTCGGCTCGACGCTGTACGCCGCCGTCGAGGGTGTACCCCCGTTCGGTGCGGACGAGAACTCCATCGCACTCCTGCACCGGGTCGCCGCGGGGCAGGTCGCACCGCCATCGCAACGGGGGCACGCGGGTCCGCTCGCGCCGGTCCTGACGGCGGTGCTGCGCGCCGACCCTGCGCGCCGTCCCGGCGCCGCGCAGGTCGCGACGGCACTGCGCGCGGTGGCCGACGGGCAGCCGGTGCCGCCGGGTGCGCTTGACGCCGCCCGCACCCGGCCGGTCGCCACCCCGGCCGCGGCGACGGTGCCGGTGCGGCCCGCAGGCGGCACGCGGGTGGACAACAGGCCGGTCGCTTTCGAGGGTCGGCGCAGGAAGCGCTTCCTGCTGCCCGCGGCGGGCGCGGCGCTCGCGTTGCTGGCGGTGGTCGTGCTGGTGCTGCAGATGTCACCGGACCCGCCGGCGCCCGCGCAGGCCGCCCCCGCCGCGACGATCGACACGGCGGCGCTCACGCGGGCGGTGGGTGAGTACTACGCGCTGTTGCCCGGCCGGCCGGACAACGCGTGGACGCACCTCGGCCCCCGTTTGCAGGCGCAGGGCGTGGACGCCTACCGCGCCCGCTGGGCCGGCGTCACGGCGCTGACCGTCACGGTGCCGCCCGCGGTGGCTGGGGAGAACCAGGTGTCGGTGACGATCTCCTACACCCTCTCCGACGGCCGGGTGGTGACCGAACCGCACCGCCTGGGACTCATCCCGGCCGCACCGGCGCCCCTGATCGACACCGACGACGTGCTCGCCAGTGACACGAGCACTCCGCCGCCGCCCGCGCCCACCCCGGACCAGCCGAAGGGCAAGGGCGGCAAGGATGCCGGGGACGGCAAACACGGCAAGGGAGACAAGAAGGGCGACCACCGGCCCGGACCCGGCCGGGGTCACGGCCCTGGCCACGGTCACGACGACTGAGCGTCGCGCGGGGGTGGTTCCGCGGGGGCACCTGTTTCGCCGGTTGAGCGTCGCGCGGGTGAGTGCGCGCCGTGATGGGTTGTGGCGGTCCGGGCGGTGGTCGGGTTTCGGTGGTTGAGCGTCGCGCATGGGTGGGTGCCCGTGTGTCGTGACGGCCGCGGTGGCGCGGGCGGTGGTGGGGTTTCGCCGGTTGGGTGTTGTGGGTGGCTGGGGAGCCCGGGCGCTGTGGTGGTCGGGGCGTGGCCGCCTGGGTGGCGGTGCCGGTGTGGACGGTTGGCCGGAGTGCCCCTGCCGCGCCGCGGTGGTCGGGGCGCTCCTGTGGCGGTGGTGGGGTTCGCGTTGTGTCTCGCGCGGGTGAGTGCGCGCCGTGATGGGTTGTGGCGGTCCGGGCGGTGGTGGGGTTTCGCCGGTTGGGCGTTGTGGGTGGCTGGGGAGCCCGGGCGCTGTGGTGGTCGGGGTGTGGTCTCCGGGCGGTGGTGGCGGTACGGACGGTTGGCCCGGGCGCCGCGGCGCGCTGTGGTGGTCGGGGCGTGGCCGCCTGGGTGGCGGTGCCGGTGTGGACGGTTGGCCGGAGAGCCCCTGCCGCGCCGCGGTGGTGGGTTTTGCCGTTGTGCCCGCGTGCGGGTGGGCGCCGGCGCGTCGTGACGGCTGGGGCGCGGTCCGGGCAGTGGGTTTCGCCGGTTGGGCGTGGGGTGGCGGGTGAGTCCTGTGCGGTGGTTGGGGGCGGTGCCGGCATGGGCGGTCGGTCAGCCGGGCGCCGCGGTGGTCGGCGTGGCCGCGGCGGTGGTCGGTCGCGCTGGTTGAGCCCCGCGCGGGTGCCGGCGACCCGCGCGCCGCGGTGGGTTCGGCCCGGTCGGGCGTCCACTCCGGACACGCGGAGGGCCCCGGGGCGGCATGTCGCGGCACCGCAACGTTTCGGCCTACGCCGGATACCGATGGTTTGCGAGATCACCCGTCCGGGTATCGCTCGGCAGTCCCCATCGGAGCAGGGCCGGCCGCGTGCCCAGCCCTGCAGGCAGAAAGAGTCGCCATGATCGTTCTCGGTGTCATCCTGCTCATCGTCGGTCTGCTGACCGGCATCTCCATCATCTGGACGATCGGCATCGTCCTGCTGGTCGTGGGGGCGGCCCTGGCGATCCTCGGCGGCACCGGGCGCAAGGTCGGCGGCAGGGCGCACTGGTTCTGATCCGCACCACAGACGAGTGCCGGCCCCTCCCCTCGGGGGCCGGCACTCCCGTGTGCGGGTCAGACGATCAGGTGGTCCAGGCCTGCCGCGCGCAGCACGACGAGGCTGGCATGGCTCGCCGGGTGCACGCGCAGCACTGCCTCCTCGGCCGCGCGCGCCAGCGCCGCCGCACCCGACACCGCCAGGAAGTCCACTGCGGACAGATCCACCTCGACCCGCTCCGTCGCGAGCCGCCCCGCTTCGGCGAGCGCGTCGGCGAAGGCCGGAGCCGTGCGCAGATCCACCTCGCCCGTGACGGCGACCGTCACCACTCCACCGTCCAGTACTGCGGTCCGGACCTTCACCGATCACCTCCGAGGTGAAGTCTGAACAGGGTTCAACCCCGGGGAGGCGATCTCGCCCCGGATTCACCGGATGTAGTGACGTGCGGGCCGGGTCTACTAGGGCGCGCCGAGCTCCAGATCGGCGGCGGTCGCGCCGGCCGCGATCGTGGTGACGCGCGGTCTGCTGGTGGCGTTGACCAGCGTGTAGTCGCCCGGTGTGAGCCGCTCGAAGCGGTATCCGCCGTCCTGGCCGGTCACTGCGGTGGCCACCGGGCGTCCCGCCGCGTCGCGCAGTTCCAGCGGAAGCCCGGCCACCGGGCGGCCTTCGGCGACGATGGTGCCGGTGAGGGTGGTGTGCGTGTCCAGCACGAGGTCGACCTCGTGCGTGCTGCCGCCACCCAGCGGGACGACCGTGGCCGCGGGTTCGGCCCCGGGCGCCGCCGCGACGAGCGTGATCTCCGCGGCGTCCAGTGCGGTGACCCGGTACTGGCCGTCCGGATCGGACACCGTGCTCGCGATGACCTCGCCGGACGGGCCGACCGCGGTGACCGCGGCCGCCGGAACCGGTTGTCCGCTGTGCCGGTCCCGCACCACGCCGTGCACGCTCGTGGCGGGGTCGAGGACCACGTCGAGCGGCGCGGCCGCGCCGGTGCCGACCGTCGCGGACGTGGCGAAGGGCTGGAAACCCGTCTTCGCCACGATCAGCACGTACGTCCCGGGGACCAGGCCGGACACGGCGAACGCGCCGTCGTCGCCGGTGTGGGCGCGGGCGACCTGCGCGCCGACCCGGTCGGTCAGGGTCAGCGTCGCTCCCGCCAGCGGCCGCCTCCCGCTGCCGACCCGTCCGGTCAGCGTCACCTGAGTCGTGGTGTAGCCGGTCACGCGAGCTCCTTCCGCGCGGAAAGATCGATGTCGTGCTGCAGGGCCGGCCCGGCCCCGATCGTGATCGGTTCGTGCACCAGCGGGTGTTCGACCGCCACCACGGTCAGCGGTTCGGCGGGCAGGGACGCGAGCGTGAACGCGCCGTCCGACCCGGCGGTCGTGCTCGTCGCGACGCTGCCGTCCGCGCGGTGCGCGGTGACGGTGACCAGCGCGGGCCCGGCGGTGCCGCGCACCGTGCCCGTCACGACCCGGCCCGCCGGTGCGGCCGGGGTGGTGCTCTGCGGGGCGGGGTGCGCCGCGCGCCGGGCGGGCAGGAACGCCGCCACGAACAGCGCGACGAGCGCCGCGCCCGCACCGATCGCCAGCACCACCCGGAACCCGTTCTGCGACGGCAGGGTCGCCGGTCCGAGCCGGATGGTCATCTGCGCCAGCACCACGCCGGCCACGGCGCTGGAGGTCGAGGTGCCGATCGAGCGCATCAGCGTGTTGAGGCTGTTGGCCGACGCGGTTTCCGACACCGGCACCGCGCCCATGATCAGCGCGGGCATCGCCCCGTAGGACAGTCCGATCCCGGCGCCGATCACACACGACACGATGATCAGGTGCCAGACCTCGGACATCAGCACGATGTCGAGGCCGTAGCCCGCGGCGACGACGACCGCGCCGCACATCAACGTCACCTTCGGTCCGCTGGTGCGCGTGATACGGGCCGACAGCGGTGCCATCGCCATCATGACCAGACCGGACGGTGCCATCACCAGGCCGGCCACCAGCATGCTCTGTCCGAGCCCGAACCCGGTTGCCGTCGGCAGCTGCAGCAGCTGCGGCAGGACCAGCGACATGGCGAACATCGCGAAACCGAACACCACCGAGGCGATGTTGGTGAGCAGCACCTGGCGCCGCGCGGTGACACGCAGGTCGACCAGCGGTTCGCGCGTCCGCAGCTCCCAGAACCCCCACAGCAGCAGGATCACGACGGCGGCGACGAAGAAGCCGACGGTCAGCCGGTCGCCCCAGCCCCAGTCGCCGCCCTTGGAGATCGCCAGCAGCAGGCAGAACAGCGCGACGGACAACCCGAGCGCGCCCGGCAGGTCGAACCGGCCGCCCGCGCGCACCCGCGACTCCGGGACGAGCGAGACGACCAGGATGAACGCGACCACGCCCAGGCCCGCGGACGACCAGAACAGCACGTGCCAGTCGGTGTTCTCGGCGAGCAGCGCCGCGGCGGGCAGGCCGAGCGCGCCGCCGACGCCGAGGGAGGCGCTCATCATCGCGGTGGCCGCCCCCAGCTTCTCGGCGGGCAGCTCGTCGCGCATGATGCTGATGCCCAGCGGGATCACGCCGGAGGACAGGCCCTGCAGCGCACGGCCCACGATCATCGGCACGAGACTTCCGGACAGCCCGCACGTGACCGAGCCCGCGATCAGCAGGATCACGCTGACCAGCAGCATCCGCCGCTTGCCGTACATGTCGCCGAGGCGGCCGACCGTCGGGGTCGCCACCGCCGCGGCGAGCAGCGTCGCGGTGATGGCCCAGGCGGTGTCGGCCGACGAGGCACCGAGCAGCGTGGGCAGCTCGGGCACCAGCGGGATGATCAGGGTCTGCATGAGCGAGACCACGATGCCGGTGAACGCCAGCACCGCGACCACGCCGCCGGGCCGGCGCGCAGCGGACGCCGGGGGGCCGGCATGAGCAGGGGCAGCGGGCATTGCCGGTCCTCCGATGGATTAAATCAACCGATTGAGTTAGCCTAACAGACCCGGTGAGCGCGGCCGGATGTGAACGGTAAACTGCCTGGTGATCCCAGTATTCGGACGATGTGGTGGGGGCCATGACGACGAGGACGAGGTCCGATCGCGTCACCGCCACGCGCGAGGCGATCCTCGGTACCGCCGAGCGCCTGTTCGCCGAGCACGGCGTCTACGCCGTGTCCAACCGGCAGATCAGCGAGGCCGCGGGGCAGGGCAACACCGCCGCGGTCGGCTACCACTTCGGCACCAAGGCCGACCTGGTGCGCGAGATCATCCGCAAGCACACCGCCGCGATGGACCGCATCCGCGAGCGTCTCGTCGGTGAGGTCGAGGGGTCCGGCGACGTGCGCGACTGGGTCGCGTGCATGGTGCGCCCCACGACGGAGCACCTGGCCGCGCTGGGCAACCCGACGTGGTTCGCCCGCTTCGGCGCGCAGATCATGACCGACCCGGCGCTGCGTGACCTGATGGCGGAGGAAGCGCTGATGGCGCCCTCGATGAAGCGGGTGCTGGAGGGGCTCAAGCGCTGCCTGCCGCAGCTGCCGCCCGAGGTGCGGGCCGAGCGCGGCGCCATGGCGCGGCAACTGATGGTGCACATGAACGCCGAACGGGAGCGCGCTCTCGCCGACGGCGCGCCGACGCCTCGGCCGACCTGGCATGACGCGGCGACCGGTCTGGTGGACGCGATCGTGGGACTGTGGCTGGCTCCGGTGACCGATCCGGCTGACGCGTAGGTCCGGTTCCCCGGCCGGGTCGCGCGCGATCTCCGGTTCTGTACCTATTGGTATGTACAGTGTCGGTGTGTACGCGATGCAGTACGAGCTGACCTTGCCCGCGGACTACGACATGGGGATCATCCGGCGCCGCGTCGCCACGCGCGGGCACCGCACGGACGCCTTCGGCGGTCTCGGGGTGAAGGCCTACCTGATCCGGGAGCGCGGCGTGGGCGGTTCGGAGGTGAACCAGTACGCGCCGTTCTACCTGTGGCACGACACCGGCGGCATGGCGCGCTTCCTCGTCGGCGGTGGCGGATTCCAGGGCATCGTCGACGACTTCGGGCGGCCGCCGGTGCGGCACTGGACCGGCGTCGCCCTCGAACGCGGACCCGCGGGAGAACCGTGCGCCGCCTCGCGGGAAACCCGCGGCCTCGCCGACCTGGACGCCGAGATCGCGGACCTGGCCGAGCTGGCCCGGCGCGACGACGTGCACACCACCGCACTCGTCGTCGACCCGCTCAGCTGGGAGCTCATCCGCGTCACGCTGTGGGCCGAGCGCGGTCCCGGACGCTACGAGGTGCTCCACACCTCCGCGCCGCACCTCGACGAAATCCCCCGCGGGCGGCAGTGGTGACCCTGGAGCTCGGGGGCTTCACCGTGCGCCACCCCGCTGCCGGGTTCACCCGGTGGCGGGGTGGCGCTCCGCGGGTTCCTCGGCCAGCAGGTAGCCGCTCCCGCGCAGGGTCTGGATGCTCGCGCGGCCGAACGGGGCGTCGATCTTCTTGCGCAGGTACCCCACGTACAACTCGACGGTGTTCACGTTGCCCGCGTACTCCTCGTTCCACACCGCGGCCAGCAGCGCCGATTTGGTGACGACGTCACCGGCGCGCCGCATCAGGAACTCCAGCACCGCGAACTCGCGCTGGGTGAGCCGCACCTCCACGCCCGCCCGGAACACCCGGCGCCGGGCCGGGTCGAGCACCAGGTCCCCGGCGCGCAGCTCAGTGGGCCGCGGCGGCGCGGCACGGCGGCACAGCGCACGCAATCGCGCGGGCAGCGCGACGAACGAGAACGGTTTGCGCACGAAGTCATCGGCGCCGAGGTCGAAGGCGTCGGCCTCGTCGTACTCGCCGTCTTTGCTGCTGAGCACCATCACCGGTGTCCACACGCGAGCGGAACGCAAGCGCCGCAGGACCTCGTAACCGGAGATACCCGGCAGCAGCAGGTCGAGCAGAACGGCGTCGAACCCGCCGGTAACCGCCTCGGCCAGTCCGGTGTGGCCGTCCAGCGCGATCTTCACCGTGTGGCCCCCGGCCCCCAGTACGTCCGTGAGCTCGGCCCCGCACCGCGGGTCGTCGTCGATCAGGAGAGCGCGCATCGGTCGTTTTCCTCCCTGCCAACGGAAAATCGGCAGGGGGTGCAGAGGCGTTACGCACCGGGCGGCAGTGGTGGTGCCCGTCATCCCACCGGCACCGCCTCCCGCACGGCCGGTTCACGCGCGGGCCACGGCACCAACCGCGGTGGGCGGCGCGCGGCGAGGTCCTCCGCCCAGCCCGCGGCGAGCACCGCCACCACCAGGAGCGCCGCCGCCAGGCCGAAGTGCGAGGCGGGCGGGAGGTCCCAGGTGTCGGTCATCGCCAGCGACAGGCCGAGCGCGGCGTTGTGCCACAGGTAGATCGTGAACACCCGCGCGTTGACCAGCGATACGAACCCGCGCAACCAGGGCGCCCTGTCCAGCCAGCCCAGTCCCGGCGCGATGCGCAGCAGCACCAGCACCACCCCGGCCGACAGCAGCGCTTCGCCGAGCGGGATCCCGGACGGGGCGTAGCCGCTGTCCGCGTTGGGGTGCCCGCAGATCCACAGCGCACCCGCGAACACGGCCGTGATGGCGAGTGTGCCGACGAGCACGGGGCGCAGTCGTGCGAGCGCGCCCTCGCGGTGGGCGATCCCCAGCATCCAGCACGCGCCGAACACGGAGGCGTCCAGCACGGCCGCACCGATCGAGCCGGATCCGCTCAACGGCGATCCGAGCAGCGCGTCGGCGGCCACCAGCGCCACCGGCGCGAGCGTGGCGACCAGCGGGTGGGCGCGGAACAAGCGCAACAGCAGGGGTGTGAGCAGCACGAACCACAGGAATGCTCGGACGAACCACAGCACCGTCACGCCGTCGGTCGCCCACGCCGCGGCCGGCGGATCGAGCACCGGGAACGCCCAGAACACCAGCTGCGGCCAGGACAACCCGCTCCAGCCGCCGATGAGCATCACCGGCACCAGGGCCAGCCCGAACAACCACACCGGCGGCAGCACGCGGCGCAGCCGGTGACCGACCACGTCGACCGTGGGTGTGCTCCGCAGCGACCGCACCATCAACGATGCGGCGATCGCGAACGCGACACCCATCGACGGGAACGCGAGCGCCACCGGAACCTCACCCGTGGTGTGGTAGGCCAGCAGCGCCACGAGCGCGACCACGCGGAGCACGTCGAACCAGCGATCGCGCTGCGCGTCCGAGACGGGCGGCTTCCGCCGCGGCACCGTCGCGACCGGCGCATCCGGCGTGATCGGCACCGCCGGGGCACGCCACGTGACCGGAACGCGCCCCGGCGCGGGCGTCCGCGCCGTCCCCGCCGCCGACGTCACGACACCCTCCAACGCGCCGGTGCGCAGCATCCGCTGCCAGCGCACCCGCACCCCGGCGGCCGCTGCCGCGATCGACTGTCCCAGCACGACGTACATCAACTGCCGGTACACGAGCTGTTGCGCGGGCATCAGCCACAGCGGCCCGAGTGGTTCCCGGTCCATCCGGAATGCCAGCACCGCGCCGCCGGTCTGCAGCGCCATGATGATCAGCCACAGGACCAGCGTGGTGGCCGGGTTGAGGAAGAACAGCCCGTACACGAAGAAGATGTCGATCAACGGGGCGCTCACCGGCATCAGGATCTGGAACGCCGCGACGTGCAGCAGCCCGAACCGGCCCACCCGGCCCGCCGCGCCGCGCTGCACGATCGCCCTGCGGTGCTTCCAGATCGCCTGCATGGTGCCGTACGTCCAGCGGAACCGCTGCTGCCACAGTTGTCGCGCCGTGGTCGGCGCCTCGGTGTAGGCGATCGCGCGCTCTTCGTACACCACCCGCCAGCCCGCGCGTCCGATCGCGATGGTCAGGTCGGTGTCCTCGGCCAGCGTCTCGTGGCTGACCCCGCCCGCCGCGAGCAGCGCCGCGCGCCGGAACGCGCCCGCCGCGCCGGGCACGGTGGTCATCGAGCCGGTGATCTCGTGCACCCGGCGGTCCACGTTGAACCCCACCACGTACTCGATGTGCTGCAGGCGCGTGAGGAACGTGTCCCGGTTGGCGATCTTGACGTTGCCCGCGACCGCGCCCACCTCCGGGTCGGCGAACGGCTGCACCAGCAGCCGGACCGTGTCCGGGGCGAATACCGTGTCCCCGTCCACCATCACGATCAGGTCGTGCGAGGCGTGCGCGATGCCCGTGTTGAGCGCCGCCGGTTTACCGCCGTTCGGGCGCCGGATCACCCGCACCCCGGGCAGCGCGAGCGATTCCACCAACTCACCCGTGCCGTCGGTCGAGCCGTCGTCGACGACCAGCACCTCCACCGGATGATCACCGGCCACAATGGACCGTAATGCCACCTCGATGTTGGCGCGCTCGTTGTGCGCGGGCACGATCACCGACACCGGTTGTGTCACCGGGATGCCCCAGCGCCACCCCGTGCGCCTGCGGGCGTGACGGCGCGCGATGCGCACCATCAGCACCAGGCGCACGATCACCAGGATTCCCACGCCGAGCAGGATCCACTGCAGGAACGTCACCACGGCCAGTGACGAGCCGACCACGGTGAGCAGGACGGTGCCCGCGGCGCGCTGGGCGCCGGTGGCGGGCTGGTTCCCACCAGGCAGGTTCACCGCGTCGCTGACCGTGGTGAACCGGTACCCCTTCGTCTTGAGCTCGGGGATCAGCCGGTCCAGCGCCGCGACCGTCTGCGAGCGGTCGCCGCCGGAGTCGTGCATCAGCACGGTTGCGCCCTTGCCCCCAGGCGGCGTCGAGTTGCGCACGATCGCGTCGACCCCCGGGCGGCCCCAGTCGTCGCTGTCGGCGTCGGTGAAGACCGCGACGTAGCCCTTCGCGCCCGCGTCCAGCACGGTGCGGTAGCCGAGGTCGTCGATCGCCTCGGTCGAGGAGGAGAACGGCGGCCGGAAAAGGTGGCTGGTCACGCCCGCCGCGCCGGCCAGCGCCAGCTGGGTCTCGTCCAGCTCCCGTTCCATCCGCCAGTGCGACGTCTCCACGAGGTCGGGGTGCGTGAAGGTGTGGTGGGCCAGTTCGGAACCCTGGTCGTGGATCGCGCGGATCAGTTCGGGGTGGCTGGTGGCGCGGGATCCGACGACGAAGAAGGTGGCGGTCACGCCGTGCTTGCGCAGGATCGACAACACCTGCGGCGTCCACGTCGGATCGGGGCCGTCGTCGAAGGTGAGCGCGATCGTGCCGTCCGGGATCGCGTGCGAGCGCACCGGCTGCCGGGTCGCGTCCACCACGGAGCCGCCGTCGATGACGGACTCGGGCACCGTGGCCTGACCGACGCTGTCGTGCGCGAGGTTGTCGCTGACGATGCCCGCGCTGGCGAACCCGGCGACGACGAGCATCAGCCCCAGCAATGCGGCCATCAGGCCCGCCAGCAGCCAGGACCAGCGGATCCGTCTGCGCCGTTTCTCTGTCATGGGGCTCCTCATCCGGGCGGGACGGTCAGTGAGACGCCGGGCACGAGCACCAGGGTCGTACCGTCGGACGACTCCGGTGCGGGTTGGGCGGGCGCTACGGGTTCGGCCGGCTCCGGTTGTGCCGGTGGTTGCTCCGCGGGTGGCTGCTCGACGACCGGCGGATCGGGGTTCTGGGCAGGCGGGTTCTGGGCAGGCGGATTCGCCGGTGGGTTCGCCGCCGGGGGAGGCTGCGTGCCTGCGGGTGGGTTGGGGCGGGTGACCACGGGCGGCGCCGTGGCCTGCGATCGTGGCGGGGCGGGCGCCACGGCCTGGGGCGGAGCACCGCCCGGGACGATCGCGCCGCTCGCGGCTGCGCCGGGCACTCCGGGCGCGAGCGGCAGCGGCCCGGGCATGCCGGGCAGGGCGAGTGGCCCGGCCAGTGGCAGCGGGACCATCCCGTCCGGACCGGGGGTGACCGCCTGGAGCAGGTCGGCGACCGGCGGTTGCGGTGCCGCGTCCGCGACCTGGAAACCGGGCGGCAGCTCGTCGTCCGGGCCGATGTCGGGGAGGACGGCCGGGGCGTCGGCGGGGTCCATCGGTGGTTGGGTACCGCCGACGAGCACGGCCACCCCACCGATGTAGGCGACCGCCCCGGTCGCGGCGAGCGCGGCGGCGAGCCGTACCCAGATGCGGCGGTGCCCGCGCGGGTCGACGAACACCGGCCGGATCACGGCGGGTCCGGGGTTCTGCTCAACGTTCACGCGGCCTCCTCGGTGAGCGCACGGATGAAGTCGTAGGGGGCCTGGTCGAGACCGCTACAGGTCGCGGCGGCCTCGGCCCGGCCGGGACACGCGCCGTTGTCCCTGGCGAGCGACCACAGGGCGACGAAGGCGAGGTGGTGGGCCTCGGCGTAGTGGCGCACCGCTCGCACGTCCTCGACGGTCGTGGTGACCCCCGTGTCGTTGCGCCCGGCCATGAGCGTCAGGCCGAGCCGGTCGCGGGACAGACCGAACGCGGTCAGCTGCTCGCCGACCGTGTCGGCCGCGGCCAGCAGCGAGTCGGTCCACGTGCCGGACACCGGGAAGTTCATCAGCATCGCGTTGACGGTGATTTCGACGTCACGCGCGGTGAGCGCTCGCACGAGCGGCAGGTAGGCCGACTCCAGGCCCCGTTCCGCGTCGGCGACGGGCAAGGTCAGGGTGATCGCGGTGCCGCGATCGTCCTGCACCCGCGCCAGCGCGTCGGCGACCAGGTCCGTGGGCACGATGGCCTCGACGTCCACGTCGAGGCGGTCCGCGCCGGTCGCGTCCAGTGCGGCGGTGTAGGCCCGGGCGAGGTCGGCGGGGGAGGCGCAGCTGTTCTCCAGGTACTCGCCGGTGGCGCCGCCACTCGCCGCGGTCACCGAACCTCCCGCGGCGCGGACGGCGGCGATGTCGGCCAGCAGCGCGGGATCGGACAGCGCGCGCTCGCTGCCCCACACCGGCTCGCACCGGCCCTCGCGGGCGAGCAGGAACGCGAGCACGAACTCCCGCGCCGGTGACCCCGCCACCGCGGCGTCGATGCCGGTCGGCCGGAACGATACGTCCACATAGGACGCTGCAGTGGTCGGTTGCCTCGGCTCGGCGGGTGACGGGGACGCGCACCCGGCGAGCACGACCGCGCACGCGGCGGCGAGAGCCCGGCTCGCGGCGCCTGCCCGGCGGCCCGATCCGGACGCTTCACTCATGCGATCCAGATTAGGAAGGGCAACCTGTGGGAACGCTGTGGAACGATCTTGGCGACAACGTTGCCCGGACTGGAAAAGGCTCACACGACGACACGTGCGGGTGGGTTTCGCGCGCGAGTGGGTACGCCGGCGGGGGAGACCATTCCGGAAGGAGACCCATGCGAGCGACGTTGATCTACGGTGCCGGGGACGTCCGCGTCGAGGACGTGCCGGACCCGAAACTGCACGAGCCCACCGATGCGCTGGTGCGCGTGGTGGCCTCGTGTGTGTGCGGCAGCGACCTGTGGCCGTACGGCTCCATGGCGCGCGTCGACCAGGGGCGGCGGATCGGGCACGAGTTCCTCGGCGTGGTCGAGGAGACCGGGGCGGAGGTGCCCGGGTTCGCGCCGGGCGACCTGGTGGTCGCGCCGTTCGTCTGGTCCGACGGCACGTGCGAGTTCTGCCGCGAGGGTCTGCACACCTCGTGCAGGCACGGCGGCGGCTGGGGCGCCGACGGGGTGGACGGCGCCCAGGGGGAGGCGGTGCGGGTGCCGCAGGCGCAGGGCACGCTGGTCACGCTGCCCGTCGGGGAGGACTCCGCGTTGCTGCCCTCGCTGCTCACACTCGCCGATGTGTTCCCGACCGGGCACCACGCCGCGGTGTCGGCGGGCACCGGCCCGGGCAGTTCGGTGACCGTGATCGGGGACGGCGCCGTCGGGCTGTGCGCCGTGCTGGCGGCGCGCAGGCTGGGTGCCGAGCGGATCGTGCTGATGGGGCGGCACACCGAGCGCACCGACCTCGGACGGGAGTTCGGGGCCACCGACGTCGTGGCCGAACGCGGCGAGGAGGGTGTGGCACGTGCACGCGAGGTGACCGGCGGTGACGGAACCCACGTGGTGCTGGAGTGCGTCGGCACGAAGCAGGCGCTGGACACCGCGTTCGGCGTGGTGCGTGACGGGGGTGCGGTGAGCCGGGTCGGGGTGCCGCAGTACCTCGACGGACCCGTCGGCGCTTCGATGTTCATGCGCAACGTCAGCCTTACGGGTGGTGTGGCGCCGGCGCGCGCTTACATCGAGCAGTTGCTGCCCGACGTTCTCGACGGGAAGGTGGAGCCCGGTCGGGTGTTCGATCGCACGATCGGACTCGAGGAGGTTCCGGATGGCTACCGTGCGATGGCGGACCGGTCGGCGGTGAAGGTGCTGATCCGCCCCTGAGGTTGCAGGGCCCGCCGGCGCGGCCGAGACTCGGGGAATGGCCGACAGCGGTGGCAACGACATCCTGACCGAGCGCGACGTCGAGTTCTCCACGGCTCTGCGCGGTTACGACCGCAGGGAGGTCGACGCCTACGTCCGCCGCCTGCGGGCGCGCGCGGGGCACCTCGCCGCCGAGCTGGCCGAGAAGGAGCAGCGCCTGTCCGAAGTGGGCGGTGACGCGTCGGTGCCGCTCCAGGTGGCCGGATCGGGCAACATCGGGGCACGGGTGGAGCGGATCATCGCCCAGGCCGAGCACGAGGCCAAGGAGATCCGCGAGCAGGCCGAAAAGGACGCCGCGGACATCCGCAAGGCCTACGAGGACCTGGCCGAGGAGGCACGCAGGCAGCGCGAGGAGCAGGCGAAGCGGGCCGAGACCGAGGCACGCGAGATGATCCGGCGGGCGGAGCAGGAGGTCGCCCGCCTGCGCACCGCGCGCCAGACCGTGCTCGACCAGCTGATGGAGATCGGCACGATCATCGACGGCGCCTCGATGCACGCGGCGCGCACGCCGGAGCTGCACCCCTCGTCGAAGGAGGTGCTCGCGATCGGCCCGGCGACTGCGAAGTCCGAACAGGACGCTGCGCCGGCGGCGCCGGAACCGCGCAAACCGAACGAGACCGGCAAGATCAACCCGGCGATTCTCGCGGCGAAGGCCCGCCGGGAGGCCAAGCGGGCGGAGGGCGCCGAGGAGGCGGGCGCCAAGGGGTGACGCCGCGGCGGGG
>Ga0164243_10007028_pt1 | contig 16899 bp, 14 predicted proteins | sample OricompcompostOP_FD_108781 | JGI IMG/M metagenome (GOLD analysis project Ga0164243, IMG submission 108781) | Organic Plus compost microbial communities from Emeryville, California, USA - Original compost - Organic plus compost (OP) | ecosystem: Engineered > Solid waste > Mixed feedstock >... | reverse complement strand
TTCATGGCGAGATAGGTCAGCGTGTATTGGGCGATGCCGCCCAAGACGATGAGAATGAGAACGGCGGTTCGCACAGATGATCCTTCGGTGTGCGAGCGGGAGCCGTGAAGCGCTTGCTCCTGCGGGATAGCGGGATGATGCCTTTCGGCAACGGGCATCAAGTGTACGGTGTCTCGACCGTTTTCGCGATTGTACGTGCGCCCTTTTCGATGATTCGCCACTGGACGGCCATGTGAGCCTAGGGCGCTTTCGCAAGAAACGTGCTCACGACGAAGCCGCTCTCCCCGGAATCGACCACGGTGACGGGATACCAGGTATACCCTTCGGCCTCGATCGCATCGCCGGTGATCGTCAGCTTCGTATCCTTGCCAAGCTCGGTCACGATCGCACCGGTGGCGGATGGCTCGGCCCGGAGGTTGATCTGCGAGTCGGTGGTTACCACGGTGTCGCCAGCGGCAACACTCAAGGCCGTCGGCGTGCCCACCGGGGCCGTCGCCGGGGTTGCCGAGCCGGAGAGGGAGACATAACGGGGGGCATCGGCGATCGCGGACGGGGCGACCCGGGCCAGGGTGCCGGGCGAATAGGGCTTCAGCTGGAATGCGGCCCAGCCCTCACGGGTCGCGCCAGGCACGAGCCGGCGGGCGACATCGGGAATGGGGGCGTTCAGCGCCAGGATGTTGTCCCAAACCTCGCCATCGGTGTCGCAGAGCATCAGGGCGTTGGGCGAGAAGTCGGCTGGGCGATCGGAGAGGTTGGTGACGCGCAGGTAGACGCCGAGCCAGGTGGAGATCTCGGTGCTCTGGTCCTGCGCGCTCTGCGCGAGCGCGCGCAGGCCGTAGTCGGAGTTGTCGTAGACCTCCTGGCCGCTGCCGGTACGGATCACCGTCACTGCCCAGTCGCCGGCTCGCACGGCGGTGCCGACGGCGGCTGGGCTGCCGGGATCGGCGCCCGCGTCGGAATCGGGATCGGCCGCTGGAGGAAAGGACGGGATCGCCGCCCCCTCGGAGAGGCCGAGGATGGCGCTGTCCCAGTCGCCGCCGAGGAGGATGCTCTCGAACCAGAGCGTCGCGGCCGACGGATCGTCGACGAGCATCGGCAGCCAGCCATCGAGCGTGGCACCCGGCTGGACGGTCCCCTGGAGCTCGGGAGTCGGTCCGGCGAGGCTGGCTGCCGGGCGAAGCACGCCGTCGCTCCCCGTGGCGCCGAAATCGGCCATGTTCAGGATGAGCGGGGTGCTGCCCGTATTGGTCGCCTGGACGTGCGCCAGGAGATAGCCGACCCCGTCCGGAGCGGTCGTGTTTCCGGCATTGGCCGATGCGATCCGGTTCGCGGCCTCGTCCCCTGAGACAACCTCAACGACTGCGAGGCGCCACGGACCAGCGGTTGCGGTCTGGCCGATCGGGGTGAGGGCGGGCAACGACGACGTGGTTTGGGTCTGCATCGGGTGTCCTGCCTGCATGACGCTCGCCGGTTCCGCGCCTGCGGCTGCGAGCGTCCTTCCTTATATACCGCTCAGTAGGCGCATGCGTTTCGCCGCCGTTCACGTGGGACGCGGACTGGTTGGACCGCCGGGGCGACGCTGCCTGCGGACATGGTACCGCGCAGCGGCGGGCGGTGCTGGCGGCGTGGTTGCGCCGGTCGATTCCGGGCGGCAGTGATCCAGCTGCGATAAAGCTGCGTTGTACCGGACGAAGCACCACGAACCAGGACCCGGGTTCTCGGCTCGTGAACGCTCGTGGGGAGGCAATCGGCGTTGGTCGCGACGCGCCGTGGCTCCCATTCCACACGACTGGCCCGGGCCACGAAGCGCGGCCCAACGCAGGAAGGGAACACTGCCATGCTGGCACGAACACTCCATGCCGATCTGCTCTCCGCGATTGCCGAACATCGCGCATCGGGCGCCGTCTCGCCCGGCACCCGCGCCCGTCTGGCTGCTGCGCAGCAGGCGTTCACCAACGATGTCGACGTGGTGAACTACGCGCTGACGCTGGAGCACCTGGAGTCAGCGTTCTACAAGCTGGCGTCCCAGTACACCTTTGGCAACGACCCGTTCGGCAACTCGATCGACGAATGGCTGGGCGTGATCGGCTCCCATGAGGATGCGCATGTCGAGGCGCTGACCGGGGTCGTCACCCAGCTCGGCGGGGAACCTGTCGCGGCGGCAGAATACGACTTCAAGGTGACCGATGCCGCCAGCTTCCTGACAACGGCCGCTGCCGTCGAGAACCTTGGGGTCGCGGCCTACGATGGCGCCGGAGCCTCCATCCAGAGCCCGGACATCCTGCTCGCGGCCGGCGGAATCGTCGCCGTCGAGGCCCGCCATGCCGCCTACCTGAACGTGGTTACCGGGGCATCCCCTTTCCCGGCCGCCGTCGAGACGCCGAAGACCCCGCAGGAGGTTCTGGAGGTCGCCAAGCCGTTCATCGTCTCCGGCATGTAGACCATTGGTACAGCGTTGTTGCTCGCGACGATGCCGGATTGGCATCCCAGACAGGCAGGAGACCAGACCATGACTTCGCATCAGCTTCCGCATGCGGCCAGGCTGCAGCACCTCATCGACCGGCACGTTTTCCGGCACAATGCCCTTTCGCGCCGGGCGCTTCTGCGGAACGGCGCGGTCGCGGGCGGCGGTCTTGTCGCCATCTCGATCCTCGGTGCCTCCGGAGTCGGGGCGCAGGGCATGGCCACCCCGGAGGCGAGCCCGATGGATGAGCCCGCCTTCATGAACGACGTCGATGTCCTGAACTACGCGCTCACGCTCGAGCACCTGGAGACGGCCTTCTATCGCGATGGCCTGGCGAAGATCGGCGCGGCGGGCATTACTGGCCTGGGGTTCCAGGAGGGTGTGTTCGACCGCCTCGGTGAGATCGCCGCCCACGAGGCCGCGCACGTCGAGACCCTCACCTCCGTCATCACGCAACTGGGCGGCACGCCGGTGGCCGAGGCAACCTACGACTTCGGCTACACCGATGCCGCCGGTTTCGTGATGACCTCGATGGTGCTGGAGAATATCGGCGTAAGTGCCTACAACGGCGCCGCGCCCTACCTCCAGCAATCGCCGGACCTGCTGACTGCCGCCCTGACCATTCACGGCGTGGAAGCGCGCCACGCCAGCTACGCTGCGCTGCTGAACGGCGAGAATCCATTCCCGGATGCGGTGAACCCCTATCTGACACCCGCGCAGGTGCTGGAGCAGGCTGGCCCGCTCATCGTCGGCTCGTGATGGCCGCGCTGCGGCACGCTCCGGTGCATATCGCAGGGATCTAGCGTATCGGGCGGCGAACCGTGACATCTTCCCGTCGCCCCGGTCAAAGACAGCGCCCGGTTCGTCAGTGCGAACCGGGCGCTGTCTTGCTCCCAACCGTGCACCGGTCATTCGCGTTCGTGGTATGGTGCGAGACGCATCGTTCCAGATCAATTCCCTGGTGTCGGGGAAGTCGTGAAAGGTACGTGGATGGCGATCCAGCAGCAGAACCGGCCGCAGCGGACGTTCGACATCGCGGAGGCGTTCGCAACCGGCGACCCTTACGCGACCTACGCCTGGTTCCGCGAACACGATCCCGTCTCGTTCGGGGAGGAGCGGGACTGGGCGCCACCCGCGGCCAGCCTCTTTCGCCATGATGATGTTTTCCGGTTGCTGCGCGATACCCGGCTCGGCAAGGAATGGAGCCGTGTCCTGCCCCCGAGCGATGCGCCGCAGCCGTTGAGCGACCCCGACAGCTTTCACGCCATCGCCGGCAACTGGATGCTCTTCCGCGATCCGCCGGTGCATACCCACCTGCGCGGGCTTGCCAACCTCGCCTTCACTCCCCGGCAGGTCGAGCGGATGCGGCCCGAGATCGAGTGCCTGGCGGCAGGGCTGCTTGCTGACCTGAAGCGCCAGGCGGCGGAGCAGGGCCAGGCCGACCTCATCATGGCCTATGCCTACCCGCTGCCGACGCTGGTCATCGCGCAGATCCTCGGCATTCCAAGGGAGGATTTCGGCAAGTTCCGCCGCTGGGCGGGCGACATCGCCGCCGCGATCGACTTCCCGCTCGAGGGGCTGGCCGAGTTTCAGGCGCGCGTGGACCAGACGACGCACGAGCTGGCCGAATACCTGCGCTGGGTCTTCTCGTTGCGCAAGGCCGATCCGCAGGACGATCTCATCTCCCGGCTGATCGCTGCCGACGAGGACGGCAGGCGGCTGGATGAGGATGAGGTGATCGGCACCTGCATCCTGCTGCTCGTCGCGGGACATGAGACGACGGTGAACCTGATCGGCAACGGTACGCTGGCCCTGATGCGCCACCGCGACCAGTGGGATGCGCTGGTCCGTGATCCCGGCCTCGCCCGGAATGCGACGGAAGAGCTGCTGCGCTACGACAGCCCTGTGCAGATGACGACCCGCGTCGCCTTCGAGCCGATCGAGCTGGGCGGCGGTATCGTGATTCCGCCCGCGACGGAGGTGATCTTCGTGCTTGGCAGCGCCAATCGTGATCCCGCTGCCTTTGCCGATCCGGACCGGCTCGATCTCACCAGGAAGGTGGAGCGCATCATATCGTTCGGCATGGGCATCCACTTCTGCCTCGGGTCGCCGCTGGCCCGGCTGGAGGGCGCGGTGGCCTTCCGCACGCTGGTGTCGGGTGCGCCGGAGATGATCTGGACCGGGGACACCCCCACGTGGCGGCCCGGCGCGGTGTTGCATGGGCTTCACGATCTTCCGGTGGCGTTCCCTTCCTGACCGGCGGCGAGGCGGTTGCTGCGGATGCCCGTTCCCCGTGGGCGGAACCGTGCTACCATCCCGACCATTCAGAGGATGCCGTTCGGGCTGGCGTTCGTGTGCGCCGGTCCGTCCGAGGCGGGTTGCGGACTGCATGGTGTGAGGGTGACAGGGCGATGTCGGCAATTGCAGAGACGTTCGATGCGTTGACGGTCGAGCAGCTGAACGGCGTGCTCGGCCGGAAGTGGACGACCTTTCCGGAGTGCATCGGCGCGTTCATCGCGGAGATGGACTATGGCACCGCGCCGGAGGTGCAGCAGTGCCTGCGGGAGGCCGTGGAGGCGAACTTCTTCGGCTATACCCCGGCCCAGATGCTGACCGATCTCTCCGAGGCAACCGCCCGCTGGTACCGCGATGTGACCGGCTGGGAAGTGCCGACGGACCGCATCTCGATCATCGCCGATGTCCTGACCGGGTTGCAGGCGACTGTCCAGCATTTCAGCCGCGCTGGCTCGAAGGTCATCGTGCCGACACCGGCGTACATGCCCTTCCTCGGCCTGCCCCAGGCGCTCGGCCGGGAAGTGATCGAAGTGCCGATGCGCTTCGGGGGCGGGGCATGGTCCTACGATCTGGAAGCGCTCGATCGGGCGTTCGCCGATGGGGGCGGGTTGCTGGTGCTCTGCAATCCGCATAACCCGATCGGCCGTTCGCTCCGGCGCGACGAGCTCGAGGCGATCTGTGAGGTTGTGGCACGCCACAACGGCAGGGTCTTCTCGGACGAGATCCACGCGCCGCTGGTCTACCCGGGCAGCGAGCATACCCCCTACGCCTCGATCAGCGAGGTGGCGGCCGGGCATACGGTGACCTCGATCGCCGCTTCCAAGGCATGGAACATCGCTGGCCTGAAATGCGCGCAGCTCATCATCTCCAACGATGCCGATGCCGAGGTCTGGAAGGTCGCCGGGGCCTGGAACCACGGCGCGTCCACGCTGGGGGTGGCCGCCTCTGTCGCCGCCTACAACGACGGGCGTGCCTGGCTGGCCGAGGTGATCGACTATCTCGACGGCAATCGCAAGCTGCTCGGCCGCCTGATCGAGGAGCACATCCCCGGGGCCGTCTACGCCATGCCGGAGGGCACCTATCTCGCCTGGATCGACTTCACGAACACGCCGCTCGATGGCGACCTGGCGGCCTTCTTCCGCGAGCAGGCGAAGGTCGCCGTGGTCGATGGCAGCGCCTGCGGTGAGGTCGGCAAGCGGTGCATCCGCTTCAACTTCGCGTTGCCACGCCCGGTGCTGGAACGGGCGGTTCGCCAGATGGCCGATGCCATCGCGGCCGTCTGAGCATCCGATGACCGATGCCGCCGCCATCAATTCCTGGTTCCGCGTTCGCGCCGTCGATCCCGGCGTCTGGCTGATCGAGGAGCCGTTCCACGCCGAGCAGGTGAAGTCCTACCTGATTGCCGGAAACGACCGCGCCATCCTGCTCGATACGGGCATGGGTGTGGCGGATATCCGCGTCGTCGCCGAGTCGCTGACGACCCTGCCACTGTCGGTGGTCAACAGTCATGCGCATTGGGATCACATTGGCGGCAACCATCTGTTCGCGGAGATCGCCATTCATCCGGCGGAGGCAGCGGATCTGGAGGACGGAGCACCCAACCCGGTGCTCCGCCCCTGGTTTCAGCCGGCATATCTCACGGGGCCGCTGCCCGAGGGCGTCTCCGCGGAGACGATTGCCATCCCGCCGAGCCACGCGACGCACCTCCTGGCCGATGGCGAAACCATCGACCTGGGCGGTCGTACCCTAGAGGTCATCCACGGACCGGGGCATTCGCCGGGCGGAATCTCTTTGCTCGATCGGGCGAACGGGCTGCTCTTCAGCACCGATGTGGCCTACGCCGGCGCGCTCTACGTCTATGCACGGGCCGATCTGCCGGTCTACCTGCATTCCCTGGAGCGGCTCGCGTCCTTCGCGCCGGACCTGCGGATGGTCCTCCCATGCTACAACGAGAGCCCGATGTCTCCGGACCTCTTGCCGCGCATGGCGGCCGGGGTGCGGGCGATCGTGGAGGGCCGGACGCCGGACTGGCAGCGCGGCACGATCTCCGGTTGGGAGTTCGATGGCTTCTCGCTCGAACTCAAGCCCACCGGCGACGAGCCGTAGCGACGGCTGCGAGACCGTTTCGCGGGCCGGCCACGCTCGCCGGGTTGCCGCATGCGGCGCGAATGCCGGGCGTCCCACGCTGGATGCCGGCCGCATCTGATTCGAAAAACCGAAACGTTCTGGAGCTTTCATGGCCATGTCCGAGAACCAGCAGCCGAATATCGTCTTCATCATGAGTGACGACCACGCCGCCCACGCGATCGGCGCGTATGGCAGCGTCATCAACGAGACGCCGCATATCGACCGCATCGCGGAGGAGGGCGCGCGGTTCGACAACTGTTTCTGCACGAACGCGCTCTGCGCCCCCAGCCGGGCGACGATCCTCACCGGCCTGCACAGTCATCTCAATGGCGTGCTGACGCTCTCCGACGAGATCGACGGACGCCAGGACACGTTCCCGAAACGGCTGCAGGCAGCGGGATACCAGACGGCGATCTTCGGCAAATGGCATCTGGGGCATGGCGGGAACGCCGATCCGACCGGCTTCGACCGGTGGTCGATCCTTCCCGATCAGGGGCTGTATCACGACCCGGAGTTCTACGTCGACGGGGATTTGACCCGGTTCGACGGCTACGTCACGAACCTCATCACCGATTTCTCGCTCGACTGGCTGGATGCGCGGGACCGCGCGCGCCCGTTCATGTTGATGGTTCATCACAAAGCCCCGCACCGGCCGTGGGAGCCCGACGATGCCCATGCCCATCTCTACGACGACATCGATATCCCCCTCCCACCGACCTTCGATGATGACTACAGCAACCGGTCCGAGGCGGCGAAGAACGCGAAGATGCGGATCGACCGCGATCTGACCTTCACCGATGTCAAGGCCGAGGTGCCGGAGGGGCTGGATGCCGCCGGGCGGAAACACTGGCTCTACCAGCGCTACATCAAGGACTATCTGCGCTGCGTGGCGGCGATCGACGACAACGTGGGCCGCGTGCTCGACTACCTCGACCGCGAGGGGCTGGCGGAGAACACCGTGGTCGTCTATACCTCCGACCAGGGGTTCTTCCTGGGCGACCACGGCTGGTACGACAAGCGGTTCATGTATGAGGAATCGTTGCGGATGCCCTTCCTCATGCGCTGGCCCGGCCAGATCCCGGCGGGAAGCGTCGTGGAAACGATGGTGAGCAACCTCGATTTCGCGCAAACCTTCCTCGACATGGCCGGCGTGGAGGCAGGTCCGGCGATGCAGGGCGGCAGCTTTGCCGGGATCGCGCGGGGTGAGGCGATGCCAGATGGGTGGCCGGACGCGCTCTACTACCGCTACTGGATGCACCTCTCCCATCACCATGTCCCGGCGCACTATGGCATTCGCACCCGCGACCGCAAGCTGATCTACTACTACGGCGAGGCGCTGGGCACACGCGATTCCATCGACCAGCCAACGCCGCCGGAGTGGGAGTTCTTCGACCTGACGCGCGACCCGATGGAGCTGCACAACATCTCTGGCGATCCGGCCGTCGCTGACGAACAACGGGCATTGACCGAACGCCTCTACGCGCTCAAGGGGCTCTACAAGGATGAGCGATAGCGGTGGCACCGACGCGGAGCAGGAAGCCCGCCGTGCCGAACGGGCGCGGGAGCGGATAAAGCGGGGATTCGACCGCTTTCTGCTATTCACCGATGCCGTCGTGGCGATCGCCATCACGCTCCTGATCCTGCCGGTGGTGGAGCGCGCGACGGAGATGGGCGGGGATGACCTGACCATCTCCAGCATCCTGCGTGAGTCTGGCAGCCAGATTGCGGGGTTTCTGCTGAGCTTCTTCGTCATTGCCGTGATGTGGCTGCGACACCAGGAGATCTTCCGGAACGTCGAATCGGTGAACCGGCCGCTGGTCTGGACGAACCTCGGCTGGCTGCTGACCGTCGTCTTCCTCGCATACACGACGGCGCTGACCGTCCACAACGACACCGAGTCGATCGCCGCGCCGATCTATATCGCCAATGTGGCGCTCAACTCCCTCATGCTGACCCTATCCGTCGCGGTCCTGAGCCGGCATCCGGACCTGCTCTATCCGGGAACGCCGCGGAGTGTCCTGCATCTGCGCGGGTCCATCATCGCGACCGGGTTGCTGGTGCTGGCCGTGGTGATCGTCTTGCTCGTGCCATCCATCAACTACTTCGCAATGGTGCTCCTCGTCCTGCAGCGGCCATTGATCCGGCGGCTCGTGCCAAAGGAGGAATGGGAGGGCGACTGAGACGCCTGATCGGTCCCGGCCTACTGATGGCTGGTGACGCCCACTTGTGCGCACATCTCCAGGAGCGGGCAGGTGCTGCATCGAGGCCGGCGGCCGAGGCAGATGTGCTTGCCGAAGGGAACCAGCAGCTCGTTGATCGTCACCCAGTATTCCTTCGGCAGCTTGAGCTCCAGCGCCGTCATCGTCTGCTCCGGCGTGCGAGCCTGAACATACCCCCAGCGGTTGGTGATGCGGTGGACGTGGGTATCCACGCTGATGACGGGGACCCCGCACGCCACGCCAAGGGCGAGATGCGCGCACTTGGGGCCGATCCCCGGAAGGGATTGGAGCGCTTCGTCATCGCAGGGAAGCTCGCCGCCCATCGCCAGGGTCCGCTTGGCGATGGTGACGATCTGGGGCGCTTTCCGTTCGTGAAAGGTGACATCGCCGATCAGGTCCTCGATCTCCTCGGAAGGCATCGCCGCGAGCTGTTCCGGCGTGCGGGCGACGGCGAAGAGCCGCCGCGCCGCCTCGATGCTCACCTCATCGTAGGTGCGCACTGAGAGCAGGCAGGCCACCACCTGTTCGAAGACGGACGAGTAGCCGTCGTCACGCAACTCGAACATCGCCGCCTTCGGGAAGGGGCGAATGGCCTTCTGCACCAGCGACATGGCGCGGTCGATATCGAAGGGTGGCTGGCGGCTTGCCGCGGCCGCCGATGGTGCTGCGTTCATGTGGACTCCTCACGCATGCCATGTGCCTTCGTTCGAATGGCCGGCGCATGAGACTGGCGTGGCGGCGGCCTGTAGCGCCCATCGCCGTGGCATCATGTCGCCAGCGCGTGACCGATGGACAGAATCGGCGGAGAGCCGGGGAGCGAGCGGGGAATGGGTAAACGTCTGGTGCAGGGGGTCTTGCTGCTCGCGATCTTCCTGATCCTTCCGGCTTCGGTAGCCGGAATCTGGGTGCGGCAGGAGATGGCGGACACCGATCGCTACGTGGCATCGGTCAAGGACCTGCCGTCCAATCCGGAGGTGCAGGAGGCGATCGTCCAGCTTGTCGGCAGCGAAGTCAGCGCACGGGTGACGATGGATTGGGAGACGTTCGTCACCACCACCGTCAGCAGCCGGACCATCCAGAGCCAGCTTCTGGGCCTGGATGTCGATGTCCAGGGATTCGTGGAGGATCAGACGCGGAGGATCATCCAGGAGCCGGGCTTCACGCCGGTCTGGGTCGCGATCAACGAGGCGGCGCACCCGTTGGTGAAGGATGTGCTGCTGGGGAACGACAGCGATGCGGTTGCCGGCGCGGATGGTGATATCGAGCTCAACATCAGTCCGATCTACAACGCGCTGGTCCAGAGCCTCGCCGGGCAGGGGATCGACCTCACCCGCGTGCTGCCGGCCGAGGTGGACGACCTCTCCCTGACGATCTACGACTCGCCCTCGCTCCAGCAGACCCAGCGGATTGCCCGGCTGATCGACCGCTGGGCGCTTCCTCTCGTGGGGATCGCCGTGGTGCTCGGGCTGCTGGTGGTGGTGGTCTCACACCGCAAACCGCTGGCCATTGCCGTGGTCGGGCTGACGGTGCTGCTGAGCATGGCGGCCTCCCTGCTGGCGTTGGCCGCCATGCTCGACACGGTGCTGGACCGCCACCTGCCCCCGGTGCAGCGGGACGCGGCGCGGGCGGTGGTCCGCGAGGTGACGGCCTCCCTGCGGGAATGGGCGCTGGTGCTGGGGATCGCCGGGGCGGTGGTCATGATCGTCTTTCTCGTCGCGCAGTTCATGACCCGTCCGCCACGTCGACGATAGGGCGCGCGGCTATCAGAGTGCGTCGAAATACGATCTGATCTTCTCCGCCATAAGTATTCGTCGTTGGGCGAGAAAATCTTGGTACTGATCGACGCCCATCTCTGCGATTCTGGGTGGAATGCAGTTAGCGCGGAGGTTTTCCGCGAGTGCTTCCGGAGTGGTGATGTTCCCCCATGAATGAGGACCACCATTGACCTGATCGCGCAGCTTGGCAAAGTAGTCGATTGGTTCGCGGTTGCTGATGGCGATATTGATCTGGGAATCCATCACCACCAGATTGGCGATCTGGTTGTACTGCGCCTGTTGGAGCCCATGCTTCTTCAGAACATCTCTCGGGAAGAGGTGGTGAACATCGGACTTCACTTCGACGAGCGACTTCACATCGGTGTCGGACAGGAACCCGCGATCATTGGATACGATCTGGGCGGCCTTGAAGATGCTGAACATCTGATTGTTATTTGATGACGAGACGAGGTTTTGCGGGAGCGTGACGGTCCAGAAGGCGTCGGAGAGCTCACCCGCGAAGACCTGATCGGCATACGCGAGCGGATCACCGTCGGTGAAGCGGCGGATATCGGACTCGAAGGTGGTCTCGAATGAGCCGGAATAGCGGCCACGCAGCAGAGACAGGACAAACCACCGGCGCACGGCGCGCTGGATCAGATGGGGAGCGACCTTCTGCTTCTTGAGCGTCAGGAAAAGGATGTATGAGAAGTCGATCGCGGTGTCCGAACCGATCATTGACCCATCGACAAACCCTGCCGACCGGAGGATGAGCAGGAATTGCTTGAAGTTGGTCTCATTGATGAAGTTCAGGACTCCGGCCTTCAGCTTCCCGAACGAGGTCTCGACGACGTCTTCCTCGAACTGCTGGGTGGCAAAGTTGCGCCCGGAAAGCATTGCGACAAGGTCCTGAAGTCTGCCCCGATGAAATTCGGACGTGAAGGCAACGCGGAGAAGATCGGTGTAGGATGGGTCGAAGAGTGAATCAGTCTCGTTCTTTAGCCATTCGATCTTCGAGAAGTATTCGGTATGCGCGAACTCAGCATCGTTCTTCATCGTATCGAAGAAGACCGGAGCGATGGCGAGGTGGCAGAAGTAGTCGATTGCCTTGCGCAAGGTGTTGCCGCCATATGTCTCGTTAACTGCAATCTTGGACATGGCGAAATCAGCCTGGTTCAACGCAACGCCGGACGAGTTGACCCTGATGAAAATCTCCGTGACAGTCTCGATATCCAGATGATCCGAGAGCTCGATGTAGCCGATCGGACTGCCCTGAATACCGAGAAGAGCGCCGAGACTATCGAAGACATCCTTGGGCGCTATGTGCGAATTGCGTTCACAATATGCGGTCGAGAACTCGAAGGGGCTGACTCCAGGCTGAAACATCGGCGCAATATCGGGAATCCACTCCGGGTCCTTGGCGATTGCCGAGTTCAATACCGCGAACTCGCGATTCACGGGATGATAGGCGATTCGAATGCGATGCTTGCGGTACCCCTTGTTGACCACTTCTCGGCCATCAAGCGCTGCCATGAGTGCTGTTACCCGCTGCTGTCCGTCGATCAGAACAATCTTTCCGCTGGATTGGCTCCCATCCTTCAGCTTGACATCGGGGTTTTTCCAGCCGATCAGGAAGCCGACCGGATAACCCTTCAAGAGGGAGTCGAGCAGGTTGCGGACCTTGGTCGGTTCCCAGACGAATGGTCGCTGAATCTCCGGTACCGCGATCTTGTTGTCGCGAATCCAACTCAGGACTGTTGAGATCGTGGGCTGGTTGATCGTGAACTGTTGCGCGGGCATCCAGTCGCCTCCGGTATCGCACCTGCAATTGACCAATGGGAATCGCCATGTGATCGGCATGGTATCCGATCACATGGCGATCTTCGAGGGGCAGGGTTCAAGCTAAACGGCGGCAGCGGCCGGGATGTGCAGCGTGCGGCCGACGGCCTCCGCGACGGCGGCAATCTTCGGCATGAGCGCGTTGAACTCCGCGAAGTCGAGCGATTGCTGGCCGTCCGAGAGGGCGTGGTCCGGGTTCGGATGCACCTCGATGATGAGGCCGTCCGCCCCGGCGGCGATCCCGGAGAGCGAGAGCGCCGGCACGAAGGCCCGCTTGCCCGCCGCATGGCTCGGATCAATGAAGACCGGCAGGTGGGAGAGGCTCTGCAGCACCGGGACGGCGCTCACATCGAGCGTGTTGCGGGTGGCGGTCTCGTAGGTGCGGATGCCGCGCTCGCAGAGGATGACATTCGGGTTGCCCTGCGCCATCACGTATTCCGCCGCCAGTAGCCACTCCTCGATCAGCACGGAGAGCCCGCGCTTGATCATCACCGGCTTGTTCGCCTTGCCGACCTCCTCCAGCAGGAGGTAGTTCTGGCAGTTCCGCGCGCCGATCTGGAAGATGTCGGTGTACTCGCCGACGACCTCGACGTCAGATGGGGTCATCACCTCGGTAATGACCTTCAAGCCGGTCTCCTCGCGGGCTTTCGCCAGGATTTGCAGTCCCTTCACGCCCAGCCCTCTGAACTCGTAGGGTGAGGTGCGTGGTTTGTAAGCGCCGCCCCGGAGGATCGTCGCGCCGGCGGCCTTCACGGCGCGTGCGGTGGTCAGGGTCTGCTCCTCGGATTCGACAGAGCAGGGGCCGGCGATGATGGAGACTTCCTCGCCGCCGATCGTCACCCCGTCACCCAGGTCGATGATCGTCTTCTGGGGATGGAAATCCCACCCGGCTAGCTTGAACTTCTTGGTGACGCGCACCACCTGCTCGACACCCTCGAAGACGCCGAACATCTCGTCCAGCGTCGGCGGCATCGGCAGGCCGACCACGCCGATAATCGTCCGTTCCGCCCCATCGATCAGGTGGGCGTGCAGGCCCAGCTCTTCAACCCGCGCCACCACCGGATCGATCAACTCGCGCCCGGCTCCGGTCTTCATCACGATAATCATGCTCTGGCTCCTGACCCGGTCTTGCCGGACACGGCGTCCGCGCGATTGACTCCGCGTTCGCATCGACACCCGGGTGCTTGCCCGATCACCCGGGTCGTCTGGCCGATGGAGGCGGTACTGGCGGGAGTGTACAGCGGATGATGCGCCGGGGGACAGGCGGGAATGCGACAACGGTGCGAGCGGGCTCCCAATCATCCTGGGAGCCCGTTCGCACCGTTGCTTGCGGCGACCGGAGTGGATCAGGCGGTGACGTGGGTCAAGGCGCCTGGGGCGGCCCTTCCCACGGCCTCCGCCACCGCACCGATCTTCGGCATCAGCTCGGCGAACTCCTGGAACGTGAGCTGTTGCGCGGCGTCGGAGAGCGCGTGATCCGGGTCGGGATGGACCTCGATCATCAGGCCGTCCGCTCCGGCCGCGACGGCCGCCAGCGATGCCGACGCAACATAGGCGCGCTTGCCGACTGCGTGGCTCGGATCGATGAAGACCGGCAGGTGGGAGAGACTCTGGATCACGGAGACCGTCGAGATGTCCAGCGTGTTGCGCGTCCACGTTTCGAAGGTGCGGATGCCGCGCTCGCAGAGGATGACGTTCGGGTTGCCCTGCGCCATCACGTATTCGGCGGCGAGCAACCATTCTTCCATCAGCATCGAGAGGCCCCGCTTCAGCATCACCGGCTTGCCGGCCTTGCCGACCTCCTCCAGCAGGAGGTAGTTCTGCGCGTTGCGGGCGCCGATCTGGAAGACATCGGTGTACTCGCCGACGACCTCGACATCGGACGGGGTCATCACCTCCGTGATGAGCTTGAGGCCGGTCTCCTCCCGCGCCTGGGCGAGGATCTCCAATCCGCACACGCCAAGGCCCCGGAACTCATACGGGGAGGTGCGCGGCTTGTAGGCCCCGCCGCGAAGCAGCGTCGCGCCGTGGGCCTTCACCCATTTGGCGGTAGAGATGGTCTGCTCCTCGGATTCGACGGAGCACGGGCCGGCGATGATGGAGACCTCCTCACCGCCGATCGTCACCCCATCGCCCAGGTCGATGATCGTCTTCTGAGGATGGAAGTCCCACCCGGCCAGTTTGAACTTCTTGGTGATCCGCACGACGTTGTCGACACCGTCCAGCGCGGCGAACTTCTCGTCGAGGTCGGCGGAAAGCGGCGAGCCGACCACCCCGACGATCGTACGCTCCTCGCCCTCGCTGAGGTGGGCGTGCAGGCCGAGCGATTCGACGCGCTCGACGACGTGCTGCACCTGCTCCTTGCTCGAACCGGTCTTCATCACGATGATCATGGTCTGGGGCTCCCTGGCGGATGGGCTGTTGGGGTTGGCGTCCCGGCACGATTCGGCGGCGGGCGCAGGGACGCCATCGGCCACATTGGCCGATGGCGTGGTGGGCGCAGGAACCTAGCTCGAGATGCCGGAGCTGGTCGTGACCGGCACATCGGTGATGTCGTGCGCGCTGGCGACGTGCCCTGCCCCGGCGCGCACCTGGGCGAGCTCGTCGTCGGAGACGCCCCATTCCGGGCGAAGCTGCTTGGCGCCTTTCAGATAGACGTGGCGAATCTCGGACGGCGACTTCGTGGTGTTGACGTGGACGAGGACGCGGACCGCCTTGTCCAGGGCACCGGGCACGGCCATCTCATGGGCGCACATCATCGGCACCTCGGTCCAGCCAAACGAGCGGGCGGCGAGGGCCGGGAACATCGCCGTGAGGTCCGGTGACGTGGTGAAGATGGCGCTGGCGATGTCGTCACTCGACAGCTCGTTGAGGGCGATCAGGACGGTTACCAGTTCCTGTGTCGCTTCGAGGATGTCCTCGGCCGTATTGGCCGCGGCCGTCGTCGCCCCGCGAATGCCACGGCAGACGATCGGCGTCGAAGGGGCCGTGGGCGCAAGTGCTTCCTGTGCTGTCATCCGATTCCTGTCTCCGTGTGGCGGTGTGGCTGAATCATGGAGGACGGGGATGCCGGTTTCGTCCCGGATGCGGGCGCCGCGGCGCGCCCTGGCCCCGACCACGGTCGCTCGCACCATGATAGCGCGGTTTGCCCTCCACGAAACGCCGCGCGGCGGGCGATCACCTGTGGGAGCACGATGGCGATCGTCACCGTCGCGCAGGGCTTCCCAACGGGAGATGGATCGCTACAATGCCGTCACCAGACCAGCATCGCCCTGAACGGCGACAACGAACCATCAGCCAGCGGCGACGGTCGCGTCGCGTGCGTGGGAGGGAAGCGGACGTGAAGATCACGGACATGAAGTGCGCGGTGATCGCAAGCAGCCCGGTCATCCGCATCACCACGGATGAGGGGATCACCGGATGGGGCCAGATCGAGACGCCGAAGCCCTATCTCCAGCCCGTCGCGATGATGCTGAAACCGGCGCTGATCGGCAAGGACCCCACGAACGTCGAGCGCATCATGCGCACCATCCGCTCGCGGGGCGCCTTCAAGCCGTGGGGATCGGCCGTCTCCGCGGTGGAGATGGCGTTGTGGGATATCGCGGGCAAGGCGGCTGGTGTGCCCGTCTACAAGCTGCTCGGCGGCAAGGTGCGCGACAAGGTCCGTACCTACCGCACGCTCTACCACGAAACCGACGTGCTCCATACGCCGGAGGACTACGCGCGCTGGGCGGAGATCGGGAAGGCGCTGCCCGAGAAGTTCACGATGTTCAAGCTGCCGAGCTCCTTTCACTCCTCGATGGTGCGGACCGTCCCGGGGTTCCACTACGGGGAGATTCAGGAGGGTGCGACGCATCCCTATCCCGAGCGCGGCCCGATGAGCGAACGGGGTCTGAATCACCTGGTTGAGTGCATCACCGCCGCGAAGGAGGCGCTGGGGCCAGAATATGGCCTGGCGGTCGATTGCGGGCCCGGCTTCACGCAGCCGGATGCCTTGCGGTTCGCGAAGGCGGTGGAGGGGCTGCACCTGCTCTGGCTGGAGGACATGCTGACGGGTGATTACAGTCCATTTGTGAACGCCGACGTCTATCGCGAGGTGACGCGGGCAACCTCCACACCGATCCACACCGGCGAGCAGATCTACCTCCGCCAGAACTTCAAGGCGTTGATCGAGGGGCACGCGGTGAACGTGATCGGCCCC
>Ga0164243_10007027_pt1 | contig 16900 bp, 15 predicted proteins | sample OricompcompostOP_FD_108781 | JGI IMG/M metagenome (GOLD analysis project Ga0164243, IMG submission 108781) | Organic Plus compost microbial communities from Emeryville, California, USA - Original compost - Organic plus compost (OP) | ecosystem: Engineered > Solid waste > Mixed feedstock >... | reverse complement strand
GCGCCGGCGTTGTCGCCGGCCGCCCAGGCCAGGCGCACCGCCACGTCGGCCAGCTGGGGCGCCTCGCGCCCGCCCGCGCGGGCGTTGTCCAGGGCCTGGCGCGCCTCGCCCGCGTTGCCGTCGCGCAGGGCCGACCAGGCCAGCCCGTACCAGGCCGCCGACTGGCGCACCCCGGACAGCGCGCGGGCCTCCTCGCGCAGCAGCTGCGCGGCGGCGCGCTGGCTCTGCGCGTCGGTGGCCTGCAGCATGCGCATGCGCGCGCGCAGGTACCAGAAATCGTCGCTGTCGACGTGGCTCACGGCCGGCATCAGGCGCAGCCGGTTCTGGATGTCGGACATCCGCTGGATGGACAGCGGGTGGGTGCTGGCGTAGGCGCCGCCGCCCGCGCCCTCGTTCAGGCGCGAGGCGTTCATCAGCCGGCCGAACATCGCCGCCATGCCGCCCGGGTCGTAGCCGGACTTGCGCAGCATGTCGAAGCCGGCCCGGTCGGCCTCGCGCTCGGCGTCGCGCGAAAAGCTCAGCTGCTGGTTGACGGCCGCGGCCTGGCCGAAGGCCGCCACGCCGGCTGCCAGGTCGCCGCCGCCGGCCAGGGCGGCCAGCAGCGAGGCCGCCATGGTGGCCATCATCACCGAGCCGGTCTGGGCGCCCTGGGCGAAGCCGCGCGCGATGTGGCGCTGGGCGACGTGGCCGATTTCGTGGGCCAGCACGCCGGCCAGTTCCGATTCGGATTCGGACGAGACGACCAGGCCGCTGTTCACGCCGATGTAGCCGCCGGGCATGGCGAAGGCGTTGAAGGTCGGGTCGCGCACGCCGAAGACCTCGATGCCGGGCGCCCCGCCGGGCGCGTGCGAGGCCAGCCGCCGGCCCAGGCCGCCCAGGTACTGGCGCACGTCCGGGTCGTCTATATAGGTGGGGTCGCGCCGGCCCTGCACCATGATGGCGTCGCCCAGGCGCTGCTCCAGCAGGGGGGACAGGTCGGCGCCGCCCGCCGAGCCCATGGTCGGCAGGCCGACCGGCTGCGTGCGCGCGCCGTCCGGCATGCCAAGACCGACAAGCATTGCCAAAAACCAGGGTGCGGCGCGGCGCGCGGGCCATTTCGGGGTACGCATAAGCCTTATGATAGCCAGTGCGGCGCCAATGTTCCGCGATCGACCAACAACCCTGAGGTCCCGATGCGTCCCGTCAGAAAAGCCGTTTTTCCCGTTGCCGGACTGGGCACCCGTTTTCTGCCCGCCACCAAGGCCATGCCCAAGGAAATGCTGCCCGTGGTGGACAAGCCCCTGATCCAGTACGCCGTGGAAGAGGCCGTCGCCGCGGGCATCACCGACCTGATTTTCATCACCGGCCGGCACAAGCGGGCGATCGAGGACCATTTCGATTCCACCCCGGAACTGGAGGCCGAACTGTCCACCAAGGGCAAGGAAGAGCTGCTGGCCCGGGTGCAGAACATCCTGCCTTCCCACGTCAACTGCATGTATATCCGCCAGTCCGCCCCCCTGGGGCTGGGCCACGCGGTGCTGAGCGCCGCCCCGGCGGTGGGCGACGAGCCCTTCGCCGTGCTGCTGGCCGACGACCTGATCGACGCCGACCGCCCCGTGCTGGGCCAGCTGATCGAGGCCGCGCTGCGCTACAACGGCAGCGTGGTGGGCGTGCAGGAAGTCCCGGCCGAGGACACGAGCAAGTACGGCATCGTCGACAGCACGCCGGTCGACGAGCGCACCGAGCGCATCAACCACATCGTCGAAAAGCCCGACCCCGCCTCGGCGCCCTCGCGCCTGGGCGTGGTGGGCCGCTACGTGCTGGACCCGGCGATCTTCGCCCACCTGCGCCACACGCAGGCCGGCGCGGGCAACGAGATCCAGCTCACCGACGGCATCGCCGCCCTGCTGCGCGAGCAGCCGGTGTTCGCCTACCGCTACGAGGGCACGCGCTACGACTGCGGCAGCAAGTCGGGCATGTTCCAGGCCAACGTGGCGCTGGGGCGCAAGTACCACGGGCTGGAGGCGTAGCCGCCGCCTGCGCCGCTAGGCCGAGCTGGGCGGCGCGGCGCCCCGGGACACGGCGGCGCGGTGGCGGCGGTCGCTGCTCCAGCGGCCGCTGGCCGACAGGCGCATGACGCAGCGCAGCGCCACCAGCAGGCCGATCACCTCGGTCATGGCGGCGGGTATCCACATCGTCAGCCCGCCTATGCTCTGGTCGGTCTGGGCCGACATGGGGATGGCGCGGCCGCACAGCTCGAAGATGGGGTACAGGTCGCGCTCGGTGAAGGCGATGACGGCGCCGGCCACCATCTGCGGCGCCATGGTCAGGATGGGCGAGATCACCCGGCCGCCCGGCGACATGGCCGCGGGCGGGCTGGGCCGGCGGTCCAGGATCAGGTTCCAGTACATGAACCCGCTGATCACCACCGACCAGTTCATCAGCCGGTACAGGCGCCAGTCGAGCATGGAATAGAACTGCACCGTCGGCAGCAGCCAGATCAGCACCAGGAAGACGAACAGCGCCGGCACGAAGATGGGATTGGTGCAGGCGGCCTCGGCCACGCGCCCCAGGGGGCTGGCCAGCGCGCGGCGCAGCCGGGCGCGCCAGCGCAGCGGCAGGCCGGCGCGCAGCACCGAGCCCGGGTAGGCGGCCATGAGCACCAGCGGCCCCAGGTGGTGCAGCACCAGGTGCTGCACCCGGTGGATGAAGAACATCCGCTCGGCGTAGTAGTCGACGCGCGTGTGCATCGACAGGTAGAGCAGGGCCATGCCCGTCCAGAACAGCACCTGCCGCGCCACGGTGGCGCGGTGCACCCGCTGGCCGCGCAGGAACAGCGCCGATGCCGCCAGGAAAGCGGCGATCAGCGTCGGGGAGAATTCCCAGGGAACGAGCCAGGCGAGCAAATCCAAGGCGCTATCCTGATTTTCGGGGGCGATGCCTGGTTGGCGGGGAAAATATCCCGCGCGAGTTCATGGGGCGAAGGGTCGATTGTAGTGGAGCGCGAGCGCCGGCCCTGACTGGCGGGGATGCCAGCCCCGCATCGGGCCGCCACGCACCTGCGGACCTGGCGGCCCGCCCCGCGCTCAGGCGGCCTGGCCGCCGGCCGGCTGGGCGGTGCCGAACTGCACGCGCCGCACGCCCGGCTCGGCGCCCAGGCGGCGCGCCTGCGACATCAACTCGCGGCGCTTGTCGGGCGGGCAGTCGACGGTGACACAGGCCGAAGCCATGCCGCCGTCCTCGCGGCTGATCTCCAGCTGCGAGACGTTCAGCCCGGCGGCGCGGAAGTCGGTGTAGATGCGCCGGCGCAGGCCGCTGAGCATGTCGTCGGGACATTCGATCGTCAGCCGCGACACGGCGCGGCGGCTGCGCAGGGCATCGGCGCGGTTCAGGCCCGCGCGGCGCAGGAACATGTCGAAAAGACGCATGGCGACCTCCTTCTGTCGAAAGGGGGCGGATACGCGAATACGCGCGCGCCGCGGCCATGGCATGGCCGGACCGCGGCGCCTGCGGCAAGCGCAAGCCCGCGTCGGCAGCCAGGGCTGCGACTATTTCAGGCGGATCGTGCGGGAATTTCGGGCAAGCCGGACGCTTCTTACTGCTTGCGGCCTAAGGCCTTGCCTGGGACACCGCACCCTGCTCTGGCAGGATGCGGCAGAGGGGAAGTCTGCTCGGAAATCCTGTCAGGCAGCGCAATCGATGCAAGATCGACTACTGTCGCCGGAATCGGTATTCACTTAAACAAACCCCGTTTGTTGCTAACCCGCTTATTCTACGCGGGTTTACCCGGGGGATCAATATCTTGCGGCTGCCGGAACGTTGTTTTCCTGCGGCATACGCGAGCCGATCCGGCGCCCAATGGTGCCCAACGGCACCCAACAGCCGGCAACCGGGCAAGCTAAGATGCCGGAGGCGGCGGGCGTCCCGCCCTGCCGGGCTATCCTTGCCTGCGCCAATCCCGCCTCGTCGCCATTCCGGCCTGTCCTGCCCCACCCCGATCCTCCCGCATGTCCCGCCCCGATCCCGACTCCGCTTTCGACCCCGCCCCTTACGCCGACCGTCGCCGCCGCCTGCTGGCGCACATGCGCGCCCCGGGCGGCGGCGCGGCGGTGCTGGCCACCGCCCCCGTCGCGCTGCGCAACCGGGACGCCGCCTATCCCTATCGCCACGACAGCGATTTCCACTACCTGACGGGTTTCGCCGAGCCCGAGGCCTGGGTGGTGCTGGTCGCCGGCCGGGAAGACCGCACCATCCTGTTCTGCCGGCCGCGCAGCGAGCAGGACGAGATATGGGAAGGCCTGCGCTGCGGGCCGGAGGCCGCCGCCGGGCGCTACGGCTTCGACGAGGCCTGGCCGGTGGACGAGCTGGACGCGCGCCTGCCGGAACTGCTGGCCGGCCTGCCCGCGGTCTACGCCCCGCTGGGCACGGACCCGGCCGCCGCGCGCCTGCACGGCTGGCTGGCGCGGGCGCGCGAGCTGGCACGCGGCGCGCGCCCCGTGCCGTCGGCCTGGCACGACCTGCGCGCCGTCACGGCCGGCATGCGCCTGGTCAAGGACGCCTCCGAGCAGGACGTCATGCGCCGCGCGGCGGACATTGCCGCCGCCGCCCACCTGCGCGCCATGCGCGCGGCGCGGCCGGGCCTGCGCGAATACGAGATCGAGGCCGAACTGCTGTACGAGTTCCGCCGCCGCGGCGCCCAGGCGCCGGCCTACGAAAGCATCGTCGCGGCCGGGGCCAACGCCTGCATCCTGCACTACCCGGCGGGCGACGCCGTGCTGCGCGACGGCGAGCTGCTGCTGATCGACGCCGGCTGCGAGCTGGACGGCTACGCCTCGGACATCACCCGCACCTTTCCCGTCGGCGGCCGCTACAGCGGCCCGCAGCGCGCGCTCTACGACCTGGTCCTGGCCGCGCAGGAAGCGGCGGTGGCGGCCACCGCGCCGGGCCGCGGCTGCGACGACGGCCACGACGCCGCCGTGCGCGTGCTGGCGCAGGGCATGCTGGACGAAGGGCTGCTGTCCGGCAGCCTGGACGGCGTGCTGGAATCGGGCGCCTACCGGCGCTTCTACATGCACCGCACCGGCCACTGGCTGGGCCGGGACGTGCACGACGTGGGAAGCTATCGCGAGGAAGCGGGCGCAACCCCGGACGGCAGCGGCAGCCGGGATGCCGGCAGCCATAGCGGCAGCAACAGCAGTGGCAACGGCAATGGCGCAGGCGACGGCAAGGCAGGCGGAGCCGGCCTGCCGTGGCGCCGCCTGGTGCCGGGCATGGTGCTGACGATAGAGCCGGGCATCTACGTGCGCGCGGCCGACGACGTGCCGGAGCGCTTCCACGGCATCGGCATCCGCATCGAGGACGACGCGCTGGTCACGGAAACGGGCTGCGAGCTGATCTCCCGCGGCGTGCCGGTGCGCGCCGAGGACATCGAAGCGGTCATGCGCGAAGCGAAGGCGGCCGGGCGCGAGGCGGGCTGAGCATTGCCGGGCGGGCCGGCGCCGGATGCGCGGCGCCGCGCCCTGCCGCCACGCCGCGCCGGCCTACAGCGTATAGCCCTCGAACCAGCCCAGCAGGTTCCAGACGTAGATCACGATCATGGCGATGCCCGTCATGGTCACGATGGTGCCGCAGACCAGCGTGACGCCGGCCAGGATCACCGGCCCCCAGCCCATCTGCGCGCGGTGCGGCAGGCCGGGGTTGTAGCGGGCGTTGAATTTCTCGTCGGCCATCAGGCACAGGACGATGGCCTCGATGAAGCCGGCGGTGGCCGGCACCACCATGAACAGGAAGGCCGGGTTCTCCCAATGCGATTCGAAGGCCGTCTGGCTGGCCGCCACGATGGCCAGCATCGCCGCGCTGAACCACGCCGCGCCGCGCCGGCCCAGGTACCACCAGTGCGCCCCCATCCAGCCGAACAGGAAGGCCAGCAGGCCGGCGGCGACCTTGGTGCGGTAGCGGGGCGGCCGCCCGGAAGCGGAGGCGGGAACGGGCGGCAGGCCGGAGGAAGTCGTCATGGCGAAGGAACAGGACCGGAACGGGCCAGCGATGGCAGGCTGGCGAATCAGCATGGCGGGAGGCCGGGGACAGCGCGGCGGCGGGTGCCGCAGCCTGCCGCCGCGAACCTTGATCGATGCGGGGCGGCCGCCATTTTAGTGCGGGGTAGAATCCGCCCCATGAGCGAGCAAGATTGCGACGTCGCCATCCTGGGAGGCGGGCCGGCCGGTTGTGCGCTGGCGCTGCTGCTGGCGCGCGCCGCGCCCGAGCCGGGGCGCATCGCGCTGCTGCGCACGGCCCCGGGCACGGCCCGGGCCGTTGGCGGCTCCGCCGGCACGCCGGTCTCCAATACGGACGGCGCGAACGGCGTCGCCCCCGATTCCTCCCGGCAAAATACCTCCACCTCGCTCTCCGCCGACGCCGACCCGCGCGTGCTCGCGCTCAACCACGGCAGCCGGGTGCTGCTGCAATCGCTGGGCGCCTGGCCGGCGGGCGCGGCCGACATCCGCACCATCCACGTCTCGCAGCGCGGCCGCCTGGGCCGCACCCTGATCCGCCACGACGATTTCGGCGTCGCCCAGTTGGGCAGCGTGGTGCGCTACGGCAGCCTGCACGCGGCGCTGGAACGGCGCCTGGAAGATGCCGGCGTGCGCATCGTGCAGGGCCCGCCGGCGCAGATCGAAGGCGCGGAAGAGCAAAGCGCGGCCTCGGCCGGCAACATCCAGATGGACAGGTCGACGGACGGAGCCCAGGACGGCAGCAAAGCGCAAGCTGCGGGCTCGGCCGGCGGCCGGCCGAACGACGGGGACGCCTACCGGGATGGCCACGGCCTGGCCGTGCGCAGCGGCGAGACCCTCCTGCGCTGCGGCGTCGCCGTGCAGGCCGACGGCGCGCCGCCGCCCGACATCCGCCGCGAATACGGCCAGCATGCCGTGCTGGCCACCGTCATGGCCGCGCAGGCGCGCGACGGCTGGGCCTGGGAGCGCTTCACCCGCGAAGGGCCGCTGGCCCTGCTGCCGCATCCCGACGGCGGCGGCGCCCACTCGGTGGTGTGGTGCTGCGCGCCGGCGCGCGCGGCGCAGCTGGCCGCCGCCGGCGACGACGTGTTCTCCGCCGAACTGAATGCCGCCTTCGGCGAGCGCCTGGGCCGGCTGACGGCGCGCGGCGGGCGCCACGTCTTCCCGCTGGCCCTGGTGCTGCGCCGCCGGCCGGCCGGGCGGCGCACGGCGGCGATAGGCAATGCGGCGCAGACCCTGCACCCGGTCGCCGGCCAGGGGCTCAACCTGGGCCTGCGCGACGCGGCGCGGCTCGCGCTGGCCCTGGCGCCGTGGCTGGAGCAGCCCGGCGGCGATCCGGCCCTCGCGCTGGACCGCTACGCGGCCGCGCGCCGCTCCGACCGCTGGCTGACCGCCGGCCTGACCGACCTGCTGCCGCGCGTCTTCGCCACCGGCCTGGCCCCGGTGGAGCACGCCGCCGGCCTGGCGCTGCTGGCGCTGGACCTGGCTGCGCCGCTGCGCCGGCCGCTGGCACGCCACTTGCTGCAAGGCCTGCGCGCCTGAATGCGGCGCCGATGCCGATTGCTCACGCAAGCCGGACATCGAAAGAAACAAGAAACACGTAGCGAGCGAAGCAGGGCCGCATCCGGCGCAGGAACCGCCGAAGCCCACGGCAGCAGGCCCATCGACTCGCCCCCTGAAAATCCCGCCTCGGCTTCCCGCCGGCGGCAGGGTTAAAATCCGCCGATGCGCATCGGCCCGTGGACCCTTCCCAATCCCGTGTTCGTCGCGCCCATGGCGGGCGTGACGGACCGGCCGTTCCGCCAATTGTGCAAGCGCCTGGGCGCGGGCTACGCCGTGTCCGAGATGGCCGCCAGCAACCCGCGCCTGTGGGACAGCGTCAAGACCTCGCGCCGCCTGAACCACGACGGCGAGGTCGACCCCGTGGCCGTGCAGATCGCCGGCGCCGACCCGGACATGATGGCCGAGGCGGCGGTGTTCAACATCGGCCGCGGCGCGCGCATCGTCGACATCAACATGGGCTGCCCGGCCAAGAAGGTCTGCAACGCCGCCTGCGGCTCGGCGCTGCTGCGCGACGAGGCGCTGGTGGTCCGCATCCTGCGCGCCGTGGTGCAGGCCTGCGCGCCCCTGGGCGTGCCAGTCACCCTCAAGACCCGCACCGGCTGGGACCGGGACCACCGCAACGCGGTGCGCATCGGCCTGCTGGCGCAGGACGCCGGCATCGCCGCGCTGACCCTGCACGGCCGCACCCGCGCCGACCTGTACGCCGGCCAGGCCGAGTACGACACCATCCGCGAGGTCAAGGCCGCCCTGGAGATCCCGGTGGTGGCCAACGGCGACATCGACAGCCCGGAGAAGGCCCGCGCCGTGCTGCAGGCCACCGGCGCCGACGCGGTGATGATAGGCCGGGCCGCCCAGGGCCGGCCCTGGATCTTCCGCGAGGTCGCGCACTTCCTGGCCACCGGGCGGCGCCTGCCGCCGCCCTCATGGCTGGAAATGAAGACCCTGCTGCTCGAGCACCTGGACGACCACTACCGCTTCTACGGCGAGCACGCCGGCGTGCGCACCGCGCGCAAGCACATCGGCTGGTACCTGGCCGGCCTGCCCGGCGCGGCCGAGTTCTGCGCGCGCATGAACCGCATCGACGACACCCGCGGCCAATGGCTCGCGGTCGCCGGCTGGTTCGACGCCCGCGGCGCGCAAGCCCACGAGCCGGCGCAGCCCGCCCCCTGCCCCCTGGCGGCCTAGGCCGCCCAAGCCACCTAGAACACCCCAATCAGAAAATGAGCAAGAAAGATGTCCTGGAAGATTGCGTACGCGCCAGCCTGGAGCGCTACCTGGAAGACCTGGGCGACGCCGAACCCCGCGACATGTGGGGCATGGTGATGCGCTGCGTCGAGCGCCCCGTGCTGGAAGTCGCCATGGAGCGCGCCGCCGGCAACCAGTCGCGCGCCTCCGAGATGCTGGGCATCACGCGCAACACCCTGCGCAAGAAGCTGCTGGCCTACAACATCCGCTACTGACAGCGATACCGACGCCGCGCCCCGCGCGGTCCCGAGTCCCTCCGGCCGCCGCCGCCCGCGCCGGATTTTCCCCAGTCCCCATGAAGATAGAAACCGCCCTGCTTTCCGTTTCCGACAAGACCGGCGTGGTCGAGTTCGCCCGCGCCCTGGCCGCGCGCGGCGTACGCCTGCTGTCCACCGGCGGCACCGCCCGCATGCTGGCCGAGGCAGGCCTGGCGGTGACCGAGGTCGCCGCGCATACCGGCTCGCCGGAAATCCTGGACGGCCGGGTCAAGACCCTGCACCCCAAGATCCACGGCGGCCTGCTGGCCCGGCGCGACAGCGACGAGCACCTGGCCACGCTGGCCGAGCACGGCATCGACCGCATCGACATGCTGGTGGTCAACCTCTATCCCTTCCGCGAAACCGTGGCGCGGCCGGACTGCAGCTTCGCCGACGCGGTCGAGAACATCGACATCGGCGGGCCGGCCATGCTGCGCGCCGCGGCCAAGAACCACGGCACGCCGGCCGGCGGGGTAACGGTGGTGATCGACCCGGCCGACTACTCGCGCGTGCTGGCCGACATCGACGGCCCGGCGGGCGCGCCCTCCTATGCGCTGCGGCTGGAGCTGGCCGCCAAGGCCTACGCCCACACCGCCGCCTACGACGGCGCCATCGCCGCCTACCTGACCAGCCTGGCCGAGGCCGAGCCGGCGCAGGACGCCGTGCCCGAGCGCAAGCCCTGGCCCGCCGTCCTGACCGTGCAGCTGCGCCAGGAGCAGGCGCTGCGCTACGGCGAGAACCCGCACCAGTCGGCCGCCTTCTACGTGGACGCGCACCGCCCCGCCGGCCTGCTGGGCAACTACCGCCAGCTGCAGGGCAAGGAGCTGTCCTACAACAACATCGCCGACGCCGACGCGGCCTGGGAATGCGTGCGCAGCTTCGACGCGGCGGCCTGCGTCATCGTCAAGCACGCCAACCCCTGCGGCGTGGCCGTGGCCGACGGGCCGCTGACGGCCTACCGGCAGGCCTTCAAGACCGACCCGACCTCGGCCTTCGGCGGCATCATCGCCTTCAACCGGCCGGTGGACGCGGCCGCCGCCCAGGCCGTCAGCGAGCAGTTCCTGGAAGTGCTGCTGGCGCCCGGCTACGACGGCGCCGCGCTGGCCATCCTGGCCGCCAAGAAGAACGTGCGCGTGCTGGAAGTGCCGGCCGGCCCGGGCCAGAACGCCTTCGACGTCAAGCGCGTGGGCGGCGGCTGGCTGGTGCAGGGCCCGGACGCCTACAGCGTGCCGCGCGACGCCTTGCGCGTGGCCACCCGCAAGCAGCCGACCGATCAGCAGATGGACGACCTGCTGTTCGCCTGGAAGGTCGCCAAGTACGTGAAGTCCAACGCCATCGTCTTCGCCGCCGGCGGCATGACGCTGGGCGTGGGCGCCGGCCAGATGAGCCGCATCGACTCGGCCCGCATCGCCTCGATCAAGGCCGAGAACGCCGGCCTGAGCCTGCAGGGCTCGGCGGTGGCCTCGGACGCCTTCTTCCCTTTCCGCGACGGCCTGGACGTGGTGGCCGAGGCGGGCGCGACCTGCGTGATCCAGCCCGGCGGCAGCGTGCGCGACGAGGAAGTCATCGCCGCGGCCGACGAGCGCGGCATGGTCATGGTGCTGACCGGCACCCGGCACTTCCGCCACTGACGCCGCGCATGCGTATCCTGGGCATCGATCCCGGCCTGCGCCGCACCGGCTTCGGCGTGGTCGATACCTCGGGCATGCGCCTGCGGTACGTGGCCAGCGGCACGGTGGTCGTGCCGCCGGCCGACTCGCTGGCGGCGCGCCTGAAGGTGATACTGGACAGCCTGCGCCAGATCATCGGCGACACGCAGCCGGACGTGGCCGCCATGGAAAAGGTCTTCCTGAACGCCAACCCGGCGTCCACCCTGCTGCTCGGCCAGGCGCGCGGCGCCGCGCTGTGCGCGCTGGCCGACAAAGACCTCGCCGTGCACGAATACACCGCCCTGCAGATCAAGAAGGCCGTGGTCGGCACCGGCCGCGCCGCCAAGACCCAGGTGCAGGCCATGGTGCAGCACCTGCTGGCGCTGGACGGCACGCCCGCGCCCGACTCCGCCGACGCCCTGGCCTGCGCCATCTGCCACGCCCACGTCGGCCCCATGGCCGAACGCCTGCTGCGCATGGGCGAGGCCCAACTGCACGTGCGCGGCCGGATGCGCCGCGGACGCATCATCGCGACATCATGATCGGACGACTGACCGGCACGCTCATCGAAAAGACGCCCCCCACCCTGTGCGTGGACGCGGGCGGCGTGGGCTACGAAATCGACGTGCCCATGAGCACGCTCTACGCCCTGCCCGAGACCGGCGCGCGCGTCACCCTGTACACCCACCTGGTGGTGCGCGAGGACGCGCACATCCTGTACGGCTTCGCCACCGCCGCCGAGCGCAGCGCCTTCCGCGAGCTGATCAAGGTCAGCGGCATCGGCGCGCGCACGGCGCTGGCGGTGCTGTCGGGGCTGTCGGTGACCGAACTGGCCCAGGCCGTGACGCTGCAGGAAAGCGGCCGGCTGACCCGCGTGCCGGGCATAGGCAAGAAAACGGCCGAGCGGCTGCTGCTGGAAATGCGCGGCAAACTGGGCGCCGACCTGGGCGCCACGCCGCATGCGGCGGCCGACGGGCAGGCCGACATCCTGAACGCGCTGATCGCGCTGGGGTATTCCGAGCGGGAATCGGCGGCGGCGTTGAAGACGCTGCCGGCGGGGATAGGGGTGTCGGACGGGATACGGCAGGCGTTGAAGGCGCTGGTGCGGTAGGCCGCGGCGCCCGCAAATTCAGCCGCGCATTGGCCGGCTCGGGTTCATATCGGCCCGCGCCGGTCCAGGGCCTGCCTGACGCCGGCCTGCCTCGCTAGCGCCCTACCCCGCGCAGCACCTTGCCCGGGTTCATCAGCCCGCGCGGGTCCAGGGCCTGCTTGATCCGGCGCATCAGGTCCAGCTCCACCTCGCTCTTGTAGCGCTCCAGGTCGGCCACGCGGCGCATGCCTATGCCCTGCTCGGCGCTGATCGAGCCGCCGGCGGCGTGCACGCGGTCGTGGACCAGGCGCTGGATGTCGTCCTCCCGGGCGCGCACGTCCGCGTCGGACACGCCTTCGGGGCCGAGCAGGTTGTAGTGCAGGTTGCCGTCGCCCAGGTGGCCGAAGACCATCATGCGCACGCCCGGCCAGGCGGCTTCCAGCGCGCGGTCGGTCTCCTGCACGAAGCCGGGCAGCGTCGAAACGGGTAGCGAGATGTCATGCTTGATGCAGGGGCCGCTCTGCGCCAGCGCGAGGGTGATGCTTTCACGCAGGTGCCAGAAGTCGCGGCTCTGGGACTGGGACGAGGCCACGGCCGCATCCTGGATCAGGCCTTGCTCCAGCGCGTCGGCCAGCACGGCTTCGAAGCGCGCCTGGGCGTGGTCCTCGCCTTCGCTGTCGGACAGCTCCAGCAAGGCGTACCAGGCGGGTTCGGCGTCGCGGCCGAAAGGCAGGCGCTGCTGCGGGAAGACGTCGGCGACGCGGCGCAGGCAGGCGCGCGACATGACTTCGAAGCCGGTCAGCGCGGCGCCGAAGCCGGCGCGCGCCAGGGCGAGCACGGCGGCGGCCTCGCGCAGGCCGGGCAGGGCCAGCATGGCGGTGCGCTGCGCGCGCGGCAGGGGGAAGAGCTTGAGCGTGGCGGCGGTGATCAGGCCCAGCGTGCCTTCGCTGCCCAGGTAGAGGTCGCGCAGCGAGTAGCCGGTGTTGTCCTTGCGCAGGCCGCGCAGGCCGTCCCACAGCCGGCCTTCGGCGGTGACGACCTCCAGGCCCAGGCACAGCTCGCGCGCGTTGCCGTAGCGCAGGACCTGGGTGCCGCCGGCGTTGGTGGCGAGGTTGCCGCCCACCATGCAGCTGCCCTGCGCGCCCAGCGACAGCGGGAACAGGCGATCCGCGGCGCGGGCCGCGTCCTGCACGGCCTGCAGGATGCAGCCGGCCTCGACGGTGATGGTGTCGTTGGCGGTGTCGATGGCGCGGATGCGGTTCATGCGCTGCAGGCTGACGACCACGGCCCGGCCGCTGCCGTCGGGCGTGGCGGCGGCCACCTGGCCGGTGTTGCCGCCCTGGGGGACGATGGGCGCGCCGGCGGCGGCGCACAGGGCCACGGTGGCGGCGGCCTCGGCGCTGCTGCCCGGGCGCGCGACGGCGAGCGCGCGGCCGGTGGCGTGCCTGCGCCAGTCGGTCAGGTAGGGCTCGGCGTCGGCGCCGGCCAAGACGTTGGCCTCGCCCAGCAGGGCGCGCAGGTCGGCGAGCAGGGTCATTCCGGTTGCGGGTTTCGGCTGGCAGGATCGGCAAGCGTTGCAGCTGCGGCGCTTCGGATGCCGGGATTGGCGGGCAAGATCATCGCGGCTGCGGCGTTTCCGCCACGGGGGTAAGCAGGCGGCCATGCTCCAGGAAGGACTCGGCGTTGTCGAACACCAGGTCGGCCATGGCGGCGCGGGTCTCGCGGGTGGCGCTGCCGACGTGGGGCATGAGCGCGACCTGGTCCATGTCGCGCAGCGCGGCGGGCACGGCGGGCTCGTGCTCGAGCACGTCCAGGCCCGCCCCGCCGAGCTCGCCGGACGACAGAGCCGCGACCAGCGCCGCCTCGTCCACCACGCTGCCGCGCGCGATGTTGACCAGGATGCCGCGCGGGCCCAATGCGCGCAGCACCGTGGCGTCGACCAGGTGGCGCGTGGCGGGGCCGCCGGGGCAGGCCACGACCAGGAAGTCGGCCCATTGCGCCAGCGCGGCCAGGTCGGCCTCGTAGCCGTAGGGCGCGCCGGGCACGGGCCGGCGGCCGTGGTAGCGCACGTCCATGTCGAAGCCCTGGCCGCGGCGGGCGATGGCCGAGCCGATGCGGCCCAGGCCCAGCACGCCCAGGCGCTTGCCGGAGACGCGGGTGGACAGGGGGAATTCGCCCAGGGCGCGCCAGTGGCCGCCCTTGGCGTAGCGGTCGCCCGGCCCGGTGCGCCGCGCCGCGGCCAGCAGCAGCGCCCAGGCCAGGTCGGCCACGCAGTCGTCCAGCACGCCGGGAGTGTTGCTGACGCAAACGCCGCGCTCGCGGGCGGCGGCGACGTCCAGGGTCTCGTAGCCGACGCCCCAGCTGCAGATGGCGCGCAGCGCGGGCAACTGGTCGAACAGGCCGGCCTGGAAGCCGCGGCGCACGGTAGTCACCGCGACCCGGGCGCCGGCGGCACGCTGCGCCAGGTCTGCCGGCGCGGCGGCGCCCTTGCCGGAACGGCCGTTGCCGGTCCCGCCCTCGCCTGTGCCCTCTTCCCACGCGCGCAGCACGCGCCAGCGCGCCGCCAGCCGGTTGTCGAAATCAGGCCCGAGGCTGGCCAACTGCACGATGTCGAACATATTTGGTGCCCATCAGCTACGCGCAGGGATATATCCCGCCGCGGCCGCGGCCTCGGCGAAGGGAGTGCCGGCGCGCACGGCCTTCTCCACCCTGTCGTCCACCTCCAGCGCCCGCCGGGCGGCGGCCAGCGCGTCCTGCACCAGCGCGCGCGGCACGACCACCAGGCCGGTGTCGTCGCCCACCACCAGGTCGCCCTCGCGCACGGCCACGCCGCCCACGGTGACGGGCTCGCCCATGGCCTGCAGGCGCAGGCGGGTCTTGCCGGTCAGCGGCGTGACGCTGCGGCTGGCCAGCCACAGGCCGGTGGCCTGGATCTCGTCGACGTCGCGGCAGGCGCCGTCTATCACCACGCCGGTGGCGCCGCGCAGCGAAGCCGCCAGCGAGGCGATGCCGCCGAAGGTGGAGATGGGCGCGCCGCCCGCGTCCACCATCAGCACGCGGCCCGGGCCGGTGGCGGCGACCAGCCGGCCGACGGCGAAGTCGCTGCGGTCGAAGTCGCCCAGCCCGCCGGCCACGTGGCGGGCGGTGGCCGCGAAGCCGGCGATGCGGCCGCTGCCGGCGCGCTGCGCGATGCCCTGCAGCACGCCGGCCACGCCCAGCTCGTCCAGCGCGTCGGCCCAGGTGCTGGTGGCGATGCCCGCGCACTGCGCGAGCAGGCCCTGTTCGTCCTGTGTCATGGCTCGTGTCCCGATCAGTCGATCTGCGCGCCGGACAGCTTCACGCCTTCGGCCCACTGCTTGGCCTCGGCCTGCACGAAGGCGGTGAAGTCGGCCGGCGAACTGTTGTTGACCTCGCCGCCCATGTCCTGCAGGCGCTTGGTCAGCTCGGGCTGGGCGACGATGGCCGAGACGTCCTTGTAGATGCGCTCGCGCAGGTCCTGCGGCATGCTGGCCGGCGCGAACAGGCCGAACCAGGTGGCCGCCTGGAAGCCGGGCATGCCGGCCTCGTCGAAGGTGGGCACCTGGGAGATGGCCGGCACGCGCGAGGCGTGCGCCAGGGCGATGGCCTTGAGCTTGCCGCTCTGGATGTGCGGCAGCGCCGCCGACAGCGTGACGAAGGCCATCTGCACCTGGCCGCCGATCAGGTCGGTGATCATGGGCGAGTCGCCCCGGTAGGGCACGTGCACGAGCTTGGCGCCGGTGCGGGCCTTGAACAACTCGCCGGTCAGGTGCTGGGGCGTGCCGTTGCCGGTGGAGGCCATGGTCAGGCCCTGGCCCTGCTTGGCCAGCTCGATCAGGCCCGGCAGGTCCTTGGCCGGCAGGCCGGGGGTGGTGACCAGCACCAGGGGGATGGTGGAGGTCAGCGTCACCGGCGCGAAGTCGCCGATGGGGTCGTAGTTGAGTTTCTTGTACAGGCTGGCGCTGATGGTGTGGGCGGCGGTGGTCATGTACAGCGTGTAGCCGTCGCCGGGCGCGCGCGACACCTGCTCGGCGGCGATGGTGGTGCCGGCGCCGGGGCGGTTGTCGATGACCACCGACTGCTTCCAGACCGAGGGCAGCTTTTCGGCGACCAGGCGGGCGATCACGTCGGTGGCCCCGCCCGCCGGGTAGGGCACGACGATGGTCACGGTCTTGTCGGGCCAGGCCCAGGCGGCGGTGGCGGCCAGGGCCAGGCAGGCCGCGGCGGCGGCCTGCGTGCAGCGGTGCAGCAGTTTCATGGTGCGTCTCCTCTCGGGTTATCGATGTAATGCGTCGTTCTCGCCCGCGCGATACGGCGCCTGTGCCGCCCTGCGCCGCGCGGCGCAGGACCGCGGGGTCAGTCCGGCACCGCCGGGCGGCCCCAGTCGGCCCACAGGCGCGCAATGGCGGCATAGTCATCGCGGCCGTAGCCGGCCGCCGCGGCGATCTCGTATACCGTGTGCGAGCCCTGGATGGCGAACAGCGGCACGCCCAGCGACTGCGCCAGCTGCAGCGCCAGCGTCGAGTCCTTGCGGGCCGCGTCCAGCGGCATGCCGCCCGCGTAGTTGCCTTGCATCACGCGCTCGGCATAGCGGTGCGTCAGCGGGCGGTGCAGGCCCATCTGCGGGTCCGACAGCAGGCCGACCAGCTTGTCGCAGCTGACGCCGGCGGCGGTGGCCAGCGAGCCGGCCTCGGCCACCACGACCATCACGGCGTGCGCCACGGCGTTGTTGATGACCTTGGCCGCTGCGCCGGCGCCGGCCGGGCCGAAGTGGATCTGCCTGGGAGCGATGGCGTCGAGCACGTCGCGGCAGTCGGCAATGGCCGCCTCGTCGCCGCCGAGCAGCAGCATGGCGGCGCCGGCCTGCATCTGGCTGACCCCCGCCATGATCGAGGCGTCGATCAGGCGCGCGCCGTGCGGCGCCAGCATCTGCGCGCCGGCCCGCACGTCGTCGGGATTGACGGTGCCGGTCTCGATGACCACCGTGCCTGCCGCCAGGTGCGGGCCGATCTGCTCCAGCACGGCGCGCGAGGCCGCCGGGCTGGGCAGGCACAGCACCACCGCATCGGCCTGCGCCGCGTCCTGCGG
>Ga0164243_10007026_pt1 | contig 16901 bp, 15 predicted proteins | sample OricompcompostOP_FD_108781 | JGI IMG/M metagenome (GOLD analysis project Ga0164243, IMG submission 108781) | Organic Plus compost microbial communities from Emeryville, California, USA - Original compost - Organic plus compost (OP) | ecosystem: Engineered > Solid waste > Mixed feedstock >... | reverse complement strand
GGCGAGCAGCCCGGCGAAGAGGAACCAGAACACCCGGTGGTGCTCGGGTCGCAGCAGGTCCGGGAAGGGGCGCGGCACGGTCAGGCCGCGGGACCCGCCGGTGAACGACGCCCAGCTCTGGAACACCAGCAGCAGGACCAGAACCAGGGCGATGGAGACGATGACGAACGAGGCGCCGCGCACGCGCAGCGCCGCGTAGCCGATCGGCACGGCGAGCGCCGCCACGGCGAGGGCCGCGATCACGAGGGCCAGGAAACTCGGCACGCCGGCCCGGGTGACGAGCAGGCCCGTGCCGTACGCGCCGAGCCCGGCCAGGGCGCCGTGCCCGAGCGAGATGTAGCCGGTGAAGCCGCCGACGAAGTTCCACGAGGTCGACAGCAGGGCGTAGTTCAGCACGACGATGCCGGCCGAGAGGATGTACGGGTTCGGCGCGAGCGACGGGAACGACGCGACGGCGGCGACGAGCGCCACCAGCAGGACGCCCCGGGCCACCCGGCCCGGGGTGAACCCCGGCCGGACGGCGGTGCGGGTGAGGTCAGAAGCGCTGGGCAAGCCGGCCTCCGAAGAATCCCTGCGGGCGGAACGCCAGCGTGGCGAAGAGCGCGAGGTAGAAGATGGTCTGCGCCCAGGTGGTGTTGAGCGGGATCTGCAGCAGGCTCTGCGTGAGGCCGAGCAGCATGGCGGCGGCCGCGGCGCCGGGCACGCTGCCCAGCCCGCCGACCACGATGATGGCCATGAGCGGCCCGATCCAGTGCCAGTGCAGGGACGGGTAGATGGTGGTGTCGAGGGCCAGCGCGGTGCCGCCGACGGCCGCGGTGGCCAGGCCGATGCCGAAGCCGTAGCCCGCGACGCGGTCGGTGTCGATCCCCACGAGGCGGGCCGCGTCGCGGTGCTGGATCGTGGCGCGCAGCGACCAGCCGAAGGTGGTCTTCTTCAACAGGAGGTAGAGCGTCAGCAGCGCGACCGCGGCGAGCCCGAACGCGATGAGCTTGACCACGGCGATCCGGGCGCCGAACAGTTCCAGGTTCGCCGCGCCGTAGCCGAGCTGGATGCGCCGCTGGGTGCCGGTGAACGCGTACCCGAGCAGCCCCTCGATGACGACCGCGATGGCGAAGGTCAGCAGCACCGACATCATGGTGAGCGTCGCCGGTCGCAGCCGGGACAGCAGCAGCCGTTGGAGCAGCACGCCCGCCCCGAAGAAGAGCGGCACCGTCACGACCAGGGAGAGCAGCGGGTCGACGCCCAGCCGGGTGTGTGACCACCAGGCCAGGTAGGCGGCGAGGATGAGGAACGCCGAGTGGGCGATCATCACGACCCGCATGATGCCGAAGTAGAGCGTCAGGCCCGAGGCCAGCAGGGCGTAGAGCCCGCCCAGGAGCACGCCCAGGACGACGCTCTGGAAGATCAGCGTGCCAGAGGACATCGGCGCCTACCAGGCCGGCTTCGGGTAGACGATGTCGGTCTCCTTGGCGTCGGCCGGGAGCACGATCTGGATCTCGCCGCCGACCCACTGCTGGATCATGTGGGCGCCCTGCGGCTTGCCGGTGGCGTCCCAGCTCAGCGGGCCGACGACCGTCTCCACGGTGTTGTTCCGCACCCAGTCGACGAGCTTCTGCTGGCACTCGCCCTGCTCGGCGCAGCCCACCGCCGTGACGGCCGCCGCGACGACCTGGCCGGTCGTGTAGGCGTTCGCCTCGTCCTCCTCCGGCGGCGAGCCGAACTGGGCGGTGTACTTCTCCACGAACTCGACGTTGCTCGGGTAGGGCGCCTTCTGCGTGTAGCCGGTGGGCGCGAGGATCCCCTCGGTCTTGTTGCCGATCGCGGCGGCGAACTCGGGGCTCGTCGGCGCCGTCGAGAACGCGGCGAGCTTCGGCTGGTAGTCCAGTTGCTGGAGGGCGACGATGAGGTTGACGCCGTCCTGGTACTGGGAGCCGCCGACCACGATGTCCGCCTTCGACGACGCGATCTTCGCGGCGATGCCGCTGAAGTCCGTGGTGTTGGGCGGGTACACCTCGTCGACGACCGTGCGGACGCCGCCCTCCTCCAGCTTCTTCTTCAGCCCGTACGCGGTGCCCTGGGCGAACGGGTCGTCCATGGCGGCGTACGCGGCCGTGGCGGGCCGCTGACCCGCCGGCAGCCCGAGGATGTACTCGGCGAGGTGGTTGTAGTGGTCGTCGGCCACGGCCGGGGCGGCGTAGAACAGGTTCTTGAAGCCCTGCTCGAAGACCTCCTTCGCCGCGCCGGCAGGCTCGACGAACAGCATCCCGTACTCCTCGGCGACCCGGGCGGCCGGCACGACGAGCCGGGTCGAGAAGGGACCGACCACGATGTCCACCTGGTCCTGGCCGATGAGCTGCTCGTAGTCGGAGACGACCCGGTCGGCGTTGGACTGGTCGTCGAGGATCTTCAGCTCGACCTGGCGGCCCAGCAGGCCGCCCTTGTCGTTGACGATCTTCGCCCAGGCCTGGTAGCCGCGCTGCACGCCCTTGCCGGGCTCGGAGAAGTCTCCCGTGAGTGGCAGCGAGATCCCGACCACGATCGGATCGTCGGAGGACGAACCACCGTCGTCACCCCCACTGCAACCGGCGAGCGCGAGCACCATCGTCGCGCCGAACGCCGTCGCCCATCTCATTGTCGTCATCCGGGTGGTCATGCTCGGACGCTCCTTTGCTCCGGGCCGAAAGCGCTTACGAAAGCGCTTTCGTACTCTAGGCTGTGTCCTGCGTCACTGGCAATAGCCGGAGGTGCCTGCATCGATGTCTCGGGAGTGTCACTGATGCCGAAACCTGGCTCGAGGTTGCGCCTCGTCGACGTCGCCGAGCGGGCCGGCGTGTCGCTGGCGACCGCCTCACGCGCCCTGTCCGGCCGGGACGGCGTGAGCGAGGAGGTGGCCGACCGGGTGCGGCGGATCTCCCAGGAGCTCGGCTACGTGGCCAACCCGTACGCGCGCACGCTGGCCGGCGGGGCGAGCTCCACCGTGGGCCTCGTCGTGCACCAGGTGGACGACCCGTACTTCTCGGAGATCGCCGGAGGGGTCATCGAGGTCGCCGCCGAGCAGGGGCTGCTCGTCCAGATCTGCCACTCCGGGCGCGACCCGCACTTCGAGCTGCGCCAGATCCGGCACCTCATCGCCCAGCGGGTCGGCATCATCCTGGTCGCCGGCTCCGGCTACACCGACCAGCGGATCGAGGCGGAGACCCGGGCGGAGCTGTCCGCGTACCAGAACCTCGGCGGGCGGGTCGCGGTGATCGGCCGGCACTCCCTCGGCGTCGACGCCGTGCTGCCCGACAACGAGGCCGGCGGCCGGGCGCTCACCGAGCACCTGCTGGCGCTGGGCCACCGGCGGATCGCCGTGGCGGCCGGCAGCGCCGACCTCACCACCGTCGTCGACCGCCTCGCGGGCGTCGGCAAGGCGCTGCGGCAGCACGGGCTCGACCTCGCCGACCTGCCGGTGGTGCACACGGACTTCACCCGCGAGGGCGGGCGCCGGGCCGGCGAGCAGATCCTCCGCGACCACCCGGAGACGACTGCCGTCATCGCGCTCAACGACGCGATGGCGATGGGCGTGCTCGCCGTGCTGCGCGCACACCGCATCCCCGTGCCGGAGCGGATGTCCGTGGTCGGCTTCGACGACGTCTCCGTCGCCGCCGACCTGGCGCCCAGCCTCACCACCGTCCGGCTGCCGATGACCGACATGGGACGCATGGCCCTCGCCCTCGCGCTCAAGCCCCGCTCGGTCCGGCCCCGCCGGCGCTCCACCGGCCACACGCTCGTGGTCCGCGACTCCACCGGCCCGGCGCCCGCCTGACACCGCCCCCGCGCCGGCCGGGATCGCGCCGCATCCTGGTCGTCGTGGCCCCACGGCGCCACGACGACCAGGACCGCGCGTCATCGGTCCCCCCGGTCAGAAGCCGGGGAAGACGCCCCGCAGCTCGTCGAGGCTCACCGGCCCGCTCACGCGTACGCCCTCCGGGGTGTACCGCGGGCCCAGCCGCCCCACCGTGAGCCGCAGCCAGGCCTCGGCCGGGGCCACCAGCTCACCGTCGGGCCGCGCCGGGGCGTCGGTCAGCTCCAGCCGCTCGCCCAGGCGCAGCCCGTAGGTCCGCTCCGGGTCGTGCAGCCGTACGGCCAGCACCGCGCGCCGCCCACCCAGGACGTCCGGCCGGCCGGTCCAGGCGAGCATCCCCCCGACCTGGTCGAGCAGCAGCGGCACGGCGTCGGCCGCCACCGTCGCGGACGGGTCGAAGCCGACCTCGACGTCCCACCGGTGCAGCGCGAACTCGCTGAGCCGCAGCCCCGCCGCGCCGGCCACGTCCACCGGCTCGGGCAGGAAGCCCAGGTCGATGCGCAGGTCGGCCCGGGCGGCCGGGTCCAGCTCCTCGTACGCCCGCACGAGCCGCTCGTTGGCCTCCAGGAAACCGCTGGCGTGCTCGGCGGGCGGCATCGCGTCCCACCGCGCCCACACCGACTGGTTGAACTCGCCGCCGGGCGCGGGCTCGCCGGCCTGCGCGGCACGCAGCGCCGCCAGGTTGATCTCCGCGCCGCTGCCCAGGTGACTGAGCACCTGGGACACCTGCCAGTCGCTGGCGCCGGACGGCCGGGTCAGGTCGTCCGGGCCGAGCTTGCCGACGAAGGCGGCGAGGGCGTCGTGCCCGCTGCGCAGTGCCGCTATCGTCCGGTCCGCGATCGAAGACATCTCTCTCCTGTCGATGGTCGGGCGCCGCCCGCGTCCCCGCTGCGGACGCTCCGGGTGAACGGCACCGGCCCCCATCATGCCCCCACCCGGCGGCCGGGCGATGGCGCTCGCCGCGCACCACACGAACCGTCCGCACCGGGCCGGTGCGGTGACGCAGCGCGAGCGGCCGGTCGCGCGTACGGCGATGGCCGGGCCGGGACGACACACCGCCCCCGCGCGGCGGTAGCGTTGCGCGATCCCATGGCCCGTGGGGGCCGCAGGACCGTACGGAGGTTGGCGGATGTCCATCGGCGCAGAGCCGTTCGCGGTACGCGAGGACGGCACCTCGCGACCCACCTTTGAGCTGACGCTGCGCGGCTACGACAAGCGGCAGGTCGACCGGTACGTCGAGCACCTCGACGCCCAGCTCGCGACGGCGCGGGCCGAGCGGGAACGGGCGGCCGGGCAGGTCCGGGAGCTGACCGCGCAGGTGCAGCAGCTGCACGCGGAGGTGACCGAGCTGCGGCAGCGCCCGTCGCAGCCGGACCGGGCGTCGTTCCGGGACCTCGGCCCGATGGTCGACCAGATCCTCGCCCTGGCCGAGAAACAGGCCGGGGTCATCACCGACACGGCGGCACAGCACGCGGCGGAGCTGCGGGCCGAGGCGGAGCGGACGCTCACCGAGGCGCGGGAGCGGGCCACCCGGGCGCTCCAGGACCTCGACGAGGAGCTGTCCGCGCGCCGTGCCGAGCAGGAGAAGGCGTACGAGGAGCGGCGCACCGCGGCCGAGGCCGAGCTCGCCGAGATCCGCGAGGCGGCGGAGAAGCTGAGGGCCGAGGGGGAGGCCGCCCACGAGCGCGCCCGCCAGGAGGCGAAGCGGATCAGCGAACAGAGCGCCCAGCAGATCGAGCAGGCGCGGGCCGCGTCCGAGGCGCTGACCCGGGCCGCGCGTACGCAGATCCAGCAGGAGTTGCAGGCCGCCCGGTCCAAGAGCCAGCAGGAGCTGGCCCAGTGGCAGGCCAACATCGAGCGGGACATCAACGAGCGCCGGGCCGCCGCCGAGCAGGAGATCGCCGAGCAGCGGGCCGCCGCCGAGCGGGAGGTGGCGGGCCAGCGCAGCGCGGCCGAGCAGACCATCGGTTCGCTCATCGCCGAGGCCCAGCAGTACGCGACCGAGGTGCGGCAACGGGCGGACGAGCAGGCCGCCGCGCACCAGGAGCAGCTCACCCGGGTGCAGCAGGAGATCTCGGCCCACCAGCAGGCGCTGTCCCGGTTGCAGTCCGAGCTGGACGCCGCCCGGCAGCAGCTCGCCGAGTCGCGCGGGGAGCAGGAGGCGGCCGAGCGGGAACTCGCGGAGGCGCGGCAGCGCCTGGTCGAGGTCCGGCAGGAGCTCACGGCCGAGGCGGAGCGCCTCGACGAGGCGCGCCGGGCCGCCGACTCGGCCGACCGGCACGCCAAGGAGGTCCGTGCCCGGGTGCAGCGCGAGGCCAAGCGGGTGGCCGACCTGGCGGCGGCCGCCGTGATGGCCGCGGCGGCCGGTGGCGCGGCGACCGCCGAGTACCCGGTGGTGGCGCGGGACCCGGAGCGTCCGCGGGCGGCGGAGGTGCCCGGGCGCCCGCGGCCGGAGCAGCCGGTCGCGGAGGCGGGAGAGCCGGCCGCGGAGGCGGGGCAGCCGGTCGCCGAGGTGGCGCCGCAGGTCGCCGAGGCGCAGCCGCCCGCGGTGGAGGCGGAGGCGCACCAGCCGATGCCCCGGCACGGGGCGCCGGCCGACGAGACCGGGTACGCCGAGGCCGACCCGCTCGTCGGTGAGCACGCCGAGGCGCGGGCCGGGGAGGTCGTACCGGAGCGGGCCTGACCGGCGGGTCCGCCCCGGCGACGGGGCGGCCGCCGTCGTCAGGCCGGGTTGCCGAAGAGGGCGGCGTAGCCCGACGGCAGCTGGGTCATGAGGTCGTTGAGTTCGCCGTCGGTGATCGCGTCGGCGACGGTCGACAGCACGGCGCCGGCGTCCCACTCGGCGGTCCGCGTGGTGGCGCCGGTTCCGGCGGCGATGCGCTGGAGGAACTCCTGGACCGACAGTTGCCGCGTCGGCTCCCCCGCCTCCTCCAGGATCTCGGCGATCCCGTGCGGCAGCTGGGAGGCGAGGTCGTGGGCCTCGTCCGGGGTGAGGCGCGAGGCGAGCACGCCGAGCACGGCACGGATGACGTCCTCGGCCTCGGCCGCGCTGCCGTACTCACCCCGCTGGCGTACCGCGGCGACGAACTCGTGGTACTTCACGACGATGTCCCTTCCTGAGCCTGGGTGGGCGACCCGCACCGGAGGGGACGGCGGGACGGGGCCGGTACGGCCCGGACGGGGCACCCTGCCCGGGTGCCCGACCGCCCGACGCCCTCGCGCCGTATCGAGTCTGGCACACGGCGCGCGGGCGGGAACGGCGATCGCCGTCCCTTCCCCCGCGGCTCACCCGGTCGACCCCCGGCGCTCGCGGGCCGCCGACCGGTCCAGCCACCGGGGCAGCGGCATCGTCCGCCACGGCACCCGTAGCAGCAGCCGCACGATCAGCAGGCCCAGCAGGTAGCCGCCGATGCTGTCGGTGAGCCAGTGGTAGCCCAGGTAGGTGGTGCCGATGAAGGTCAGCACGCCGGGCAGCCACTGCAGGACCCGGCGGACGAGGACGGGGAGGTACGGCGCGAGCAGCATGGCCAGCACCCCGTAGTAGACGATGCCGTTGCTCACGTGACCGGAGGGGTAGTACTCCTCCCAGCCGTCGCTGAACATCTCCACCGACCCGTGGTGCGGGGCGCCGCGCGAGGTCCACCGCTTGAGGCCGACGATCAGCACCGTGCTGATGATCGGGGCCAGCCCGGCCGGGATGATCGGGCGCACGGACCGGTGCCGCCAGGCCAGCCAGAACGACACCGCGACGGTCACCGTGGTGAGGATGCCGCCCTGGCCGAGGTGGTCGAAGAACCACATGATCCCCGACACCGGCGGGGGCCGGCGCGCGTCGCACCAGTCGCGTACGGCGATGTCCAGGTCCAGCAGCGGACGCCACCAGACCAGGGCCGCCGTGAGCCCGGCCAGCGCGGCGAGCAGCACACCGTCGAGCCACCAGCCGGCCGGCACCGGCGCCAGCACGGGCACGCCGAGCGGCCGGGGCGGGCGGCGCCGCGACGGTGTCCCCCCTGGCATGGTCTCTCTCCGCTCTGCCGCCGGCGGCACCCGGTCCAACAGTGCGAAAATATCCCAGACCGCATCAGGACGGCCGGAGAGCCGCCAATCACGCGCCGCTCCGGCCGTCCGGGGCGCCCGGCGGGCGCCTCAGCCGGCGTCGACCTCGGCGAGGATCCCGGTGCCCTGACCGAGTTCGATCAGGTAGCCGTCGGGGTCCCGGAGGTAGCAGCGGATCTCCACACCGTGGTCCTTCGGTTCGGTGAGGAACTCCCCGCCCCGGGAGCGCCACAGCTCGTAGACCGCGCGGACGTCGGTGACCCGGACGTTCATGGCGCCGCTCAGCACGTCCGGGTCCGGCGGGGCCTGCGCCCGTACGCTCGGCTTGTCGTCGGTCGGGCCGCCCTCGTCGTTGATGACGATGTAGCTGTTGTGGAAGCGCAGGATGGCCGGTCGCCGCTCCCGCACCACCGTCGCGCCCAGGACCCGCTCGTAGAACTCTCGCGAACGGTCCACGTCCCGCACGATCAGCAGGTGCGTGAGCACCATGCCGTGCTCGGGCCGGAAGTAGTCCGGCGCCTCCGTCGCCATCCGCGCCTCCCCGGGGTCGTCCCTGGAGCGGGCGGGTACCCGCCGGCGGCGCCGGCACACCTCACGGCTTGCGGGCGAGACCCGCCCAGTAGTAGGCGGCGTGCTGGTCCTCCGGCTCGCTCTCCGGCCGCCACGCCATGACCGGCACGACACCCGGGTCGACCAGTTCCCACCCGTCGAAGAACCGCTCCACCTCGGCGCGGGTCCGCGGCACCAGCGTCATGTGCCCCTGGGTGGCCGCGGCCACCGCCGCGTCCATCTCGGCGGGGTTGAAGTCCCCCGTCGGGTGGGTGATCGCCAGGTAGCTGCCGGAGGGCAGGGCCTCCATGAGCGTACGCAGCCTGCCCGCCGGGTCGTCGCTGTCGCGCAGCAGCATGAGCACCGCGATGAGGGTGAGCGCCACGGGCCGGTCGAGGTCGAGCGTCCCGGTGAGGCGTGGATCGGCGAGGATCTTCTCCGGCTCGCGCAGGTCGGCGTGGATGTACTCGCTGCGGCCCTGCTCGGTGCTGATCATCAGCGCCCGGGCGTGCGCCAGGACGATCGGGTCGTTGTCGACGTAGACCACGCGGGTCTCCGGCGCCACCGCCTGCGCGACCTCGTGCAGGTTGGGGCGGGTGGGGATCCCGGTGCCGATGTCGAGGAACTGGCGCACGCCCGCCTCCCCCACCAGGTAGCGGGCCACCCGGTGGACGAACGAGCGGTTCTCCTTCGCCATCATGCGCAGCGTGGGGATCGCCTGGATGAGGGCGGCGCCCATGGCCCGGTCGGCCGCGAAGTTGTCCTTCCCGCCGAGCCACCAGTCGTACACCCGGGCGGAGTGCGGGATGGACGCGTCCACTCCCGACGGCGGGATCTCCTCGCCCACGGTCTCGGTGCCGGTGTGCGACACGATCGTCTCCCCTCGATCGGCCGGTGTCGTCGTGCGCAGCCTAGAGGATCCGCCGCGAACCGGCGCTCCCACGACGGGCGGGCGGTCCTGTCGTCAGTGCGCCACCACGGCGACCGCCGACGGCGCGATCTCGCCGAGCCGCGCCGGCCGCACGACGGCGACCAGGACGCCGAGTGCCGCGAGCATGCCGCCGGCCACCACCGCCGCCATCGCGACGCCCCCGTTGCCCAGCGCGCCGACCAGGGGCGCGGCCAGCGCCCCCACGCCGAACTGCACGGCGCCGAGCAACGCCGAGGCGGTGCCGGCCGCCTCGCCGTGCCGGGTCAGGGCGAGGGCGGGCGCGTTCGGCAGGGCGAGTCCCGCCGCGCCGAGGACGACCCACAACGACGCCAGGACGGACGCCAGACCGCCGAAACCGGTGGCGGCGACGGCGACCAGCACGAGACCCGCCGCCGTGCCCACGACCAGCGCGGCGACGAGGATCCGCTGCGGGGTGTACCGGCGCAGCAGCCGGACGTTCAGCTGGGTCGCCGCGATGAGGCCGACCGCGCCGGCGCCGAAGGCCAGCCCGAACTGCTGCTCGTCGAGGCCGTACCGCTCCTGGAACACGAACGACGACCCGGCGACGTACGCGAACAGCGCCGCCATGGCCAGGCCCGTGACCAGGACGAGCCCCACGAAGGTGCGGTCGCGCAGCAGGGTGGCGTACACGCGGGCGGTCGCCCCGACGCCACCGCGTCGCCGGCTCGCGGGCGGCAGGGTCTCCGGCAGCCCGAACGCCGCCACGGCGACCAGCACGACGCCGAACACCGCGAGGGCCACGAACACCCCCCGCCAGTCCGACCAGCGCAGCAGCCCGCTGCCGAGGGTCGGGGCGAGGATGGGCGCCACGCCCATGACCAGCATGAGACGGGAGAACAGCCGGGCGAAGGCGGCGCCGTCGAACAGGTCCCGCACGACGGCCGTCGCCACCACCGAGGCGGCCGCCACACCGAGTCCCTGCAGCAGCCGCAGCACGCCGACCGTGGTGATCGTCGGCGCGACGACGCACAGCACGGACGCCACGATGTGCAGCGCGACGCCGGCCAGCAGCGGAGCCCGCCGTCCCACGGCGTCGGACAGCGGGCCGATCAGCAGTTGGCCGACGGCGAGGCCCGCGAGGGTGCCGGTCAGTGTCAGTTGGACGGCCGCCGACGTGGTGTGCAGGTCCCGGGCGATGTCCGGGAGCGCGGGCAGGTACATGTCGATGGTGAGCGGCCCGATCGCGATCAGCGAGCCGAGCACGAGGACGAGGCGCAGGCGTTGCCCGGGGCTCATGAGGTCACCGGGCGTCGGGGGCGCGGCTTCCACGGCGGCGGTCACGGCCGCTCCCCCGGCTCGGGGCGTACGGCGGCGGGTGTCGATGCGGTGATCACACCTGGCAGCAACCGCTCGCGGCGCGGCTCATTCCCGTGCGGGGCGAAGGTAATCCAGCTCACGCTCCGACGCGGTGGTATGATCCGCCCATGACTGCCGGGTCGGCCTCGCGCCGTACACAGAACGGACACCCGGCCGCCGGTTGAGCACCTCGCGGGCCCGAGGCCCGCCCCGTCACGAGACGTGCTGTCCCGCCGCTCGTGACGGAAGGAGGTGAGAGAGATGGGTTGGCAGGAGTTCGCCGCCCGGCACCGGGTCGGTGACGTCGTGGACGGCGTCGTGACCCAGCGGCTGCCGTTCGGCTCGTTCGTCGAGGCCGAAGGCTGCACCGGTCTGGCGCCGCAGCGGTCCTGGCCGGTCGGCACGCGGGTCCGGGCCCGGATCGTCGAGATCGACTCCGTGAGGCAGCGGTTCAGCCTGGCCGCTGCGTGAGTGGACGCTGGTCCGGGGAGGGCGCCGCCGTCCCCGGGCCAGCCCCGGCGCACGCGCGCTGGCAGGATGGCCGCATGGACCTGGAATCCGGAGCGGGGCTGCTGCACCGCCTCACCTCGTACGTCCCCGGTCGCGAGTGGGACGTGCCCGCCGACGACCCGCGGGTGCGTCACGACCTGGTCCCGAACGACCCCGCCACGCTGCCCCCACCGGTGAAGAGCTACCCGGACGGGCTGCCCGTGGTCGACCTCCCCCGCGACCTGCCGGATCCGGGGGTGTCCGCCACGGCCGTCCTCGCCGGCACGGCGTCCCCCGCGCAGCCCCTCGACGCGGCCCAGCTCGGCCGGGTGCTCTTCCTCGGCGCCGGCGTCGTGCGCACCGCCGTCCGGGACGGTCGCACGTTCCTCTTCCGCGCCTCCGGATCGGCGGGCGGCCGCTTCCCACTGGAGGTGTACGCGAGCACCCGCGGGGTGGCCGGCGTCCCGGACGGGGTGCACTGGTACGACCCGGTGCGGCACGCCCTGGTCCGGGTCGCCCCCGCCGCCACCGGAACGGTCACCACGATCGTCGTGACCGGTGTGCCGTGGCGGACCGGGTGGCGCTACGCCGAGCGGGGATGGCGGCACCTCTACTGGGACGCGGGGACGTTGCTCTCCCAGCTCTCCGCGGCCGCGGCGAGCGCCGGCCTCGCGCCGCGGCTGCGCTCGCTCTTCCCGGACGCCACGGTGCGCCGGCTCGTGGGTGCGGACGGGGTGCACGAGTACCCGCTGGCCCTGCTCTCGTTCGGTGACGGCGAGCCGGCGATCGGGCCGGCCGGCCCGGCGGTGCCCGGCGAGCTGCCCCCGGTCGAGCTGCCGCTCTGCACCGCCGCGCAACGCGCCGGTGAGCGCGACGTCCTCGGCGGACCCTGGCCGGAGGCGCCCGCCCTGACCGACGTGCCGCCGTCGGCGTCCCTGGACGAGGTCGTCCGCCGCCGCGGCTCGCAGCGCCTCATGGACCGGTCCCGGACGGTGTCGCGGACCGTGCTGGAGTGGCCGCTGGCCGCCGCTCTGCGCGGGGTGCGCGTGCCGCACTGGGTCGCCGTCCACGGCGTCGACGGCGTGGCGCCGGGCATCTACCGGTGGCCCGACCTGTCCCGGCCCCGCCGCGGCGGGGACCTGCGTGACGACCTGCTGCGCGTCTGTCTCCACCAGGGGCTGGCCGCCGACGCGGCGTACGTCGTCGTGGCGGCCACGCCGCTGTCCGGAATGGACGACCGCGGCTACCGGGACGCCCAGCTCGCCGCCGGGCTCGTGGAGGGCCGGCTCCACCTCGCGGCGTACGCGCTGGGGGCCAGCGCCTCCGGGATGACGTTCGTCGACGCGGAGGTGCCGGCGCTGCTGGCGGAGCCGGACGATCTCGCGGCGCTGCTGTTCACCTGCGTGGGCGTGCCGGCGTACCGGTCGCGGGCCGGCGGTGGGCCCGGCGCTCCGGTGACCTTCCGGCCGGTCACCCCCCGCCTCGTCGAGCCCTGACCGGGCCGGTCCCGACGCCGCTCAGTCCGACGGTTTCGGGGTGCCGCACAGCTTGGTGCCCGGTGGGGTGATCTCCTCCTTGCTCCAGATCTCGAACGGGGGCGGGCCGATCTTGTTCTCGCGGGCGATGGGTTTGACCTTGATCAGGCTCAGGAACTCGTTGATGAGGTCGACCACCGGTTGCAGGATGCTGTAGCCCACGCCGTACCGCCCCCACACCCCGAGCCCGACGCCGCGGCACTCCACGAAGTGCGACCCGAGGGTGCCGACCGCCCCCAGGGCCGACCCCAGGGTGGTGCCGTACGCGGTGCTGAGCTCGAAGAAGACGCCGGCCTTGAACACGAAGGCGTTGAACCCGACGGTGAACTTCACGCGGTGCTCGATGAGCAGGCCCATGACGCCGACGGGGACGCCGGTGAGCGAGTCGATGAGGCTGCTCTTGCGCTTCACGTTCTCGGTGACGCGGGGACCCCATCTGCCGTTGGCGTAGCCGTACCCGAGCGATCCCGCGAGGGAGAACTCCCCCGAGCCCTTGATGGTGCCGGCCTTGGCGCCGAACGCCGTCTTGACCTTCAGCGTCTGGCCGATCGTGAGCGTGAGCGGCACACCGAGGACCGTGCCGATCGGGAAGCCGGCCTCGACCGGGATCGGAAGGTCGGCCTTGATGTTCTGCCCGCCCTGGATCCCCGCCTCGAACGACACCCGGATGCCGAACCCACCGGTGACCTCCAGTTCCGCCCGCGTCACCTTGCCGCCGCGGATGCTCAGGTGGAAGTCCGCGTCCGGCGCCTTGAAGGTGAGCGTCGCCCGCCCGCTCAACTTCAGCCCGCCACGGTCGTAGTGGAAGCTGACGTCGGCCCCGTCGCTGAAGCTCACGCCGTGGGAGAAGTTGGCGGCGACGGCGCGGGCCTCCCGGTCGCGGGTCGGCGGGGGCTGCGCGGGCCGCGCGGGCGCCGGGACCGCGGGGGCCGCGCGCAGCGGGACGCTCCTGCCGAACCGGCCCGGTGACGGCGTCGCCGTCGGGGCCTTGTCGGTGTCGGCCCAGAACGGCTCCCCGGCCTGGTAGAGGACGGGGTTCTCGAGCCGCAGCCCCTCCTTGACGAACGTGCCGTCCCGGATCACCTCGGTGAGCGTCACCGGCCCGAGCGTCACGAGCAGGTCGCCGCCGTCCCGCTGCACGTGCAGCACCCGGCCGACGCCGCGGCCGGTCACGAACATGACCTTGCCGACGGTCACCTCGTCGGCGCGGTCGGCCCTGCCGTCGATGCGCCAGGTGAGCCCGTCCGCGGTGACCGACCGGATCGACCGGCCGCCGCCGCCCACGATCACCACGTCGGGCTGCAGCGTGACGTCGGGGTGCGGGGCCGGCGCCAGCCCGTACCGCAGGGCCGTCTCGCTCCACGGATCCTCGTCGCCGGGGCCGGCGGGCGGGCCCGCGTCGCACGCCCCCGTCGCGAGCAGCAGCACCACGGTGACGACGACCGATCCAAGCTTGCGCAGGGCGGCTCCTCGGGTCATGGGCCGACGCTACGGCGACGCCGCCGCCGGGGAATCGGGTGTTTCCCTACGTTCCGGCGCCGGCCGGCGCTCCGATGTGGCCCCCGCCCGCACCGCCGGCGCGGGGCACGCCGGCGACGGCGAGTACGACGGACCGGGGCGCGCCGGGTGCGACCGCACGACGACGCGGCCCCGGCCGGGCGGGGCTAGGGCGCCGCGGCGGTCGCCACGTCCTGCTCGGCGGCGATGCGCAACGCCTGGACCAGCCTGCGGTAGAGGTCGTCGCCGGCGAGCAGTTCGGCGTGCGTGCCCTGCGCCCGGATGCGGCCCTCCTCGAGGACGACGATCCGGTCCGCGTCGAGCACCGTGGACAGCCGGTGGGCGATGGTGACCACGGCACCGGCCGCGGCGCGCTGGCGGATGCACTCGTGCAGGGCCGCCTCGGTGAGACCGTCGAGCTGGGCGGTCGCCTCGTCCAGCAGCAGGACGTCCGGGGTGCGCAGCATCGCCCGGGCCAGCGCGATGCGCTGTCGCTGCCCGCCGGAGACCTCGGTGGACGCCAGCGGCGTGTCGAGGCCGTCGGGCAGCGAGTCGACCTTGTCGTCGAGGCGGACGGCGCGCAGCACCTCCCGGATCTCCGCGTCGGTGGCGTCGGGGTGGGCGAAGCGCAGGTTGTCGCGGATGGTGCCGGGCACGACGGGGGTCTCCTGCTCGACGTACGCGAGCCGGGCGCGCACCTGGTCGTGGGTGTAGCTGTCGTACGGCCGGCCGTCGAGCAGCAGCTGACCGTGTTCGGGTTCGAGGAAGCGGAGGACGAGCGAGAAGAGGGTGGTCTTGCCGGCGCCGGAGGGTCCGACGATGGCGGTGTGCCCCCGCCGGGGGATCTCCAGGGTGACGCCGCGGACGGCGGGTGGGGCGTCCGGCCCGTACCGGGCCGTGACGTCGCGCAGGGCGAGGATCGGTCCGCCGGCGTCGGCCGCCGTACGGTGCGCCGGCACCGGTGCGGTGGCCGGTGCGGTGGCCTCGACCCCGATGGCGTCGACCTCGCGGATCCGCCCGGCGGCGGCGATGCCGGCCTGCAACGCCGTGACGTTCTGGGTCAACTCGCTGATCGGCCCCATGAGCTGGAAGGTGTACAGCAGGAAGGCGATGAGGCTGGAGATCTCCAGCAGGTCGCGTTGGGCGCGCCAGGCGCCGATGCCGAGGATCACGATGACGGCCAGCTGGATGCCGGTCCACGCGATCGTCCAGACCGAGGCGGCGGTCCGGGCCGCCCGGACGCTGTGCGCCGCCGCGTCCCGGGCCTCGGCGACGACCAGGGCGCCCAGCCGAGTCTCGGCCCGGCTGGCCTTGACGGTCCGGATGGCCCGCAGCGCGCCCTCCAGCGTCCCGCCGAGGCGCCCCACCGACTCCTGGGCGGCCGTGGTCGCCTTGCCGATGGACGGCAGGAGCGCACCCATGATCGCGGCGACGACGGCCACCGCCGCGAGGGTGCAGCCGAGCAGGAACAGGTCCAGCACGCCCATCAGCACGAGCGTGCCGAGCAGGGCGATGGCGCTGTTCACCAGCCCGACGATGCTGCCGGACGCCTGGTGCAGCAGGGCCGCGTCCGAGGTGACCCGGGTGACCAGCTCGCCGCCGGGGCGGCGTTGCAGCTCGGCCAGGCGCGCCCGGAAGTAACGGGTGATCATCGCCGTCCGCGCGTCGAGCACGATCCGCTCGGCGAGCGTGCCGAGCAGGCGCCACTGCCACAGGGTGATGGCCGCGCCGACCACGACGAGCGCCAGCAGCGCCCCGATCGGCCGGGTCATCGACTCCCCGGCGCCGAGGGTGTCGAGGACCCACTTGGTGACCATCGGCGTGGCGAGCCCGGCCGCGTTGGCGGCGAGACCCAGCACGAGCCCGAGCAGCATCGTGGCCCGGTGCGGGGCGAGGAAGGACAGGAGCAGTCGCAGGCGCGGCAGGACGGCGGCGGGTGCGGAGGACGGCATGACCCTGATTGGAACATCGGTGTTCCGTTTCGGGCAAGCGGTTTACCGGATCAGCGCATTGCTATCCTCGTCCGGTGACCGAGGCGCAGGTGTCCGGCAGCCGGGCGCGGACCCGGCAGGCCATCATCGACGCGGCGATCGACGTCCTCGGCCGCAACCCGGCGGCCTCGCTGGGCGACATCGCCACGGCCGCCGACGTCGGCCGCACCACGCTGCACCGGTACTTCGCCGACCGGGCCGACCTCCTGAAGGCCGTGGGCGCCGAGGCCGACGCCCGGCTCGCGCGGGCGACCGCCGCGGCCCGGCTCGCCGAGGGCACGGGCGCCTCCGCCGTCCAGCGCCTCTGCCAGGAGTACTTCGACCTCGGCAACGTGCTCTCGGTCGTCTTCAACGCGGCGCTGGGCGCCGGCGACCCGGAGCACGCCGAGCCGGCCGGGTGCGACCCGGAGTTCGCCGCCATGGTCGAGCGGGGGTACCGGGACGGCACCATCGACCCGGAGCTGCCCGCGGACTGGGTGCAGAGCCTCATCTGGTCCCAGCTCTACGCGGGCTGGGCGTACCAGGGCGAGATGGGGGCGTCGCGGCACGAGGTGCTGCGTCTCATCCTGCGCACCGTCGCCGGCGCGATCGCCGTCCGGCCCGCCTGAGGGTAGTGCGGGCGGCGCCGGTCAGGCGCCGAGCCGTTGCCGGGCCAGGAACTTCGGCACGCACATCCGCCACGCCTCGGT
>Ga0164243_10007025_pt1 | contig 16902 bp, 11 predicted proteins | sample OricompcompostOP_FD_108781 | JGI IMG/M metagenome (GOLD analysis project Ga0164243, IMG submission 108781) | Organic Plus compost microbial communities from Emeryville, California, USA - Original compost - Organic plus compost (OP) | ecosystem: Engineered > Solid waste > Mixed feedstock >... | reverse complement strand
GCTGTGAAATTGACGGAAAGCCGTATACCAATCACTACTTATACGGCGAACCTCCGTTTAACTTGGATACGTACTACGAATTATTAGGAAAAACAAATATATATGCTATTAACTGATTGGAAATGAAGGAACACTTGTTAGGGATTGATATCGGAGGAACGAAATGCGCGGTTACCTATGGTCACTATAGCGATGGGGGGATTACATTGGTGGATGAAGATCGGTTCCCCACCGCAGGGGTGGATGAAACGGTGTCGGCGATTTGTTCGGCGGTAGCAGATATGATGGGAAAGCATGAGTTGACCGGAGCGCAGGTAGGGGCGATCGGTATCAGCTGCGGCGGTCCGCTCGATACGAATAAGGGGCTGATCATGTCGCCGCCCAATCTTCCGGGTTGGGATGGTATTCCGATTGTATCCCTTGTCGAACAACGCGTAGGCGTACGAGCGGGCTTGCAGAATGATGCCAACGCTTGTGCACTGGCGGAATGGAAATGCGGTGCGGGCCGTGGTACGCGGGACATGGTGTTCATGACGTTTGGTACCGGACTCGGTGCCGGACTGATCCTTGATGGCCGCCTGTATGCAGGGACCAACGATAACGCAGGCGAAGTAGGCCACATACGGCTGTCGAGCTTCGGCCCCGTGGGGTATGGAAAAGGCGGATCATTTGAAGGTTTCTGCAGCGGAGCGGGCATTACCCAGGTGGCTCGGATGCTCGTTACCGAAAAAATGCAGATGGGAATCGCGGTGCCTTGGTGCGATGCGGGTGAACTGGAATTTCTTACCGCGCAAAAGGTGGCCGAAGAAGCGCAGAAAGGAGACGCGCTGGCCTTAAAAGTATTCGATATTTCGGCCCGGAAGCTCGGCGAGGGGCTCTCTATTATCATCGATATCCTCAATCCGGAACTGATCGTCATCGGGGGGGTGTACACACGCTGCAAGGATTTGATGGAGCCGCGGATGCTCGAAACCATCAGCCAGGAGGCGCTGTCCAATTCCAGTAAGGTGTGCAGGGTGGTCGGATCCCAACTGGGCGAACAAATCGGTTCGTATTCGGCACTATCGGTCGCGGCGGATCTATTGACAAAAAAAGAAAAACGATGAAGGAGTTGATTTATAACAGCCTCGCCGAATCCAAGGCGGTATTGGACCGGTTTGTCAGTTGGGAAACTGCCGCATTGATTGACGAGGTGGCTACCGCTATGGCTGAAACATTGCGGGCCGGAGGTAAGATCATCAGCTGCGGTAACGGAGGGTCGCTGTGTGATGCGTCGCATTTTGCCGAGGAGCTGACCGGCCGGTACCGCAACAACCGGCGACCGTATCCGGCCATTGCCATCAACGATGCGGCCTACATTACCTGTGTAGGCAACGATTATTCTTTTGAGGAAATATTCTCCCGGCAGGTGGAAGCGTTGGGAAATCCGGGAGATATCCTGTTGGCCATCAGCACGAGCGGCAACTCGGGCAACGTGGTGCGGGCGGCTGCTTCGGCAAAACAGCGCGGCATGCGGGTGGTGGCGCTGACACAGGTAGGTGAAAACCGGTTGGCTGCGCTGGCGGATCATGTATTGGCCAGTCCGTCGGCGGCATACTCCGACCGGATACAGGAAATCCACATCAAGGTGATCCATACCTTGATCCAGGCGATTGAAACAAAATTGGGACACACATAAAAGTAAACGGCTAAAAGCGTAATTACGATGGAAAGAAGAAATAAACAACACGGCGGGTTTGCGTGGGCAGGTGGACTGCTGTGCGCGCTGGCGCTGGCCTCCTGCCAACAGGGCACCCCTTATACCGACGTAACGGTGGCCGAAGCTACCCCCGTTACCTTGGAGGCGGTAGGCGCGGAATTCGACCCCCATTTTTTTGCTCAGAATTTAACGCGGAATGACGGCGCAAAGCCGGAAGATTGGCAGCACGTGGTGCGCCGGGTAAAGGCGATGGAGCTGCAGAAATTCCGCGTGATGGCGCTGCCCCAATGGTATGAGCCGGTTAACGATAACGACGATCCCCATGTGGTCGATCCGAGCCGGTTTACCTTCGATTCGCCGGAGATGCAATCCCTGTATAAGGTGCTGGACCTGGCGCAGGAGCAGGGGATGGAGGTTTGTATCGTGGTATGGGGATGTCCGGTATCGGTATCGTTGCTGGATCCGGCGTATGCGCACGTGAAGACCAGCTTTATGGCCGACCCGACAAAGAAAGATGTGTGGATCACGGGGCCGACGGATTACGACGAGTGGGCCGAAAATTACGCCGCACTTATTACGCACCTCGTCGACGATCGCCATTATACGTGCGTAAAGGAAATCACCCCGATGAATGAGCCCGACGGCGGTCCGTTGTTGACGTCGACCGAATACATTAAAATGGCGAAGGTACTCGATGCCCGTTTCAAAAAAGACGGCATCCGCGACCGGGTGCGGTTTAACCTATCGGATAACACCGATACGCGGACGTTCTACCTGAAAGATTGTGCCGAGCACTTGGCGGAGGTAGCGGATGTGTTCAACTCCCATACGTATATCTTCGGCTACGACACGCCGAATGACACGATTACCCGCTGGGAACGGAACAACGTGGAAATTTCCGCACGCGCGGGGAAGCGCCACCTGGTGGGTGAGTTCGGCTCAAACCAGACCGTGGGCGCTACCCGGCAACGCGACATCGATCGGTACGAACGGGGCGTGCTGATGACGCGTCTTGCCCTCAATTTCCTGAATGCAGGGGCGGCAGGTATCAGTTATTGGAGCCTGATTGATCAGTACTACGGCCGCGATGCCGATTACCAGCAAATGCAGCAGCTCGGGCTGTGGAAGTACGTGAAGGAGGCTTACCGGACCGACTCGACTTACGACCGGATCAAGGAAGATTATGAGGTGCGGCCGCAGTATCATGCCTATGCGCTGCTCAGCCGGTTTGTAAAGCCCGGATCGGCCATACACCCCATCGACCTTCACGATGAGTTTGCTATCGGTACGGCGTTTCGCGACACGGCGGGTAAATGGACGTACGTATTTGCCAACGCTACCGATTCCGCGAAATCCCTCGCCGTTGTCAATCCGTCGGTCGGAGGGAACTTTGCCATATATCGCTATGAAGAGCAATCGCTTCCCAAGGACGATCGTATGCTTGCGCCCGCAACGCATAGGGATGCAAAAGATGGAAAGCTTCCCGTAGAGATCGCGCCTCATTCGGTCGTACTTTGCCGCCAACAGTAATGAATCGTACGATGGAACCTAAGAAAATACGCGGTATACACATCCTTCCCGTGATGTTTGGCTTCTTTGTCATGGGGTTTGTTGACATCATTGGCCTGGCGATTAATTACGTCAAACAGGATTTCGATTCGATGACGGACACGGTGGCGAATATGCTGACCATTTCGTGTTACGTGTGGTTTCTCATCCTTTCGGTGCCCACCGTGATGTTGATCAATAAGGTGGGCCGGAAAAATACGGTGATGTTAAGCTTGTTCCTGCATGTGATTGCGCTGGGAATTCCGGTGATTTCTTACGATTTTTCGTATGTACTCGTCGCATTCGCATTTGTCGGCATTGGCAATACGCTCCTGCAGGTTGCGCTGAACCCGCTGGTTACGGATGTGGTAAGCACTGAAAAACTCACAGGGACGCTCACCCTCGGGCAATTCGTTAAGGCCGTCTGTTCGTTTTTGGGACCGATCCTTACTACGTGGGCCGCAGGTATGGCCTATGGCTGGAAACTCGTATTTCCGGTATACGCCGCTACCTCATTGGTTGCCTTGGTTTGGCTTTCGCTTACACCGATTCAATCGCATAAAAGCGAGGCATCTGTCTCTTTTGGCGGGACATTTGGATTGTTTAAGGATCGGTACATCGTCTGGTTTTTTATCGGCATATTGGTGCTGGTAGGGGTAGACGTGGGAATGAATGCGACTTTTCCCAAGCTACTGATGGAAAAAAGTGGCCTGCAGCTGAAAGAGGCGGGCCTTGGTAACAGTGTGTACTTCTTTGCCCGTACGCTCGGGGCGTTCGTAGGGGGGATGTTGCTACTTAGGTATGCCGAGGTTAAATTTTACAAATACAGCGTGTTTGTGGCCCTCGTTGGCCTGCTGGGAATGTTTGCGGTCGACAGTCTTTGGGGAATGTTGGTGTTTGTCAGCCTTTTCGGATTGGGTTATGCCAACCTGTTCGCGATCATATTCTCGCTGTCCATGAAGCGGATGCCGGAGAAGGCCAACGAGGTGTCGGCACTGTTGATTATGGGCGTGTCCGGCGGCGCAGTGGTAACCCCGGCCCTGGGCATCGCTTCTGATCAATTCGGAACCCAGTTGGCCGCAATTGTGGTGATTGCATGCGTTTGGTTTTATATGGTCTGGCTCATTAAACCCGTGCAACGCACGTATCTATCAACGCTATCAACTCATGGAAAATAAACGACTAAAACAGATGATTATGCTAAAGAAAATATTCATATATGTAAGCCTGCTGGTGTGGGCGCACGCTCCCAATTATTCACAGGGGCAAACCGTGGCCAAGTTTACCGGGCGGTCTACCGATGTGGTGAACTGGGTGAACAGCCATTTCAAAAAGGGGGCAATCCCGCCGTTTTCATTTGTGTACGATGGAATTCCTTCGAAGGATTTTATCGGCAAATGGAATTTTTCAGCCGAACCTGTCGCTGAAAGCGAACCGGGTGTGGTGGCATATGCCTATACGTGGACGGACAAACGGACCAAGCTTGAAGTGGTATGCCAACTGAAGGCGTATCCGGCGTATAATGCCGTGGAATGGGTGCTCCATTTTACCAATGGCGGTGCAGCTGATTCACCTGCATTGCAGGCTGTGAAAGTGATTGATGTGGATTTCCGTGATGATTCGTCCGACCGGATTACGCTGCACTATGCCGACGGAACGCACGTATCGAAAGCAGATTTCCACCCGCGGAAGAAAGTGCTGGCCCCGGGCGAATCCTTGCAAATATCCCCCGAGAGTGGCCGCTCGTCGGATAATGCGTTTCCTTTTTTCAATATCGAATCCGCTTCCGGTCAGGGTGCAATGGTTGCTGTTGGTTGGTCGGGGACCTGGTATGCGGATTTCCAAGGTCATGCGAAGAACGGTGTTTCACTCGCGTCCGGCATGAAATGGCTGGATACCTACCTGCGTGCCGACGAATCCATCCGGACACCGAGTATTTGCCTGTTATTCTGGAAAGGTGAAGACCGGATGGTGGGACACAACTTGTTCCGCCGTTTTATCGTTGAGCAACAGACACCGAAAATTAATGGAAAGCCGGCATGTTTTCCCATTTCGGCAAGCTTCAACTACGGCGATCCGTTTCCTTGTAATGAATATACTTGCCTGACGGCGGACTATGCCGTGGCAATTATCAACCGGTATAAACAATTCAAGCTCACGCCTGAAGTTTTTTGGCTCGATGCGGGTTGGTATGCCCACTCGGGAGATGTGGAAAATAACAAAAATTGGTCGAATACGGTAGGCAACTGGACCATCGACAGCGTGCGCTTTCCCCATGGGCTGAAGCCCATTTCAGATGCCGCACACCGTGCAGGCGCGAAATTCATGGTGTGGTTTGAACCGGAACGGGTGATTAAGGAGTCGGATTGGGGCGTTAACCTGCGGAAATGGATGCTGGACGCAAAGGGTACGGACGCCTACCTGTTTGACCTCGGAAACAAGGAAGCCCGCGATTGGCTGTGTCGGTTTATCGGCGATTTCATGGAAACGAATGGCATTGACTATTACCGGCAGGATTTCAACATGACGGTGGACAATTTCTGGGCGGAAAACGACGAGCCGGGTAGGCGTGGGATACGCGAGATCCGGCATATCGAGGGCTTGTATGCATTTTGGGATTACCTGCTGGAACGGTTCCCGGAAAGTATCGTAGATAACTGCGCCAGCGGGGGCAGGCGCATCGACTTTGAGTCCATGAAGCGAAGCGCTCCCATGTGGCGGACGGATTACCACTACGGCGAGCCGGTGGGATACCAGACACATACCTACGGGTTGAATTTTTTCCTGCCGCAAACCGGTACGGGCGTCGACAAAGATGACCGATTTACGTTCCGATCGAGTCTGGGAACGTCGGTTGTCTACAACTGGAAGGTGACGGATCGCGCCTCATCCATCATCGAAATGTTGCGGTGCCAGCAGGAGTTCAGGGAAGTCAGGCCTTATTTTTACGAAGATTATTATCCGTTGACAACGTTTGACGACATGACTTCCGACAGCATCTGGATGGCTTATCAACTGCATCGGCCATCGGATCACAGCGGATACATCGTGGGCTTCCGCAGGCAGGAAGCGCCGGACAGCACAATCACAGTCAAGCTTTCGGGTGTATCGTCCGACAAACGGTACGCAGTTGAAAACTGCGACACCCACGATGTGGTTGTAAAAACCGGGCTTGAATTGTCTCAGGGGCTGGAATTATCGTTGCCCGATCCCCGCAGCTCGGTATTGCTGAAATATACGATTCAGAACGACTAAAAATATGATCTTAGGGAATTAAATCAGAACCGATGAAAACACGTATGTTATCTGCAAGCCTTATGGTGCTTCTCTTACTGAGCGGTGGGGCATGCACTCGGTCCGGAAAGCGTTCGGACACCAGCCAATCTGCGGCACCTTGGAAAATGGCGATTCTGGCCTATACCTTCCGCAATCACACATTTTTTGAAGCGGTTGACAAAGCCAGCGAGTTGGGAATTCGTTACATTGGTGGCTATCCCGGCCAACCGATTGGTGGGGGCGTGGAAGGGACCATGTCTCCTACGATGGATGAAGATCAACGAAGAAAGGTGCTGGATTACCTCGCTTCAAAACACGTAAAACTGATGGATTTCGGCGTTATCAGCCCGGAATCGGAACAGGAATGGACCGCACTGTTCGACTTTGCGAAAGCGATGGGTATCGAGAACATTGTTTCAGAACCGGACCCGCAATACCTGGATCGGGTTTCGGCGTTGTGTGATCACTATCAGATCAATGTCGTTATTCACAATCACGCATCTCCTTCAACGTATTGGAGTCCAGATACATTGATGAGTCTGATTGAAGGAAAAAGTGAACGGATGGGTGTTTGTGCAGATGTGGGACACTGGGTGCGCTCCGGACTGGATCCGGTAACGGGTTTACAAACGGTGCGTGGACGACTGATGCAACTGCATTTTAAGGATGTTTCCGCCGCAGGCCCCGACGCCGAAGATGTGGTTTGGGGTACGGGTGTGAACAAGGTGGAAGCGATGCTGGCAGAATTGGTCGATCAAGGATTTTCAGGCTTCCTGTCTGTCGAGTACGAACGCAACCCGGCGGACAATATGCCGGAAATAACCGAAAGTCTTCGGTTTTATGAAGATGCACTTGCTCGGATCAACGAGAAAAAATAAATAGTCGGTTGGGGCGGACGATGGTCACACATCCTTCGCCCTTACTCCGGATTTTTGCCTTCTTCCCAATATTTTTCGTTGACCGCGTCCCATGCGGCATGCATGATCACATCATCATGCTCTCCGTCGACCACCTGGCCGATCCACATGCCACCCAGGTCATCGTAAAGTAGTACGCTGTCTGGATCCAAGCCTTCGGGCTCAGTGTCGGTCGGCGTAAAACGGAATTTGATTCCCGTAGGCAGATGCGTAACGATACGCTCCAGTTCATCTGTGTCAATTTTGAAATCTTTCATACGTTCGCGTTTATAGCTATGCTTCCATTGGTAAACCCGCATGGCAACGGATTGTTTTATCCGCTACCTGTACCGGAATGATAGCCAATCCGTTCTCGTCGAGTCGCGGTTTTGACCAAAGTCCGTTCAGCTATTCCGTTCGGTATGGAAACCGCTATCTATGATACCCACTACATAATCTTCCCACTCATCACGGATTAACGCGGTTTTAATCGTTTAGCTTGTTTCTGCTCATGGGAAAAGGAAGCAAAAAGTACATTGAGGTTAATGCCGATGTATACTGGGCTAATATTTATTGATTTCCAGTTATTTACTTGATTTAAGTTGAACTGATCGTCGAACTCCCGACGCATCCATAGCGAATCCTGCACGGAGTTGCGCCTGCCTAGCACAGTAACTTCGTCAAGTCTGAAGGCCTTTCCGGATAGAAAAATCCGCAACGGCTTTTCTGGTGCTGAATACAATGCGATAGACACGGAATCGTAGCCGATGTGCAAAGCAGTAAGGGTAACTGGAAAGCCTAGGGTACCCCGGTAAGCTGAACCGTCCTCCTGTGTCGGAAACCGTGCGCATGGTTCCCAATGTGATGCTCACGCCGGCGACGGGTTCACCTGTGTTCCGATCATAGACGATGCCCCGGATGTTGTGCTGCACCTTTTTGAATGGATAACATACAGCAGAGCATCAGGGGTAAATAGTGGTATAAGGGGAGAAACCTCGTTGATACATAACTCCGTAAAGGTAATCGAGAATAAAACGTATAGCCAATAGTTTAACATTTGTTAACGATGACACAGAAAGGTGGACAGCTCCGGTTTGCGATCTTCATATAAAATGTTAAACTTCGCAACCGGAATTCTTATGTCTGCAAACAGCAACGAAGTCGATGAACAGAAGCTGTTAGCCCGGTTGCGGCTGGGCGAAGAAGCGGCGTTTCGGCGGCTTTATGACCGGTATAGCCGGCCCATCTATGGCAACATACTCCGGTTAGTGCGGGACGAGGCTGTGGCGGACGACCTGCTTCAGGATGTGTTTGTGAAAATTTGGGAGCACAGAGAAAACATCGATCCCACTCAATCTTTCAGAGCCTATCTATTTACATGTTCTCGGCATTTTGCATTCAATTTTAAGCGTAGGTTACGGCTCGAGATCGAGGTGGCCATTCAGATTGCGAGGGGCTACGTGGATAGCGACGATGTCGTGGTCAACTCGCTGGATGCCAAAGAAACCGAATTGCTGCTGCAGGAAGCGATCAGCGAATTGCCCGCCCAACGCCAGCGGATCTTCCGTCTGTGTAAGATTGATGGACTAAGTTACCGGCAGGTTGCCGAACAATTGGGCATATCGGAGGCTACGGTACGTGATCATATCGTAAAAGCCAACAAATTCATAAAAGACCGGTTGATACAGGGCGGCGGATATTCCGCGCTTTTGTTAACCGTGTGGCTTTTGGCAGCTACTTGAAAAAAAAAAATTATCCGGAGCAGACCTAACCGTCTTTTCAGGTGTATTCCTACATATAAACACGTGCCGTGGCATCAGAAAAGACCAATATTGTACACCTATTGCAACGTTATAAACAGGGTGACTGTACCGAGGACGAACTCCGGCAATTGCACCTGTACGTTTCGGCAGATCACGATGCGGATGCGCTCAATGAGGCGCTCAGTACATCGTTGCTTGAGGCTGGTGACGAACCTCAATTGAAGGAAGAGAAGCTAAATCAGCTATACCGGGCCATAGCAGCCAAAACGACGCAAGCTAAGGTGAGGCGTCATATCGGGCGGGCGGTATGGATTTATGCGGCAGCATCTATATTGCTGGCTGCGTTGGTTTCACTTTATTTTTATAGCCATGTGACCGAGTCCGGCCGGGATAAAACCATGGTGGTCGAAATGGATCTGGCACCAGGCGGAAACCGCGCCACCCTGACGTTGGCGGATGGACGTGTGGTGAAGCTGAGTGAACAGCGGAATGGCATCGTCATGCGCGATCAAATCCGATATGACGACGGGGCTGCGGTGCTGGATGATGACAACTTACGCAATGTGCCCACCAATCCGGCGACGGCGGTTTCGTACCAACTTGCCACGCCTCGGGGAGGTACGTACCAGATCACACTGCCCGATGGCACGAAAGTATGGCTGAATGCTGAATCGATCTTGACGTATCCTACACACTTTGATGGCGACGAACGGATAGTGACACTCAGCGGTGAGGGATACTTCGCCGTAGCACGGGACGAACGCAAGACTTTCAAGGTGATCGCAAATGGACAGCAAGTGGACGTATTGGGTACGGAATTCAATATTTCAGCGTATGCAGATGCCGGAGATATCAGGACTACCTTGGTGAAAGGGCGTGTCAGCGTGGGATCGGCCGAGGGCCATGCGACAGGCGTGCGTCCGGTAGTACTCAATCCCGGTCAACAGGCCCAAAACACCGGTGCGGGAGAGATTGTGGTTCATGACGTCAATGTTACACCCTACATAAGCTGGAAAGATGGGATTTTTTATTTCGATGAGACCAAACTGGTTACCGCAATGAACCAGTTGAGCCGGTGGTATGACGTAGAAATCAGCTACCAGGGACAGATACCCGATACCCACTTTTACGGCGAAATAAGCCGGAATAAAACCTTAAAGGAGGTATTGGATATTCTTATGGAAGGGGGCGTACGGTTCAGGATCGAAAAAGAGGGCGATCGCAATAAGCTGATTGTATTACCGCGATAGGGTACACCGGATATCCATTTTATAAAACCATATTATTAACCATTAAATGAATGTATGACCATGAATAGACAACCGACGTAAGAGACTTCCGGCATGAATAAAAACCGGATAGTGCCGCCAGCACTACCCGGAGAAATTCTGCATGCCAATGTGGATGTTCCCGAAGGAGCATGGATTAACTTTTTATAACATACAAAACAGTACAAACATATGATTTTTGAAGCATGTGTTAAAGGCCTTTGTTGGCCTCTGACCAATAGACTGCTATTGACGATGAAATTGGTGATCGTGATTTCGTTATTGGCGGCCCTGCAGGCGACGGCGGGCAGCTATGCACAAACCATTACCCTTAAGGCAAAAAACATAACGCTTGCCGAGGCGATGCGGAGTATACAGAAGCAAAGCGGCTATCCGTTTTTCCTGAATGGGAAGACATTGGCGGCTTCACGGCTGGATACAGAGATTAAAAGTGCGACACTTGAAGAAGCCATGGCCAAATTGCTTGGGCCGCTGGAATTGGAATGGGTGCTCAAAGATGAAACGATTGTGGTAAAACCGCGTATGGGACAGGTTCCGGAAGAATCGTTGCCCGGTTCCACGAAACAGCAGGCGGTGACCGGTCGGGTAGGGAATGCTCTCGGACAGCCGCTGGCGGGTGCAACGGTATCTGTAAAAGGTACAACCAGTGTCACAACGACAGACAACGAAGGGAATTACCGGATTGAAGTGCCAGGCGGTGAAGCGGTACTGGTGTTTTCCAGCGTTGGTTACAGTACGGTTGAAGAGGTCATCGGCACCCGGGATGTGATCAATATGGTATTGAAAGAAGCCGTGAGCGATCTCGAAGAAGTGGTGGTAGTTGGGTATGGTGTCCAGAAAAAAGAAACCGCTACTGGCGCAATTGCATCCATTAAAGGGACTACAATTGCGTCATCGCCGGCCACAAATGTAACGAACAACCTTTTGGGAAGGGTTCCCGGACTCAGCGCTATTTCGCCGAGCGGCGAACCGGGAAGGGATGGTGCAAATTTGCTGATCCGTGGGATGAATACCTTGGGCAACAACAGTCCGTTGATCATTGTAAACGGCGTGCCCAACCGTAATTTCGAGCGGATAAATCCTAACGACATCGAGAGCATTACCGTGCTGAAAGACGCTTCCGCCGCAATTTATGGATCACAGGCGGCCAACGGAGCAATTATTGTCACCACGAAACGGGGGAGTTCGGGGAAACCACGGATCAGCCTTGACCTGGGTGCCGGGATAAACCAACCCACGCGTGTACCTAAGATGGCTGACGCGGTTCAGTATACGACACTGTTGAATGAGCTTGAATATTACAAGAATCCAACCGGAGGTTGGAACCAACGGTTTACCCAGGAAGATCTTCGATTGTTCGCAGATGGATCGGATCCATGGGGACATCCGAATACCGACTGGTTTGCGGAAACGCTTAAAGACTGGTCGGCCCAGCATCAGACCAGCGCCACCTTGTCTGGCGGAACAGAGAATGTACAGTACTTCATTTCCGTCGGTGAGAAGTTCCAGGACGCTTATTACAAAAAAAGCTCGTCGGATTACCGTCAGTATAATTTTAGGTCAAATGTCGACGCAAAGGTGAATGCGTATATTGATGTGGCCTTTGATCTTGCCGGGCGTCTGGAGGATTATAATTTGCCTACCCGACCTACCGAGGATATTATCTGGTCCATGATCACACGAGGCAAACCCAATATGGCTGCTTATTGGCCCAATGGCGATCCGGGGCCTGATATCGAGCGGGGCGACAATCCGGTGGTGATCGTATCGGATGCCCCTGGATATGACAAGGTAAACAATTATGTGTTCGAAGGGAATTTCCGGACAAACATACGGATACCCTGGGTCGAAGGGCTCACATTGACGGGCAACGCAGCGTATGATCGCTCATTCCGGCTTCAGAAGGTGTTCAACAGGCCTTGGTATCTGTACACGTGGGATGGTAATCCCAATCATGTCACAATCCGGGGCAAACGGGGATTGGATTCTCCCCAACTGACCGAGAGTTATTCCGGAGGTGACAATTACTTGCTGAATACGTTCGCGACCTATACGAAAACGTTTGGCGCCGACCACCATGTGAAAGTGATGGCCGGGATGGAGGGTCGGGCAGGAAGGGGCAAAAATTTCGGCGCCTTCCGGAGGAATTTCATTTCGGAAGCGATCGAGGAACTGTTTGCCGGTGCGGAAGATCAATTTATGTCAAATTGGGGATCCGCTTCGCGCAATGCATACCTGAGTTATTTCGGACGGGCCAACTACGATTACGCCAATAAATACCTGCTCGAATTCCTGTGGAGGTACGACGGATCGTATATGTTTCCGAAAGATAAACGGTTTGGGTTTTTTCCCGGTGTATCTGTCGGATGGCGGATTTCGGAAGAGGGCTTTTGGGATGACAACGGGTTTGTCAACGACCTTAAACTGCGGGCATCGTGGGGGCAGACCGGCAATGACCGCATCGCGGAATATCAGTACCTTGCTACTTATGGCTTCTCCGACCGCAATTATGGTTTCGGAATTCCGGCGATCGATTATAAACTCCTGAGGGAGACGAAAGTGCCTAATCCGAACGTGACTTGGGAAGTTGCCAATCAGTTTAACGTTGGCTTTGACGCGCATTTGTTCGACAACCGCTTTTTTGCGACTTTCGATTATTTCCGGAATCTGCGTTCGCAAATCCTTGTAACCCGAAATGCATCCGTACCCGGTAGTACGGGATTAGTGTTGCCTCCGGAGAACATCGGAAAAGTCAGCAACGAAGGGTTTGAAATCGATCTGGGATACCGGGGAGGAACCAGCGACTTTGACTATTCCGTTATGTTCAATGCCAGCTACTCCTACAATAAGATCGTCTTTTGGGACGAGACTCCCGGCATACCGGAATACCAGCAATCGACCGGCCGGCCGATGGGTTCGTCGTTGTATTACGAAGCGATCGGCATATTCAGAGATCAGGCGGCAGTGGATGCGTATCCGCACCTGCCGGGTGCTGCACCGGGCGATGTGATATTCCGGGATGTAAATGGTGATGAGGTGATCGATGGCCTTGACCGGGTCATGAATACCAAATCGAATATGCCGCGGCTGCTGGGAGGATTGACACTCAATTTCAGCTATAAGAATGCAATCGACCTGAATTTATTCTTTCAGGGAGCCGCCGGCGCAGTTCAATACATCGATATGGTCGAGTCCGGTGATTGGGGCAACTACTACCGGTTTTTCGCAGACGATCATTGGACACCGGAAAATACCAGCGCAAAATACCCACGGGCGTATAACCGGTCTGAGCTGTATTGGACCAATACCGCCAATACCTTCTGGCTGAAACCCACAGACTATATCCGGTTGAAGAATATTGAGCTGGGTTACAGTTTTTCACAGTCGTTGACCAATAAACTTGGCGTAGACCGGCTGCGTATTTATGCGAATGCCTACAACTTGTTCACGATCGATAGATTGAAATATTTTGATCCTGAAGCAATCCGTACCGGCCGCTCTTACCCGGCGCAACGTATTATCAACTTGGGATTAGGTTTGACATTTTAAGGAATGGAAATGAAAAAGCTATTTATTATACCGATGGTATTTTTGAGTACCGCATTGCTGACCGCGTGCAGCAATGATTTTCTGGAAATTGATCCGCTGGGTGAGTATTCAGAGAGCAATGTCTGGAAGGATTTAAATTTGGCGGAAACGTTTGTCAATGAAATGTACATCAACGTATTCGGTACGCCGTTCGCGGCGTGGCGGCTATCGGATTACACCGACGAATCGCATTTTGCTCCCGATTGGGGGACCAGCAATGTAAACAAAGGATTGATCACTTCGGATAATCTGTATACCTGGACGGCAACCTATGCAACCAGCCATTTAAACTGGAATTCACTTTATGCAAATGTCCGGAAGACCAATATCTTCTTCTCGAAGATCGATGAAATTGCTGCGAATGATCCGGCATTTGCCGACCGGCTTAAGGGAGAGGCGTATTTTATGCGGGCGGCAACGTATCACTATTTGATCACGCTTTTTGGCGGTGTTCCGATCATTACGGACGTGTATAGTTTGAATGGGGATTTTATGGTGCCTCGAAATACGTACGAAGAATGTGTTGATTTCATTGTTTCACAGCTCGATAGCGCGGCCATGCTGCTGCCGGAAAGTTATCCGGCTAACATGGCCGGAAGAATCACCAAAGGTGCGGCCCTGGGATTTAAAGCAAAGGTGCTGGTTTATGCGGCGAGTGACCTGCATAATCCTGAAAAAAACGGGACGGTGGCCAACGGCTATCCCAACCCCGAATTGCTGGGATATACAAATGGATCCGCCGCCGAACGTTGGACCAAGGCAAAAAATGCGGCCAGGGCGGTCATCGACATGAACGCATACAGCCTGTATGCGGGCGAACCAGAACCGGGAGATTCGATTCCTGAGACCATCGCAAATTATTTTCTGATGAAAGAGCTGACCTCGGAAGACATGATTATGATTAATTATACCCCTAAGACGTCAACCGGAGGGTGGGTAGACCCAGTCATCGCATCAAATCCCAATGGTTATCACGGTACCGGCAACCAGAATCCGATCGGCGATCTGGTAGACGATTATGAGATGAACGATGGTACGAAATTCGATTGGAATAACCCGGTACATAAAGCAAATCCTTACCTCAATAGGGATGCACGGTTCTATGCTACGGTGCTATACGAAGGTGTACAATGGGCAACGCGGCCATCAGACGCGCTCGTCATGGATCCATATAGCCGCATACAGACCGGATACGTGTATAACACTAACGGCGTGTTGCTCAAGGCCGGACTTGACACACGAAAAGGACCGATTGAGGATTGGAACGGAAGTTATTCGGGGTATTACCTGCGGAAAGCCGTCGATCCAACCATTAAACCTACCGACGGGAAGAAGCAGGACATCCCGTTTCGGTATATGCGTTACGCCGAGATACTGCTCATCTATGCGGAAGCCTGCAATGAGCTGGGTGAAGATTCGGAAGCGAGAACGTATGTAAATAAAGTGCGTAAACGCGCCGGCCAACCCGATTTACCTGAATCGGTCAGTGGAGAGGCATTAAGAAAGGCGATCAGACAGGAGCGCCGCATCGAACTTGCCTTTGAAGATCACCGCTTTTGGGACGTGAGGAGATGGCTCATCGGATCTGAGGCAAATCATCAGACGCACGGTGTAGATATCCGCTATATGGTGAACCGCTCCCAGGTGGATTCGTATCGACAGCCAGATGGCACTACCTGGGGAACGCCGGAATATAAACGGATTGAAATCCCTGGCGATCTGCGGATTTGGCACGATAAACTTTACTTTTTTCCGATCATGCGCGACGAGCTATTCAAAAACAGGCTTCTCGTGCAGAATCCCAGATATTAAACTGATAGTAAGTAACTGGACGGATCACACCGGATACCCGTGGGAACATGAATTCTCACGGGTATATTCGGCGACAAGCTAACCTTTCGATCTATGTCGCCGTAGAAGCAGCAATTTTCACTCGATGCGCATCAGCAACTAATGCTTTACTTATCATGAAAACAAATTTTAGGAAATTCAGCACCCGCCGAACGTTATGTGGCACGCTGATATGGGTGTTATGGGCATCTTGCTGTTTTGCCCAGGACCACTCCCTTGCCTTAGCCAATGGCAAATTTTTAAAAATACAAGCCTGCGGCGACGATATCTTCCGGGTCAGAATCGCATCGATCGATGAATTTCCGGAAACGCTAATGGAACGGTATGGAATTGTCAAAAAAGACTGGAACTATCGAAAAAGCCTTGTCGAACGAGGCCGGATTTACGAACTGACAACGGCGCATTATCGACTGGAAATCAATAGTGATGATGGGCGAATCAGCGTTAAAAGCCTGAAAGGAGACATTATCATATCCAACATTTCCGCACTGAGCCGTGAAAGTTCAACCTATGGCACGTTGAAGAGATCGATTGAAGCGGAGGAACGTGAATTGACAGGAAAGGAAATCATCGGCGATACTTCACAACGGCAGGTGAAAGTTTTAGACACCGCTGGGCCGCCGGAGGCAATGCAAGTCGAACCCTCCGCATTGGCTATATCCCTTACGCCCGATGAACGCTTTTACGGCGGCGGAGCCGCAAGCCGTAAGAGCATCCAGCACAGAGGATCGCTGCTTCGCATGTGGGCAACGTATCAGAAATCCGATATGGTGGCCCCGTTTCTCATGAGTTCGCAGGGATGGGGAGTTTTTAATAACACCACGGCATTGAACTATTTCGATGTAGGCCGGATGGAAAATGACCGGCTATACGTATACAATACCGACGGTACCCTTGATTTTTATGTAATGCTGGGCCAAACCATGGATCAGATCATCGATCTATACACGTCCATAACCGGGAGACCGTATCTGCTTCCAAAGTGGGGATAT
>Ga0164243_10007023_pt1 | contig 16905 bp, 7 predicted proteins | sample OricompcompostOP_FD_108781 | JGI IMG/M metagenome (GOLD analysis project Ga0164243, IMG submission 108781) | Organic Plus compost microbial communities from Emeryville, California, USA - Original compost - Organic plus compost (OP) | ecosystem: Engineered > Solid waste > Mixed feedstock >... | reverse complement strand
CTCAAGCAGTGGCGCGGCCTGGCCACACGAACTGACAAGCTCGCGATCGCCTACCAGGCCGCGCTCCACCTCGCCGGCATCCTCATCTGGACCCGACGCTGACCAAAGAGACAGAACCTAGTCGGATTCCTGACGAGCTTCGTCACCTTCTTCGTGGGCCAAGCCCTGCTGGGTGAGCATCGGGCTTCACTGGGCGACACTGGCGTGCTGCGCGGTGATCGGTGGCGGCCTCTATATGGGCCTCATCGCCATGTTCTCCATGGGGGCCGCAGCGATGCTCCGCAGCCCCATGCTGGCCCTTGGCATCCTGATGCCGTTCTTCTTCCTCATCTCATCCATCCTGGGCGCCGTGGAGGCCACCAGGAAGGTCGGCCAATATCTACCGGACCAGGCGGGAGGCCATGTAATGCAAGTGGTCATCCCGCCGGAGGACACCACGCCTTACGGGCCATGGGGCGGTCTCGCCATCATGGTGGCATGGGTGGCGGCGGCACTCCTCGGCGGCTATTTCACCCTCCGGCAGCGGGACGCCTGACGCAGCGCAACAGGACCGCGTCAACTCCGGGCGGGCTCCTCCAACGCCATGAGCACCCGTAGACGACTGACGCCCGATACATAAATCCAAGTTCCTGGCCACTCGGCCATGGATCTCTGTACCGCGGTTCCACCTGCCTGTTACGGAGACAACAATCATACGGCGCTTCCGCCTGCCGTCGGCTATCAATGATGTGAGACGTGAAGGTATCGCGACTATATGGAAGTTCCCTTATCCCCAGCTTACGGGTTCACCCCGGCGTATCCTTGCCTCGATTCGTCAGATTTTCCGCCCGGGCTTCCCGCCATAAAGTCTCGCGATTGTTCGGAGAACCATGACAGCCGCTGCGCGCGACGTGAATATGATCATTGGATTATCCCCGTTTGGTGAGCCCGATGCGAGGCTTGCCACGGCGGTCAGCCGCGCGGGGGCACTAGGGGTTCTCGATTTAGGCATCGGTGACCGCAGCGCCAGGGACGCACTGGCGCGCATGCGGCTCGTGGCTCCTGAGCCCTATGGGGTGCGAGCCGGGGCACTGTGTGGGATGGCTCCCGGGGAGCTCGCGGCGGGGCGGGCCGAGAGCGCCCCGCACACAGTGATTCTCGGCGTCGGCTCGGCATGGCGGGTTGCCGATGTCGCCGCGGAGTATCAGGTCCTGGTGGAGGTCACGGACCTGGAGCAGGCACTCGGGGCAGCCGATGCCGGAGCCCATGGTCTGATTGCCCGCGGCAGCGAGAGCGGTGGCCGCGTCGGAGAGCTCAGCACCTTCGTCCTGCTGCAGCAGTTACTCGCTGAACAGCGGCTCAGCCTTCCCGTGTGGGCTTGTGGCGGCATTGGTCCACACACCGCGGCAGCTGCCGTCGCCGGCGGCGCCGCAGGGATCGTACTGGACACACAGCTGGCCCTGCTGGCCGAATCCGGGCTGGACGAGGCAGTTGCCGCCGCCCTGCGGGCCATGGACGGCTCCGAGACGGTCGTCCTGGCCGGTCATCGGGTACTGCGGGGCCGCCCCGGCACCCCTCAGGTGGCACCCTGCGACCCTAGGACGGTGGCACGGGCGCTGGGCAGTCAGAACCTTCGCTCCCAACTGCTGCCGGTGGGCCAGGACGGCTTCCTCGCCGCCCGCTTCGTCGAACGCTGGCACGACACCGGGCGTACGGTCCGGGCCCTCACCGAGGCGATACATACCGCCGGCCGCGACGGCATACCGTCCCGGGCGCTGCGTACGGGCTCACCCATGAGCCGAGCGATCGGCACCCGGCTGCCGATCGCTCAAGGGCCCATGACCAGAGTGAGCGACCAGGCGCGATTTGCCGCCGCCGTCGCCGAAGACGGCGCCCTGCCGTTCATCGCGCTGGCGCTGGCGAGCGGCGAGCGGGCGCGGGCGATGCTGGCTGAGACGGGAGCCGCTCTGGAGGGCAGGCCGTGGGGCGTGGGAGTACTTGGTTTCGCACCGGAGGACCTCAGAGACGCACAGCTGCGAGCCGTGAGAGAAATGAAACCCACGCATGCGATCATCGCAGGTGGGCGGCCGTCCCAGGCCGAGGCACTGGAGCAGGCCGGGGTCCGGGCCTTCCTGCACGTTCCCTCACCGGGACTGTTGCGGCAGTTTCTGCGGGCCGGGGCCCGCAGGTTCGTCTTCGAGGGCTCCGAATGCGGTGGGCATATCGGGCCCCGTACGGGCTTCGCGCTATGGGAGGCCCAGCTCGCCGTGCTCGAGGATTTCCTGTCCGAGGCGGACGAGGACACGGCGGCACAGCTTGAGGTGTTCTTCGCGGGGGGCATTCACAGCGAACGTTCTGCGGCTATGGTCTCCGTACTGGCCGCACCGCTGACCGCGAGGGGGGCCTCCGTCGGGCTCCTCATGGGGACCGCCTACCTCTTCACGGAGGAGGCCGTCGAGGCGGGGGCGATCACCTCCCTGTACCAAGACCGTGTACGGGCCGCGACCCGCACCGCCCTGCTGGAGACCGCACCCGGTCACGTCACCCGCTGCGTGCCCAGCCCCTTCACCGAGGGGTATGCGGAGCGCGCCGCGCACCTTCGGGCCCAGGGTGCGTCCGACCGCGAGGTCTGGGCGGAGCTGGAACAGCTCAACGTGGGGAGGCTGCGGACCGCAAGCAAGGGGGTCGAACGCGACGCGGCGGGTGACCTGGTGCCAGTCGGCCGGGAACGGCAACTCGCTGAGGGCATGTTCATGGCCGGGGACGTCGCCATGCTGCGCTCGGCCGTCACCACGGTCAGAGCCTTGCACCACTCGGTGACCGAAGGGGCGGCGGACTTCCTCGAGGGGAGCCCTCGTCTCTTCCAGCGGCACACCGGGGAGGAGGGTACGGGCATGCAGGCGGCCGCTCCCGAGCCCCTAGACATCGCTGTGGTGGGCATGGCCTGCATGTTCCCGGATGCCCCGGACCTGGCCACATTCTGGGCGAACGTGCTCAGCGGTCACGACGCCATCACCGAGGTCCCGCCCGAGCGCTGGGACCCCGCGGTCCACTATGACGCTGACGGAGACGGCGCCACCGCGTCGAAGTGGGGCGGGTTCCTGCCCCAGATCCCGTTCGACGCCCTCCGCTACGGCATTCCGCCAGCCTCGCTGGGCAGCATCGAACCGGTCCAGCTGCTGTCTTTGGAGGCCGCCCGGCGCGCCCTGGAGGATGCCGGGTACGGCGACGGGGACCGGCCGTTCGACCGCTCACGTGCCTCCGTGATCTTCGGCGCGGAGGCGGGCAGCGACCTTTCCATCGCCGCGACTCTGCGCGCGGTCCTGCCGTCGTACTACGGCGAGATCCCGAAAGGTATCCGGGACCAGCTGCCGCGTCTCACCGAGGACTCCTTCCCCGGCATGCTGACTAATGTGATCTCCGGCCGGATAGCCAACCGGCTGGACCTGCGCGGTGCCAATTACACCGTCGATGCCGCGTGCGCCTCCTCCCTCGCCGCGGTCGACGCGGCATGCAAGGAACTCGTGAGCGGCACCAGTGACGTCGTGCTCTGCGGCGGCGCTGACCTGCACAATGGAATCAGTGACTTCGTGTTCTTCTCGTCGGTGCACGCCCTCTCCCCGACCGGCCGGTCTCGTGCGTTCGACAGCTCGGCGGACGGCATCGCGCTGGGCGAGGGCGTCGCCTGCGTCGTGCTGAAGCGGCTCGCCGACGCCGAACGTGACGGCGACCGTGTCTACAGCGTGATCAAGGGCGTCGGCAGCTCCAGTGACGGCCGCTCCCTGGGCCTGACGGCACCCCGTCCCGAGGGACAGCGGGCCGCCCTGCAGCGGGCCTATCGCAACGCACGCGTCTCACCCGCCGGCGTCGGCCTCGTAGAGGCCCATGGAACCGGGACGGTGGTCGGCGACCGAACCGAACTGACCGTCCTCAACGAGGTGTTCACCGAGGCGGGTGCTAAGCCGGGCGGGTGTGTGCTCGGCTCGGTCAAATCGCAGATAGGCCACACCAAGTGCGCCGCGGGGCTCGCTGGGCTGATCAAGACGACGCTGGCCCTGTACACCGGCGTACGGCCACCGACCCTGCACATGGACCGGCCCAACCCCGCCTGGCAGGAGGAAAGCAGCCCGTTCGCCTTCCACACCCGGGCCCAGCCCTGGGCCTCACCGGCCCGTGAGCGGTTCGCCGCTGTCAGCGCCTTCGGCTTCGGTGGGACAAACTTCCACGTGGTGCTTGGCGCGCACGAGAGGACCCAGACTCCGCTGCAGGGACGCGACGCCTGGGCCGCCGAGCTGTTCACCTTCCGCGGGCGGGACCTGGCCGCCGCCCATCAGGCGATCGAGGACGTGCTGAACGCCGCCGAGGACGGCCTGTGGCGGCTGCGGGACCTGGCCCTCAGCGCGTCGCGCCAGTCCGACACCGCTCAAGGTCCGGTAAGGGCCGCGGTCGTGGCCACAGACGTCGACCGGCTGAAGAACCAGCTGCGCAAGGCTCTGGCCGGTGAGCACGACCCGGCCGGCGGGGTCCACCTCGCGGCCCCGGCTGACGTGCACGAACCGTCCGCAGCCGACGGTGGCAAGGTCGCCTTCCTCTTCCCCGGCCAGGGCAGCCAGCGCCCCGGGATGCTGGCGGAAGTCTTCACTACGTTCCCGGAACTGCAGCACTACCTCAGACTCGGCCGCGCGTACGCCAGCGCGCTGTACCCCGCCGCCACCTTCGACGACACGGCACGCGCCCGGCGGCAGGCGGCGCTGACCGACACCAGGGCGGCCCAGCCCGCACTGGGCATCACCGCACTCGCTGCCCACGCCCTGCTCACCACGGCCGGAATACATCCGGACATGGCGGCAGGGCACAGCTACGGCGAGCTGGCCGCACTAAGCGCCGCAGGTGCCATCAGTCCCGAGACGCTGCTGGAACTGAGCGCCGAACGGGCCACCGCGATCCTCGCCGCCACCGGCGACGACCCCGGCACTATGGCCGCGGTCGGAGGTGACGCACTGGATGTCGAGCGGACCCTGCGTGAGGCGGAAGCCCCCGAATCCGTCGTCGTGGCCAACCACAACTCGCCCAGGCAGACGGTGATCTCGGGCCCGACACAGGCGATCGAGGAGGCCGTGCACCTCCTGCGCGAGGCGGGGTACGGGGCCCAGCGCATTCCCGTGGCTTGTGCCTTTCATAGTCCCCTCGTGGCGAGGGCACCGGAGCGTTTCGCACACGCGCTCGCGAACCGGACCGTACGTGCCCCGGAGTTCCCCGTGTGGTCCAACCGCACGGCTGCCCCTTACTGCGATGACCCGCACGCGATCCGGGCCGAGCTCGCCGCCCAGATCAGCGCACCCGTCGGTTTCGCCGCGCAAATCGAGGCGATGTACGAGGCCGGCGCGCGGATCTTCGTGGAGGCAGGGCCTGGCCGGGTTCTGACCCGGCTCGTCACCGAGATTCTCGGAGAGCGCCCGCACCGCGCCGTCGCCTGCGAGCCTCACGCGGACAGCGGCCTGCATGGCTGGCTCGACGCGCTGGCCCAGCTCGCCGTCGCCGGGCTGCCTGTGCGCACCGCCTGGCTCTTCCGCGGACGAGACGCCGTCGACGCGGGCAGTGCCCCGGCTCCGCGGCGGCCGGGCTGGACGGTAGACGGGCATCTGGTGCGTACCGCCGACGGTGCTCCCCTCCCCCATTCCCTCACACCTGCCCAACGAGTCGTGGAAGCAGCAGTGACACAGGACAACCACCATGGCACCACCTCCGACCGGGACGCCCTCATTACCGAGTTCCTGCGTACCAGCCGGGAGATGGTCTCCGCCCAGCGGGACGTGCTTCTCGCTCATTTCGGCACCGCACCGCCAGAACTGATCGCCGGGCCCACGATCGAAGAGCCACCGCCATACTCCGCCCCAGCCGAACTCTTCTCATCTGGGCAGGAACCCGCATCGCGACCGGCCGCGGAGGTCTCCGCGACCGGTCCGGCCTCAGCGGTCACGGAGGCGGACGTCCTGCGCATGGTCCTCGACATCATCAGCGAACGCACCGGCTATCCGGTGGACATGATCGAGCCCGACCTCGATCTGGAGGCGGACTTAAGCATCGACTCGATCAAGCGGGCAGAGATCGCCGGTGAACTGGCACAACGGCTGGGAGCCGGCAGCTTCGCCAACGGCGCGGGTGTGGACGACGAGGAGCTGGAAGAGCTCACCAGGGCTCATACGGCGGCCTCAGTGGCCGGCTGGATCGCCGGACGGCTGACAGCTCCCGCCGGGGGCCCTGGGGCACATCCAGCGGAAGAACCGCGCATGACGGATGCCGTGCGTCAGGCACCGCCGGCGGCCGAGCCCGCGAAGCGCACCGGGACCCTTGATGAATCCCCGGCGGCCGGCACCGCGCCCAGGCGGTTCCAGATGCAGCCGGTCCCCCTGGACCAGCCGAACCTCCCAGCGGACGAGCCGTCGGCCGTAGTGACCGGCAAACGTTTCGTCCTGATCGGTGGTGACGAGGACGGCGTGGCCCAAGAGGTTTCGGCCAGGCTCGCCTCCCAGGGGGCCCAGGCCGTGATCATCGGACGGAAGCAGCTTCTCACCGAGGCCGATGGCCAGGTGGACGGGGTGCTGTACCTCGATTCCCTCACTCCGTCCAGGCCAGTGCTGCCCGGCGCGTTCTCCGTGTTCCAGGCAGCCCTGGGACGGCGGCCGCGCTGGCTGATCGCCGTGCGGCCGGGCATCGGCGCCTTCCCGAGCCTGACGGGGCTGCGGTCAGCCGGACTGCACGGATTCTTCCGCACCGTCGCACGCGAGTACCCGCAGACGACCGCGCGGGTCGTCGACCTCACCGACACCCGTCCCGCCGCGGTCGCCGACGCGCTGATCGCCGAACTGCACAGCGCGGATTCAGCGCCCGTAGTGGTGCATACGGCATCCGGCCGGCACGGGCTGGAGATGACGGAGATACCGCTGCCCGCATCCGGCGGCGATGGAGCCGCGGAGGCTTCGGCCCTGGGACTCGACAGTGACGCGGTCGTCCTGCTCGTCGGAGGGGCCAGGGGCATCACGGCACAGCTCGCCACACGGCTCGCCTGGATCTCCCGATGCCGGATCGAACTGATCGGCAGTACACCAGCCCCCGTCACCGAGGACCCGGTGACCGCCACGGCCCGCACCACCGCCGAACTGCGCGCTGTGCTCGCGGCACGCGCGGGCGGCGAAGCGAAGCCGGCCGAGATCAATCGCGAGGCCGAACTGATCCTGGCTCAGCGCGAAATCACCGCCACCCTGGAGGAGCTAGTCGCCTGCGGCAGCGAGGCGCACTACCGCTCCGTGGATGTCCGCCACCCGGACGAACTGATCCAGACGGTGAAGGAGATCCATACCGAGCACGGCCGGCTCGACGGTGTCGTGTACGCGGCGGGCGTGATCGAGGACCAGCTGATCCCGGAGAAGTCCGGCGATTCCTTCGAGCGTGTCTACGGCACGAAGACCGTCGGCGCCTCGGCGCTGCTCTCAGCGCTGAAGGAACTGCCGGAAGGGCCGTCGTTCACTGTGCTGTACGGCAGCATCTCCGCCGTCCTCGGCAACCGCGGCCAGGCCGACTACGCGGCAGCCAACGATGCGCTGGAGAGCCTGGGCGCTACCTGGGCGACCCGTACCGGCCGCCGGGCGCTGACCGTGCACTGGGGGCCGTGGGCGCCCTCTGGAGAGCACTCCGGCATGGTGGGCCCCGAACTCGCGAGGGAGTACGCCAGGCGCGGGGTCGGCATGGTGGATCCGGCCGAAGGCACGGCATCGTTACTGCGTGAACTCGCCTGGGGCGACCCGGACGTGCGAGCCGTCGTCTACACGTCCTCGGGCTGGTGACCATGGCGAACGGCATGAATACCCGGGAAGCGCCGCCGGTGGCCATCGTCGGGATGGCCGTACTCCTGCCCGGCGCCCCTGACCTGGACACGTACTGGCGCAATCTGCGCGATGGCGTGGACGCGATCACCGACGTGCCGGAGGGGCGCTGGGACGCGGAGTTCTACCGGCCCGGTTCCGGGACTGGCCCCGCCGCCGCCCACCACGTGTACTGCCGGCGCGGCGGCTTCGTGGACACTCTGGCCGACGTAGAAGTCACCCGGTTCGGGATCATGCCGAACTCGGTGGCCGACACCGAACCTGACCAGCTCATCGCCCTGAAAGTGGCCGCCCAGGCGATCACTGACGCGGGCGGTGAAGATCAGCTGCCCGACCGGCACCGTGTCGGTGTCATCCTCGGCCGGGGCGGTTATCTCACCCCTGGCCTGGCCCGTCTCGACCAGCGTGTTCGGACTGCGGGACAGCTCGTGCGCACGCTCAGTGAGCTGCTTCCCGACCTAAAACCCGCCCAGCTCGAGCAAGTCAGGGCCGCCTTCACCGAACGGCTGGGCCCCGAAAGCCCGGAATCGGCGATCGGCCTCGTGCCCAACCTCGCCGCGTCGCGGGTCGCCAACCGCCTCGACCTGCGGGGCCCCGCGTACACCGTGGACGCCGCGTGCGCGTCTTCGCTGGTCGCGGTCGATCAGGCGGTGCGCGAACTGGCGTCGGAACGGTGCGACGTAATGCTCGCCGGCGGTGTGCACCACTGCCACGACATCACGCTGTGGAGCGTGTTCTCTCAGTTGCGTGCCCTCTCACCCAGCCAGCGCATCCGCCCGTTCCACCGAAGCGCCGACGGCATCCTGATCGGCGAGGGCACCGGCATCATCGTGCTCAAGCGCCTGGCCGACGCCGAGCGCGACGGTGACCGTATTTACGCCGTGATCAGAGGAACTGGTGTGACGAGCGACGGCCGTACCGCCGCACTCGTCACACCTGATTCAGGTGGCCAGGCCCGCGCGCTGTACCAGGCGTGGCAGGCAGCCGGACTCGACCCAGCCCAGCCTGGGGCGATTGGGCTCCTGGAGGCACACGGCACCGGCATACCGGCCGGGGACGCAGCCGAGCTGAACACCCTCACCGAGGTGTTTGGCCGGGGCGGCCCCCTTAATGCGGGCAGCGGCCGTGCGGTGATCGGATCGGTGAAGTCGATGATCGGCCACACGATGCCGGCCGCTGGAGTGGCAGGGCTCGTCAAAGCTGCCCTCGCCATCCACCATCGCACGCTTCCGCCGACCCGGTGCGACGATCCCCACCCCGCGCTGGCGGCCACCCGCTTCCGCACCCTGGACGAGGCCGCCAGATGGGACACGACGGCGCAGCAGCCAGTCCGCCGCGCAGGCGTGAACGCCTTCGGCTTTGGCGGGATCAACGCGCACGTCGTCCTCGAGCAGGCGTCAGGTGACTGGACCCACACCTCCGGTGCCCTGCTGCCGCACCGGGCGGCCGTGACCAGCAAACCCGCGGTCATGGTCACTGAGCCGGAGCGGGTGCTCATGCTCGCCGCCGAGAACAGCGAGGGTCTGGCCGCCTTGCTGGACACCGACGACGCAGCGGTGCTCGGCTCTGGCCTGAACCCTGAAGGCACTCATCCGGGCGCAGGCCCCGCGCGCCTCGGCATCGTCGCCCCGACCGCCAAACGGCTTGCCCTGGCGCGACGGGCGGTGGACCGGGGCCGTGCCTGGCACGGCCGCAGCGACATCTGGTTCCGGCCCCATCCGCTGCACGCGGACGGCGGCGGCAAGCTAGCCTTCGTCTTCCCAGGCCTCGAAGCCGACTTCTCACCCCGAGTCGAGGATGTCGCCGCCCACTTCGGGCTGCCGGGGATTCCCGTCCCAGCCGGCTCACCGGAACGCGACCATGCCCGGGATGCCGGCATGCACGGATTCGGTGTCGTAGGCACGAGCCGACTGCTACACGCCGCTCTGCATCGCATGGGAGTCATTCCCGACGCGGTGGCCGGGCACAGCATCGGCGAGTGGACGGCGATGACGGCGGCGGGGATGTACTCCTGGGACGAGGTGGACGACTTCATGGCCTCGTTCAACCCCGACACGGTGACCGTCCCGGGCCTGGCTTTCGGCGCCATCGCGGCGCCCGCTGACCAGGTGCAGGCGGCTCTCGACAATGGGTGGGCCAAAGCGGGGCTGATGCTCTCTCACGACAACTCGCCCCGCCAGTCGATAGTGTGCGGGCCAGGCGGTGCCGTGGAGGGAATCATACGGTCGTTCCGGGCCCGGGGAGTGCTCTGTCAGGTGCTGCCCTTCCAGTCCGGCTTTCACACCCCGATGCTGAAGCCCTACCTCGGGCCTATCAAGGACGCCTCCAGCCGCTTCCACCTCCATCCGCCGGCCCTTCCCGTGTGGTCCGGAACGACCGCGGCGCCATTTCCGGAGGGTGAGGCGGCCGTACGCGAGCTGTTCATCCGGCATCTGCTGGAACCCGTGCGCTTCCGGCAGCTCATCGAGGCCTTGTACGCGGCGGGCCACCGCACTTTCGTGCAGGTCGGCCCTGGCCGCCTCGGCTCACTCATCAGCGACACCCTCGAACAGCGTGATCATCTGGTGGTGGCCGCCAATTCGGCGAACCGCCCGGGCGTCGCCCAGCTGCGCCGGGTGGCTGCCGCCCTGTGGGCGGGGGGCACCGCGGTCGCTCCCGCCCTGCCACCGACGGCGCGGCCGGCCGGCGTCGGCCCAACGGCGGAGAGCCGGCGGCATCGGCCACCGGTACGGCTCCAGCTGGGCAGTGGGCTGATCTCTCTCGGTGAGCGGGCCAGCGCCGAGCTGAGCGCCCGGCTGGGCATCAGCGAACCGACTGCTTCCACCGGGGCCGATTCCTCGCCGCTGGATACCCTCGCGGGCCGGTTCCCGGCTGCCGCCGAACTGAACGCGCTGCTGCGGGACACAGCGGACGCCGCCGCCGCACTGATCTCTGCGGGCCGCCGGACCGCCGCCGCAGGAAGGGGCCGGCCCGGCACGCCCACCGGGGCACAGCGCCCCACACAGGGCTCGCCGGCCCTCCCGGCGCCCCGGCGAGCTGACCCGTCCGAGAACCTGGCCGGCAAGCCTCCGGCAACCACGGCCGGACGTCTCCCCAGGTGGCACGGCACGGTCCGTGTCTCCACCGACACCATGCCGTATCTGATGGACCATTGTTTCTTCCGGCAGCGGGCTGACTGGCCCGACCTCGCCGACCGGTGGCCTGTCGTCCCGGCCACCACGATCGTCCACCACATCATGGACGCGGCGCGGCAAGCGGCGCCGGGAATGCAGGCAGTCGCCGTCCACGGAGCGCGCTTCGAGGAGTGGCTGACCGCTGCACCGCCTGTCGATGTGCCGGTAACAGTCACGGCGGCCGACGGTGACCGGGACCGCGTTGCGGTTTCCTTCGGACCCCGCGCCCACGCGGTCGTCGAGCTCGCTCATCGGTTCCCGGCCCCGCCCGCTCGACGCTGGCACGCGGACCCCGCCTCCGAGTCGCCTGCTCCCCCGCACGCCGCTGCTCACATCTACAGCGAGCGCTGGATGTTCCACGGACCGGCCTTCCAAGGGGTTACCGAGCTGACCGCGACCGGCGACGCCCACGTCCGGGGCATCATCACGACGCCGTCGGCACCCGGAGCCCTCCTGGACAACGTGGGGCAGATCATCGGCTACTGGATCATGGCGACCCGCACCGAGCGTACTGTGGTGTTCCCTGTCCAGATACGTCACATGCGCTTTCACGGGCCACACCCACGGCCCGGAACCGAGGTGGAGTGTCTGGTGCGGATCACCTCGCTGACCGACACCATGCTCGAAGCCGACGTCCAGCTGAGCGTCGCGGGCACGGTCTGGGCTGAACTGACCGGCTGGCAAAACCGCCGCTTCGATAATGACCCGCAAACCCGTCCCTTCGAACGTTTTCCCGAACGGAACACCCTCGCCGTCGCCCGCCCGGGTGGCTGGTCCCTGCTGCACGAGCGGTGGCCCGATCTGGCCTCCCGTGAGCTGATCATGCGCAGCACGCTCAGTAGCGAAGAACGCGCCGAGTACGCGCGGTGCGCCCCGCGCGGCCGCAGGCAGTGGCTGCTCGGGCGGATCGCGGTCAAGGACGCCGTACGTCAGTGGCTCTGGGAACACGGGGAAGGGCCTGTCTTCCCGGCGGAGATTCAGGTGCACAACGACGCCTCGGGCCGACCGTACGTTACCGGTCTGCACGGGCGCAGGCTGCCCGAGCTTGAGGTTTCGCTGGCCCATTGCGCCGAGACAGGGGTCGCGATCGTGCGGCCGCCCACCAAGCTCGGCCCGGGGCCGGGCATTGACGTCGAGGAAGTCGTCGAACGCGACGAGCAGACCTTGTCCGCCGCTCTCGGCGCGAGCGAACTGAAGCTGCTGCGAGCCCAGTGCGCTGTCACTGGTGAGTCCGAGGCGCTGTGGTTCGCACGGTTCTGGACCGCCAAGGAAGCTGTGGCCAAGGCGGAAGGCACGGGTTTCGGCGGCCGTCCCCGCGATTTCGCAGTAATCGAGGCGACTACTGCTGACCGGCTGGTGGTCTCGGGACGGCAGGAGCACACCTACACCGTGCGATGCGAGCGGGTGGCCAACCCCCCGCGGCTGCCTGGCAGGGAGTACGTCGTCGCCTGGACCACGGGCACGGCGGAAGCAGAGGAGAACGGTCGATGACCACATTCGAAGGGCAGCCGGCGTCGCGGGGCGACCGCTTTTCCGGCAACGCCGACGAGCTCATCCTCGCGGATGAGTCGTCGGTTCTCGCCGACATCGCGGGGATGCTCAGGAGCATTCTGGACGAGATCGACGACGGGGACAGGAACGAGTACGGCCTTGACGTCGCCCAGATCGAGATGGACACCAGATTCCACCGCGATCTGGAGATGGAGAGCATCGACCTGGTCACTCTCGCGGGCCTGCTGAAGGACCGGTACGGCGGCCGGGTCAACTTCGCCGAGTTTCTCGCCGGCATGGACTTCGAGGACATCATCGAGCTCAGCGTCGGCACTCTCGTCGAGTACGTCGTACGCAGCCTCCGGGCCCCGGAGGTGGGCTAACGGATGGGGATGATCGACACCGGCGACATCCGGCTGCATGTACAGAGGGTGCCGCCCGCGGGGGGCCGGCCGGTCGCCACGGCGGTGCTCGTCCACGGAATGCTCACGGACAGTCTGGCCAGCTACTACTTCACCCTCGCGCCCTCGTTCGCGCAGGCCGGCATCGACGTCATCATGTACGATCTGCGGGGGCACGGGCGCAGTGAACGGCCGGACAGCGGATACACCCTGGATTACAACCTCAACGATCTGGACGCGCTGCTCGGTCGGCTGAACGTGACTGGCCCGGTCCACCTAGTCGGGAACTCCTACGGCGGCACCGTGGCCTTCAGCTACGCCGTGCGCCGTCCGGAACGTGTGGCCAGCCTGTCCGTCATCGAGTCCAGTCCGGCGACCCCTGCCTGGGCCGCGAATCTAGGCGTGGGCATGCGCCAGTGGGCGGCCCGCATGGAGCGGGACGAGCCCGCCGTGCTCGCCTGGATTCGTGACAACCGCGGTCGCCACAAGGCCCGGCAGGCTCAACGAGCCGCCCGGCTGGTGCGGGCCACGACGATCACCCGTGACGTTCCTGCCAGCCGGGTGCTGTCCGAGGACCAGATCCGGTCGGTGCGCTGTCCCACACTCTTTGTCTACGGCGGCGAGTCGGATCTGGTGGAGCAGTCACCGTGGCTTGAGACATTACTGCCGGACTACCGCAGTGTCGTGGTGCCAGGGCACGAGCACTCAGTGCTGATCGAGGCCCCTCACGAAGTGGGCCGCCATGTGCTGGCCCTGATACATGAGGTGGCCACGGCAGAGCCTCAGGATCCACCATCGGAGGCTGGTGCCCTGTGAGCCGGTTCCTCTTCGTGGTCCCTCCGCTGGTCGGCCACATCAATCCAGCGGTGGGGGTCGCGGCCGAACTGAGGGCACAGGGGCATCAGGTGGCCTGGGCATCCGCCGGGCACGGGCTCGTCGAGAGACTCGCCGGGGACGACGAAGCCCGCGTATACACCTGCGCGGGGCCGGTGCTAGGTGCTGACGACGGAATGCGGCCCCCTGATCTGCGCGGCCCCGAGGCACTGAAATTCCTGTGGGAGGCATTTCTGATACCCCTCGCCGAGGCGATGGCTCCCGGCGTGAGGGTGGCCATACAGGACTTTCGTCCCCATGTGGTCGTCGCCGACCAGCAGGCCGTGGCCGGCGGTCTGGTGGCCGAGGCGCTGGGAGTGCCGTGGGCCACCTCGTCCACGACCACGGCCGAGTTCGCGTTCGACGAGGCTCTGGGCGGCATGCCCAAGATCGCTGCTTGGATCGCCGGCCTTCTTCAGAACCTGCGTGTGCGTATCGGCGATGCGGGAGGTAAAGCCGACCCGCGCTTCTCCCCGCACCTGGTACTCGTCTACAGCACCCCGGAACTCATCGGCTCCGGTGCCCGGACGGAAGGGCCGATCCGGTACGTCGGCCCCTCGGTGACGGCCCGGCCTGCCTCTGCGGCACGCTTCCCCTGGGACTGGCTCGACGCCGGCCGCGCGACCGTTCTCGTCACTCTCGGCACGGCCAATGCCGATGTCGGCGGCCGATTTCTTTCTAAGTGCCTTACTGCGGTACGCGCACGCACGGGCCGCCTCCAGGCGGTGATCGCCGACCCCGGCCACACACTGGGCAGCGCCGTCACGCACGACCCCGACATACTGGTTCTGCCCTCCGTCCCCCAGCTGCCCCTTCTTGAACGGGTGGACGCCGTCGTCTGCCACGCCGGGCACAACACCGTTTGCGAGGCCTTGTGGCACGGAGTCCCGCTCGTGGTGGCGCCCATCCGCGACGACCAGCCGGTGGTGGCGTCTCAGGTGACCGGGGCGGGAGCGGGCGTTCGGGTTAGGTTCGGGCGGGTCACGGCCGGCAGGCTGGGCGAGGCAATCGACACCATCCTGTATGAAGCCGCCTACCGCGACGCGGCGGAACGGATCGGTACGGCGTTTCGCGCCGCCGGCGGTGCTGGTGCCGCAGCGTCCCATCTGGAACGGCTGGCGGGACACGGTACTTGCACGGAGGCAGGATGAGCCTTCACGGCCCGCCCCTGTGGGGCCGGGGGCGCCTTGCCAACCTCATAGAGGGTATTAAGGACTCGCGCCGCCGCCGGGGCGCCGTCCCGCCACGGCGCTGGTTCGCCTGGCGGCCCCGAAGGCGCCACACTGCGTGTCCACCCGACGAGGAGCGTGGCACACGGCCCGCCCCGTGAAGTCTCCGTTCAGCCCCGTTCCGTCAGCCCCCGCATCTTGAGTTCCCTGGTCTTGAGCCCGATCTGCCAGCGGTAGAAGCTCATGGCCAAGGCGTAATCCAGGCCCGCCCGGCCGTCCAGGAATCCCCGCTTGTACACGTAGGCATAGGCAAAGGACGCCAGGGCCTTCAGCGGTGCCTTGTGGAACAGCTGGCCCTGGCGTGTCTTGGCCTTGCGGATGGTCTCCCGCACATCGGGGTGGACCTCCAGCCACGCTTCCCAGTCCGAGTACCGATTGTGGCGGTCGAACCAGGTGCGCACCGGGTCCAGGTCCTCATGTTCGATCGGCGACTTTAAGCGCCCCACGGCCGACGCGCCGCCCTCGGCAACAGGCTGATAGTGCCCCTCCTGCTCGCCCATGCCCGGCGCCTCCAGGTCGTCCAGCACCGGGAAGTGGCATCGCGTGCGGTCCAGCAGAGCCCGTTTGACGATGGTGTGGCCGTACCGCAGACGTCGGCCAGCGAACCAATAGCCCAGCGGAACATCGAATGCCGCGGCCTTCAGCGGCTGGGAGAAGACATAGCGCAACTCCGCCAGCAGTTCAGGGCTCATTCGCTCATCACCGTCAAGGAACAGCACCCACGGAATCTCGGTGCGCACGTGGTCGAGGCACCATTGCTTCTTCTTCGGGTAAGCGCCATCCCATTCGTAGGGGACGACCTCCGCTCCCAGTGATGTGGCGATGGCACATGTGTCGTCGGTGCTGTGCGAGTCAACGACCACCACGGCTTCCACATGATCGATGACGGACTGGACAGCCGCGGTGATGTTCTTGGCCTCATTCTTGGTCGGGATCGCCACGACTACGGGAAGCTTCACCAGTGCCGCCTTGATAGTCATCGTGGTGTGCTCCCTAAGTGCCGAGTTAATGACGTTATGCCACCTGCGCGGTTGTAGTACATGGCTCGCTGTGCAGAACTTCACCACACAGGCCAATAGTCGACCTTTACCGTATTTCACACCAAAAGCGTGTAAAGATCCTTGGCTGCCAGCCGGTAATCCCGCTATACCGTCACCGAGGTCCCTGACTGCCCAGTCGGTGATGCTGCGCGACCTGGGCCGGCGACAATACCGCCGGGTATACGGCCGCCTCATCGATCTCACCGGTGAACAACTCGCCCGCCGGGTTGCCAGGACCGATCTGCCAACCGCCCATGGCGCCCTTCTCGCCTCCGCCGACGTGCCAGAAGCCGGTGTACTCCGCGCTGGTAGTCACCTGCGGCTTACTGGCTTGCAGCGCCCCATCCACGTACAGCTGCATCCCGCCCGGCCCCTGCGTGGCAACCACGTGATGCCACTTTCCGTCATTGAGAGGCGCCGTGCTCTGGATGGCATGGACGCCGCCGGCGTAAGCCCCGAACCACACGGCGCCGCCATTGCCCATGTAGAGCTGCTTGTCGTTGTGGCGGCTGTTCGCCATCCAGGTGCGGCTGTCAAAACCCATGATCTTGCCGCCGGTGGCTGATGTGGTCTTGAACCAGGTCTCGATCGAGTAGGCCGCAGGAGTGGGGGTGGCACGGTCGCTGTAGGTGTACTCGTTGTCTCCGAGGTAGCCGGCGGCGGCGCTGGAGCCCGGAACGGCACCAGGTGCGATCCCACGGGTTGGCCCGCCTCGGTGGATGCCGTTGTTGCCGCTGCCGGACGAGTCCGCGGCGAACGTACCGGCCTTCTCCTCGAATCGCCAGTAAAGGTTCGCTCCGTCGGCGACGACCCGGCTCGCGTACGCATCGGCCGCG
>Ga0164243_10007022_pt1 | contig 16905 bp, 15 predicted proteins | sample OricompcompostOP_FD_108781 | JGI IMG/M metagenome (GOLD analysis project Ga0164243, IMG submission 108781) | Organic Plus compost microbial communities from Emeryville, California, USA - Original compost - Organic plus compost (OP) | ecosystem: Engineered > Solid waste > Mixed feedstock >... | reverse complement strand
GCCAGGGAGCGTCACCGCTCAGAGCCAGGCGTTGCGCTCCGCGATGCGTACGGCCTCGGCGCGGGTACGCGCCGGTCTTGCCGGTCGCGGCCGACAGGTGGTTGCGGACGGTGCCCTCCGACAGGTGGCCCGCCAGCTCCGTGGCTAGCCTCGCTCCGTGCGCTCGCACGGGTGCGCGGTGGGAAAGCTTGGCGAGGAGCCGCAGGCGCCAGGGTCACCCGACGCGGGCCGCGCCGTAGAGCGCCTGGTCGACCAGGCGGGGGACGAGGGTCTCGTCGAAGGGGACCCTGAGGACGAGCAGCCGGTGGTAGCAGGCACCCCAGAGCTGGTCGACGATCACGTCCAGGTCGGCGTCCTCGCGTAGCTGGCCCTGTCGCCGCGCGGCGCGCAGCCGTTCGCGGGCGAGGTCGCGCCGCGGGCGGGCATAACGTTCCACCCACGCGTGGGCCACGTCCGCGTCGGTCTGCGCGGCGCCGACGAGTTCGGCGACCGGCGTGGCCGCGCCGTCCCGGGTCAGCCACCGCACGAACGCGGTCAGCTGGGAGACGAGGTCCGCCCGGAGGTCGCCGGTGTCGGGGAACTCCAGGACCGGCGCGCTCTGGGCGAAGTACGCCTCGGCGGCGAGGGCGCCTGGCGAGGGCCACCACTTGTACAGCGTGACCTTGCTCGACCCCGCCTCCTTGGCGACGCGGTCGAACGTCACCGCCGGCAATCCCTCGCGCAGCAGCAGGCGGCCCGTCGCGGCGAGCACGCTCGCGCGGACCTCGGCGGCCGGCCGGCGGCCGCGGCCCCGCCGCGGGGTCGTGGACTGCTCGGTCATCGATGCCCACCTCGGGACGACGTCATCATGTGAACTGCTTGTACATTTCTCCGGCGCGGGTTAATGTACAAGTAGTTCATATACTAGCGGGAGGATCTGCCATGTCCAGCAGCGACCGTGTCGCGATCGTGACCGGCGGCTCCGGCGGCATCGGTCGGGCCAGCGCTCTCCGCCTGGCCGCCGACGGGCTCGCCGTCGTCGTGCACTACAACACCCACCGGGACCGCGCCGACGAGACCGTGGAGTCCATCATCGGGTCCGGCGGACGCGCGATGGCCGCCGGCGGCGACATCGCCGACGAGGCCGCGGCCACGGCGCTGTTCGACGCCGCCGAGCGGGAGTTCGGGGGCGTCGACGTCGTGGTGCACACGGCCGGGATCATGCCCCTCTCGCCGATCGCGGAGCTGGACATGGAGGTCTTCGACCGGGTTGCGCGGGTCAACGTGCGCGGCACGGTGGTCATGGCCAAGCTCGCCGCCCAGCGGCTGCGCGCCGGCGGCGCGATCGTCAACTTCTCGACCACCATCACCCGCCTGCAGGCGCCGGGCTACGGCGCCTACGCGGCGTCCAAAGCCGCCGCGGAGGCGATCACGCTGATCCTGGCCCGCGAGCTCCGGGGCCGCGACATCACCGTCAACACCGTCGCCCCCGGCCCCACCGCCACTCCCCTGTTCCTGGACGGCAAGAGCCCCGAGCTGATCGAGCAGATCGCCGGCAACAACCCCTTCCAGCGATTGGGAGACCCCCGGGACATCGCCGAGGTCGTGGCCTTCCTGGCCGGCCCGGCCCGGTGGGTCAACGGCCAGACCCTCTTCGTCAACGGCGGCGCCGCCTAGCCCACGGCTACAGCGCGCTGAGGTAGCGCTTGCGCTCGTACGGCGTGACCTCGCGCCGGTACTGCTCCCACTCGGAGCGCTTGTTGCGCAGGAAGTAGTCGAAGACGTGCTCGCCGAGCACCTCCGCGACCAGCTCGGAGCCGGCCATCACGTCGATCGCCTCGGCCAGGTTCTCCGGCAGCGTCTCGTACCCCATCGCCTTGCGCTCGGCGTTGGAGAGGGCCCAGACGTCGTCCTCCGCGCCGGGCGGCAGCTCGTAGCCCTCCTCGATGCCCTTGAGGCCGGCGCCGAGCAGGACCGCGAAGGCGAGGTACGGGTTGGCGGCGGAGTCGATCGAGCGCACCTCGACGCGGGCCGAGTTGGGCTTGCCGTAGGCCGGCACGCGCACCAGCGCCGAGCGGTTGAGGTGACCCCAGCAGACGTACGCCGGCGACTCGGTGATCCGGTCGGGCAGGGCCTGCGGGAAGAGCCGCTTGTACGAGTTGACCCACTGGTTGGTCACCGCGGTGATCTCGCGGGCGTGGACGAGCAGGCCGGCGATGAACGCGCGCGCCACCTTCGACAGCTTCATCGGGTCGCTGGCGTCGTGGAACGCGTTGCGCTCGCCCTCGAAGAGCGACAGGTGGGTGTGCATGCCGCTGCCGGGCTGGTCGGTGAACGGCTTGGGCATGAACGTGGCCCGCACGCCGTGGCTGAGCGCCACCTCCTTGACCACGTGCCGGAACGTCATGATGTTGTCGGCCGTGGTCAGCGCGTCCGCGTACCGCAGGTCGATCTCCTGCTGGCCCGGCGCGACCTCGTGGTGGCTGAACTCCACGGAGATGCCGATGCGCTCCAGGGCGAGCACCGCCTGGCGGCGGAAGTCGCGGGCGACGGCGTGGGTGGTGTGGTCGAAGTAGCCGCCGGAGTCGACCGGCACCGGCACGGAGCCGTCGTTGGGGCCGTCCTCCAGCAGGAAGAACTCGATCTCGGGGTGGGTGTAGAAGGTGAAGCCCTTGTCGGCCGCGCGGGACAGCGCGCGGCGCAGCACGTGCCGGGGGTCGGCCCAGGACGGGGCCCGGTCGGGGAGGAGCACGTCGCAGAACATGCGCGCGCTCTCGCCGCTGACCCCACCCTCGAACGGGAACACCTGGAACGTGGTCGGGTCCGGCATGGCGATCATGTCGGACTCGAAGACCCGGGCGAAGCCCTCGATGGCCGACCCGTCGAAGCCGATGCCCTCGTCGAACGCGGCTTCGAGCTCGGCCGGTGCGACGGAGACGCTCTTGAGCGTGCCGAGGACGTCGGTGAACCACAACCGGACAAATCGGATGTCGCGCTCCTCCAGCGTACGGAGCACGAACTCCTGCTGACGATCCACGTCCACCCCTCGTGTGCAGCGATTTCGGCTGGCCGCCAAGTGTCGCTCGGCGTCGTTACGCCCACGTTACGGGAGCACGATGGCCGCCGATGCACCGGGCCGGGCCCCGCGCGGCCGCCGGGCGGGGCGGCGCGGCCGATGGGAGGATTGGGGTATGCCCACGCTCCGCATCGCTCTCGCGCAGGTCAACCCCACGGTCGGCGACCTCACCGGCAACGCCGGCATCATCCGCTCCACCGCCCGCGCGGCGGCCGACGCGGGTGCCCGGCTCGTGGTGTTCCCCGAGATGATGCTGACCGGCTATCCCGTCGAGGACCTGGTCTTCCGCGAGTCCTTCGTGGCCGCCTCCCGGGCCGCGCTGGAGCGGGTGGCGGCGGATCTCGACGCCGACGGGCTGGGCGACAGGGTGGTGGTCACCGGCTACCTCGACGCGGACGGGCCGGCGGCCATCACCGCGGCCGCCGACCCCGCCGCCGGCCCGCGCAACGCGGTCGCCGTCCTGCACCGTGGCGCGGTGGTGGCCCGCTACTTCAAGCACCACCTGCCCAACTACGGCGTCTTCGACGAGGACCGCTACTTCGTCCCCGGCACGTCGCTGACGGTGGTCCGGGTCGACGGGGTCGATGTTGCGCTGACGATCTGCGAGGACATGTGGCAGAACGGCGGCCCGTTCACCGCCGCCCGCCGGGCCGGCGTCGGGCTGGTGCTCACCGTCAACGGCTCGCCGTACGAGGTGAACAAGGACGACGTGCGGCTGGAGCTGGTCCGGCGGCGGGCGGCCGAGGCCGGCGCGACCGTCGCGTACGTCAACATGGTCGGCGGCCAGGACGAGCTGGTCTTCGACGGCGACTCGATGATCGTCACGGCCGACGGCGAGCTGCTGGCCCGCGCACCGCAGATGGCCGAGCACCTGCTCGTCCACGACCTCGACCTGCCGGCCGGTTTGCTGCCGCCGCCCCCGTCGACGCCGCCGCGGACCCGCCCCTCCAAGGAGGAGATGGGCGGCGACGAGATGGGCATCGCCCGGGTCCACGTCTCGGACGCCCGGCCGGCGTCGGGCGAGCCGCCCGTGCATGGCGGGGTGGCGGCACGCCTGGTCGACGAGGCGGAGATCTGGCAGGCCCTGGTGCTGGGCCTGCGCGACTACGTGCGCAAGAACGGCTTCCGCCGGGTGGTGCTGGGCCTGTCGGGCGGCATCGACTCGGCCGTGGTGGCGGCGATCGCCGTCGACGCGCTGGGCCCGTCGTCGGTCATCGGCGTCTCGATGCCGAGCCACCACTCGTCGGAGCACTCCCGCGACGACGCGGCGGACCTGGCCAAGCGCACCGGCCTGGAATACCGCGTCCAGGAGATCCAGCCGATGGTCGACACGTTCCTCGCCGCCATGTCGCTCTCGGGCCTTGCCCTGGAGAACCTCCAGGCCCGGGTACGCGGGGTCATCCTGATGGCGATCTCCAACCAGGAGGGCCCGCTGGTGCTCACCACGGGCAACAAGACGGAGCTGGCGGTCGGCTACTCCACCCTCTACGGCGACTCGGTCGGCGGCTTCAACCCGCTCAAGGACGTCCCCAAGACCCTCGTCTGGAAACTGGCCCGCTGGCGCGACGCCGAGGCGCTGCGGACCGGCGGTGAGCCGCCGATCCCGGAGAACTCGATCACCAAGCCACCGAGCGCGGAGCTGCGACCCGGCCAGCTCGACACGGACTCGCTGCCGGACTACGAGGTGCTGGACGCGATCCTGCAGGCGTACGTCGACACCGACAAGGGCCGCGACGACCTGATCGCCGCGGGCCACTCCCCCGAGATCGTCGACAAGGTCCTGCGCATGGTCGACGTGGCGGAATACAAGCGCCGCCAGTCGGCCCCCGGCACGAAGATCTCCATGAAGGCCTTCGGCCGCGACCGCCGCCTCCCCATCACCAACCGCTGGCGCGAAACCGGACCGACCGGCTGACGTCACCGGTGTGAAACATTCCACGCTCGTCTCTTGCTCGGGGCCCGTCGGTGGGACCATCGGGTTGGTGCCCGGGGACCGCATCGGTGCGGCCTCGAGGTGAGAGGAGAGCTGGCATGTCTGAGCAACCGTCCCTCTACGGCGGGCCCCCCAACCGCCGCGTCCGGACCCTCGACCTGCTCGCCGCCAAGGAGCGCGGTGAGAAGTGGCCCATGTTGACCGCCTACGACCAGTACACGGCGGCGATCTTCGATCAGGCCGGGACGCCGGTGCTGCTGGTCGGGGACTCGGCGGCCAACAACGTGTTCGGGTACGAGACGACCGTGCCCGTCACCGTCGACGAACTCCTCCCGCTCGTGCGGGCCGTCGTCCGCGCGACCAAGCGGTCCCTGGTCGTCGGCGACCTCCCGTTCGGCTCCTACGAGGAGGGGCCCACCCAGGCCCTCCGCACCGCCGTGCGGTTCATGAAGGAAGGCGGATGCCACGCCATCAAGCTCGAGGGCGGCCGGCGGACCGCGCCGCAGATCGAGGTGATCGTCAGCGCCGGCATCCCCGTGATGGCGCACGTCGGGTTCACGCCGCAGAGTGAGCACGCGCTCGGCGGCTACCGCGTGCAGGGGCGAGGCGACGCCGCCGAGGAGGTGATCGCCGACGCGCACGCGGTCGCCGCGGCCGGAGCGTTCGCGGTCGTCCTGGAGATGGTGCCCGCCCACGTCGGCAAGCGGATCACCAACGAGATCCCGATCCCCACCGTCGGCATCGGCGCCGGGCCCGACACCGACGCGCAGGTGCTCGTCTGGCAGGACATGGCCGGGATGCGCGACGGCAAGCTGCCGCGCTTCGTCAAGCGGTACGCCGACCTGCGCGGCACCCTGCTCGACGCCGCCACCCGCTTCGGCGACGAGGTGCGCGGCGGGCAGTTCCCGGCCTCAGAGCACAGCTTCTAGGACCTGGCGGGCCGTCGCCAGCGACGGCCCGTACCAGGTCAGGTGCCGGCCGCTGACCAGGGCGTACGGCAGCCCGGGGAACGCCTCCGGGCCGTCGGTCGCCGAGAACGCGTACGGTTCGTCCGGCAGCACCAGCAACTCGGCACCCGCCGCCCGCAGCTCGTCCAGGGGCGGCCGGGGATAGCGGTCCGGCGCGTCGCCGTACACGTTGTCGACGCCGAGCCGGGCCAGCACGTCCCCGGCGAACGTGTCCGAGCCCAGCACCACCCACGGCCGCCGCCAGACCGGGATCAGCGCGCGGCGGCGTACCCCGGTGAACGGCACGGACCAGGCCGCCCGCGCGGACCGCAGCCACTCCGGCTCGCCGGCCGCCCCGAGGGCGGCCATCAGCCGGCCCAGGGACGCCAGCGCCGCGTCGAGGGTGCGCGGATACGTCACCCACACCGGGATCCCCTCGGCCCGCAGCGCCGCGACGTCCTCGCGCCGGTTCTCCTCCGCGTTGGCCAGCACCAGATCGGGTACGGCCGACCGCACGCGCGCCAGATCCGGGTACTTGGTGCCGCCCACCCGCACGACGTCGAGGCCCGGCGGCTCCACGCACCAGTCGGTGGCGCCGACGAGCACGTCCGGCACCGTGCGGGCGACCGCCTCGGTGAGCGAGGGCACGAGCGACACGACCCGCCGCGGCGGGCCGGCGAGCGGCACCTCCGTGCCGAGGTCGTCCCTCAGACGTCCGTCACCCGGATCCCGGCGTGCGCCTTGTAGCGGCGGTTGATGGCGATCAGGTTGGCGGTGAACGCCTCGATCTGGTGCGCGTTGCGCAGCCGGCCGGCGTAGATGCCGCGCATGCCCGGAATCCGGGCGGCGAGCGCCGCGACGACGTTGGCGGCGTCCCGGTCCTCGGCGCAGATCAGCACGTCGAGGTCCATGCTGTCGACGGCGGGGTCGGCCAGCAGCGGCGCGCTCACGTGGTTGAACGCGGCGGTCACCGTCGACTCGGGCAGCAGCGCGGCCGCCTGCTGCACGGCACTGCCCTCCTCGACCGGCAGCGGGTACGGGCCCTGCTTGTCGAAGCCGAGCGGGTTGACGCAGTCGACGACGATCTTGCCGGCGAGCGGCTCGCGGAGCGCCTCGACGGTGGCGCGGTGGCCCTCCCACGGGACGGCGATGATCGTGACGTCGGCGGTGCTGGCCACGTCGCCGTTCGCGCCGCCCCCGACCGGCCGGGTGACGCCGGGGAGCGCGGAGATCTCCTCGGCCGCGGCCTGGGCCCGCTCCGCGTTCCGGGAACCGATCAGGACGCGCTGGCCGGCGCGCGCCAACCGGTACGCCAGGCCCCGTCCCTGGTCACCCGTGCCGCCGATGATGGCGACGGTCAATCCGGAAACGTCGGGAAGCGCATTCGCGTCGTAGGCCATGCGCGCATCGTCGCAAAAGATCGCCGATGACGACACCAGATGTGGCCAGTCCCTCTCCGCCCGATTGTCAGGTCGCCCGCGCGAACAGCACGGTACGGCTATCCGGATCGGCGGTGACGAGCGTGACCCGGACGCGCTCGCCGAGCGGCAGGTCGCCGGTGCAACGGGCCCGGACCGGCGGATCGTCGAGCGCCACCGTGCCGCCGGGCTCACGGCCCGGCCGCGGCGCTGCCCGCAAGGAAGGGCCCCTTCTTAACGGCTCGCCGTTAGGAAGCGGCGCTGCCTGTAAGGAAGGGCCCCTTCCTAACGGCGAGCCGTTAGGAAGGGGCCCTTCCTTACGGGGGGCGTCGACGTCGATCACCGCGGCGTCGAACGCCTGGCCGACGCGGTCGCGGAGCAGGACGGCCTCGGCCAGGTCGACGGCGCCGCGGGCCGCCGCGGACGCCACCCGGTCCGTGCCCGACATCGTCTTCGGCAGCCTCGGCAGCGCCTCCCGGGCCCACGCCGGTATCTCCTGTCCCGCGGTGAGGGCCAGGCAGACCTCGGTGGCGTACCGGTCGGCGAGGCGCCGCAGCGGCGCCGTCACGTGCGCGTACGGCGCGGCGACGCCGCCGTGGCCCGGGTCGTCGGGTGGCGTGCCGTCGAAGGCCGTGTAGCCGGCGCCGCGCATCAGCTCGGCCGCCTGGTCGAGGAAGGCGGCGCCGCGCGGGTCGGCGGCGTCGACGGCGGCGATGACGCGGCCCACGGCGGCCCCGTCCGGCCACGGGATGCCCAGTGCGTGGCCGGCGGCGCGCAGGCGGCGTACCGCTTCGGGATCCGGCGCCGGCATCGTCCGGAGCAGGCCGACCCGGCCGGCGAGCATGATGCCGGCGGCGGCCATGCCGGTCAGGAGGGAGATCTGCGCGTTGTGCTCCTCGGCCGGGCTCTGGGCCCGCAGCACGAGCCGGTAGCCGCCGTCGTCGGGCTCGATCTCCTGTTCGGGGAGGGGCAGGTTGATCGCGCCGCGGTCGAGGCCGCGTTCGGTGAGCAGGCGGCCGATCTCCGGCAGGAGCGCGACGGGCTCCGGGGCGGTGCCGGCGTCGAGCTGGCCCTGCACGGTGTCGTAGTCGAGCTGGTCCCGGCTGCGGACCGCCGCCCGCTCCAGGGTGACCCGCTCGGTGGCGCCGTCGGCGGCGAGGTCGATCGTCCAGAGCACCGCCGGGCGGGTGACGCCGGGCAGGAGGCTCGCCGCGCCTTCGCTGAGCGCGACCGGGTGGAGCGGGACGTTGCCGTCGGGCAGGTAGACCGTCTGGCCTCGGCGCCAGGTCTCCTCCTCGAGCGCGCCGCCGGGCCGGACGAAGGCCGCCACGTCGGCGATCGCGTAGTGCACGCGGTAGCCGCCGGCGCGGCGGGACAGGCACATCGCCTGGTCGAGGTCACGGGACCCGACCGGGTCGATCGTGACGAACGGGATGTCGGTGCGGTCGGGGCGATCCGGCAGGGCCGCCGCGGCCGCCTCCTCGGCCTCGCGCTGGGCCGCGGGCGGGAACCTGTCGGGCAGGGCGAGCTCGCGGCGCAGCGCCGAGAAGTCGATGCGGGGCGCTCGGACGAGTCGGGTCACCACCGGTACTTCATACCAGCCCGAACGCCCCGCTCGGTCGTGCTATCGGGTCGACTTCCGCGCGGTGGTCTTGCGCGGGCTGGCCGCCTTGCGGGCCGTCGTCTTACGGGCCGCGGTGGCCTTGCGGGTACCGGTCGCCGTCTTGCGGGCCGTCGTCTTCTTCGCCGTCGTCTTCTTCGCCGGCGCCTTCTTGGCGGCCGTCTTGGCGGTGGTGGCCCGCTTGGTGGCGGTCTTGCGGGCGGCGGTGGTCTTCTTGGCCGCCGTCTTCTTCGCCGTCGTCTTCTTGGCGGCGGTCTTCTTGGCGGTCGCCTTCTTCGCCGGCGCCTTGGTCGCGGCCTTACGCGCCGAGGGGCGCGTCGTCGTCTTCTTGGCCGCGGTCTTGCGCGCGGTCGTCGCCTTGCGCGTGGTGGTCGCCTTGCGCGCCGCCGTCGTCTTCTTGGCGGTCGTCTTCTTCGCCGTCGTCTTCTTGGCGGTGGCGGGTGCCTTCTTGGCCGTGGTCTTCTTCGCCGCCGTCGTACGCTTCGCGGGCGCCTTCTTGGCGGTGGCCTTGCTGGTGACGGTCTTCCGCGCCGTCTTGCGTACCGGTGCCTGCGCGGACACGGTCCGGCGGGCGGTGGCGGCGGAGGTCTTCCTGGCGCCGCTGGCGGCGGCGACCTTCTTCGCGCCGCTGGAAGCGGAGGTCTTCTTCGCGCCGCTTGCGGCGGCCGTCTTCTTCGCGCCGCTCGCGGCGGCGGTCGAGACCTTCCTGGCGGTCGTCTTCTTCGCAGCCGCGCGTTTCGCGGCCGTCCCTGTCTTGGCCTTCAACGCTTCGGCCATGTCGGTTTCCTCCTTGCAGACGTGCGTCGGGTCCGGCTCCGTCGCGGAGACCGCGGAGTTGCTCGCCGTGACGCGTGGCGCGGCGCTTACCTCTCCTCCCCTGCCCAGCGGCGGTCCTCCTCGTCCCACGCCTCGTTGCGCTCCTGCACGGTTTGCAGGGCACGCTCGGCGTCGGCCTTGGACCGGTAGGGACCGAGCACGTACACCGCGGGACAGACGTCCGCTTGGCTCTCGACCCTGTGGTGACGCGTGCACCAGAAGTACTGCGTCCCACGTCCGCTGTCGCTCATGGGATCACTGTGCACCGCGAAACGGAAATGCGCCACCGTTTCACACAAAAAGAGGGGGTCGCATCCACTGTAGACCCGCTTCCGCGGGAAGGGACACATTCGGCCGCGGCGTGTCCGTACGCAGTGAATGGCTTGCACCACAACGACATTGGCCTTCGCGTACCGGCATGTGTAGTTTCTGGTCGTGGCGGGGTGGAATTTAGCTGTAAGATACAGTTATGACCGCCGGTGACCCTGTCGTGGGTCGGATCGAGACCGAGATCGCCCTGCTGATGCGCCTCGGCGAAGCCACCCGCCGGGCCACCCCGGTCGAGGCGCACCGCTCCCTCGACCGCGCGGCCTACGTGATCCTGCGCCGGCTCGCGGACGGCGGTCCGCAGAACGTCTCGACGCTCGCCGCCCACCTCAACCTCGACGGCTCGACGGTGACCCGGCAGGTGACCGCCATGGAGCGCGAGGGCCTCATCACCCGCGAGCCGGACCCCACCGACGGCCGCGGCACCCTCGTCGCCGCGACCCCGACGGGCCTGCGCCGGATGACGATCGTCCGCGAGGCCCGCACCTCCCTCTACACGTCGATGCTGGCCGACTGGACACCGGACGACCGCGAGTCCCTCGCCACGCTGCTGGCCCGCCTCAACGAGGCCCTCGCCGCCCGCGGCCGGGCCCGCCGCGCCGCGGCACGCTGACCTACCAACCCGCCGGGCACAAGGCCCCGACCGCCATCCGCGTCCGCACCTCGGCCCTTGACCACCAGCCTGCGGCGCGACGACCGCGTCGAGGACCGGCGTGCCGGGCGGTTCGAGGCGGCGCCGGTGGCGGGTCACAGTGGACGGTCGGCCCGCGGGGCCGCGTCCCGCACGCGGCGGCGAGCACCGCCTCCGTCCGTCTCGCCTGTACGGCGCCGGCACCGACCCGACGACGAGCCGCACGGGTCGCCGTACCCGGGCCCGCGTCCGGTCCTGACGACCTAGACTGGCCATGGCCGCGGACAGGAGGGATCGGTGGTGGCCCGGCACGAGGCCCACCAGCGCGTGCGCTGGACTCCCGACCGCTACGTGTGGGAGAAGCGGCGCGTCCTGCTGCCGGAGTCCCAGCGGCGCCGGAGTGGGGCCGCGGAACGGGACACCGGGCTCGCGAACGCCGACCTCGACTTCAGCGCTCGCTACGAAACCGTGCGCGCGGGCGAAGACCTCGCGCGAGAGTTCGACGTCCCGGTCGGCACGGCGCTGCTCCAGCGCACCTACCGCACCCGTTCGCGGCGCGAGCGCGCGCCGCTGAGCCTCGTCACGTCGTACCTCCGGCACGACCTCGCCGCCGAGAACCCGGCGCTGCTCGACCCGCGCAACGAACCCTGGCCCGGCGGCACGCAGCACCAGCTGCACACCGTCGGGATCGAGCTGGACCGGATCACCGACCAGCTCACGGCCCGGCCGCCGACCCCGCAGGAACGGGAAGCCCTGTGCCTGGCCCCCGGCGCGTGCGTGATGGCGCTGCGCAAGACGTCGTACGACACGCGGGGCCGGGTGGTCGAGCTGTCGGACGTGATCCTGCCGGCCGACCGGACCGAGTTCGTCTACACGACGAGCCTGCCACCGCTGGACGCCTGAAACCGCGGTGAAACCGCCGCGATCCGCCCTCGCGGCACCCTCCCGCCCATGACGAACATCCCGACCGGGCCGGCGATCGAGGTCGCCGGCCTGCGCAGGTCGTACGGCAGCCAGGTGGTGCTCGACGGCATCGACCTGAACGTGCCCGAGGGCACCGTCTTCGCGTTGCTAGGCCCCAACGGGGCCGGCAAGACCACCATGGTGCGGATCCTGTCGACCCTCATCCGCGCCGACGCGGGCCAGGTCCGGGTCTGCGGTCACGACGTGGCCCGCGAACCGGACCGGGTACGGGCGGCGATCGGCGTCACGGGCCAGTTCTCCGCCGTGGACAGCTACCTCACCGGCGAGGAGAACCTGCTCCTGATGGCCGACCTGCACCACCTGGGCCGGGCCGAACGGCGGCGCCGGACGGCGGACCTGGTGGCGCGGTTCGGCCTCGACGAGGTGGCGAGGAAGGCCGCCGCGACGTACTCCGGCGGCATGCGGCGCCGGCTCGACCTCGCCATGGGCCTCGTCGGCGGCCCTCGGGTGATCTTCCTCGACGAGCCGACCACCGGGCTGGACCCGCGCAGCCGCCGCGACATGTGGCAGCTCGTCCGGGACCTGGTCGCGAACGGGGTGACGATCCTCCTCACCACGCAGTACCTCGACGAGGCGGACCAGCTCGCCGACCGGATCGCGCTGCTGGACCGGGGCCGGATCGTCGCCGAGGGCACCCCGGCGGAGCTCAAGCGGCGGGTGCCGGGCGGGCACGTCGAGCTGCGGTTCGCCGACGACGGCGCGTTGACGGCCGCGGCGGCGGTGCTCGGGGTCGCACCGCCGGCGGCCGACGGGTCGCTGCTCCTGCGGGTGCCCGGCGACGGCCGCGTCCGCTCGCTGCGTGCCCTGCTCGACCGCCTCGACGCCGCCGCGGTCGAGGTGGAGGGGCTGACCGTGCGCACGCCCGACCTTGACGACGTCTTCTTCGCCGTGACCGGGCAGCCGGCGGCCTCCGGGCGGCCGGCCGCGGCCTCCGGGAAGGCGGTCGTGCGATGACGCTCGCGGTCCGCGACTCCCTCACGATGCTGCGCCGGCAGCTGCGGCACATGACGCGCATCCTGTCCCTGACGCTGATGCTGCTCGCCGTACCGATCGTCTTCCTGCTGCTCTTCGTGTACGTCCTCGGCGGCACGCTCGGCGACGGCCTCGGCGGCGGCGCGGGCGGCCGTGCCGCGTACGTCGACTACGTCACGCCGGGCATCCTGCTCGTCACCGTCGCCAGCGCCGTCCAGGGCACCGCGATCGCGGTGGCGATGGACATGACCGAAGGGATCATCGCGCGGTTCCGGACCATGGCGATCGCCCGGGTGGCGGTCCTGACCGGGCACGTGCTGGGCAGCGTGCTGCAGATCCTGCTCCAGCTCGCCGCCGTCCTCGCCGTGGCGGTGCTCGTCGGCTTCCGGCCGACGGCGACCGCGGTCGAGTGGCTGGCGGCCGCCGGGGTCCTCACCGCGACGGCGTTCGCCCTCGTCTGGCTGGCGGTCGCGATGGGCCTGGCGGCGAAGACCGTCGCCGGGGCGAGCAACCTGCCCGTACCCCTGACGCTCCTGCCCTTCTTCGGCAGCGGCTTCGTGCCCACCGACTCGCTGCCCGCCGCGCTGCGGTGGTTCGCCGAGTACCAGCCGTTCACACCGATCATGGAGACGCTGCGCGGCCTGCTCCTCGGGACGCCGATCGGCGACAGCGCCGCGGTCGCCCTCGGCTGGTGCGGCGGGATCGCCCTCACCGGGTACGGGTGGGCGAAGTGGCGCTACAACCGGGAACGCTGATCAGACCTGGCGTGCGCGCAGCAGGTCCAGCGCGGCCGCGCGGATGCCGGCCCCGTCCAGGTCGGCGTAGGACGAGGCCGCCGCCGCGTACCCGGCGTGGTCCGCCCGCGTGGCGTCCGCGCGGGCCGCCGCGGCGGACATCGTCGGCTGGAACGTACGCGGGAACCCGAACCGTTCGGCGAGGGCCGTCATCCGGGCCGCGGTACGCGCCAGCGCGGGGTCGCCGGTCCGCCGGGCACGCGCGAGGTCCGCCATGGCGACCGCCAGCAGCAGGGTCCCGCAGATCGCCTGCGCGACCGGGTACGGCGGCGGATCGACCAGCAGCTGCCCGAGGCGTCCCGTCAGCCCGTCGGCGATGCCGGCGACCAGGTCGAGCCGGTCGTGCCGGGCGTGCGCGACGACGGCCGCCGACCGTGCCTCGACCACCCACGGGTGCAGGTCGAGCGGGGCACCGGCATCGCGGACCTCGTCGACGGCGCGGCGCCACAGCCGCAGGCCGGCGTCGACCTCGCCGCGGGCGAACCGCACCTCGGCCAGGATGCCGAGGCCGTAGCCGGCGGCCCTGACCTCGTCCTCGTCGAGTGTGACCTGGGCGAGCCCGGCCAGCCACCGCTCGGCCTCGGCGATGTCGCCGGTCTGCAGGTTGGCGAGCACCAGCCACGACCGGACCGCGGCCGCCTCGGCCCGCGCGCCGAGCCGCTGGAGGACGGGCAGCGCCGCCAGCAGGTGGTCGCGGGCCGGTGTGCCCTGCCCGAGGCGGAGGTGGAGCTCGGCGATCCGGCAGTCGGCGACCGCGCGGGGCCACGGCAGGTCCCGGACGGTGAAGAGGTCGCGCGCTCGCCGGGCCGTCGCCAGCGCCGCGTCGACGTCGACGGCGGCGTGCGACCCGTAGCTGGCGAGCAGGTTCGCGGCGCCGGCCACCAGCGGCTCACCGCTTCCGCGGAGCCGATGGAGTTCGGCCGGGTCGTCCAGCGCGCCGAACACCCGGCCGACCGCCCGGGTCACCGTGTCCGGTCGCGCCGGCCCGAGCCGGCGCAGCGCGACGAGCGCGCGCACCGACCGCGGCCCCGCGGTGCCGAACGTGTAGAGGACGGCCAGGGTCAGGGCGGTCCGCGTCGCCTCGACGAAGGACGGCTCCGGCCGGTAGTGCGACAGCGGCCACGCCGTCTCCCGGATCAGCGTCGCGAGGCGGGTGTGGTTCGCCTCGATGGTCCACAGCCCGGCGAGGACGGCGGCGACCGCGGCGACGGTGGGCCGGTCGTCGCGGCCGAGGGCGAGGCGGAGGGCCCGGAGCAGGTTCTCCTGCTCCGCGCGGACGGCGGCCGCCGTGTCGTACGGGTCGGGGCCCAGCAGGTCCGCGTGGTGCGCCAGGCCGAACGCGCGGGCCCACCCGAGGAACGCCGACGTCACGGCGTCGGTCTCGCCGGCCGCCGCCATCCGCGCGGCGCTGAACTCCCGGACCGTCTCCAGCATCCGCAGCCGGGTGCCGGCCGGGGTGTCGTACACCTTGATCAGCGAGTGGTCGACCAGCCGCTCGATCAGGCCGGTATCGCGCGGCGGTGTCCCGAGCAGCTGGCACGCCGCGCCGGCGGTGAACCCGTCGGCGAACACCGACAGTGCCCGCATCGCCGCCTGCCCGGCCGGATCGAGCAGGTTCCAGCTCCACTCGACGACCGCGTGCAGCGTGCGGTGGCGCGCCGGCGCGTCGCGGGCACCACCGCGCAACAGGGCGAACCGGTCGTCGAGCCGCCGGGCCAGCTCGGGCACCGACATGGTCCGTACCCGGGCGGCGGCCAGCTCGATCGCCAGCGGCAGCCCGTCGAGGTGGCGGCACACCTCCGCGACCGCCGCCGCCGGCAGGTCGACGCCGGGCCGCGCCGCCCGGGCCCGCTGCCCGAACAGCTCGACGCTCGTCGCCAGGCTCAGCTCCGGCAGTGCGTAGACGGACTCCGACGACAGTCCCAGCGGCGTCCGGCCGGTGGTGAGGACCGTCAGCTCGGCATCCGTCGCCACTAGGAAGCTGACCAGCTCGGCGACGCCGGCGACGACGTGCTCGCAGTTGTCGAGCACCAGCAGCGACGGCCCAGTGCCGAGCGCGGAGGCGACGGCGGCACTCGGCGTCCCGCGCTTCCCCGCGCCGAGGGCCGCCGCCACCTCGCGGGCCACGTCGTCCCCGGCCCCGATCCCGGCGAGCGGCACGACGGTGACCATCGCGGCGTCCGCGCGGCGGGCCACCGCGTGGGCGAGCCGGGTCTTGCCGAGGCCGCCGGCACCGACGATCGAGGTCACCCGCGAGGTACGCAGCAACGCCTCCACCGCCGCGATGTCGGCGTCCCGGCCGAGCAGCGGGTTCGGCTCCGCCGCCACACCGTGCCGGACGGCGGGCATCGCGGCGCGGAGCAGCCGCCGGTGCTCGGCCTGGAGCGGCGGGCCGGGATCGGCGCCGAGCTGGTCGCGCAGCCGGCGCCGGTAGGCGTCGTAGCGGGCCAGCGCCGTGGCCGGCCCGGCCGTCGCCGCCTCGCAGCGCAGCAGCTCGACCAGGACCTCCTCGTCGCGGGGCCGTTCGGCGGCCACCTCGGCCAGCTGGTCCACCGCCTCGGCGGGCCGCCCGAGACGGGCCAGGGCGAGCGCGCGGGCCCGTACCAGGATGCGGTGGCTGGCCCGGTGCTCGACCCGCAGCGCGGCGAGCGGACCGTCCCCGCCGGCGGCGCCGTCCCACAGGGCCAGGCCGGCCTCGGCGTGTGACAGCGCTGTGGCGTGGTCGCCGGCCTGCGCGGCGCGTGCGGCCGCCGCGGCCCGCCATCGTACGGCGGCGGCGTCGACCTGGTCGTCGGCCAGCGCCAGCCGGTAGCCGGTCGGCGTCCGGACGATGACGTCCGGGCCGAGCTGCGCGCGAGCGCGGGAGACGAGGATCTGCAGGGCCTTGGTCGGGTTGTCGGGTCGCTGGTCGGGCCAGAGGTCCTCGATCAGCGGCCCGACTCCGCGGCCGGCCCGCAGATCGGCGGCGAGAAGGGCGAGGAGACTGTGAAGTCGCGGGCCCGCGACCTCCCGCCCGCGGAAGGCGACCCGCGACAGCAGCACGAGGTCGGGGGTCACCGCACCAGCGTATCGATCCAGTGACGCGCGACCGGCCGCCGCGTTTGAACGACTGCGACGGCTATTACCGGAACCGAGGACTGCCTCTTCCGCGCGACAGCTGGGAGGTGATGGCAGCCGCGATGCTGTACGAATGATCCGCTCGCCGTGTCGAACATGCTCGACACCGAATTTCGACACGGCCGCGCGCCGAGCCGCCTCACGCGGCACCGAACTGGCGCGAATCCGCCTTCACGGCGAGCGTGGATCACAGCCTGTCGATCGTCCACATGAGCGAGGGTCCCGTCAGGCGCGACCCTCCGCCTCCAGTGCGTGCTCGACGCGTTGCACGCCGGGGACATCGGTGAGCT
>Ga0164243_10007021_pt1 | contig 16905 bp, 20 predicted proteins | sample OricompcompostOP_FD_108781 | JGI IMG/M metagenome (GOLD analysis project Ga0164243, IMG submission 108781) | Organic Plus compost microbial communities from Emeryville, California, USA - Original compost - Organic plus compost (OP) | ecosystem: Engineered > Solid waste > Mixed feedstock >... | reverse complement strand
CGTGCGCCAGTGGTCCACCTTCCGCGGCCCGGCCACCCACGCGCTCGGGATGACGAGCAGCTCGGCACCCGCGTCCACGAGCGCCCGGGCGAGCTCGGGAAAGCGCAGGTCGTAACAGGTCATCAGGCCGGTCGGCACGCTCCCTCCCGCCGAGGCCGCCGACGGGATCTCGACCAGCGTCGGCGTGAGAGGGCCGCCGGTCAACGCATCGGACTCCTTGTAGCCGAAGGAGTCGTAGAGGTGGATCTTCCGGTACGCCGCCTCCGCGCCGCCGCGGGCGAGCAGGGTGTTGAACGGCCGGCGGGGATCCGCCGAGGTCTCGAACATGCCGGCCACGAGGGTGGCGCCACGATCCTGCGCGACCCGGGCGAGCTCGGTGGCGAAGGGACCGTCGACCGGCTCGGCGGCCGCGCTGACGTCGGAGCCCGCTTTACCGAAGTCGCGGGCGAACGCCTCGGGGAAGACCACCAGGTCGTCCCCGGTGGGGGCGAGCCGGTCGAGAAGGACGCGGTTGTCCTCCGGCTCGAGGCCGGAGGCGTGCTGGACCAGTCCGATCCGCAGGGTGTCCCAGGTCATGGAGCCAGCCTGCCACGGCGTTCCTCGGCAGTGTCGCTGGACGACGCCGGCATACGTAGCATGACGTCGTGGACGCCGAGTGGGAGCCATTCGCCGCGATCATCCTGGCCGGAGGGCGCGCAGCACGCCTCGACGGCGTCGACAAGGCCGGCGTCGAGGTTGGCGGTCGCACGCTGCTGGCCTGGTCGCTCGACGCGCTCGTCGACGCGGCCGAGGTGGTGGTCGTCGGTGATCAGGTGCCGACCGAGCGCCCGGTGACCTTCGTCCGTGAGGATCCCCGCTACGGCGGCCCGGTCGCCGCGCTCTGCACGGGTCTCGACGCGCTACTACGGCCGACGGCGTACGTCGTCGTGGTCGCCGTGGACATGCCTCGACTGACCGCCGGGACCGTGTCCCGGCTCCGCCGGGCTGCGAAGGACCGCGACGGTGCGGCGCTGGCCGGCCCCGATGGGCGCCGCCAACTGGCGTTGGCGCTCTCAGCGTCGCGGCTCGCCGAGGTCCGGCCCGACCACGAGGGTCAGCACGGGATGCCGCTCCGGGTGCTGCTTGCCGGCCTGGAGCTGGTCGAGGTGCCCGCACGAGATGACGAGCACAAGGACATCGACACCTGGGCCGATCTGCGCGACATTGGTTGATGTGAATCTGCACGACTGGATCGACGAGGTCTGCGACACCCTCGAGCTCGAGACAGAGGTCGACGAGGGCTTGCTCCTCGACCTGACCAAGATCGTGGCCGACAACGTGCAGCGGCTGGCGGCACCGGTCACGACCTACCTGCTCGGCTATGCGGCCGGCATTGGCGAGGCGGATCCCGACGACGTCGAACGACTCGCCGGCAGAGTGCAGAGCCTGGCCGAGGGATGGGACCGCCCGCACGTCGTACCACAGCAACGCTCCGGCGACGAGCCCGACTTCTCCGCCGATGGCATCCCCCCGGAGGTCGTCGAGGAGTTCAGCGAGGACCTGGAGGACGCCGAGGTCGACTGAGTCCGCACGCCACCGACGGGATGCCTAGGCTGGGAGCATGCGTGCTGTCGTCGCCACCGAGCCCGGAGGGCCCGAGGTCCTCACCGTCATCGAGCAGCCAGACCCGACACCCGCGCCAGGTGAGGTCGTCATCGACGTGGCGGCAGCGGGCCTCAACCGGGCCGACCTCCTGCAACGCCAGGGGCACTACCCACCCCCGCCCGGAGCCTCGCAGATCCTGGGGATGGAATGCAGCGGCCGGATCGCCGCGATCGGTGAGGGCGTGACCGGATGGTCGGTCGGCGACGAGGTCTGCGCCCTCCTCGCCGGAGGCGGGTACGCCGCCAAGGTCGCCGTCCCCGCCGGCCAACTGATGCCGATCCCCGGCGGGGTCGACCTGGTCTCGGCCGCTGCCCTCCCCGAGGTCGCCTGCACGGTCTGGTCGAACGTCTTCATGGTGGGCGGCCTCAAGCCCACCGAGTCCTTCCTCGTGCATGGCGGCGCAGGCGGCATCGGCACCTTCGCAGTCCAACTCGCCCACGCGCTGGGCTCCCGGGTCCTGACCACCGTCGGCTCGCCCGAGAAGGCCGAACTGGTGGCCGCTCTCGGTGCCGACGTGGTGATCGACTACCGCGAGGAGGACTTCGTCCAGGTCGTCTCCGACCTCACCGGCAACAACGGCGCCACCGGCGTCGACGTCATTCTCGACAATATGGGCGCTGCCTACCTCAGCCGTAACATCAGCGCTCTGGCACCGGAGGGCCGGCTGGTCATCATCGGCCTCCAGGGCGGGACCAAGGCCGAGCTGGACATCAACGCACTGCTGCGCAAGCGGGCCGCCGTGATCGCCACGAATCTCCGCGGCCGGCCGGTCGAGGGAAAGGCGGCCATCTGCCGCTCGGTGGTCGAGCATGTCTGGCCGCTCGTGACCGACGGCAAGGTGAAGGCGGTCGTCCACGACGTACTCCCGCTCGAGCAAGCGGCCCAGGCGCACCGGCTGATGGAGTCGGGCGAGCACAGCGGCAAGATCCTGCTGCAGGTGTGAGGCCGCCTCTCCCCTCCGGCGGCCGAGACCGCTCGCTAGGGTGGAGTCCATGACGGAGCAGCAGCAGCCAGGACCCGGCCAGGTCGTTGTGGTCGGCCCCGACGGGCAGCCCATCGTGGCACCGGGTGCGCAGCCCGAGGGCGCCACCCAGGAAGGCGACGAGCGCGACATCACCGATCTCGTGGAGCAGCCTGCGAAGGTGATGCGGATCGGCTCGATGATCCGGCAGCTCCTCGAGGAGGTGAAGGCCGCGCCCCTCGACGAGGCGTCGCGCAACCGGCTCCGTGAGATCCACCAGGCCTCCATCAAGGAGCTCGAATCCGGGCTCGCCCCAGAGCTCGTCGAAGAACTCGAGCGGCTCTCGCTGCCCTTCACCGAGGAACAGACCCCCTCCGAGGGCGAGCTCCGGATCGCGCAGGCGCAACTCGTCGGCTGGCTGGAAGGACTCTTCCACGGCATCCAGACCGCGATCTACGCCCAGCAGGTCGCTGCCCGGGCGCAGTTCGAGCAGATCCGCCGGAGCCTGCCTCCGGGCGTCCAGCTCGCACCGGGCGGACCGGGTGCGCCCGGCGCGCCTGGCGCCCCGGGCGCTCCCCAGGCAGACGACGGTGCGCACGGCGACTCGGGAGGGATGTACCTCTAGGCAGACGAGAGGCCGCACCCGGAGCTCGTCGGCCACCGCGTCATGATCCGGTGCCCGGATCGTCTCTCCGGCATGACCGCCAAGCTCGCCCGCCACCGCGCCACTGCCGCGCCGGGCGTTCCCGCTCCCCGACCGACGCCGCGCACGCGACCCCGCTCCGCGGCCCACCGCGGCGGCCTTCCGCCCCTGGCCGGCACGGTCGCACTCGCTGTCGTCGTCGCCGCCGCGCTCGCGGTGGTGCTGCTCGGCGTGATGCGCTGACCGGCTCCTCACACGTCAGGAGGAACCATGCGACTCCACCTGAGGTCGATGGCCCAGGCGTTGAGCCTGTGGCGCGAAGCGCTCAACGGCCTACGCCGGCGATAACCGGCCGGCGCCTAGCTGGAGTGACCGGTGGTCGCCAGGGTGGCGCCCAGGCCGATCATCATCACGCCCCCGGTCGCGCCTAGCTTGTCGAGTCGCGTCGGCCGGCGGGCGAACCAGTCCCGGGCTCGGCCGGCCGCCAGCGCCCAGCAGCTGTCGGAGAGTACCGCCATCGCCGCGAAGAGCAGGCCGAGGGTCAGCAGCTGCGGCGCCGCCGCCGCATGGCTGTCGACGAACGGCGGCAGGAAGGCGAGGAAGAAGACGATCGTCTTCGGGTTCGTGGACCCGACGACCAGTCCCGTGCGGATCGATCCCCACGGCGTCGTACGACGTGCCGCGACCCGCGCCTCCAGCGCCGCCCGCGCATCGGCGCGGTGCCGGATCGCCTGGACACCCAGGTAGACGACATAGACCGCGCCGGCCAGCTTGAGCACCGTGAACGCGGTTGCGGAGGTCGCGACAAGGGCGCCCAGGCCGATCGCCACGCCGGCGACCTGCACCAGCAGCCCTAGGGCGTTGCCGACCACGGACAGCAGCGCATCCCGGCGCCCCACGGTCAACGCCCGGCCGATGGTGAACAGCAGGCTCGGCCCAGGGACCTGGATGAAGAGGATCGAGGCCACGGCGAAGGCGGCGAGTTGGCTTGGCGACGGCATGGCTCGATTGTGCGGGTCGGGGTGGGTCGGCGCGACCCGATATCGCAGGCTGATCGCCCAGCTAGGCCGGCACCGTCGACTCCTCGACCCGGCCACCATCCGCGGCCGGACGCGGCGGCCGCCCGGCGGCACGCTCCCCACGGCGTACGTCGGCGTCGGCCCACAGCCGCACGAGACCCGCCGGCCAGATCTCCTCACCGGTGGTCGCCAACTCCTCCCGGGTCCACCAGCGATGCTCGGCCATGGTGATCTTCTCCTCCTCCGTGTGGCCGGCGTCGGAGACCTCGAAGGCCGGCACCCAGCAGGCGTAGAAGATGTCCTCCTGATCGATCACGACGTCGCTGTATCCGTGCACCACGGTACGGACGAGAATCGGGCCCAGCAGGTCATCCTCCCCGACCCGGAGTCCGGACTCCTCCTCGAGCTCACGGACCGCGGCCGCACGATCGCTCTCCCCCGGATCGATGCCGCCACCGGGTGTCATCCACCAGCGCCGGCCGACGACGCCCGGATCGGAGTCGGCGAACAACAGCATCCGCTCCCGGTCGTCGACGAGCAGGACCCGCGCCGTACGCCGGGCACGCCGCGGCCGCTCCCCCGGCGGCACCGGCACGAAGGTGCGCACGGAGGTCGGGTCGGCGGCTTGCGACGCCCGAAGCGTGGCGAGCTGCTCGTCGCTGAGTCCTTCGGTCACCTCACCATTGTTGCGGTCGCGTTCGACCGCCCGACCCGGAGGCCTTCAGCCGGCCTCGGCGACGACCTCCTCCTCAGACTCCCCGGTGACGTCGTGGGCGCTCTCGTCGGCCAGATGCGCGCCGCCGAGCGGCTCGCCGTGCCAGCGCGTCATCGTCCAGCGGTCGTCGGGATGACCCTCGATGACGGCGAGGCCGGTATTGAGCATCCTGGTGGTGAGGGCCAGGTCGGGCCCGGCGTTCTCGGTCCGGAGCGCGACCCAGAGCCGGATAGCGGCACCGTGACTGACGACGGCGACGGCAGCGTTCGGGTCGTCCGGGTCGTGTGCCGCGGCGATGGCGCGGATCGCGGCGTCGTACCGATCCAGGAAGTCACGACCGGTCTCGCCGCCCGGGTTCGCTCGGCCGAGGTCACCTTCGACCCAGGCCCGCAGGCTGTGGTGGTAAGCCTCGACGGCCGCCTTGTCGGTGCGCATCTCCAGGTCACCGGCGGAGACCTCGCGCAGCCCCTCATGTGTCTCGACGTCGAGCCCGCACGCCCGCGCCAGTGGGGCCGCGGTGAGTTGCGTACGGACCAGCACCGAGGCGTGGATGGCCGCGAAACGCTGCTCAGCGAGGGCTCCAGGGATGGCGGCTGCCTGGGCATGGCCGAGGGCGGTGAGTCCCGCGCCTGGTGCGCCGGTGTCGAGGGCGCCGCTCACATTGCTCGGGGTCTGGCCGTGACGGATCAAGAAGAGTCTCATCTCCTCCATGATCCCGCGCCGCGCCAAAGGCGTGCCAGCCCACGTGGCCGTCTTCACCACGCTGCATCACTAGATTGGCACCATGGCTCACGACGAGAGCCCCACGGCACGGGCGTTGATGGCCCTGGAGCTCCTCCAGGGCGCACCGGGGATCACTGCCGAAAGGCTGGGCGACAGGCTCGGCGTCACCGAGCGGGCCGCTCGCCGCTACGTGTCGATCCTGCGCGAGGCAGGCATCCCGGTCGACTCCGTACGCGGTCCTTATGGCGGCTACCGTCTCGGGCGAGGCGTGCGGACGCCGCTGATCTTCACCACCTCCGAGGCTCTCGGCCTGGTCATGGCGCTCCTGGACGGCCACCACGACATCGCTGACCCGGGCGGGCCGGTCGGCAGCGCGGTCGGGAAGATCAGCCGGGTCCTGCCGGAGTCGCTCGCGCAGACGGTCGAGGCGGTCCGACGCACCATCTCGGCGGCTCCGGATCGGCGGGCACTGCGGCCGGACCCGGACATCACCACCTCACTGGTCCAGGCATGTGTCGGGCGGCGGCGAGTGGCCCTCGACTACCGCACTGAACGCGGCAACGACCGGGAGATGGTCGTCGACCCCTGGGCGGTCGTGGTCCGCCACTCGCGCTGGTACCTGCTGTGCTGGTCGCAGACCGCGGACGCGCGGCGGGTCCTGCGCGTCGATCGGATCCGCTCCGTCACGCCCCGCGAGGAACGCTTCGAGCGGCCCCGGATCGACCCTGTCACCGATGTGGAAGCCCATCTGGCCGAGGGTTGGGGCATCGAGACCGAGGTCCTCCTGCATGCGCCGATCTCCGCGCTCGACGGCTGGTTCCCGCGGATCCTCGGCCGACTCGAGGAGGTCGACGAGAGCACCACCCGCCTGCTCGGCAGCACCGACGGCCCGCAGTGGTACGCCGAGGAGCTGGCCCGTCTCGGAGTGCCGATGACCATCGTGGGCGGTGACGACCTGCGCGCCACGGTCGCGGCGCTGGGCCGACGCCTGCTCGCCGCGGCCGGCGAGACGTAGTCGACCACGGCGTCAGGCGCCGGTCAGGCCAGCGCCGCCGGTAGCCGCTCGTAGCCGCGCAGGATCCGCGTCGGGCGCCGGATGCGGCCGGGGAGCAGCCGGACGTCGGCATACCGCTCGAAGAAGGCACGCAGGCCGACCTCGCCCTCCATCCGCGCGAGCGAGGCGCCCAGACAGTAGTGGCGACCGGCCGAGAAGGAGACGTGGTCGCGAGCATTGCCGCGGGTGACGTCGAAGGCAGCAGGGTCGGGAAAGACCTCGGGATCGCGGTTCGCCGCGGCCAGCAGAGCGGTCACGATGGCACCGCGAGAGATGCGTACCCCGCCCAGCTCGGTGTCGCGCTCGGCGATCCGGCCGGTCAGGAGCACGGGCGGGTCCAGCCGGAGGATCTCGTCGACGGCGTTCGACCACAGCTCCGGCCGCTCCCGCAGGAGAGCGAGTTGGTCGGGATGGTCGGTGAGCAGGGCGATACCGTTGCCGAGCAGATTGACCGTGGTCTCGAAGCCGGCGGCGAAGACCAGCCCGGCGGTGGCTCGCAACTCTTGGTCGGTGAGCCCACGACCGTCCTCGCGAGCAGCGACGAGCTGGCTGAGCAGGTCGTCTCCGGGGTACGTCCGCAGCCGGTCGAGATGCTCGCTGAGCCAACTGTCGAACGCGGCAAGCGACTTCTCGACCTCACGGAAGCGCCGCCAACCCAGACCCATGTCCAGGCTGGCCGCTGCGCCGGCACCACGCTCGAGCATCCACTCCCGCAGCTCCACCGGGATGCCGAGGATCTCCGAGATCATGGTGACCGGGAGCAGCCCGCAGTAGCGCTCGACCAGGTCGATCGGCTCGGCACCGTCACGGCGCCGCGCGTCGACGTCATCAAGGTCATCAAGCAGTTCGGCGGCGAGCCGCTCGGCGCGGGCACGCAACCGCTCTACCGCGCGGACGCTGAAGACGCGGGTGACGAGCTTCCGGTAGCGGGTGTGGTCGGGGGGCTCGGTGACGAGCAGGGACGGCGGCGCCACCGGGTTGAAGACCTCGGTCGCCGCCCAGTCACCGAGCCGTCCGAGAGCGCCTCGGCGGGGGAGCACGCCGGTCCGGAAGTCGTTGCTCGTCAGCACCCCACGCACGTGCTCGTGGGAGAGGGCGATGTAGGAGAACCCACCGCGGTGCACTGGTCCGCGGGCGCGCAACTCATCGAAGAGCGGCTGCAGCTCGAAGGTGTGGGCCCCGGGCGACAACTCGATCAGCCGCCCCTGCAGGTCACCCCGGCGCGCGGCGCGCCGCATGACGAGTCGGGTCAACCCATGGTCGATCCCCCATCGCACCGCCAGCTTCGCGTGCCCCTGAAGCGGATCACGGAGCCGGCGCGGGCCGGCTGGACCGGTCAAGAGCTTGAGCGACATGAAGGTCCTCTCGGTCGTGCGTTCCTCGGCTGCCTCCAAGCACAGTACGACGAGCGGGCCAAAGATAACAGGGGTAACTGACCTCTGAGTCACATCGCGCGGCGAGGCGCAACCCCGCATTCTCGAGTGGCGTCGGCGACGCGGTCTAGTGATGTTGCGGCTCGCGGCGTCGTACCGCGGCGGCCTCCGCTCGCTGCGCGGGCACGTCGACGCGGGACCGCGCGGTGGCCTCGGCGGCCTGGTGGGCCTTGCGCCGCGCCCGCTCGGTCTTGTCGAACATCCCGGTCGCGAAGGCGATACCGCCGCCCATGACCACCACCGTCATGACGGCGGTGGCGATGAACCAGATGAGGTAGCCAGCAGACGACATGATCCTCACCTCCTCCATCCGGTGTACCACTCTCGGCCGGGCAGACCCAGGGTCCAAGTGCCGGGACCTGCGACCCGGCAGACTTCTTCCCATGACCGACTCGGACCCACGCCCCGCCGAACCCACCGCGCCGATACGCCAGGCCATCGACCGCGCCGACGGCACCCGCTTCGCGGTCACGCTCCATCCGAGCGCGTCCGGCCCGACCGGACCCGTCGTCCTGGTCGTCCCGGCGATGGGGATGGCCGCCGGCTACTACAGCAAGTTCGCCACCGCTCTGGCCGCCGCCGGCTGGTCGACCGCGGTCATGGAGCAGCGTGGCCATGAGGAGACCGGTGGGCGCCGACCGGGTCGGCGCTACAACTTCGGGTACGCCGATCTGGTCACCGACATCGAGGCCTCGGTGCGACTGCTCTCCGCGGACGGTGCCGAGGTCTATCTCCTCGGCCACAGCCTCGGGGGGCAGGTCGGCAGCGTGTTTGCCGCCCGCCACCCGAGCCGGCTCGCGGGACTGATTCTGGTGGCCGCCCCCTCGCCGTACTGGCGTAGCTACTCGCCGCTCTTCTTGCCGGTGAGCCAGGCGATGGCGCTGCTCGCCCGCTTCGTCGGCCACTTCCCGGGCCAGCGGGTGCGGTTCGCCGGGCGCGAAGCGCGCGGCGTGATGGCGGACTGGGCCCGGCTGGCGCGCACGGGTCGGCTCGACTTCGGCCGGCCGCGGGTCGATCACGGCGCTGCCCTCGCGCGGCTCGACCTGCCCGCCCTGGTCATCTCGGTGGAAGGCGACACCCTCGCACCTCCGGCCGCGGTCGACCGGCTGGCGGAGATGATGCCGTCCCTCGACGTCGTACGTCGGCACGTCGAGGCTGAGGGGGTCGACCACTTCCGCTGGGCCCGACGCCCGGAGGCGGTGGTGCCGATCATCGCCGGTTGGCTCGCGGAGGCGGCACCTGCGCTCAGGGCTCGCTGAGTGTCATCCGAACGGCGACGGTGTCGCCCTCGCTGACGCCCTCAGCCCGACGCACGACGACCTTGAGCGGCAGCAGGTAGCGACCGTCCTTGGGAAACAGGGCGGTGGTGAAGTCGGTCTCCCCGATCGTCGCCCTGACCGGGATGCAGCCCCAGCCATAGGTCAGCGCGTGGGCGACCTCGGCGATGTCATCGCTCTCGTCGTCGGGCACCGCCACGTAGTAGTACGGCGCCGGGCCGCGCCACTCGATCACCGGGCCGCTGAAGTTGAGCTCCACGCCGGCAGAGTACGACGCCGACCGGACGACCATCGTCCGGATATGCCCCCGACGAGGCGTCTCACTCCCGCAGATCGGCGTACGCCGCGGCGAACCGCTCGATCGTGACGCGGCAGACCTCGACCGGCTGGAAACCGCCGCCGGCCAGTGTCTGCAGCCACGCACCCAGCCCATAGGCGGGACTGCGACGGTAGTACTCCCAGGCCTCCGCGCTATCGGGCGCCTCCGCGCCCGCCGCGGCGAGGGCGACCAGATAGTCGCCGAGCAGGTCGCGCTCGTGGGCTCGCCGGTCGGCGACACTCAGCGCGGAGACCATGAAGTAGCCGACGTCGTGAGCCCAGCTGCCCGAGCGCACCAGTTGCCAGTCGTAGAACCCGGTGGTCCCGTCGGGGAGGGCATAGGTGTTGCCGGGATGCGGGTCACCATGCAGCAGTGTGAGCGGTCCGCTCGCGGCCAGCCGCGCCCAGCCGTGGAAGCCGTGCGCGAGCGTCACCGGTCCGGCGCAGGCAGGCAGCGAGAGGCCGAGTCGCCGCAGCCGACGCTGCGCGTGCACGAAGCCGCCCCAGGCCATCGGGCCCCAGCCGGGACCGAGCCGCCAGGGTCGGACGAAGCCGAGTCCGCCGGTGAGCGGTCGACACCAGTACGCCGCGTGCAGCCGGGCGAGTCCGGCCAACCCGCTCGCCACCCGATCCACGGTCAGCGGTGTGGTCGCCTCGTGCGGGCGAGCGCCGCGCAGAGTGACATCCTCCATGACGACCACGGTCGCGAGTCGTCGCGGATCCACGGCCGCGGCCAAGAAGGCCGGGTGCTCGAGGGGCAGGTCGGGTCGGTCGAGGGCCAGTCGGGCCTCCGCCTCGCGGGCTCCGAGGGCGGTCAGCGCCAGCCGGTTGAGCAGGCTGCCCTCGCGCTTGACGAAGACTCTCGACGGTCCGCGCCCACCCGCCCAGCGCAGCCGGACCGTCGCGCTGCTGTTGGTCCCGCGCCGCACCATGACGACGTACGCCTCGGCGACGGTGTCACCGTCGGCGTCGGCCGCAAGAGCCTCGGTGAACCACGCCGGGGTCAGCTCGGACCATCCTCGGGGCACACGCACGTCGCGATCATGCCAGCCGCCCGCTGACCTACTCACTCCTCAGCAAACCGCGCAGGTCACCCAGGTCGGCCACGGTCTCGCCCTCCCAGATCTCGCCGTCGATCACCCCATCGGGCGGAGTCGAGGGCAGATAGCGGATCGCCCGGATCCCGAGCTCGGTCGCGCCGGTCAGCTCGCGGCTGCCACCGTCGCCGACGAAGACGCACTCGGCAGGCGTTACGTCGAGCGCCTCGATCGCGATCAGATAGGCCTCCCGCGCCGGTTTGCGCTGGCCGGTCACGCAGGAGAACGACGTCGCCCCGACGTAGGCCGCCAGCGGACTCTCCGCCCACAGCATCGGCGTCTCGGCCGTGCAGTCGCTGACCAGCCCGATCCGGAAGCCGGCGTCGCGGAGCGCACCCAGCCCCGGGATGGCCCAGGTGGCGCCATGGAGCGAGAGCGTGAAGTCGAGCCGGCGCTGGGCGGCCGCGGCGACCTGCGCCTCGCCGGGCTGCACACCGAGGCGGCCGGCCAGAGCCGCGATCGTCTGGTGGAGATCACCGAGAAGACCTCTGGCCCGCTGGTCGTAGGTGCTCACGTAGAGACTGGCGAACGCGACCGGATCGACCCCGAGGTCACGCGCCATGGCATGGGAGACGGCGTCGCGCTCGGCCGGTGCACCACCGGGGATCAGCGTGTTGAAGAGGTCGAAGAGCACTACCCGGGTCGTTCCTGCTGGAGTGCTCATGGTGCCGCAGGCTAAGCCATCGCGCGGCCAGCGTCACTGATCAACGTCGACGGCTCGTCCGATCAGGGCACGGGCAGTCGAAGTCGCGCGCGGACGGGCACGTGGTCGCTCGGCCAGCGGCCCTGCTTGGTCCAGGCGTCGATCGCGGCGCTCTCGACGCCGATATCGGGCGTGGTCAGGATCCAGTCGATCCGCCGACCCTCGGGCACCGGCTCGCCGTACCCGTGGAAGGTGCCCACGTCCGGCGTCAACCGGTCATCGGCGACCAGCCAGGCGTCTCGCAGGCCGCCGTCAGGCCCACCAGCACCGCTCTCGGCGGCCGACGTCAGGATCTGGTACGGCGTGGAGTCCTCCGCCGGAGCGTTTGCATCCACGGTGACCACCGCGGGCAGACCAGCCTCGGCGATCAGGTCACGCACCGCTACTGCACTCCGCTCCCGGGCTTCCTCGCAGCGATGGTCGAAGTGGCTGTTGACGTGCAGGAAGACCGCGCCGGTCGATCGATCGCGGAATCGCGCCCACACCAGGATCCTCGGTATCTCGTTTCCCCAGGTCGCCGAGGCCACCAACCTGGGCGTGTCGGAGAGCCAGCGCTGATCCCAGGCCTCCAGCCTCAGCCGCTCGGTGTCGTAGAGAATCGCGGAGTACTCCCCCGCGGAGCCGCCCTCCCGGCCGAACCCCACGACGTCGTACGACGGCCCCAACCCGGACCTCAATGCGGGCAACTGGTGGAACTCGGGCTCCTGGGTCCCGAGTAGCGCCGGCCGGTCCCGGGTCAACAGCTCGACCACCAGCGGCTCGCGATCGAGCCAGTGGTCAGGGTCCCCAGGAGCGGTCCGTTCGGCGGTGTCGTGGCGAACGTTGAAGCTCATCACCTGGAGCGTCTCGCCCATGGCTCAGCCGACCCTGTCGAGGACCTCGGTCTTGAGCTGCGCCAGCCGGTCCCGGCGCTCGGCGGGATCGGAGCCGAGGTTCCAATCCGGGAGGTTGAGCTCGTCGAAGCCCAGCTCGGCGTACCTGCCGACGAGGTCGACCAGCTCCTCGACGGAGCCGCCGACCACGCGGATCGGCTTGCTCTCGCCACCCACGGCGAGCATGACGTTGACCGAGCACCACATCGTCGCCGGATCGCGCCCGACCTTCTCGCAGGCCTCGAGCAGCAGCGTCCGACGCTCGCCGGCGAGGTCCGGGGCGCCCCAGGTGTTCCACTCATCGGCGTGCCGCGCGGTGATCCGAAGCATCCGCGGACTCTTGGTCCCGACCAGGATCGGCAGCCGGCCGCGTACCGGCTTGGGCTCGCAGGGCGCGTCGACCACGTCGTAGACACGGCCGCGGAAGGTGGTCCGCTCCTCGGCGAGCAGGGACCGGACGATCTGGATAGCCTCCTCGAAGCGGGTCACCCGCGGGCCGGGCGACTCCAGTTCGATGCCGTACGCCGCGTGCTCGTTGAGCTGCCACCCCGCACCCATCCCCAGTACGAATCGACCGCCGGAGAGCTGGTCGATGGTGGCGGCCCGCTTGGCGAGGATCGCCGGGTGGTGGACCGAGGTCGGTGAGACCAGGGTGCCCAGCCGGATCCGCTCGGTGACCGCGGCAATCGCCGGCAGCAGGCCCCAGCACTCATAGACGTCGCCGGAGGCGGTCTGCGTCGTACCGGTGTCGGGCATGTAGTGGTCGGCCAGCCACAGCCCGTGCCAGCCGTCGGCCTCGGCCCGGGTCGCCTCCTCCAAGAGTACGGCGGGGCGACGGTCGTTCTGCGGCCATAGTGAGTACTTCACGTCTGCGACCCTAGTAGCGTGTCGCTTCTAGGACACGCCTCCTCGCCGACTCGGCGCTCAGGCGAGAGATCCGACGGCACCCTCCGCTGCGGCGAGCAGCGCCCCCGAGGCGGCGAGGTCGACGACATCCTCAATCTCGGGCGATAAGAAGCGGTCCGTCCCCGGGCCCGGAACCCGCTCGCGCAGGGCCGCAACCACCGCACCGGTTCCGGCCGCTGGGAGCAGCGGCGTACGCAGGTCGATGCCGCGGGCCGCGGTCAGGACCTCGATGGCCAACACCCGGGTCAGCGCATCGACCGCGCGGCGCAGCTTCCGGGCCGCCGACCAGCCCATCGAGACGTGGTCCTCCTGCATCGCCGAGGATGGGATCGAGTCGACCGAGGCCGGGGCGGCCAGGCGCTTGAGCTCGGAGACGAGTGCCGCCTGGGTGTATTGCGCGATCATCAGCCCGCTGTCGACCCCGGGATCGTCGGCGAGGAACGGCGGCAGGCCGTGGCTGCGGGCAACGTCGAGGAACCGGTCCGTACGCCGCTCGCTGATGCTGGCCACGTCGGCGGCGACGATGGCGAGAAAGTCGAGGACGTACGCCACCGGAGCACCGTGGAAGTTCCCGTTGGAGCGGACCTCGCCGGCGAGTGTGACGACGGGGTTGTCGATCGCCGAGGCGAGCTCCCGCTCGGCGACCGCGCGGGCATGCTCGACGGTGTCCCGGGCGCCTCCCGCCACCTGTGGCGCGCAGCGCAGCGAGTAGGCGTCCTGTACCCGGGTGTCCTCGGGCCCGGCGTGACTGGCGACGATCGCGGAGCCCTCCAGCAGCCGTCGCAGGTTGGCCGCGGAGGCCACCTGACCGGGATGCGGCCGCAGCGCGAGCAGATCGACCGCGAACGCCTGGTCGGTGCCGAGCAGTCCCTCGACACTCATCGCGGCAGCGATGTCGGCGAGCTTGAGCAGGCGGTCGAGGTCGGCGATGGCGAGCACGAGCATGCCCAGCATGCCGTCGGTGCCGTTGATCAGCGCGAGTCCCTCCTTCTCCGCCAGGATCAGCGGCGTGATGCCGTGGTCGGCCAACGCGGTGTCGGCCTCGGTCACGGTGCCGTCGGCGAGCCGGACCCTGCCCTCCCCCATCGCGGCCAGTGCTACGTGGGCGAGCGGCGCCAGGTCGCCCGAGCAGCCCAGGCTGCCGTACTCCCGCACCACCGGCGTGATCCCGGCCGTCAACAGGGCGGCGTAGGTCTGCGCCACCTCGGGGCGTACGCCGGTCCGACCGGTCGTGAGCGTCGAGAGCCGGAGCAGCATCAGCGCCCGGATCACCTCGGTCTCGACCTCCGGCCCGGAGCCGGCCGCATGCGAGCGGATCAGGCTGCGCTGGAGCTGGGTACGCAGATCGGCCGGGATGTGGCGGGTGGCAAGTGCCCCGAACCCGGTCGAGACTCCGTAGACCGGCTGCGGGTCCGCTGCGAGCGCGTCGATCCGCGCCCGCGAGCGCCGCATCTGGGCGTAGGACTCCTCGCTGACGCCTACGCCGACCCCGTCTCTGGCCACGGCGACCACCTCGGCCAACGACAGCGGACCGATCCCGACCTCGACGTGCCTGCTCTGCGACATGGCACGACACTAGCCAGCCCCCAGCCCGCCCGCAGTCAGTCGCTCACACGGCGGGGATCAGCAGGAACGACGCGCCGAAGACCACGATCCCGAGCAGGAACATCACCACGGTGTAGCCCATCACAGCTCGCAGCGGCAGCTTGGCGAGCGCCAGCACCGGCAGCAGCCAGAACGGCTGGATCATGTTGGTCACCGACTCCCCCACGGCGACCGACATCGCGACCTTGGAGAGATAGCCGGGCGAGGACTGGTGCATCGCCAGCGCGGCGTTGACCGCGACCGGTCCCTGCACGCCCCAGTGACCACCGGCGGAGGGGACGAAGAGGGTGATCACCACCGAGGCGAGGAAGTTGAAGAACGGCAATGTGGTGGCGTTGGCCCCCGAGACGATGCCGTCGGCGATCCGGACCGCCAGCGAATGGATGTCGGCCGCGGGCGCATAGCCGAGCAACGCGATGATCCCGCCGTAGAGCGGGAACTGCAGCACCATCGGACCGACCGAGCGGGCGGCGGTGCTGAAGGCCCGGACGTATCTGATCGGCGTGCCGTGCAGCAGCACGCCGATCAAGGCGAAGACCATGATGAGGCTGCTGATGTCGAGCTTGAAGTGGTAGAGGTAGAAGGCGTACGCGCCGGCCGCGACCAAGAGCAGGCTCAGCGGGCGGAACCGTTCGACGGCACCGGCGAACCCGGGACGCTCCGGGCTGGCCGTCTGCTCGTCCTCCTCGAAGATCGCCGGGTCGGGCGGCAGTTCGTGGTCGGGCACCATCCGGATCAGGAGCAGCGGAATGATGGCGACAAGCACCACGACCGGCACCAGATTGGCCGGCTGGCCGACCTGCCGCCACAGGCTGAGCGTGTGCCCGGTCGCGGTATGGACGACGTCGAGGGGCTCTTCGGGTCGGTATTGGCCAGCGCCACCGAGGCCGAGAGACCGCTGTTGCAGACGATGAAGCCGGTGTAGCTCGCCGCGATCAGGTAACCGAAGTGGATCCCCGACAGCCGGCGCGCGATGTGCCTGGCGAGCAGGGCGCCGCTGACCAGACCGAGCCCCCAGTTCAAGAACGAGCAGACCGCCGCCACCCCGAAGCAGAGCAGCGCCGCCTGCACCTGGCTCGTGGGCCGAGCGGCGAGCCACTCCAGACCGCGGCGGACTAGCGGTGCCTCGGCCAGCGCGTGCCCGGTCACCAAGATCAGCACCATCTCGAAGGCGAAGGCGAAGATGTTGCTCTCGCCCCAGACCCCGGAGAACCACGCCTCGGTCACCCCGGACGAGGTCGCGTGCGGGACCACGGCGAAGACCACCACCACGCTGACGACGGTGAGCATCAGCGCGAGCAGGAACGGATCGGGCATCAATCGCTCGACATAGCGGACACATGCGTTCGTGAAGCGCCGCATCGCCTCTCCCGAGATTGGAGGATAGATCGCTTTCCGAACTACGAGCGTGACACAGCGGCGCCCGGCGTGGCCGCCCCGGCGTGGGTCTTGGCCGGAAAGAGGAACGATTTCGGCTCAACGTCGGGTGGCGGACCCGGGCGTGACCCCGGACCAGCTCACCGGAAGCCGCTTGATCCCGCGTTGGAACGAGGAGCGCAGCAGCACCGGGTCCCCCGCGGGCCCGAGCCACGCGGTACGCCGCAGCAGCTCGCCGAGCATCGCCCGTACCTGGACCCGGGCCAGGTGCGCACCGAGGCACAGGTGCGGTCCGTGTCCGAAGACCAGGTGCTGACGACCGGTGCGGTCGAGTCGAAGCTCGTCCGGCGCCTCGAAGGCCCGCGGATCGCGGTTGGCGGCGAGGAAGCTGACGACGACCTTGTCGCCCGCGGCGATCGCGTGCTCACCGATGACCCGGTCGGCGCTCGCCGTACGCCGGAAGACCATGACCGGCGTCCACCAGCGCAGCAGCTCGTCCACCGCGGTGTCCAAGAGTGCGGGTTCGGCACGCAGCCGACGCTGCGCCAACGGATGAGT
>Ga0164243_10007019_pt1 | contig 16909 bp, 19 predicted proteins | sample OricompcompostOP_FD_108781 | JGI IMG/M metagenome (GOLD analysis project Ga0164243, IMG submission 108781) | Organic Plus compost microbial communities from Emeryville, California, USA - Original compost - Organic plus compost (OP) | ecosystem: Engineered > Solid waste > Mixed feedstock >... | reverse complement strand
AGGGGTGATCATGAGGAGACCAGAGCGCACTTCCCATGAGGAGGCACGGGTGGCCGAGACTCTGAAGAAGGGCAGCCGGGTGACCGGCGCCGCGCGCGACAAGCTCGCGGCAGACCTGAAGAAAAAGTACGACTCCGGTGCGAGCATCCGGGCGCTGGCCGAGGAGACCGGCCGCTCGTATGGCTTCGTCCACCGGATGCTCAGCGAATCGGGCGTCACGCTCCGTGGGCGTGGCGGGGCGACGCGAGGCAAGAAGGCCGCATCGTCCTGATCCCGGGCGGTCCATCGTCTTCGATGGTGACCACCCGGCCGGTCCTCCCCTGAGCCCTTGAGGGGCCCGGCGGGACTCCGGATCGACCGGGTGGTTACTGTGCAGTCACTTAGTGGGTGCCCCACGGCATCCGCAGGCTGACCGCACGCATCGGAGGCACCCATGGCTTCGCCCGACCAGGACATCGCTCCCCTGCTCGACAAGGACCACGTCCGGCTCACCGTCGACGGCGCGATCGCGACGGTGACCCTGACCAACCCGGCCAAGCGCAACGCGCAGAGCCCCGCCATGTGGCGGACGCTCGCCGAGGCCGGGCGGGTCCTGCCGGGCAGCGTGCGCGTCGTCGTGCTGCGCGGAGAGGGCCAGTCCTTCTCCGCCGGACTCGACCGCAAGATGTTCACGCCCGAGGGGATCGAGGGCGAACCCTCCTTCATCGACCTCGCGCGCAGCAGCGACGGCGAGCTCGACTCCGCGATCGCGGGGTTCCAGGAGGCGTTCACCTGGTGGCGGCGCAACGACCTGGTGTCCGTCGCCGCCGTGCAGGGTCATGCCATCGGGGCGGGCTTCCAGCTCGCGCTCGCCTGTGACGTGCGCGTCGTCGCCGACGACGTGCAGTTCGCCATGCGTGAGACCAGCCTCGGGCTGGTGCCGGACCTGACCGGCACGCATCCGCTCGTCGGGCTCGTCGGCTACGGCCGCGCGCTGGAGATCTGTGTGACGGGCCGCTTCGTGTCGGCCGAGGAGGCCGTGGCGAGCGGGCTCGCCAACCTCGCCGTGCCCGCGGACCAGCTCGACGACGCCGTCCGGGACCTGGCCGGCGCGATCGTCGCCGCGCCGCGCGACGCCGTCGTGGAGACCAAGGCGCTGCTGCGCGGTGCCACCGACCGCACCTACGACGAGCAGCGCGGCGCCGAACGGGCCGCGCAGGCACGCCGTCTGCGGGACCTGGCCGGCCTCGGCGAGTAACCACGCCCGGATCAGCCGACGCCGCCGACTGCGACGACCACGGCCGCCCGGTCGGCGGCCACCTCCACGGCCCGCCGGCCGGCGTCGACGGCGCTCTCGACGCGTGCATGCCGGTGTGGCAGGGCGGCGGCCCCGTCCTGCCGCGACTCGACGTGCCCTGATCGGCCCGCCCCGCCCAGCGCCGGTCAGGTGATCCCGGGGTCGGCCTGGGCGGCGGCCGTGACGCGCTGCTCCACGGGGGTGCCGGCTCGGCCGCCCGGGTGAGTCGCGTGCCGGTCAGCGTCACCTGGCTGGCCCGACCCGGCCACCGCCACGGCCCGTTGGCGCCGGCGACGGCGATCTCGACGCGCACATGCCGGTGTGGCAGGGCGGCGGCCCCGTCCTGCCACGACTCGACGTGCACCGAACGGCGCGCCCTGCCCAACGCGCCGGTCAACCCACCGGTCAGCCGACCGCCGTCACCACCACGGCCACCGTCGGCCGGTCCGCGAGGGCCCGGCCCACCCGCTCGCGCACCTCACGGGCCACCTCCACGGCCCGGCGGTCCCCGGCGACCGCGAGCTCGACACGCACATGCCGGTGCGGCAGCGCGGCCCCGCCCTGCCGCGACTCGACGTGCACCGAACGGCCCGGCCCGCCCAGCGCGCCGGTCAGCCCGGTGACCCCCGGGACCGCCAGGGCGACCGCCGTGACGCGCTCCTCGTCGCCGTTCGCGGGCCGCGCCGCAGGCACCGGCTCGGACGTCCGCGCGGGCGCGGGGTCCTCGCCGCCGTCCTCGTCGAACAGGGCCGTCACCCGCAGATCCACCCCGGTCACCGTCAGACCGAGCTGATCGGAGGCGGCCGACAGCGCCGCGCGCAGCCGGTCCGCCGTCACCGGCAGCGGTTCGGTGCCCGCCGCCGCGCACTCCGCCGTGATCCGCAGCGGCCCCGGCGGCAGCGCGCTCGGCGGTGGCGGCACGACCGGCTCGCCGGTGCCGTCCGGACCGGCCGGCCGGACCCGCAGCGCGCCCAGCCGGGCACCGCGCACCGGCTCGGCCGCGCGCCGCAGCACCGCCTCGGCCGCCCTCTCGAAGATCCACGCGCCGTCGCGCGCGCCGCCCAGCGGCAGCAGCCGTCCGAGCCCGATCTGCTGTCGCACCGCTCGCTGCCACCGGTCCGCCGTCGTCATTCCTCCAGCCTGCCGTATCCATGGCGCGGTATCGCGTAACCGTGCTTACGGTGGTCGAGGGACGACGACCGAAAGGGACCGACGGCCATGACCGAGATGACGGAACAGAAGATCCAGGGCGCCGGGCGCGGCGGCACGGACACCGGTGCCCGGGGCAGGACCACCATCGCCGACGGCGTCGTGGAGAAGATCGCCGGAATGGCCACCCGTGACGTGGAGGGCGTGCACGCGATGGGCAGCGGCCTGTCGCGGACCTTCGGCGCCATGCGTGACAGGGTTCCCGGCGGCGGGACGGACAAGGCGGTCAGCCGCGGGGTCAAGGCCGAGGTCGGCGAGAAGCAGGCCGCGCTCGACCTGGAGATCGTCGTCGAGTACGGCGTGTCGATCGCCGACGTCGCCCGCGACGTGCGCGAGAACGTGATCACCGCGGTCGAGCGGATGACCGGCCTCGAGGTCGTCGAGGTCAACATCGCGGTGACCGACGTGAAGCTGCCCGACGACGAGGAAGAGGAACCGGAGCGCCGCATCCAGTGAGCCGCCGGGGCAGTGACCTTGAAGGCGCCGAGAAGCTGAGGAGCGCAGGATGAGCATGGCCGTGGTCGGCATGATCGCCGGCATGGCACTGGCCTTCGCCGGATACTTCGGCGGATTCGGCGCCTTTGTGCTGGTGGCGGGCCTGGGTGCCGTCGGGTTCGCCGTGGGCCGGTTCCTGGAGGGGGACTGGGAGCTCGGCGACTTCTTCCGGCCCCGTGACGAACGGCGGCGGTGACGGCCGTGAGCGGCGGGGCGGCGGAGGCGCGCACACCCCCGGCCCGGATCGAGCCGGGGGAGCGCGGATCCCTCAGGATCGCCGACCGGGTCGTCGCGAAGATCGCCTCGCAGTGCGCCCGGGAGGCCGTCGGACCGCCGCCCCCGGGCGCCGAACGCCCCCACGCCAACGTCGTCGTCGCGCACGACACCGTCCGGGCCCGCGTCCACGTCGAGCTCGACCACCCCACCGACATCGGCGCGCGCTGCGCGGCCGTGCGTCGCCATGTCACCGAACGGGTAGGCGCGTTGGTGGGCATGGAGGTGACCGAGGTCGCCGTGCACGTCGAGCGGCTGCACCCGGCGTCCGCGCGGGACGCGGCACAGGGGAGGACGCGATGAGCGAGTCCCGGGGACCGGAGGGCGCCACCGAGCGGCTGCCGGTCCTGGAGAAGACGACCGGGTCCGGCGACGATTCCGGCGACTACGGCCAGACGTCGTCCGCGGCCGACCACGAGCCCTCGCCCCCGGCCGGGCGCGCGGGCCGCTTCTGGTCGGTGCGCCGCGTCCCCGCCGCGCTCACGGCCCTGGTGCTGGGCGTGGGCGCCGGTTTCCTCCTGTACGACATCGCCTCCGTACGGGCCGGCCGGCCCGCCATGCGCTGGCGCCGCGAACTCGCCGACCAGCTGGCCCACCGCCCGCTCGACGACACCTGGGTGCTCGTCGTAGCCGGGTTGGTCGCCGTCCTCGGCCTGTGGCTGCTGCTCCTCGCGCTCACCCCCGGTCTGCGGCGGGTCCTGCCGATGCGGCGCACCCACACCGACGTCCGCGCCGGGCTGCACCGCGACCTCGCCGCGCTGGTCCTGCGCGACCGGGCGATGGAGGTCTCCGGCGTCCAGTCGGTGCGGGTCCGCATGCGCCGCTCCAAGGCCGACGTCCGGGCCGTCTCGCACTTCCGCGACCTGGACGACGTACGCGCCGAGCTGGACGCCACGCTCACCGAGACCGTGCGGGGGCTGGGGCTGTCCCGGCGGCCCGCCCTGTCCGTGCGGGTGCGGCGCCTCGGACGGAAGGGGTGAGGGCCGTGCTCAGGGCCGTGAACCGGGTGTTCGTGGGACTCGTAGGACTGGTGCTGCTCGTGATCGGCGGCTCGGTGTTCGCCGTGGGGCTCGGCGCGCCCGCGCCCTCCTGGTGGATCCACGACGACCGGCACGACGTGCTGCTCAGCGACGCCGAGCGGACCCGCTGGCGGGACGACGACTGGTGGTGGCCCGTCGTCATCGCCGTCCTCGCGGTGCTGCTCCTGCTCGCTTTGTGGTGGCTGGCCGCGAACCTGCGCCGGCGCCGCCTCACCGAGGTCCTCGTCGACACCGGCGACGGCGAGGGCGCGCTGCTGCGGGGCCGGGCCCTCGCGGACGCCCTCGCGGCCGAGACCGCCGTCCAGGAGGGCGTGCAGCGCGCCCGCGTGCATCTGCGGGGCAGACGCACCGCGCCCGAGGCCCGCGTACGGCTGCTGCTGGAGCCGCACGTGGATCCCGGGGCGGCGCTGGAGGAGTTCACCGACGGGGCGCTGGCGCACGCCCGCACCTCGGCGGGACTGGCGTCCCTGCCCGCGGAGGTCCGCATGAAGGGCGTCAAGCACGGTGCGGAACGGGTGAGTTGACGACCCGCGTCCGCACGCCTGCTCAGAACCCGTGCCGCATCCCGCCGTCCACCGGCAGCATGATCCCCGTGAGATAGGACGCGGCCGGCGACAGCAGGAAGGCCGCCGCCCGCCCGAACTCCTCCGGACGGCCGTAGCGGCGCAGCGGGATGCGCGACTCGTTCGCCGCCCGGGTGGCCTCCGGGTCGGCGGACAGCGCGTCCAGCTCACGTACCCGGTCGGTGTCGATCCGCGCCGGCAGCAGCCCGACCACGCGGATGCCGCGCGGCCCCAGCTCGTCGGAGAGGGACTTGGCGAACCCGGCGAGACCCGGCCGCAGCCCGTTGGAGATCGTCAGCCCCGGGATCGGCTCGTGCACCGAACCCGACAGTACGAACCCGATGACCCCGCCCTCCTCCAGCTCGGCCGCCGCCGTGCGGGCCAGCCGCACCGCGCCCAGGAACACCGACTCGAACGCGGCCTGCCACTGCTCGTCCGTGTTGTCCGCGACGAACCCGGCGGGCGGGCCGCCGACGCTCACGAGGACGCCGTCGAAACGGCCGAACGCCTCGCGCGCGGCGGCCACGAGCCGTTCCGGGGCGCCGGGGTCGGCGTTGTCGACGGCCACGCCGACGGCGTCCGGCCCCAGTTCGGCGGCGGCCGCGGCGACCCGCTCCTCGTCCCGGCCGGTGAGGACGACCTTCGCCCCGTCGGCCACGAGCTCCCGTGCCGTCGCGTTGCCCAGGCCGCGCGTGGCACCCGTGACGACGTACACCCGGTCCTTCAGTCCAAGATCCATGGCCCCTATCCTGCCCCGCCGTCCCCGGACAGGGCGAGGGCGGTGTTCACCAGGCCGATGTGGCTGAAGGCCTGCGGGAAGTTGCCCAGCTGGTGCCCGGCGACCGGGTCGTACTCCTCGGCCAGCAGACCCACGTCGTTGGCGAGGCCCACCAGATGGTCGAACAGCTCGCGCGCCTCCTTGGTGCGGCCCGCCATGTGCAGCGCCTCCGCCAGCCAGAACGAGCAGGCGAGGAACGCGCCCTCGCCCCCGGGCAGCCCGTCGACCGACTGCCCCTCGGTGCTGTAGCGGCGCAGCAGCCCGTCATGGCTGAGCTCGGCGCGGACCGCGTCGATCGTGCCGATGACCCGCGGGTCGTCCGCCGGCAGGAAACCCACGCGCGGGATGAGCAGCACGGCGGCGTCCAGTTCCCGGGAGCCGTAGGACTGGGTGAAGGTGTTGCGTTCGGCGTCGTAGCCCCGCTCGCACACCTCCCGGTGCACCTCGTCGCGGAACGCGCGCCAGCCCTCCAGGTCGCCCTGGAGGCCCGGGTTGTGCTCCAGGGTGCGCACCGCCCGGTCCGCGGCCACCCACACCATCACCTTGGAGTGCACGAAGTGCCGGCGGCCGCCCCGCACCTCCCACAGCCCCTCGTCGGGCTGCCGCCAGTGCGCGCGCAGCCACTCCACCAGGGCCACCTGGATCGCCCACATGTGCGGCTCGGTGGGCAGGCCGGCCTCGCGGGCCAGCGCCAGGGTGTCCATGACCTCGCCGTACACGTCGAGCTGGAGCTGGTTGACCGCCTCGTTGCCGATGCGTACGGGCGCGGAGCCGTGGAAGCCGGACAGCCAGGGCACCTCGAACTCCGGCAGCCGCCGCTCACCGGCCAGGCCGTACATGATCTGAAGGTCGGCCGGGTCGCCGGCGACGGCCCGCAGCAGCCAGTCCCGCCAGGCCTCGGCCTCCTCCCGGTAGCCCGCCGACAGGCCGACGTTCAGGGTGAGGGTGGAGTCGCGCAGCCAGCAGTAGCGGTAGTCCCAGTTGCGCACCCCGCCCATCTCCTCGGGCAGCGAGGTCGTGGCGGCGGCGACGATCCCGCCGGTGGGCCGGTACGTGAGGGCCTTCAGCGTGATCAGGGAGCGGACCACGGCCTCGCGGTACGGGCCGTCGTAGTGGCACTGCTCCACCCAGGCGCGCCAGTCCCGGACGCTGGCGTCCAGCGCCTCGTACGGGTCGATGAGCGCAGGACGCGGCCGGTGCGAGGGGTGCCAGGTCAGGACGAACGCGACCTTCTCGCCCCCCTCGACGGTGAACTCCGCGTGGGTGCCGAAGTCCTCGCCCCAGGTGTGCACCTGCGGTTCGCTGCGCAGCCAGGCCGAGTCCGGTCCGGCGACCGCCACCCGGTGCCCGTGCGACTCGCGCACCCAGGGCATCACGGCGCCGTAGTCGAAGCGCAGCCGCAGGGTGCTGCGCACGGTGACCCGGCCGCGCAGCCCCTCGACGATGCGCACGAGGTCGGGGGCCTCGTCGCGCTGGGGCATCAGGTCGGTGACCCGGATCGCGCCCTCGTCGGTCTCCCACTCGGTGTCCAGCACCAGGGTGTCCTGGCGGTAGGCGCGGCGCGTGCAGGGGCCGTCGACGCCCTTCGGGGCGATCCGCCAGTGGCCGTTGTCCTCGTCGCCGAGCAGCCTGGCGAAGCAGGCGGCGGAGTCGAACCGGGGCAGACACAGCCAGTCGACCGAACCGTCCCTGCCGACCAGGGCCGCCGTCTGCTCGTCGCCGATCAGGGCGTAGTCCTCGATGCGGGGGTGCACGCAAGTGCGGATTCCCCGGGGGTCACACCGCCAATCAGCCGGACGCCCCGGGAGTGACCGGCGCCACAGTCCGAGGCCGGGCGGCCGTCAGGCCGTCGGTGCCGCGGCGACCGGCTCCGCCTCGGCCGGCTCGGCCGCGCCGGCCGCCCGTTCCCGGGCCTCGCGGCGGGCCAGGACGAACCAGCCCAGCGGGACACCGGCGGCGAACAGCCACCACTGGAGGGCGTACGCGTAGTTCAGCGCGGCGTTCTCGTCGCCGGGCGGGCCGATCGGCTCGGGGCGGCCGCCCTTCGGCTCGGGCGCCGTCTGCACGACGTAGCCGCCGAGCACCGGGGCGTCCAGGCGCCGGGCCTCCTGCTCGCTGCTGATCAGCATGACCTGGCGGTCGGGCAGGCCCTTGAGGTCCTTGATGCCGCTGGCCTCGGTCGTCTCGTCGGGCATCAGCCGGCCCGAGACGGTGATCCGGCCGTCCGGCGGCGCGGGGATCTTCGGGAAGGCCGTCTGGCTGGGGCCGTCGGCCGGGATCCAGCCGCGGTTGACCAGCAGCACCCGGCCGTCGGTCAGCACGAAGGGTGTGAGGACGTGGAAGCCGACCTTGTCGTCGGAGCTGACGCGGCGCCGGACGACGACCTCGTGGTCGGGGTCGAAACGGCCCTCGGCGGTCACGGTGCGGTAGCGCTGCCCGGTGGTCACGGAGTGCCCCGGCGAGGTCAGCCGCTCCACCGGTACCGGCTTCGCGTGGAGGGCGGCGGCGACCAGGTCGTTGCGGGCGGCGCGCTCCTCGTAGCGGTGCATCTGCCAGAAGCCCAGCTTGATCATCGTGGGGATGAGGAGCAGGGCGATCAGCGTGAGGATCACCCACTGCCGGGACAACAGGAAGCGGTACACCCCACGACCGTACAACTCGGTCGAGGGGTGCTTTCACGCGGGTACCGGGTCACACCTTGTCGACGATGCCCGCCTTTCCCTCCGCGCGGGCGCAGTGCGCGCCGCAGTACCAGTTGCCGTCGACCTCCACCCCCTGCCCGATGATCTGCACACGACAGTGCTCGCAGATGGGGGCCATGCGGTGGATCGCACAGGAGAAACAGTCGAAGACGTGCACCGCGCCCTGCGCGTGCACCTCGAAGGTCATGCCGTAGTCGTTTCCGCACACTTCACATGTCGCCATGCGCCACAGGGTGGGCCCCCGCCGCGGCGGGGGCGAGAGCGCTCCGGGCGAGTCGCGCGTCAATCACCCGTCCGTACGGTCACCCGTCCGTGGCCGGTTCCACGTCCTCCAGGAGCTGACCGAACGCCGCCTCGTCCACCACCGGCGTCCCGTACTGCCGGGCCTTGAGCACCTTCGAGGTGCCCGAGTCCGGGTCGTTCGTGACGAGCAGGCTGGTCAGCCGGGACAGGCTCGTCGACACATGGAGCCCGGCGTCGACCGCCCGGTCCTCCAGCAGGTCGCGCTCGGTCGACGTGTCCCCGGAGAAGGCGACCCGCATCCCCTGCTTCAGGCGTCCGCCCTCCTCGTAGCGCCCCGGGTTCGGGTAGGGGCAGGCGGGCCGCTTGCGGGACGGGCGCCAGCTCGTCGGGCGGTAGCCGCCGGCCCCGCCCGGCTGCCGGCCGATCCGCGGCACCGCCGTGTCCCGCCACTCCGTCAGCGGCAGGCACTCCTGGAGCGGCAGCCGCACGCTGCCCGCCGCCGCGGCCCGCAGGCTCGGCCGGAACGCCTCCGCCAACACCCGCGCGTCGTCCAGCGCGTGGTGCGCCCGGCGCTGCACGACGCCGAAGTGCGCGGCCAGCGTCGCCAGCTTGTGGTTGGGCAGGGGCAGGCCCAGCTCCTTGGACAGCGCGATGGTGCACAGCCGCTGCCGCACCGGCGCCCGCCGCTCGGCGCGCGCGTACTCCCGGGCGATCATCTGCCAGTCGAAGACCGCGTTGTGCGCGACGAGCACCCGCCCGTCGAGCCGGGCCGCGAACTCCTCGGCTATGTCCGCGAAGAGAGGGGCACCCTCCAGGGCCTCGCTCGTCAGACCGTGGATCCAGACCGGCCCCGGGTCCCGCTCCGGATTGACCAGCGTGTACCAGTGGTCCTCGACCTCGCCGAGCGCGTCCAGCCGGTAGACGGCCGCGGAGATGATGCGGTCGTCCCGGGCGAGGCCGGTGGTCTCCACGTCAACGACCGCGTATCCCTGCGGATACGCGGCCGGCCACGCAGCGGGGGAGGACGCTGTGGTCGTCGGGTCTTCGAGCATGGTCACTGAGGATACGGCCCGGGACTGACACCCCCGGCCCTCAGGTGCCCTGCCCCGCCCGCCTGTTCGGCCCCGGCGAACAGACGGGCGCCAACCGGGCGGCCCCCGCGCCGTGTTGACCCTCCCCGGCGACCCGCGGGCCGCCCCTGGAGCGTCGGTACGTCCCTGATATCCCCAGCGGTGCGATCCTCCCCATATGACCGAACCGAACCGCGACCAGGCCCACCGGGGCACCCTGGGGGAGCGGTTGAACTGGCTGCGCGCGGCCGTCCTCGGCGCCAACGACGGCATCGTGTCGACCGCCGGTCTCGTCGTCGGCGTGGCCGGCGCGACCGACACCCGTCCGGCCCTGCTCACGGCGGGCCTCGCCGGACTGCTCGCCGGATCGATGTCGATGGCGGCGGGGGAGTACGTGTCGGTGTCCACCCAGCGCGACTCGGAGCGTGCCGCGCTCGCCCAGGAGCGGCGCGAGCTGACGGAGCGTCCGCAGGAGGAGCTGGAGGCTCTGGCGAACCTCCTGCGGCGCCGGGGCCTGTCACCCGAGGTGGCCCGCGAGGCGGCGGTCCAGCTGACCGAGCGGGACGCCCTGCGGGCCCACGCGCGCGTGGCGCTCGGCATCGACCCGGACGCGCTCACCAACCCCTGGCACGCGGCGTGGGCGAGCTTCCTGGCGTTCACCGCCGGCGCGCTGCTGCCGCTGCTGGCCATGGTGCTGCCCCCGGCCGACACCCGGCTGGCCGTCACCGTCGCCTCCGTCCTGGCCGCCCTCGCCCTGACCGGCTGGAGCAGCGCCCGCCTCGGCGCCGCCGCCCCCGGCCGGGCCGTCCTGCGGAACATGGCGGGCGGCGCCCTGGCGATGGCCGTCACCTACGCGGCGGGCAGCGCGGTGGACGTGGCGGGGGTGTAGACGGCCGGGGAGCGGAGCGGGCCGCTCCCCGAAGCGCGCCGGCCGGCGGCCGGGACGTACGGTGAGAGGCGCGCCCGATCATCCCCGGGCGCCCGCCCCCGGCACGGACGCCCCCACGAGAAGGACCCTCGTCATGCGAGCCACCACGATCCACGCCCCCTTCGACATGCGGGTCCAGGACGTGCCCGACGCCGCCGTCCAGCAGCCCACGGACGCCGTGGTCCGGGTGCTGCGCGCCTGCATCTGCGGCAGCGACCTGTGGGCCTACCGGGGCGAGTCGGCCCGCACGCCGGGGCAGCGCATCGGCCACGAGTTCCTCGGCCTCGTCGAGGAGACCGGCTCCGAGGTGAGCGGGCTGCGGCGCGGCGACCTCGTCGTCGCCCCCTTCATGTGGTCCGACGGCGTCTGCGACTACTGCCGCGAGGGCCTCACCACCTCCTGCGAGCACGGCGGCTTCTGGGGCTCCGCCGGCTCCGACGGCGGCCAGGGCGAGGCCGTCCGGGTGCCGTTCGCCGACGCCACCCTCGTCCGGCTGCCCGGCGACGCGGCCTCCGACGACCGCCTGCTCTCGGCGCTGCTGACCCTCTCCGACGTCCTCGGCACCGGCCACCACGCCGCTGTCGGCGCGGGCGCCCGGCCCGGCGCCACGGTCGCCGTCGTCGGCGACGGCGCCGTCGGGCTGTGCGCGGTGCTCGCCGCCCGCCGCCTCGGCGCCGAACGCATCATCGCCCTCGGCCGGCACCCGGACCGCACCGCCATCGCCCGCCGCTTCGGCGCCACCGACGTCGTCGCCGAGCGCGGCGACGCGGCGGTCGAGGCCGTCCGCGAACTCACCCGCGGCCAGGGCGCGCACGCCGTCGTCGAGGCCGTCGGCACCGAGCAGTCCATGCGTACGGCGGTCGGCGCCACCCGCGACGGCGGCGCCATCGGCTTCGTCGGCGTGCCGCACGGCAGCGGCACCGGACTCGACCTCGGTGTCATGTTCAACGGCAACATCGCGCTGCGCGGCGGTGTGGCCCCGGTGCGCACCTACATCCCGGAGCTGCTGCCCGACGTCCTGGACGGCACGATCGACCCGTCGCCCGTCTTCGACCTGACCGTCGGCCTGGACGGCGTCCCCGACGGCTACCGGGCGATGGACGAGCGCACCGCCCTCAAGGTCATGGTCACGCCCTGACGCCTCACCAGCGGATCGGCACCGGCAGCGCCGTCAGCAGCCCCGACAGCGCGACCACCCCGGCCAGCGCGACGACCTCGGCACGCGCGGGCGTGCACGCCGTCAGCGGATCGGCGGCGCGGCGCAGCCGCAGCCGGGCCCACAGCGCCAGCCCGGCGACGACCACCATGAGGATCACCTTCGCCAGCAGAGCCCGCCCGTACGCCGTGTCCGTGAGCTGCGTCAGGACCGTCTCCGCCGGCATCCGGCGCAGCGCACTGCACACCCCGGTGGCGGTCAGGGCGGCGAGCAGCGCGGCCGCGACGCGCGCGTACAGCCCGAGCAGGGCCGCGCCCGCCTCCCGGGCGCCCCACCCGCGCAGGGTCCGCAGGACGTACAGCAGGCCACCCACCCACAGCGAGGCACAGGTCAGATGGACCAGCGTCAGCGCGGAGCCGAGCAGCGGGTCGTACTCGGTGGTGGGGTGGGCGCGCAGCGCCTCGGCGACGACCAGCGCGCCCAGCGGCCACACCTGGGTGCCGGGGCGGCGCGACAGCGCGCAGAGCCCGGCCACCACGAACGCGTTGACCTCCAGCAGCGCGAGCTTGCCGTCACGCGTGGCGTAGAGCCCGCCCACGTCGAGGTCGGCGGGGCTGTGCGGCACCAGGTTGCCGGTGGAGACGACCGAGGCCAGCCCGAGGGCGGCGACGAAACCCACGGCGGCGGCGTACGGCGCCCAGCCGCGTGGCAGGGCCGGCGGCGCCCCTGGCACCGACCGCGCCAGCCGCCGTACGAACAGCTCGCCCAGCGGAACGCACAGCGCCGCGAACAGCACCGTGCGCAGCAGCCCGATCCCGGCCGTGCCGGGCGCGGCCGCCTCGCCGGTGCCGCGCAGCGCGGCGGACGGCCCGAGCAGCGGGACGCACGCGGCCGCGGCCACCAGGACCAGTACGGCGACGGCCCGGCCCACGCCGGGGCGGGGCCGGGGCGCGCTCCCCTCGGGTATGTCGGTCGAGGATCTCGTCAACGTCACCTCAAGATCTTCACAAACCATCGCAGAGGCGCACAAGCGCCGGAAAAGAACTGACGGAAGACCATTCCGCGGGACCTTTCAGAGCCATCGGGCAGGATCGGCGCCCCACGCCCCCGGAGGCCGCGCCCAGTCGCGCGGGCCGCCCTCGAAGGTGACCGGCGGCAGGGCGTACCGCAGCCGCCCCAGTGGGCTGTCCCGCTCGGCGAGCCAGGCGTCCGGGGCCTCGTACACCGCGTCCCCGGCCGGGCCCTCGCCGACCTCATGGGTCAGCCAGTGCGCCGTACGCGCCAGTGACAGGCTCAGACACGAGCCGCGCCCGTCCTCGTCCCGGTCGGTCAGGGCCCGCAGCACGGCCGCCGCCAGCAGATAGCCCGTGCCGTGGTCGAGGGCCTGCGCGGGCAGGGCGCCCGGCCGCCCGGCCGACCCCTCCGTCACCGCGATCCCGGTGGCGACCTGCACGAGGCTGTCGAACCCGCGCCGCCCGCCCCAGGGGCCGTGCGCGCCCCACGCCGACAGCTCCGCCACCACCAGGTGCGGCCACCGCTCGGTCAGCGCCCGCGCCGACAGCCCGAGCCGGTCCAGCGCGCCCGGCCGGTACCCGGTGACGACCACGTCCGCCGCCGCCGGCAACTCCTCCAGGGCACGCCGGTCCGCCGCCGCGTCCAGCAGCGCCGAGCGCTTGCCGAAGCCCGTGTCGGTGTGCTGGTCGGCCAGTTCGGGCAGGCGCGGCGGGTCCACGCGCAGGACGTCGGCGCCGAGCAGGGCGAGGGTGCGGGTCGCGACCGGCCCCGCGATGACCCGCGTCAGGTCCAGGACCCGTACCCCGGCGGCGGGCAGCAGGGGAGTGCCGTCGAGCGGCGGGAGCGCACGCGCGCGTGCCGGGGCCGTCCGCTCCCGTCCGACCAGCGGGCTCCGGGCCACCTGGGCCGCCTGCTCGTGCGCCGCCCACTCCGCGGGGGTGCGCAGCGCCACCGCGAGACCGCCGGCGGCGTACACGGCGTCCTCCACCTCGCGCGCGGGCCGCTCGGCGACGGCCGCCGCGACGGCGTCCGGGTCGTCCCGGGAGACGCCGAGGGCGGCCGTCAGAGCGGCCCGGTGGTGCGGATAGTTGGCGTGGGTGCGCACCCAGCCGTCGGCGGCCGGCCAGAACCGGGACAGCGGCGCGAACCAGACCGGCGCGCGCCCGTCGACCAGCAGATGCCGTTCGCTGGTGAACGCCGTGGCGATCGCCCCGTCGTCCAGCCGTACCGCGGGCACCCCGGCGAGACCGGCCCGCCGGGCGCCCGCCTCCGCGGCGGCCAGGGCGCACGCGCCCACACAGGCGCGCGCCGCCTCCCGCACGGGAAGGCGCGCGGTGAGCGCGCCCTCCCGCACCACGGCCGACACGCGTTCCAGCAGGGCGGGGTCGCCGCCCACCGCCGACCAGGCGGATTCCAGTGCGGTCATGACCGCACTATGCGCCATACGGCTCAGTCGACGGCGTCCAGCGCGTCGACGATCCCGGCTCCGTAGAAGCCGTTGAGCCGCTTGCCGCCCTCGCACCGGGCGTCCTGCGTGCCGTCGCCGTCCTGGTCGTACGACGCCGGGCAGCCCGGGTTGTCCGCCTGGGCCTTCAGCAGGGCCCTCAGCTGCGCCGGAGTCGCCTTCGGGTGACGGGACTTCAGCAGCGCGGCGACGCCCGCGGTGTGCGGGGAGGCCATCGAGGTGCCCTGGAGGTAGCCGTAGCCGCCGTCCGGCAGCGTGGACAGGATGCGCCCGTTCTTCGACGGGGTGTCCGGGATCTGGTAGCGGCCGTCACCGCCGGGCGCGGCCACGTCGATGACCCGGTTGCCGTACGACGAGTAGTACGACTTGAGGTTCTGCACGCCGGTCGCGCTGACCGTCACGACACCCGGCAGCTGCGTCGGGATGTCGAGGCAGACCGACGGGTCGACGGTGCGCGGGCCCGGGGTCGTGTCGTTGGGGCTCGACGTGTCCTCGATGGCGTCCGAGGCCAGGTCGTGGTTGCTGTTGCCCGCTGACGCGACGTGCAGGGTGCCCTTGCGCTGGGCGTACAGCTGGGCGCGGTTGACCGCGTCCACGATGGCCTTCTGGTCGGGGTCGGTCTCGCAGTTGTACATCCACGGGTCGACGTAGTAGCTGTTGTTCGTGATCTCCACGCCGTGGTCGGCGGCGAACACGAAGGCGCAGACGACGTTCTCCGGGTAGAACAGCCCGCTGGCCGGGTCGCTCACCTTGATGCCGGCCACCTTGACGCCGGGCGCCACACCGGCGACGCCGACGCCGTTGCGGGCCGCGGCGATCTCACCGGCCACATGGGTGCCGTGGTAGTCCCCGCTGGTGTACGGCCGCCAGGCGCCCTCGCTGGTGTCCGCCTTGCCGCCGACGCAGTTCGCCGACTGGGAGGCGGAGAAGTTCGGGGCGAGGTCCGGGTGGGTGTCGTCGACGCCGGTGTCGATCACGGCGACGGTCACCTTGCGGCTGCCCGGGTTGATCAGCGCGGCCTTGTCGGCGCCGATCGCCCGCAGGTCCCACTGGTCCGCCTCCAGCGGCTCCGGGGTGCCCTTGGCGCCGCCCTTGGCCGTCGTGGCCGCACCGGCGATCTTCGCGGCCTGCTGCTTCGTCAGGGGCTCGACCGGCCCCTCGTCCATGGTGCCGGCGGCGGACAGCGGGGCCGTACGGGTGGCTCCCGCGGACTGCACGCCGCGCACCGCCCGTATCGTGCGGGCGAATTCGGGGTTCGCCGAGTGGACGACGACGACACCGATCCGGTCGTACGCGACGACCACGGTGCCACCGGCCGCCCGGATCGCCTTCTTCACGGACTCGATCGTGCGGTGGTCCGTCCTGGTGTTGACGACGTACGCCAGGGAGGACGCGTCCGACGCCTGCGCGGTGGGCTCCGCCAGCGGGGCCGCGGACGACGCCGTCGGCAGGAAGCCGAGCGTGGCGGTCAGCGAGAGGACCAGCGGGACCGCGAGGCCGAGACGGCGTCTGGACCGCAGATGAGTCATGGGATCTCCACATCATCCGGAACGGAACGGCCCGGGACGCGGATGACGCCCGGGCAGGTACATGACGAGTGGTGCAGCCCGAAGCTATCCCCGAACTCCCTGGCCAGCAATCCGGACGTGGCTTCTTCGGAAAGAAGCAGCGGGAGTTGAACCGGTCCTCACGCGGCGCCGTGACCTTGTGCAGGAGGCCCGAGCCCGGTCGTGCCCCCTTTTGGATCATCCGCCGTGGCCCTACCATCGCCAGCCGGTCACGTGATCCATGTCACTGCGAAAGACAGAGCCGTCATGTCCGAACCCACGCCGCCACCGACCCCCGAGCCGCCCCCCAGCCGAGAACCGTCCCCGTCCACCGCCGCACCAGCGCCTGCAACGCGAGGAGACTCCGTGGCCACCGACGCACCGCCCCCCTCGAAAGAGACCCACCGGCTCCCCACCGCCGAGGAGTTCAGTGAGGTGCACCAGAGCGCGGAGTTCGCCGAACTGCGCAGCTCCTACCGCTCCTTCGCCTTTCCGCTGACGGTCGCCTTCATCGTCTGGTACCTGCTGTACGTCCTGCTGTCCAACTACGCGGGCGGCTTCATGGGCACCAAGCTGGTCGGCAACATCAACGTCGCGTTCGTCTTCGGGATCGCCCAGTTCGTCACCACGTTCCTCATCGCCTGGTGGTACGCGCGCCACGCGAACGCCAAGCTCGACCCCAAGGCCGAGGCCATCAAGACACGTATGGAGGGCGGCGCATGAGCCCCGCGATGACCCTCGCGGCCAACGAGGCCAGCGAGCACCGGACGCTGATCATCACCCTGTTCGCGCTCTTCGTGGTCGCGACCCTCTTCATCACCGTCTGGGCCGGCCGCCAGACCAAGGACGCCGCCGACTTCTACGCGGGCGGACGGCAGTTCAGCGCCTTCCAGAACGGTCTCGCCGTCTCCGGCGACTACATGTCCGCCGCGTCCTTCCTCGGCATCGCCGGCGCCATCGCGATCTTCGGCTACGACGGCTTCCTGTACTCCATCGGCTTCCTGGTCGCCTGGCTCGTCGCGCTGCTCCTGGTGGCCGAACCGCTGCGGAACTCCGGCCGCTACACGATGGGCGACGTCCTCGCGTACCGGATGCGCCAGCGGCCCGTCCGCACCGCAGCCGGCACCTCCACGATCGTCGTGTCGATCTT
>Ga0164243_10007018_pt1 | contig 16909 bp, 8 predicted proteins | sample OricompcompostOP_FD_108781 | JGI IMG/M metagenome (GOLD analysis project Ga0164243, IMG submission 108781) | Organic Plus compost microbial communities from Emeryville, California, USA - Original compost - Organic plus compost (OP) | ecosystem: Engineered > Solid waste > Mixed feedstock >... | reverse complement strand
TGGGCGGCGGGTCGAGCGCCTCTTGACCGTCGCGCCGGGAAGCTGGCGAATCGAGCATATCAATGCGCCGTGGCGCGGAAGCGCTTCGAGCGACGCCGAGTTCGCGCGCCGCCGCCCCGCCGAACTTGAACAGATTGCCGAGGCGCGCCGCGTCGACCACGAGGTTGGCGGCTGGCGCCAGTCGTTTCGCTGGCCAGCGACCGGGCGCCTTTCGGGCTTCTTTGGGTCGCAGCGCGTCTACCAGGGCAAGCCCGGCGCCTATCACAGCGGCACCGATATCGCGGTCCCCGCGGGCACGCCCTTCCATGCCCCCGCGGACGGGGTGGTCGTTCTCGCCGCGACGACGCCCTTCACGCTCGAGGGCAATCTCCTGATCGTCGACCATGGGATGGGGCTGAACAGCGCCTTCCTCCACTGCCAGAGCCTCGAGGTAAAGGTCGGAGACCGGGTGGTGCAGGGCCAGCGGCTCGGGACGGTGGGGCAGACGGGGCGGGCAACCGGCCCGCATCTTCACTGGGGATTGAAATGGCGCGACGCGCGTCTCGACCCGGGCACACTTGCAGGACCGATGCCGCGCTGAGATTTTGTGCGCCGCAATAAAACTGGTAACTGCTGAAACAAAATGTCGCGAATGGGCAGCCGCAGCACATTGTATTTCGCGGTTTCTCTGTGTTGTTGCAAATACGTCACAATGGCCTGCGAAACCGCAAAAACGGCGGGGAATTTCCTTTACTCAAGCTGAATGTGAGGTCATCCCGCGGCCTATCGGGGTGTATCGCGCGCTGGGGCCAGGGGTCTGCGCGCGCAATCCATCCGGGTATCATAGCCACCAGTAGCAAGGGACTGCACTGTGAAGAAAACCCATTTCTCGAAGCTGAAATTGAGCGTCGCGCCTGTCGTATTGGGCGTCGCGCTGGTTTCGGCTCCCGCGTTCGCGCAGGATGCGCCGGCCGATGAAGGCGCGTCCGAGGACAACACGATCGTCGTCACCGGTTCGATCCTCCGCCGCACGGACACGGAAACGCCGTCGCCGGTCACCGTTCTGAGCGCGGAAACGCTCCAGGAGCGCGGCATCAACACCGTCGCCGACGCCGTTCAGCGTCTGTCGGCGAACGGCGCGGGCACGATCACCCAGGGCTGGAACACCGGCTTCAACTTCGCTTCGGGCGCGAACGCGCCGGCGCTGCGCGGCCTGACCGTGCAGGCGACCCTGTCGATCTCGGACGGCCTGCGCATGGCGCCTTATCCGCTCGCGGACGACGGCCAGCGCAACTTCGTTGACCTCAATACCATTCCCAACGCCGTCGTCGAGCGGATCGAGGTTCTGCGCGACGGTGCGTCGTCGACCTACGGTGCCGACGCGATCGCGGGCGTGATCAACGTCATCACCAAGAAGGAAATCCAGGGCCTCCACCTCGGCGGTTCGGTCGGCATTTCGCAGCGCGGCGATGCCGGCGAGCGGCGCGCCGACGTGACCTGGGGTTACGGCGACCTCGCCGACCAGGGCTTCAACTTCTACGTCAGCGGCGAATATCAGAAGCAGGACGCGCTCTATGCGCGCGATCGCGGCTATCCGTTCAACACGCAGGATTGGTCCCGCGTTTGCGGCGCGAGCGGCAGCTGTCTCCACAACCTGAACTGGAACGGCTACTCCCCCGAGGATGGCACCTTCAACGGTCTGATCAGCGTTCCCGGCGTGACCCTGGTTCGCCCTGCCTCGCCGGACAATCCGCTCACCGGTGCCGGCCGGTTCGAGTTCCTGAACCCGGCTGCTGGATGCCGTGGATACACCATGCATCAGAACACGGGCGGCTCGGGCACGGCTCCGCTCGCGGGCGTCTGCGAAGTCGACTTCCATGGCGACTATATCATGCTGCAGCCCGACATTGAGCGTAAGGGCCTGACCGCGCGCTTTACCGCCAATGTCGGCGACAATGCGCAGGTCTATGCGATCGCCAACTACTACCAGACGAAGACCCACGCGTCGTTCACGCCGCTCGGCTTCAACGGTACGCCGACCCCGCCGAACAATGGCGCGCTCGCGTACAACGTCATGCTGCCCGTCTATATTTGTAACACGGGCACCGGCACCGCCAACGGTCTCAACACGGGCTGCGACGCGACCAACGGCGTCCTCAACCCGTACAACCCCTATGCCGCTGATGGCCAGACCGCGCAGGCGTTCGTCCGCTCGACCCGCGGCCGCACGGTCGACACCAGCTCGCGCGCTCTGCGCGGCGTGCTGGGCATCGATGGCAGCTTCGGCGACGACTGGCGTTATTCGGCCAACTTCACGGCGTCGGAAGTGCGCCTGAAGCGTGTGCAGGATAACTACTACATCCCGCAGCGGATCATGGATGCCGTCGCACGCGGCCAGATCAACTTCAATGATCTGGAAGCCACGCCCGAAGATGTGTGGGATTATATCGGTCCGCGTCAGGCGACGACTTCGGTCTCGCAGCTCTGGCAGGTCCAGGCGACCCTCGCCAAGGATCTCTTCGAGCTTCCGGGCGGTCCGCTGCAAGCGGCGGTCGGTGTGTCGTACCGCGACGAATCGATCGACGCCCCGAGCGGCAACCCCGGCACGCTGGGCAACCAGTATGATCGCTATTACAGCATCAACTCGGTCGGCACCGCGGGCAGCCGCAACGTCAAGTCGGCGTTCTTCGAAGTCAGCGCGCCGATCATCGATCAGCTCGAGCTCGGCGTCTCGGGTCGCTACGACGATTATTCGACGGGCCAGTCGAACTTCTCGCCGAAGCTGAGCGCCAAGTTCACGCCGATTCCGCAGGTCGCGATCCGCGGCACCTTCTCGAAGGGCTTCCGCATCCCGAGCTTCAACGAAAGCTTCGGTCTTCCGACCACGGGTTATGTCACGCGTACCGTCAACTGCGGCACCTATGCGGCGTTCTGCGCGGCGCACGGCAACAACGCCTATGCGACGGGTAATTACTCACTCGGCCTGACGCAGGTGGGTAACCCCGACCTCGACCCCGAAAAGTCGACGGCGTTCACCGCCGGCGTCATTTTCGAGCCGGTCCGCAACGTCAGCCTGACGGTCGACTTCTGGCATATCAAGGTCAAGGACCTGATCACCGGCGTCACCGACACCAGCGCAGCGGAAGCAGCCTATTATGCCAACAATGGCGTGGTGAACATTCCGGGCATCACCGTGATCCCGGGTCAGCCGGATCCGGCGTTCCCGAATGCGCTTCCGGTTATCGGCTTCATCCAGTCGTCGTTCACCAACCAGGACCAGCAGACCGTCAGCGGCATCGACTTCGGCGCCCGCGCCAGCCTGCCGATCGGCAACTCGCTGACCTGGCGCACGGACTTCGACGCTTCGTACATGCTGAAGTACGAGCTGAAGACCGACGCGGGTGATGTGCTGCGTTACGATGGCACGCTCAGCCCCTGCAACATCACGTCCTGCTCGGGTTCGCCCAAGTGGCGCGCGACGTGGCAGAACACGCTCGAGTTCGGCGATACCGCAGTCAGCCTGACGGCCTATTACACCAAGGGCTATGACACGGCTTCGATCGACTTCGGCGGCATCAAGGGCGATTGCGCGTTCAACGCGGAAAATGGCACCTCGACGCACGCTTACGCCGATGGCACGCCGGTCAATTGTAAGACCAAGGACATCTGGAACCTCGACATGACGGTTTCGCAGAAGATTGGGGACAAGTTCACGCTTTACGCGAACATCCTCAACGTCCTCGACAAGAAGCCGCCGTTCGATCCGGACTCGGCTTATGGTCTGTTCGGCTTCAACCCCGCCTGGGCTGGCCCGAACATCATGGGTCGCTACTTCCGCCTCGGCGCGAAGGTCGACTTCTAAGTCCAGGGCCTTTGGAAAAGTGGGCGGTTCCTCCGGGAGCCGCCCATTTTCTTTGGGCTATCCATGAAATGGCGGCCTCGCCCGATGAAAGGAACGATCGGAGTGTTACGCATTCTCTCTCTCGCCGCTCTCTTGGCGGTGGCACCGGCAGCCTCGCAGGCGGCGGCGCCCGAAAAGCCTTCGGCCGACAAGCCCGATCCCGACAAGAAAATCTGCAAGCGCGAAGTCGCCACCGGATCGATCATGTCGCGCCGCATCTGCCACACGAAGGCGGAATGGGACCAGCTCGAGGCGAAGGGCAAGGCCGATCTCGATCGTACGCGCGCGATGGAACGCTCGCGCTCGCTCGTCGAAGGCAACCGCTGAGCGGTCGCAAAATGTCCCGGCGCCAAGGCCGGGACGTCCCCCTTCTGTCGAGGGTCAGGCCGGCGTCAGGACGAGCGCCCCATCGCCCTCATCGACCTTGATGGTCGATCCGTCCTTCACCTCACCTTTGAGGATCAGGTCGGCGAGCGGGTCCTGCAGATATTTCTGCACCGCGCGCTTGAGCGGCCTTGCGCCATAGACCGGGTCGTACCCCACGCGGCCAAGCCAGGTTCGGGCAGCGTCGGTGAGGTCGAGCGTTACCTTCCGGTCGGCGAGCAGCTTCTGCACCCGCGCGACCTGGATATCGACGATCCCGCCCATATGCTGCTGGCCGAGACGGTGGAACAGCACGATCTCGTCGAGACGGTTCAGGAACTCGGGCCGGAAATGGCCGCGTACGACCTCCATCACCGCGGGCTCGGCCTGTTCGACTGGCGCGTCGTCGGGAAGCGCCGCGATCGCCTGGCTGCCGAGGTTCGACGTCAGGATGATCAGCGTGTTGGTAAAATCCACCGTGCGACCCTGTCCATCGGTCAGCCGCCCGTCGTCGAGCACCTGGAGCAGGATGTTGAACACGTCGCCATGCGCCTTTTCGACCTCGTCGAAGAGCACGACCTGGTAAGGCCGGCGGCGGACGGCTTCGGTGAGCACGCCGCCCTCCTCATAGCCAACATAGCCGGGCGGCGCGCCGATCAGCCGCGCGACGCTGTGCTTTTCCATGAACTCGGACATGTCGATGCGGACCATCGCATTGTCATCGTCGAACAGGAAGCGCGCGAGCGCCTTGGTGAGCTCGGTCTTGCCGACGCCCGTGGGTCCGAGGAAAAGGAAAGAGCCCAGGGGGCGGTTCGGGTCCTGTAGTCCGGCGCGCGCACGGCGGACAGCGGTCGAGACAGCGCGCACGGCCTCGTCCTGCCCGATCACCCGCTTGCCGAGCTGTTCTTCCATGCCGAGCAGCTTTTCGCGCTCGCCCTCGAGCATCCGGTCGACCGGGATACCGGTCCAGCGGCTGACCACGGCGGCAATATCGTCGGCGGTGACTTCTTCGCGCAGCATCGCGTTGCCCGAGATGGCCTGTGCCTCCTCGAGCTGCTTTTCGAGGGCGGGAATGGTCCCGTAGCTGAGCTCGCCCGCCTTGGCGAGGTCGCCCGCCCGCTGGGCCAGTTCAAGCTGGCTGCGCGCAGCGTCGAGCTCTTCCTTGATCTTCGCCTCGGCGTGGATCTTCTCCTTTTCCGCCTGCCATTTCTGGGTGAGCTCGGCCGACTGCTGCTCAAGGTTCGCCAGCTCGGCGCGCAGCTTCTCGAGCCGGTCCTTCGACGCGGCATCGGTTTCCTTCGTCAGCGCCGCTTCTTCGATCTTCATCTGAATGATGCGGCGGTCGAGGGTCTCGATCTCCTCGGGCTTCGACTCGACTTCCATCCGGATGCGGCTCGCCGCCTCGTCCATCAGGTCGATCGCCTTGTCGGGGAGGAAGCGGTCGGAGATATAGCGGTGCGACAGCGTCGCCGCGGCGACAATCGCGCCGTCGGTGATGCGCACGCCGTGGTGCAGTTCATATTTCTCCTTCAGTCCGCGCAGGATCGAGATCGAATCCTCGACCGTCGGCTCACCCACGAAGACCGGCTGGAAGCGCCGCTGGAGCGCGGGGTCCTTCTCGACATATTTGCGATACTCGTCGAGGGTGGTCGCGCCGATGCAATGCAGCTCGCCGCGCGCAAGCGCGGGCTTCAAGAGGTTCGAGGCATCCATCGCGCCCTCGCTCTTCCCCGCACCGACCAGCGTGTGCATCTCGTCGATGAACAGGATGATCTCGCCCTCGGCGGCCTTGACGTCGTCGAGCACGCCTTTCAGCCGCTCCTCGAACTCGCCGCGATATTTGGCGCCCGCGATCAGCGCGCCCATGTCGAGCGCGAGAAGGCGGCGGTCCTTGAGGCTATCGGGGACGTCGCCATTGGCGATGCGCAGCGCCAGTCCTTCGGCGATCGCGGTCTTGCCCACGCCGGGTTCGCCGATCAGCACCGGGTTGTTCTTGGTCCGGCGCGCGAGGATCTGGACCGTGCGGCGAATTTCCTCGTCGCGGCCGATCACAGGGTCGAGCTTGCCCGTGCGCGCCACCTCGGTGAGGTCGCGCGCAAATTTCTTGAGCGCTTCGTAGCTGTCCTCGGCGCTCGGGCTGTCGGCAGTGCGACCGCCGCGAAGCGCGTTGATGGCGCTGTTGAGAGCGTCGGCATGAACCCCGGCGTCGGCGAAGGCCGTGCCGACCGGCGTACCCGCCGCAAGCACCATCGCGAGCAGCAGTCGCTCGACGGTGACATAACCATCGCCCGCCTTGATGGCGACCTGTTCGGCCTGATCGAGCAGCCGCACCGCGTCATTGTCGAGGCCCGGAGTCGCTTGCGCACCCGAACCCGATACGGCAGGCACTTTGGCGAGCAGCGCGTCGATGCCCTGCACGGCGCGTGCGGCATCGCCGCCAGCGCGCTGGATCAGCCCCGCGGCCATGCCCTCCTTGTCCTCAAGCAGCGCTTTGGCAATATGCTCCGGACTGATCCGCTGGTGGTTCATGCGGATCGCGATGGTTTGCGCCGCCTGCAGAAAGCCCTTGGCGCGATCGGTGAATTTTTCGAGGTTCATCTGGACTAAGCCCCTTTCTCGACGAGAGAGATAGTGTTGCCATTATGCAACACAAGAGCATGGCTTTCCGTCTCGCAAATTTTCCGCCATGAGGCCTCTCGCAAGGCATAGTGCAGGAAATGGGAAAGCGAATGCGCAAATTTTTCGTCGGACTGCTCCTGCTGGTTGCGGCGGTGATGGTCGGGCTCGCCGTCTGGGAGCCTCTGACGGCAGAGGCGCCTGCTGCGCCTTCCTTCAGGCCGGGCGAGGTGCGGATCGCCCGCGACGGCTTCGGGGTCCCCCACATCTTTGGCAAAACCGATGCCGACGCCGCCTATGGCGTCGCTTATGCGCATGCCGAGGATGATTTTTCGACGCTCCAGGAAGTGCTCGCGATGACGCGCGGGCGCACCGGCGCGCTTCTCGGCGCCGACGGCGCGAAGATCGACTATGTCGCAGCCCTGCTCGGCGTGCGCGAGACGAGCGCGCGCGACTGGCCGCGCCTTCCCGATGATGTGAAGCGGCTGTTCACTGCCTATGCTGCGGGGCTCAACCATTATGCCGACAAGCATCCGGACGAGGTTCGACTCTCGGGCCTGTTTCCCGTCACCGGCGAGGACGTCGTTGCGGGTTTCGTGCTGCGCTCGCCCTTTTTCTTCGGGCTCGATTCGGTGCTCGGCCAGCTGACCGAGGGGCAGCCCCTGGGACGTGAGGGTGGGCCGGCGATCGACGTCACGGGCAAGATCGTCCCGCGATCCGACACGCCCTTGGGGCGCGAGCCAGGATCGAACGGGTCGAACGCCATGGCCGTCGCGCCCTCGCGGTCAACCGACGGGGCAACGCGTCTCGTCTCCAATTCGCATCAGCCGTGGACCGGCGGGGTCGCATGGTATGAGCTGGTCGTGCACAGCGAAGAGGGATGGGATTTCGCCGGTGCGAATTTCCCGGGCTCCCCTTATCCTTTCCTCGGGCACAATAAATATCTCGGCTGGACCAATACGGTGAACCGGCCCGACCTGATCGACGTCTATAAGCTGGTCCTCGACGAGAGCGGCGAGGAATACCGGTTCGACGGCGAATGGCGCCCGCTCGAAAAGAAGCGCGTCTGGCTCAAAGTAAAATTCGGGCCCTTCGTCCTGCCGGTGCCGCGAACCATATGGCGATCGGTGCAAGGGCCGGTGATCAGGAATGAACAGGGCGCTTTTGCAATCCGTTACGCGGGACAGGACCAGGCGAATATGGTCACCCAATATTATCGGCTCAACAAGGCGCGGAATTTTGCCGAGTGGCGCGCCGCGATGGCGGGTCAGGGTGTTCCTGCGACCAACTTCGTCTATGCTGACGCCAAGGGGAATATCGGCCTTTTCTACAATGCAATGTTCCCCGATCGCGCGCCGGGGTTCAACTGGCGCGGGATATTGCCAGGCGATACCTCATCCACCGTCTGGACGAGGACGCTGCCCTTCGACCGCGTGCCAGCTCTGGTCAATCCGGCGTCAGGCTATGTGATCAACGCGAACAACACCCCCTGGGTCGCGGCAGGGCCGGGCGACGAGCTCGATGCGGCTGCCTTCTCGCCGCTGCTCGGCGTCGAGGATGATATGACCAATCGCGCCGCACGGCTGATCGAGCTGTTCGAGGCTTCGGGGCAGATCGACGAAGCGCGGCTCAAGGCGATCAAATATGATACCGCCTATGCGAGGACAGGCTATGCGAAGGCGTGGATCGACAAGCTGCTTGCGCTCGACACGAAGCGCGACCCTGCGCTCGCCGAGGCGCAGGCGCTGCTGCGCAAATGGGACTGGAACCTCGACGGCAGGGGGCATGGCGACGCACTTGCGCTGATGGTGCTGCGTCCCGCGGGCGGGGCGCATTATCAGCGCCGCGCTCAGCCCGATCCGCGCTCGGTCCTCAAAGAGGCCGTCGCGCACCTTCAGGAACATTTCGCAGGGCTTGACCCCAAACTCGGTACCGTGCTCCGCCTGCGCCATGGCGAGGGGCCACGCCGGGTCGACCTGCCGCTCGACGGAGGCAACGACACGGTTCGCGCTTCGACATTGTGGGACGTCGAGCCCGACGGTCGGCTGAAGGTACGCCACGGCGACAGCTTCATTCTCTTTGTAACCTGGGACCGATCCGGCCGGGTTCGCTCGGAATCGATCCAACCCTTCGGCGCCGCGACGACACGGCCCGACAGCCCCCATTACAACGATCAGGCGCCGCTGTTCGTGGCGCACAGGCTGAAGCCGGTGCTATTCGATCCGGCAGCGCTGAAGGCCAGCGGAGCGCGCTTCTATCGACCTTGAACGCCGCGCTTTGCCGTCCTAAACCGCTCATACAGTGCCGTCCGGCATCCGCGCCTTGCTGCGCGTCTTTTCAAGAGGATCACCCATGTTCCGTTCCCCTCGTTTCGTCCTCGCTCTTGCGGCCTCAACCGCGCTCGTCGCCGCAGGACCCGCGCTTGCAAAGGCGAAGGCGGCCGACCCCGCCCCGATTGCCGAGCTGGTGAAGGCGGTGGACATCCCCTACGAGGCCTTTACCCTCGACAATGGTCTGCGCGTCATCGTGCATGAGGACCGCAAGGCTCCCGTCGTCGCAGTGTCCGTCTGGTACCGCGTGGGGTCGAAGAATGAGCCTGCCGGCAAGACCGGCTTTGCGCACCTGTTCGAACATCTGATGTTCAACGGTTCCGAGAATGCGCCCGGCGATTTCTTCGAGCCGCTGCAACAGGTCGGCGCGACCGACAGCAACGGCACGACCAATATGGATCGCACCAATTATTTCGAGACCGTCCCGACCGGCGCGCTCGACCGGGCGCTCTTCCTCGAAAGCGACCGCATGGGGCATCTGCTCGGCGCCGTGACGCAGGAGAAACTCGATAATCAGCGCGGGGTTGTCCAGAACGAGAAGCGCCAGGGCGACAATAACCCCTATGGGCTCCTGCGATACGAGATCTTCGAGAATCTCTTCCCCTCGGGCCATCCCTACCACCACAGCACCATCGGATCGATGGACGACCTCAACTCGGCGAGTCTCGACGATGTGAAGAAGTGGTTCACCGACAATTACGGGCCCAATAATGCCGTGCTCGTCCTTGCAGGCGACATCGACACGGCGACCGCAAAGAAGAAGGTCACCGAGTGGTTCGGCGACATTCCGCGCGGCCCCGCGGTCCAGATGCCGAAAGTGACGGTTCCGACACTTCCCGCCCCGCTGGCGAAGGAGGTCAAGGACCTGATACCGACGACGCGGATCTACCGCATGTGGGCGATCCCGGGGCTCAACGATCCTGAGGCGGTGCCGCTGCAGATGGCGATGAGCGTCCTTGGGGGCCTGTCGAGCTCGCGGCTCGACAATGCCATGGTGCGCAAGGATCCGGTCGCGGTCAGTGTCGCCGCCTTTGCCCAGCCATTCGAAGATGCCGGCATCCTGATCGTGCAGGCAGACGTCAAGGAGGGCATTGAGCCCGCGCTGGTCGCCAAGCGACTCGATGAGCAAATTGCAGACTTCCTTGCGACGGGCCCGACCGCCGACGAACTGCAGCGTGCGGCGGCGAGCACGCTTGGCGGCACGATCTCGGGGCTTGAATCGGTCGGCGGCTTCGGCGGCAAGGCGGTGACGCTTGCCGAGGGCGCCCTTTATTCGAACGATCCCGCCTATTATAAGACCGAGCTTGACCGGATGGCCCGGGCGACGCCCGAGCAGGTGAGGGCTGTCGCGAACAAATGGCTGTCGCGCCCCGCATTCTCGCTGACCTACACGCCCGGCGAGCGCACCGAGGGCGGCGAGGCGCGCGGCGGTGCGGTCACCGCGGGTAAGGTCGCCAAAGCCGTCCAGCCCGACCGCTATTGGAACCCCGCACTCGGTGACATCGGTCCCGACACCGGAATCGGGGCGGCGAGCTCGATCGCCGACCGGTCGCAGCTGCCCGCGGTTGCCGACCTTACGGCACTTGATTTCCCTGCGATCGAGCGGACGAGGCTCAAGAACGGAATCGAGGTCGTGTTCGCGCGGCGTGACACCGTGCCGACGGTGCAGGTCGCGGTGAGCTTCGACGCGGGCTATGCCGCCGATCCCCATGATGCGCTCGGCACCCAGTCGTTGATGCTCAGCCTGATGGACGAGGGCACGACGAGCCTTGATTCAATTGCCTTTGCCGAGGCGAAAGAGCGGCTCGGCGCGCAGATTGGCGGGGCTGCGAACGCCGACGAGACGATCTTCAGCCTGTTCGCGCTCAAACCCAATCTTCGCGCCTCGCTCGGCCTGCTCGCTGACTATATCCGCCACCCGGCCTTCGATGCGAAGGAACTCGAGCGGGTGCGGGCGCAGCAGCTCAACCGCCTGAAAGCCGAACTCAACAACCCGAGCGCTATCGCGGCACGGGTTCTCGCCCCGGCGCTTTATGGTGACAAGCATCCCTATGGCATTCCGCCCTCGGGGCTCGGCAACGCGGACGCGGTGAGGGCCGCGACGCGCGAGCAGCTCGCAGCATTTCACGCCAGCTGGATCCGTCCCGACAATGCGCGCATCTTCGTCGTCGGCGACACGACGCTGGCCGAAGTGAAGAAGGAACTCGACGCGGCGCTCGGCGCATGGAAGGCGCCCTCGACACCGAAGCCGGAAAAGCATTTCGAGGTCGCAATTCCCAGCCCTCGCCCACGCATCCTTCTCGTTGATCGGCCCAAATCGCCGCAGTCGGTGATCATGGCGGGCAAGGTCCTCGACGCAAAGGGCAGCGATTCACTCGAAATCCTGCGCTCTGCCAACGATATCTTCGGGGGCAATTTTCTGTCGCGCTTCAACATGAACCTGCGCGAGACCAAGGGGTGGTCCTATGGCGTGCGCTCGCGCATCTCAGCCGACAAGGAACAGCTGAGCTGGGTCGCGATCGCGCCGGTGCAGGCCGATCGGACGGGCGATTCGATCAAGGAACTGCGCAGCGACCTCACCACCTATCTCGGCGGCAAGGGGACGACGGCGGAGGAGCTCGAGCGCACGATCAACGGCAGCGTGCGCGAGCTGCCGGGAAGCTTCGAGACGTCGGGCGACGTACTCGGCGGCCTGCGCTCGATCGTCAAGTTCGGCCGCCCCGACGATTATTATGAAAAGCTGCCTGCGACCTATGAAGCGATGACGACCGCCGAGATCGACGCGGCAGCGCGAAAGGCGCTCAGCGTTGACGACCTCGTCTATGTGGTCGTCGGGGACGCCGACACGGTGAAGCCGCAGCTTGACGGATTGGGTCTGCCGGTGGAAATAGCGACACCCGCTAATTAACATCAGTTTCAGTAGGAGAGATTCGATGGCCCAAGTCGATGGTAGCTACGAGTGCATCACGAAATCGCCGATGGGCGATCAGAAGTCGGTTTTCACGGTGAAGAGCGATGGCGACAGCTTTTCCGGCCAGAACGCGGGAGCGATGGGATCGCTCGACGTCGAGAATGGCAAGGTTGATGGCAACAAGCTGACCTGGACGATGAACATGAAGGTGCCGATGCCGATGACGCTCGAATGCGAAGCGACGGTAGACGGCGACGCGCTGACCGGCACCATCAAGGCCGGACCCTTCGGATCGATGGCCATGACGGGAACGCGTCAGGCCTGACGCCCCGCAGCCAAAAAGGTCGGGGCCGTCCGTCGCGAAAGCGACGGGCGGCCCTTTTCGTTGGAGAGGGCAGGGCTTTGACTGGCCTTTCCTTTCCCACCCATTCGCGTGCAGATTTCATCCCCATTGCCTTTTGCACTCCGCCGCTCGTCGAAAAGCATTTGGCGTTCGGATGCAGGCGTCGGATAATCATCCATTGCTTGAAAAACGGGGAAAATCATGAAGAAATCCAAGCTGTCGGCTTCGCTGGCCGTGCTCGCTCTCATGCTGGCCGGGGCACCGCTACCGGCCGCCGCCGAAAAGCCGGCTGTCACCGCTTCGGCCGAGGCCCGGGCGATCGCCGACACGGTTGCCGCGATCGACATACCCTATGAGCAGTTCACGCTCGACAACGGACTGACCGTTCTAGTCCACACCGACCGCAAGGCGCCGATCGTAGGAGTTACCACCTACTACCGCGTCGGATCGAAGCATGAGCCCAAGGGCAAGACGGGCTTCGCGCATCTGTTCGAGCATCTGATGTTCGGCGGTAGCGAAAATGTTCCCAATTTCGACGAACCGCTCGAGGCAGCCGGGTCGACCCCGACCAACGGATCGACGTGGCTTGATCGCACCAATTATGTCGAGACGGTGCCCACTGGAGCGCTCGACCTCGCGCTATTCATGGAAAGCGATCGCATGGGGCATCTCCTCGGCGCGGTGACTCAGGAGAAGCTCGACCAGCAACGCGGCGTTGTTCAGAACGAGAAAAGGCAGGGCGACAACCAACCCTATGCGATCGTCGAATATGAGACGCAAGATGCGCTGTTCCCGGTCGGTCACCCCTATCGTCACTCGACCATAGGCTCGATGGACGATCTCAATTCTGCGAGCCTCGATGACGTCAAGAAATGGTTCACCGACAATTATGGGCCAAATAATGCGGTGCTGGTGCTGGCGGGCGATATCGACGCTGCGACAGCGAAGCCCAAGGTCGAACGCTGGTTCGGCGACATTCCTGCAGGGCCGCCGATCGCCTCCGTTGAGGCGCCGGTTCCGACGCTCGACAAGCCCTTTGCGAAGACGATAACCGATCAGGTTGCAACGACGCGTCTTTATCGCAACTGGGCGGTGCCGGGGCTCAATGATCCGAGCTATCCGGCTCTTGCGACGGGCATGTACATTCTCGGCGGGCTCGCGAGCTCGCGGCTCGATAACCTGCTGGTGCGCAAGGAACAGCTCGCGGTTGCCGTCACGGCCTATCTGCTGCCTTTTGAGCATGCGTCGATGGTACAAAGCTACATTGACGTAAAGCCCGGGGTCGAGGTTGCCGAGGCGGAGGCTCGCTTCGATGCGATCCTCGCCGACTTCATTGCCAAGGGACCCACGCAGGCCGAACTCGACCGGGCAGTTGCAAGCCTTGTTTCCGCGCAGGTTGGCCAGCTTGAACAAGTCGGCGGGTTCAACGGCAAGGGGTCGACGCTTGCCGAGGGCCTGGTCTTCTCGGGTGATCCGGAGAAGTACAAGCAGGATCTGGCGGCGCTGACCGCGCTGACGCCAGCCGCGGTGCAGGCCGCGATGCAGCGTTGGCTGACCCGGCCGGTCGCCGCGATCCGCGTCGATCCGGGTGGGCGCACCGAGGGCGGCGAAAGTCGCGGCGGATGGGAGAGGACCGGGAGCCCTCGCATCGGCTATTACCGCGGCGGCGAGGCCAATGAGGCAGCGCTCTCGGCCGCGAGCGAGACGCCGGAGACAGCCGCGAAGCGCAGCTTCCCGCCAGTCGATCCCGTTGGTAGTTTCGATTTTCCTGCGATCGAGCGCGCGGCGCTCGCCAACGGTATCCCCGTTTATTTTGCAAGGCGCACCGCGGTCCCCAAGGTGACCGTGACGCTGAACTTCGACGCGGGCTTCGCCGCCGACGCGCCGGACGCGCGCGGTACGCAAAGCTTCATGGCTGCAATGCTCGAGGAAGGCACGAAAAGCCGTGATGCAATTGCGATCGCCGAGGAGCAGGAACGGCTCGGTGCGAGCATCAACGTGAGCGCGGGTCTCGACTCGACGACCGTGTCGCTCGATACGCTCACGAGCAACCTCAAACCGTCGCTCGCGCTGATGGCCGATATCGTTCGCGCACCGGCCTTTGCCCCCGCCGAGGTCGAGCGCGTGCGCGCGCAGCGGCTCGCGGGAATTGCGCAGGAGGAGAATAATCCGATGGTGCTCGCGATGCGCGCGCTGCCGCCTCTCCTCTATGGCCCGGGCCATCCCTATGGCGCGCCGCTGACCGGTACCGGGAGCCGCGACGTTGTCGCGCGCCTGACCCCCGCTGATCTCGCCGCCGCCCATGCCGCCTCCTTTCGCCCGGACAGGGCGCGCATCATCGTCGTCGGTGACGTCGACAAGGCGGCCGTCGTCGCGGCGCTCGACTGGGCATTCGGGCGCTGGGTCCCCCCGGCATCGTCACCGGCACAAAAGGACTGGAGCGTCGCGATCCCCGCGCCGCGCCAGCGTATCGTCCTCATTGACCGGCCCGGAGCGCCGCAGTCGGTGATCGCAGCGGGGCAGGTGCTTGCCGAAACCGGCAAGGATAAAAATGAGGTACTTCAGGCTTCGAACGAGATTCTCGGCAACGGATTCCTGTCGCGCCTCAACATGAACCTGCGCGAGACCAAGGGCTGGTCCTATGGCGTGCGGAGCACGATCCAGGAAACCGAGGGGCCGATGCCGCACATCGTCCGCGCACCGGTGCAGAGCGATCGCACGGGCGACGCGATCGCCGAGATGCTGCGCGAGATGCGCGAATATCCGGCGGCGCGCGGGGCCACCGCGGTTGAGGTCAATCGGATCAAGGAGGGCAATATTCGCGGCCTGCCCAACCGGTTCGAGACGCGCGCTCAAATCGCGGGCGGGATCGACGAAATCGTCCGCTTCGGACGGCCCGATGATTATTTCGAAACGCTGCCGGCGACCTATGGAGCGCTGAACGCGGCGACATTGAACGACGCTGCGGCCAAGGAATTGCAGCCGGGCCGCCTTGTCATCGTCGTCGTCGGCGACGCCAAGACCGTGAGGCCGCAACTCGCCAAGCTCGGGCTGCCGATCGAAGAGGTTGCCGCCCCGCAGGAATAGCAGCGCATAGCTATGCCCGGCAAACGGTACGGAGCGCGCACTGGTCAAACGGGGCCGCTCCGTCCATATGTGTTGCAATGCACAACTCTCCTCAAATTTCCAACGACCAGCGCCGCCCCTTGCCGGGCAACCGCGAGATGGTTTTCATGATGGCGATGGTGATGGCGCTGAACGCGCTCGCGATCGACTCGATGCTCCCCGCGCTGCCGTCGATCGGCGATGCGCTCGGCGTCACCGTCGCCAACGACCGGCAATATGTGATTTCGACTTATTTGCTCGGCATCGGCGTCGGCTCGCTCTTCTATGGTCCGCTCTCCGACCGGTTCGGGCGCAAGGGCGTGCTCGTGCCGGCGCTTTTTGCCTATGTCGCTTTCTCGATCGGCTGCGGGCTGGCGAACAGTTTTCCGCTCCTCCTTGCGCTGCGTTTTGGCCACGGGATGATCAGCGCCGCGCTCGGTGTCGTCGTCGTTGCGGTAATCCGCGACCTGTTTTCGGGCGACGCGATGGCGAAGCGGCTGTCGATGATCTTCCTTGTCTTCATGATCGTTCCCGCCATCGCGCCGACGATGGGTGCGGGGGTCACCGCCTTTGCCAACTGGCGCGCGATCTTCATCGTGCTCGCGGTGATGGGGGTGGTCATGCTCTTATGGTTGCGGCGGCTTCCCGAGACGCTCGATCCCGCCGACGTTCGCCCGCTCGATGCGCGTACGATGATCGCAGGCTGGGCGACGGTAACGCGGCACCGCCGGGCGGCAGGATATATGTTCGCCTCGGCAATGATGCAGGCCGCGCTCTACGGCTATCTTAACAGCAGCGAACAGATCATCGCCGAGGTGTTCGGTGCGGCAAACTGGTTCCCGCTGGTTTTTGCCTGCGTCGCGGCAGGAATCGCGATCGCCAACTTCTCGAACGCTGCGATCGTCGAACGCTTTGGCGCGAGGCGCGTATCCCAGAGCGCGACCTTCGCTTTCATGCTTACCTCGATTGTGCAGATCGCCGTTGCGTTGAGCGGCGCCGAGACGCTGTGGATGTTCACGGCATTGATGATGGTCAACGTCGGGTTGATCGGCTTTATCGGCAGTAATTTCGGATCGATCGCGATGGAGGATTTCGGGCATATGGCAGGGGTTGCCTCCTCCTATCAGAGCTTTGCAAAGACACTCGTGGCAGCCGTCGTCGGCGCCTTGATCGGCCAGCAATATGACGGGTCGACGCTGCCGCTCGCCTACGCTTTCCTCATTGCCGGAGTCATCGGGCTCGCGCTCGTCTTCTGGGCCGAACGCGGCAAGCTGTTCACGCGGCCGGGGACGGCGCCCCGGAGTCCCTTCTGAGGGATAAAGAAAAGGGGGCTCGGGGGCCCCCTTTTCCCAGATTAACCG
>Ga0164243_10007017_pt1 | contig 16911 bp, 17 predicted proteins | sample OricompcompostOP_FD_108781 | JGI IMG/M metagenome (GOLD analysis project Ga0164243, IMG submission 108781) | Organic Plus compost microbial communities from Emeryville, California, USA - Original compost - Organic plus compost (OP) | ecosystem: Engineered > Solid waste > Mixed feedstock >... | reverse complement strand
TGTCGAGGATCAGGCCGCCCTTGACGACCTCGATGACGGTGCCCTTGACGGGCTCGTCCTTCTCCTTGAGCTCCTCGATCGTGCCCCAGGCGCGCTCGTACTGGGCGCGCTTCTTGGACAGGATCAGCCGGCCTTCCTTGTCCTCCTTCTGGAGAACGAGGGCCTCGACCTCGTCACCGACGCTGACAACCTCGCCGGGATCGACATCGTGCTTGATGGAGAGCTCACGCGAGGGGATGACACCCTCGGTCTTGTACCCGATGTCGAGCAGCACCTCATCGCGATCGACCTTGACGATGGTGCCCTCAACGATATCGCCGTCGTTGAAGTACTTGATCGTCTTGTCGATCGCGGCGAGGAAGTCTTCCTCCGACCCGATGTCGTTGACTGCGACCTGCTGGGCCTGAGCGCTGGCCGTCGGGACGGTGGTGGTGTCGGTGGTCATTAGGTGGGTTGCTCCGGTAACGGCTTGGAATTAGTAGGTGTGCACTGTGCTCATGCGCGGCGGGACTCCGACGGCAAACCAAAGCATTCGTTCCAGGAACGGCCGCGTGCCTCACCGCCGACGGTGCGCGACCCGGAACCCGGCGCGACTCCACCGAGCGGAAGGTAGCGCGAACCCACTGCGCTAACGGTATCGTACGCGGCCGCCGGTATGCGGCACAAACAGGGTCGCCCGTGCCAAACCCGGCATCGCCGTGCGAAACAATACGGCCATGACCGCGCAGGACAGGCACGTGCGCGCCGAGGAACGGCTCGGCACCGTGGGAGTGGCCCACCGCCCGGTCGGCAAGCGGGAGGCGACCAGGGCGAACCTCGCCTGGTGGGACGCCGACGCCGACGACTACCAGGCCACCCACGGCGACTTCCTCGGCGACGCCGAGTTCGTCTGGTGCCCCGAGGGCCTGCGGGAATCCGGGACCGGCCTGCTCGGCGACGTGCGCGGGGCACGGATCGCCGAGATCGGCTGCGGGCAGGCGGCGTGCTCGCGCTGGCTGGCCGGCGCGGGCGCGTACCCGGTCGCGATCGATCTTTCCGGTGGGATGCTGAGACATGCGAAGAGTGCCAACGCGCGCACCGGCATCGATATTCCGCTGATCCAGGCCAGCGCCGAGGATCTTCCGCTGGCCACCGGCAGCATGGACCTGGCCTGCTCCGCGTTCGGCGCGATCCCGTTCGTCAGCTCGCTCGAGGCGGTGTTCGCCGAGGTGCGCCGGATCCTGCGGCCGGGCGGCCGCTGGGTGTTCGCGGTAACGCATCCGATGCGGTGGATCTTCAGCGACGACCCCGGGCCCACTGGGCTCACCGCGACGCAGCCCTACTTCGACCGCACGCCCTACGTCGAGATCGACGCCGACGGCGAGGCCACCTACGTCGAGTACCACCGCACGCTCGGCGACTACGTGCGCGCCTTCGCCGCGACCGGGCTGGTGCTCGACGATCTGCTCGAACCGGAGTGGCCGGCCGGGCACACCCGCGTGTGGGGGCAGTGGAGTCCGTTGCGTGGCAAGCTTTTCCCCGGCACCGCGATCTTCGTGACGCACCGGGAGAAATGATGCCGGCCGACGACGAGCCACTGGCCGCGCAGCGGGCCAGGTTCGCCGCCGCCGATCCGCTCGTGCCCGCACCCGTCGCGCTTCCCGACGGTGAGTGGCTCACCGCCGTCACGCCCGGCGGCGAGCGGGTCATGGGCGTACTGCAGACCCGCCATCACGCGCCGGGCGAGCTGGACCTGCTGTGGTCGGCCGAGCGGGTGTGGCAGTTCTTCCCGTTCCCCGGCGAGACCGGCACCGAGGGCATGGACGCGCTGCTGCGCGCGTGGCGGCACCGGATGGACGCCGAGACTCCCGGACCGGATTCGGCGTGCGCGGTCACCTGGCCGAGCAGGGACGCGCCCGCGATCCGCGCGCTCCTCGCCCACGGGATGGTGCCGATCTCCGTGCTCGCGGTGCGCACCGGCCCTCCCCCGCCGCCGCCGGGCGCGCCACGCGGGCTGACCGTCCGGCGGGCGCGGCCGGAGGACTTCGAGGAGGCGCTGGAGCTGACCGGCGAGACGTTCGCGTACTCGGCGATGGTCGCCTACCACGGCCGTGACAACGCGAAGGAACTCGCCGCGCCCCAGCTCAAGCGCAATCTCGACGCCGGGGCGCCGATCTGGCTCGCGGAGAGCGACGGCGTGGCGGTCGCGCTCGCCGACTGCGGCTGGATCGAGTCGGTGCCGGGAACGTGGGCGGCGGAGCTGCTGCCGCCGGGCCGCTGGGGCTATGTGAACAGTGTCGCGACCCGGCCGGGGTCGCGCGGCAACGGGATCGGCCGGGCACTGATGGCCGCCGTGCACCGGGACTTCCACGTGCGCGGCGCGACGGGCACCTACCTCTACTACAACCCGCCGAACCCGCTGTCCTCGGTGTTCTGGCCGCGGCAGGGTTATCGTCCACTGTGGACCTTCTGGGAGGTTCAGCCCGCTTCGGCGTTGCGCTGACCACACGATCGGGTGCCCGGGTTGCGGGCGGCATCAGGGTGTCGTACCTTTTGCACTGACCAGTCAGTTCAAAAGGAGATGCCCAGGTGGAGCTCCACGCGGACCGGGTCTCGGTGCAGGGGCCGCACGGCACCGTGCTGCCGCCGACCTCAATGACCGTCAGCGACGGCGAGCTGTGCTTCGTGCACGGCGAACCGGGCGCCGGGATCACCGCGTTCGGCCTCGCGCTGACCGGGCGGCTGCGCCCCAGCACCGGCGCCGTCACCCTCGACGACAGCGCCGACCTGGCGAAACTGCGCCGGCTCTCCGCGGTCGTGGACGCGCCGGGCGTCAGCGAACCCGACGGCGCGCTGCCGCTGCAGGTCGTGGCCGGCGAGGAACTGGCGCTGGGCGGCAATCCCGCGGGCAAGGACGCAGTCGCGCGCTGGCTGGCCGAGCACGACGCGGCCGCGTTCGCCGGCACCCGTTTCGAGAACCTCGAACCCGCCACCCGCACCCGGCTGCTCACCACGCTCGCGGCCGCCCGGCGCGGCGTGCGCCTGCTCGTGCTCGACACCCCCGACCGCCACACCAGCGACGTCGACGGCTGGTCGAAACTCGCCCGTGAGCACGCCGACGCCGGGCTCGCCGTGGTCGTGCTCGCCGCGACGACGCCGCCGGACGCGCTGCCCGAAACCCCGGTACGAATCGGAGTTCTCCCGTGACCAGCTTCCGGATCGCCGTGAACGAGCTGCGCAGGCTCACCGCGGGCAAGCTGCCCAAGCTCGCGGTCGCCGCGCTCGTGCTGGTGCCGCTGCTCTACGCGTCGTTCTACCTCTACGCCAACTACGACCCGTACGGCAGGCTGAGCAAGCTGCCCGCCGCGATCGTCAACTCCGACACCGGCTCCGGCGACCGCGACATCGGCGGCGAGGTCACCGGCGAGGTCGTCAAGTCCGGCAGCTTCGACTGGCACGAGGCCTCGGCGGCGGACGCGCAGCGGGGCGTGGAGAACGGCAGCTACTCGTTCGTGATCACGATCCCGGCGAACTTCTCCTCGGCGCTGCTCTCCAGCGGCGATTTCACGCCGCAGCAGGCCACGATCCGGCTGACCACCAACGACGCCAACAACTATCTGTCGCACACCATCGCCAACCAGGTCGCCGAGCAGATCCGGAGCACGATCGCGGAGAAGGTCGGCGCCGAGGCGGCCAACCGGTTCCTGATCGGCTTCGCCACGATCTACGACAAGGTCAACGAGGCCGCCGGCGGCGCGGCCAAACTCGCCGACGGGGCGGGGCAGTTGCTTGGCGGGCAACAACAGTTGGCCGATGGCGCGACCCAGCTCGCGACCGGGAGCAGTCAGCTCGCCACCGGCCTGACGACGCTCAAGACCAGCACCGCGAGCCTGCCCGCCGACACCAAAAAGCTGGCCGACGGCGCCGCGCAGGTGGCGGCGGGCGACGTACAGGTCGCGGCGGTCGGCCGGCTGCTGGCGGGTGGTTCCGCCGATCTGCAGAACAGCCTGAACAACGTGAACAACCAGCTCGCCCAGCGGCTGCGCGACTCGGGTCTGCCCGAGGCGGACGTCCAGCGCGTGCTGAGCGTGCTCGGCGAGCTGCGCTCCCCCGTCGACCAGGCCAACACCAAGATCCAGAGCACCTCGGCCCAGCTGGATCAGCTCTCCGCCGGGGCACAGCAGGTCGCGGCGGGCGCGGCGACCCTCGCGTCGTCCGCGCCGGCGCTGACCAACGGGATCGCCCAGGCCTCCGACGGTGCGAACGCATTGTCCTCGGGTGCGCAGAAGCTCAACGACGGCGAGAAGAGCGCGCTGTCCGGCACCACGGACCTGTCGAACGGGGCCGTGCAACTGCGCGACGGCCTCAACGCCGGGCTGCAGCAGATTCCCAACCCGGCCGATCCGGCCCGCACGGCGACCGCCAACACGATCGCCGATCCGGTGACCGTGGACAACGCGGGCGTCGCGTCGGCGGGCACCTACGGCGCCGGGCTCGCCCCGTTCTTCATCGGGCTCGCCACGTGGATCGGCGCGTACGTGCTTTTCCTGTTGCTGCGCCCGCTGTCGGCCCGCGCGCTGGCCGCCGGGGTCCGGCCGATCCGGGTCGCGCTCGGCGGCTGGTTCGCCTCGGCACTGCTGGGTGTGGCGCAGGTGGTGGTGCTCTTCGGCGCGGTGACCTGGCTGGTCGGTATCCACATCGCACAGCCGCCGGCCGCGATCGGGTTCACGGTCCTCGCATCGCTGACGTTCACCGCGATCGTGCATGCGCTCAACGCGATGTTCGGTGCCGTCGGCAAATTCCTCGGGCTCGTGCTGCTGGTGCTGCAGCTGGTCAGCGCGGGCGGCACGTTCCCGTGGCAGACGCTGCCCGACGCGCTGTACCCGCTGCATCTTGTGCTACCTATGGGATATGTCGTCGACGGGCTGCGGCACCTGCTCTACACCGGCGCGTCGCTGCGCAGTCTCCTCGACGTCGGGGTGCTGCTCGCGTGGCTCGCCGGCGCCGTCCTGGTGTCCACACTGGCGGCACGCAAGCAGCGCGTGTGGACGATGGCCAAACTGCGGCCGGAGCTGAGCCTGTGACCGCGTCCACCAAACAGCGCCTGTTCGAGGCGACCCTCGAACTGGCCACCGACCGCGGTCTCGTCGGGCTGACCGTGGACGAGATCGCCGCGGCGGCCGGGGTCGCGAAAGGCACGGTGTACTACAACTTCGGCAGTAAGGACGGGCTGATCGACGCGCTGCTGCGCTACGGCGTCGGGCAGCTCGCCGACCGGCTGCGTGCCGCGCGGGACGACCGCGATCCGGTCGGCGGGCTGGAGTCCCTTGTGGACACCGGGCTGGAGTTCATCGCCTCGCACCGGGGCTTCTCGCAGATCCTGGTCAGCGAGATGTGGCGGACGCCCGGCCAGTGGCAGGAAACGCTGTCCCTGCTGCGGGAGGAGATCATCTCGATCGTGCGCGAGCAGCTGCGCCACGTCGCCGACGCCGGGCGGCTGCCGGACGGGGTGGAGATCCCGACCGCCGCCGCGGGCCTGTTCGGCACCCTGCTGGTCGTGGCGCTGGACTGGCAGGTGTTCCAGCCGCACCGGTCCCGCGCCGAGGTGCGAGAGTCGATCATGGTGTTGCTGCGCGGGCTGGCGCGCTGAGGCTCAGCGCACGAGCGGACGCGACTGGCCGACCTGGTGCAGCGAGGGCGCGCGGCCCTCGACCGCCCGGTGCACCGCGTCCAGCACGCCGGTGGCGATCTCGGCGTGCCCCAGCGGCCGGTTGCCGCCGAGGTCGGAGATCGCACCAATCATCACGAGCTGCGTCGGATGCGCCGCGAGCAGTGGCTGCGGCTCGACCTGCGGACCGCCGACGCCGCGCACCTCGACCACGGGCGCGCCCGGCGAGAGCAGCCGCTCGGCCGCGCCCATCACCGCGCGCCGGTACCCCTCGTGCACCCACGCGACCAGCAGCTCGGCCGGACCGTCCAGTGCGGCGGCGGCCTTCTCGGCCAGATCACGCGGGCGGTCCCAGTGCGCCTCGACCCAGATCGCCCGGCCCGGCTTGCCCCGGTCGCCGTTGCCGTTGGTGGGCAGGTGCCCGCGAGGACGCAGGGCCCGTAACGCGGCGATCCCCGGCTTCGGCTCGGGCACCGCGATGGGGTGGTAGCGGCGGCTGGGCAGTACGACGTGCCAGCCGCCGGCGACCAGGTCCTCCGCCACCTCGGCAAGCATCCCCGTACCAGCGAGAATGAGCGCCCGCCTGCCCTTCATGAGGCCGACGCTACCTCCGGCCCACCCTGTGAGCACCACGCCAATCGGGTCTTTTTACACCGGAAACAATCTCTTCAAGCGCGAGAAACACCGGTGAAAAACTTTCCTAGCCCCATTCTTTGCTCATATCCAGGGCATGGGCCTGGGTGAGGCTGAACCAGTTGCCCGAGTCGTCCCGGAACATCGCCTCCACGCCGTAGGGGCGCTCGGCGGGTTCACTCAGGAACGTCACGCCACGGCGCGACATCTCCTCGTAGCTCTTGCGGCAGTCGTCCGTCGCCAGCACACCGACGCCGAAGGTGCCTTTCGCGATGAGCTCGCGGAGCTGCTTCTCGGTTTCCGGGTCGTGGTGCGGCCCGCCGAGCGGCATCAGGACGAACTGCAGATCCGGCTGCTGCGGCGGGCCCACGGTGAGCCAGCGGAAGTCCCCGATCCTGATGTCCTGCCGGACCTTGAAACCGAGCTTCGCGGTGTAGAACTCCTTGGCGGAGTCCTGGTCCAGCACGTAGACGCTGACGTGCGACAGTTTCGTGATCATGTCTGCTCCCCTGTCCGGTGTGCGACCACGCTAACCGGACGAGGGGCCGGCATGCTTATCCGAAAGTGCTGGGTCTGGTCCACGTCATCAGGAAGCAGCCGGGAATCGGCGGCGGCGGATACTTCGCCCGGTACTCGCTGGGCGCGACGCCGACGAGCTCGGTGAAGCGCCGGCTGAACGTGCCGAGGCTGGTGTAGCCGACGGCGTGGCACACCTCGGTGACCGTGAGGTTCGCCGCGCGCAGCAGGTCCTGCGCGCGCTCGATCCGCCGCCGCGTCAGGTAGGCCATCGGCGTCTCCCCGTACGCGGCGGCGAACGAGCGGATGAAGTGGTAGCGCGACCAGCCGGCGATCGCGGCGAGCCGCTCGACGTCGAGCGGCTCGCCGTAGTGCGCGTCCATCCAGTCCCTGGCGCGCCGCAGATGCGCCACCGCCGGTTGCGGTACCGGACGGGGCTGCGGGGCGGATGTCCGGCCGGGTGCGGCGGTCGAGCGCGGCATGGCTAGTGCGCGGCTTCGTTCCAGGAGCGGCCGAAGCCGACCGAGACCTCCAGTGGCACCGCCAGCTCGTAGGCGGCGCCCATTTCCTTACGCACCAACGCCTCCACGGCCGCGTGCTCGCTGTCGGCGACCTCCAGCACGAGTTCGTCGTGCACCTGCAGCAGGAGCCTGCTGCGCAGGTTCTCCGCCTTGAGTGCCCGCTGCACGCCCAGCATCGCGACCTTGATGATGTCGGCCGCGCTGCCCTGGATCGGCGCGTTGAGCGCCATCCGCTCGGCCATCTCGCGGCGCTGCCGGTTGTCACTGGTGAGATCGGGCAGGTACCGGCGCCGGCCGAAGATCGTCTCGGTGTAGCCGATCTTGGCCGCCTCGGCGACGATGTTCTGCAGGTAGTCCCGTACCCCGCCGAACCGCTCGAAGTAGTCGTCCATCAGCCCGCGCGCCTCCTCGGTGGAGATGCGCAGCTGGTTGGACAGCCCGTACGCCGACAGCCCGTACGCCAGGCCGTAGTTCATCGCCTTGATCTTCGCCCGCTGCGCGCCGGTGACCTCCGAGGGCTCGCAGGCGAACACCTTGGCGGCGGTGGCCGCGTGGAAGTCGAAGCCCGACTGGAACGCCTCGATCAGCGCCGCGTCCTCGGACAGATGCGCCATGATCCGCATCTCGATCTGGCTGTAGTCCGCGGTCATCAGCTCGGTGTAGCCGGGGCCGACCACGAACGCGTCGCGGATACGGCGCCCCTCCTCCGTGCGGATCGGGATGTTCTGCAGGTTCGGGTCCACAGAGGACAACCGCCCGGTGGCCGCGATCGTCTGGTGCAGCGTGGTGTGGATGCGCCCGTCGGCCGCGATGGACTTGATCAGGCCCTCGACCGTGACCCGCAGCCGGGTGGCGTCGCGATGCTCCAGCAGATGCGCGAGGAACGGGTGCTCGGTCTTCTCGAACAGCGTCTGCAGCGCGTCCGCGTCGGTGGTGTAGCCCGTCTTGGTCCGCTTGGTCTTCGGCATCTGCAGCTCTTCGAACAGCACCACCTGCAGCTGTTTCGGCGAGCCGAGGTTGATCTGCTTGCCGATCACGTCGAACGCGGCCTGCTCGGCCTCGCGCACCCGGCTCGCGTAGTGCGACTCCAGCGCCGTGAGCTGCTCGATGTCCACCGCGACACCGGCGGCCTCGAGTTCGGTGATGACCTCCAGCAACGGCAGCTCGATCTCCTCGAGCAGCCGCGTGCCGCCGATCTTGCCGAGCTCGCCGGCGAGCGCCCCGGCGAGCTCGGCCACCGCGCGGGCGCGCACCAGCTCGGCCTCCACCAGCTTCTGGTCGCCGTTGTCGCCGTCCAGCAGGGACAGCTGGCCGTCGCCCTCGTCGCCGTCCGCGCGCAGCTGGCGGTGCAGGTACCGCAGCACCAGATCGTCCAGTTCGAAGGAGCGCTGCCCCGGCCGCACGAGGTACGCGGCGAGCGCGGTGTCCATGTGCAGTCCGGTGACCGTCCAGCCGCGGGCCAGCATCGCGTGCAGCGGCACCTTCAGCGCATGCCCGACCTTCGGCATCCTCGCATCGGCCAGCCATTCGCCGAACGCCTTCTCGTCCTCGGGGTCCATTGTGGACAGATCGAGGTAGGCACCCTGCCCGTCCGGTGCCGCGAGCGCGACCGACTGGGCGTCGGCCGCGACCGAGGAACCGGTGGTGCGGAAGGACATTCCCATCGGCTTGCCTGGCTCGGCATGCTCACCCAGCCACGCCTTGACCCCACCGGTGGGCACGACGGCGCCGCTGACCTCGAAGCCCTCGTCGGCCTCCGGCTCGGCACTGGACAACGTGGCGAACAGCCGGTCCCGCAGCACGCGGAACTCCAGCTCGTCGAAGAGCCGGTGCACCGCGTCGCGGTCCCACGGGCGCAGCGCCAGATCGCCGGGCACCGCGTCCAGCTGCACGTCCCGCACCAGCTCGGTGAGCTGCCGGTTGAGCATCACCGACTGCAGGTTGGCCCGCAGCGCGTCCCCGACCTTGCCCTTGACCTCGTCCACCCGGTCGATCAGATCGTTGAGCGAGCCGAACTGCTGGATCCACTTGGTGGCGGTCTTCTCCCCCACCCCGGGGATGCCGGGCAGGTTGTCCGACGGGTCGCCGCGCAGCGCCGCGAAGTCCGGGTACTGCGAGGGGCTCAGGCCGTACTTGTCCGCGACCGCGGCCGGGTCGAAGCGGGTCAGGTCCGACACACCCTTGCGCGGGTAGAGCACGGTCACCGCGTCGCTGACGAGTTGCAGCGCGTCCCGGTCGCCGGTACAGATCAGCACCTCGTAGCCCTGCGCCACGGCCTGCGTGGTGAGCGTGGCGATGACGTCGTCGGCCTCGTAGTTCTCCTTCGACAGCACCGGGATGCCCAGTACGCCCAGCACGTCCTGGACGAGGTCGACCTGGCCCTTGAACTCGTCGGGCGTGGCGGAGCGGGTGGCCTTGTACTCGGCGTAGGTCTGCGAGCGGAACGTCTTGCGCGAGAGGTCGAAGGCCACCGCGAGGTGCGTCGGCTGCTCGTCGCGCAGCAGGTTGATCAGCATCGAGGTGAAGCCGAAGACCGCGTTGGTGACCTGCCCCGTCGAGGTACGGAAGTTGTCCGCCGGGATGGCGAAGAAGGCGCGGTAGGCCATCGAGTGGCCGTCGATCAGCAACAGCTTGGGCCGCTCGCCGGTGGCCGTGACTGTGGCGTTCGCTACTGATTGGTTCTCGCTGGGGGTCACGGGAGCGAGTCTAGGGTGAGGGTGTGACAGCCTTGCCTGTCGTATCGAAATAGGAGCTTTGCGTGACCGAAAACCTCTCGGAAGACTCGCTCGCCAAGTACGCGGGCATCGATCCGGCCGTCGCTGACCAGCAGCTCAACGACAAGGTCGGGCTCGAGCTCACCGAGGTGAGCGCGGAGCGGGTGGTCGGCACGATGCCCGTCGACGGCAACCGGCAGCCCTACGGCCTGCTGCACGGCGGCGCGAACGCGGTGCTGGCCGAGGCGCTGGGCTCGACGGTCGCGGCGCTCAACGCCGGCCCGGACAAGATGACGCTGGGCTTCGAGTTGTCCTGCACGCACCACCGGGGTGTGCGGGAGGGTGTCGTGACCGGCACCGCGGTCCCGGTGCACGTGGGCCGGGGCACGATCACGGTCGAGATCGTGCTGACCGACGACCGGGGCCGCCGCACCTGCACGTCGCGGCTGAGCTGTATCGTCCGGGACCGCCCGAAGGCGTGAGCCTCAGGCGAGCGAGCTGACCGGCAGGCCGAGCGCGACGGTGATCGCCCTCCCCTGCTCGATCAGTTCGTCGAGCGGGGGAACACCGGTCGCGGCGCGATCGGCACGATGCGGGCGACGGGCTTGCCGTACTCGCTCACCTCGACCGACCCGCCGGCCTCGACTCGTTCGAGCACCCGCGCGGTCTGCTGGTTCGGCTCGCTGACGGTCACCTGCGTCATGCCGCGAAGCTACTACCGGCTACTGGAAATCACGCCACGCCGAGGTAGGCCTCCTTGATGGAGTCGTCGGCCAGCAACTCCGGACCCGGCCCGGACCGCGTGATCCGGCCGGTCTCGAGCACGTAGGCGCGGTCGGCGCGGGACAGCGCCTGCTGCGCGTTCTGCTCCACCAGCAGCACCGTGGTGCCCTGCTGGTTGATCTCGGTGATGATCCGGAAGATCTGCGCGATGAACTGCGGCGCCAGCCCCATCGACGGCTCGTCCAGCAGGAGCAGCTTCGGCTTGGCCATCAGCGCGCGGCCGATCGCCAGCATCTGCTGCTCGCCACCGGAAAGCGTGCCGCCCGCCTGGTTGCGCCGCTCCCGCAGCCTCGGGAACAGCTCGTACACCCGGTCGAGGTCCGGCTGCAGGTTCCTGCGGTCCTTGCGCGCGTAGGCACCCATGTCCAGGTTCTCGGCGACCGTCATCCCGGGAAACACCCCGCGCCCCTCCGGCACCTGCGAAATACCGCGCACCACCCGCAGGTCCGCGCGCAGCTTCGTGATGTCCTCACCCGCGAAGGTGATCTTGCCGCCGGACAGCGGCCTGATCCCCGAGATGGCCCGCATCGTCGTGGACTTGCCCGCGCCGTTGGCACCGATCAGCGCGACGATCTCACCCTCGTCGACGCTGATCGACAGCTCCGACACGGCCTGGATGCGTCCATAGTGGACGGACACAGTGGACAGCTCAAGCAACGTCATCGTCGGGCACCCCCAAGTACGCGGCGATCACGGCGGGGTTCTCGCGGATCGCCGAGGGCAGCCCCTCGGCGATCTTCTTGCCGAACTCCAGCACCACGATCCGGTCGGTCACACCCATCACCAGTCTCATGTCGTGCTCGATGAGCAGAACCGTGTACCCGTCGGAGCGGATCTTGCGGATCAGCCCCATCAGCTGTTCCTTCTCCGCCGGGTTGAAGCCCGCCGCCGGTTCGTCCAGGCACAGCAGTTTCGGCTCGGTGGCCAGCGCCCGTGCGATCTCCAGCCGCCGCTGGTAGCCGTACGGCAGGTTCTTCGCCTTGTCCGCCGCCCGGTCCGCGATACCGACGAACTCCAGCAGCGCCATCGCCCGTTCGACGGCCTGCCGCTCCTCCGCGTGGTGTCGGGGCAGCCGCAGCAACGCGCCGAGCACGCTGGTCTTGTGCCGCGCGTCCGCGCCCACCACGACGTTCTCCAGCGCGGTCATCTCGCCGAAGAGCCGGATGTTCTGGAACGTGCGGGCGATACCGCGCTGCGTGATGCGGTGCCGGGACGCCTTGCCCAGCGGCTTGTCCTCCAGCAGCACCTGCCCCGACGTCGGCCGGTAGACCCCGGTCATCGCGTTGAAGCAGGTCGTCTTGCCCGCGCCGTTCGGCCCGATCAGGCCGAGGATCTCGCCGCGGCGGATGCCGAAGGACACCGTGTCCAGCGCGGTCAGGCCGCCGAACTTGAGCGTGACGTCGCGCAGTTCGAGCAGCGTCTCGCCGATCTCGACGCCGATCTCGCGGTCCGGCGCGACGACCTCGGCGACCTCGGCCTCGTGCTCGGCACGCTGCTCGGCCGTCATCGCCGCGACCTCGGCGACGATGCCGCCCTCGACCGGGGCCGCCGGTTCGTTCGGGTTCGTCATCCGACCCTCCCATGGTCACCCGAGAGCGCGCTTTCACCACTGACCTGCTCACCGCGGCCGATGAGCCGATGGTAGGCCTGCCGTCCCCTGGCGAGCAGCCGTTGCCGCGCGCCGAGCAGGCCCTGCGGCCGGAAGATCATCAGGATGATGAGCGCGATGCCGAAGATGAGGTAGTTGTACTCGGCGATCTGCACGAACCGCAGCGGCAGGTAGGCCACCACGACCGCGCCGAGCAGCACGCCCACCTTGTTGCCGGCGCCGCCGAGCACCACCGCGGCGAGGAACAGCATCGAGGTCACCACGTCGAAGGACTGGTTGTTGACGAAGCCCAGTTTCCCGGCGTAGAGCGCGCCCGACAGGCCGCCGATCGCGGCGCCGATGACGAACGCCCAGATCTTGAACTTGTAGGTCGGCACGCCCATGATCTCGGCGACGTCCTCGTCCTCGCGGACCGCGACCCAGGCCCGGCCGACCCGGGAGCGTTCCAGGTTCCCGACGAGCAGCAGCACCCCGACGATGATCAGGACCACCACCCGGTACCAGGTCGTGGCGTCCGCGAACAGCGGTTTGCCGCCGACGGTGCCGACCGCCTGGAAGCCGATCTGGCCGCGCAGCGGGTCGACGTTGTCGGCCAGCAGCCGGATGATCTCGCCGAAGCCCAGCGTCACGATCGCGAGATAGTCACCGCGCAGCCGCAGTGTGGGCGTGCCGAGAATGATGCCGAACACCATGGTGATCGCCATCGCGATCGGCAGCGTCCACAGGTACGGGATCTTGTGCAGCGTCGAGTCGGGGCTGGTGAACAGCGCCGCCACGTAGGCGCCGACCGCGAAGAACCCGACGTAGCCGAGGTCCAGCAGACCCGCCTGGCCGACCACGACGTTCAGGCCGATCGCGACCAGCGCGTAGCGGGCCACGTCGAACATCGCGGTCGGGAAGTCCGTGCCCGTGGTCGCGATGATCGGCGGGTTGAGGTCCGGCAGGAAGAAGATCAGCACGACCAGCGGGACCAGGACGGCCCACTGCGCCGGCCGGGACAGGTTGTTCCAGCGGTCGCGAATCGTCGTCATACTCGTGCCTTCCCGAGCGATTCGCCGAGAATGCCGGTCGGCCGGAACATCAGCACGATCACCAGCACCACGAACGCCACGATGTCCTTCCACTCACCACCGAACAGCGACTGGCCGTAGTTCTCCACCAGGCCGAGGATGAACCCGCCGAGCAGTGCGCCACGCAGGTTACCGATCCCGCCGAGCACCGCGGCGGTGAACGCCTTGATGCCGAGCAGGAAACCGCCGTTGTAGATCGCGCCCTGCGGGATGCGCATCATGTAGAACATCGCGGCCGCGCCCGCCAGCAGGCCGCCGACCAGGAACGTCACGATGATGACACGTTCCTTGTTCACACCCATCAGCGTCGCGGTGTCGGGATCCTGTGCCACGGCGCGGATTCCCCGGCCGAGGCGGGTCTTGTTGACGAAGTAGTCGGCGATGAACCACAGCAGCACCGCGGCGACGAAGAGGATGACGTGGATGTTCGTCACCTGCGCGCCGAAGATCTTGAACAGCGGTTCCGGCTGCAGGAGCCGGATCTGCGGCTGCTGGTTCAGGCCGAAGATCAGTTTCAGTGTCTGCTGGATCGCGAACGACGCGCCGATCGCGGTGATCAGGAAGACCAGCCGGGGCGCGTTGCGGTTGCGCAGCGGGCGGTAGGCCACCCGTTCCAGCGCCACGGCCGTCGCGCCGGACACCGCCATCGCCGCGATGCAGGCGATGGCGAGGAAGCCGATGATCTCGATGACCGAGAGATCGGGTGTCGCGCCGGAACGGAAACCGAGCAGGTAGAACGTGATCCAGGTGGCGAAGGCACCGACCACGAACACTTCGGAGTGGGCGAAGTTGATGAGCTTGAGCACGCCGTAGACGAGCGTGTAGCCGAGTGCGATCAGGGCGTAGATGCCGCCCTGCGCGAGCCCGTCCACGGTGTTGTTCCAGAACTGCTCGGCGAGGCCGCTGACGTCGAACTGGATCCAGCTTTGCGTGTGCACGAGCGATGCGGACATCACGGGGTTCAAGGGTTCACTCTATTCCCGGGTACGGATCGGGCATGCACGCGGCGGTCGGCCGCGTGCATGCCCGCGTTGGATCGGACTTCGATTAGCTGATCTGGCCGTTGTTGACGATCTTTCCGTTCTCCACCCGGTAACTCCACACCGGAGTGTCGGACAGCTCGCCCTTGTCGTTCCACTGGAACTTCTTGGTCAGCCCCTGACCGTTGTAGGTCTTGACGAAGTTCAGCAGCGCGGCCCGGTCCTTGATACCGGAGTCGATGCCCTTGAGCAGAATGGTGGTCACGTCGTAGCCCTCGGGCGAGTACGTGCCGGGGTCGGCGCCCTCGGTCTGCTTGAACGCGGCGGTGAAGTCCTTGAACGCGTCCTCGGGAACACAGGGGCAGGTGAAGTAGGCGTTGTTCGCGCCGGAGCCGGCGCCCTTGACGAACTCGGCGTCCTTGACACCGTCCGGGCCGACGAACTTCGCCGTGACGCCCTTGTCGTTGAGCTGCTGCGCGAACGGGCCGGCCTCGGGGTAGTAACCCGCGTAGAAGACGGCGTCCGGGCTCTCGGTCGAGATCTTGTTGACCACGGCGGAGAAGTCGGTCTGGCCGGTCTTGACCTTGTCCGTGCAGGAGGCCTTGGCGCCCAGCGCCTGGGTGACCTGCGAGGCGAGGCCGACACCGTAGTCGGAGTCGTCCTCGATGACGCAGACCTTGTTGGCCTTCAGCGTCCCGGTGAGGAACTTCGCGGCGGCCGGGCCCTGGACGGCGTCGTTGCCCATGCCGCGGAAGAAGGTCTTCCAGCCGTTGTCCGCCAGCGCAGGGTTGGTGGCCGAGGGCGAGATGGTGACCAGGCCGGCCTGGTTGAACAGGTTGCCGGCGGCCTTGGACTCACCGGAGAACGGCAGGCCGATCACGCCGATGATGTCCGGGGTGTTGATCACCTGGGTGACGATGCCGGGCGCCTTGTCGGGCTTGCCCTCGGTGTCGAACTGCTTGAGGGTCACCTGGCAGTTCGGGTTGGCCTGGTTGTGCTGCTTCACGGCGAGGTCGGCGCCACGCAGGATGTTCTGCCCCAGTGCGGCGCTCGCGCCGTTGATCGTGCCCGCGTAGGCGAGCGAGACCCCGGAACACACGGCCTTGCCGTCACCCGCCGGGTTGGCCGCGTTGGCCGCCTGCGAGGGGGCGGCTGCCGAGGCGGTGTTCTCGCCGGACGAACCTCCCTCGTCACGGGCCGCACAGGCGCTCATCGCGAGCGCAGCAGCGGCCGCCAGCACGATGACTCCCGTGAGTCGTGCCTTTGACACTCGTTCCTCCAAATGCCCGGTCAGCCGCCGGTCGGCAGCTGTCCCTTTTGCGGGATCTGACTGGGCGATGAACGTAGTCGTCCGGCACGGGGTTGCACAGCGTCACGGACCGTCTTGTATTCAGATCGTGACGGTGGCCACAACAGTTCATGCATGATTAACACCCGGTTGTCGCACCGCAACAACCGGGTGATAACAATCAGTGACTCCCGCTCATACGAGCGGGTTATTTTTATGCGCGCTGGCCGATACTCTCGACCACTGCCTGCGCGACGGCCTTCATGGTCGTCCGCCGGTCCATCGCCGTGCGCTGGATCCAGCGGAACGCGTCCGGCTCAGTGAGGCCCTGGTTGGTCATCAACAGGCCCTTGGCCCGGTCGATCACCTTACGGGTCTCCAGCCGGTCGGTCAGGCCGGCCACCTCCGCTTCGAGCGCCTGCAGTTCCGAGAACCGGCTGATCGCCAGTTCGATGGCCGGAACCAGGTCGCGCTTGGCGAACGGCTTGACGAGATAGGCCATGGTGCCCGCGTCGCGGGCGCGTTCGACCAGCTCGCGCTGGCTGAACGCGGTGAGGATCACAACGGGCGCGATCCGGTCGCCAGTGATCTTCGACGCCGCCTCGATGCCGTCCAGCTTGGGCATCTTGACGTCGAGGATCACCAGGTCGGGTTTCAGCTCGGCAGCCAGCTTGATGGCTTCTTCGCCGTCGCCTGCCTCGCCCACCACCTGGTATCCCTCTTCGCGCAACATCTCGACGAGGTCAAGCCGGATCAGTGCTTCGTCTTCGGCGACGAGCACCCGACGCTGTGGCTCGGTGGCGACACCGTTGGCCTCGGCAGCCCCTTCGGTCACCGGGGTCCTCCTGCGTGCTCGACGGAATGGGAAAACGCGGCGTGCCGCTGGTACGAGCCTACCGGGAACGATCCAGAACGCGAGATGGTGTTCACCACGTGGTGTAAAGGACCGGTAGCGTGTAAGCGACAGTCACGCAGGGCTACCCCCGCTGCTCGGAGCGGGGTGCGTGCGCGTAAAGTCTGCCGCAGCCCGCCCCCGTAGCCCAACTGGCAGAGGCAACGGATTCAAAACCCGTCCAGTGTGAGTTCGAATCTCACCGGGGGCACTCCCCCAGACCAGTGCTGATCGGCCCCTCACCTGCACGAACAGGGT
>Ga0164243_10007016_pt1 | contig 16912 bp, 19 predicted proteins | sample OricompcompostOP_FD_108781 | JGI IMG/M metagenome (GOLD analysis project Ga0164243, IMG submission 108781) | Organic Plus compost microbial communities from Emeryville, California, USA - Original compost - Organic plus compost (OP) | ecosystem: Engineered > Solid waste > Mixed feedstock >... | reverse complement strand
GTCAGCTTCGCGCCGTGGTACTCGCTGGTCACGGGCATCCACCGGCGCAGCAGCCGGACACTGCGCATCCGGTCGATGTCCACCGCGTGGTCGCGGCCGCGGATTGCGTCGCGCAGCACCTTGGCGGCGGTCACCAGCAGCACCGCCCCGAACAGCAGGAACGCCCACGCGCCGGTGCTGATCACCGCCGCGCCGGCCGCGATGAAGATGGCGCGCAGCACGAGCGCGCCGACGATCCCGTACAGCAGGACCCGCTGGGCCAGCGCCGCCGGCACCGCGAACGCCGCCAGCAGCAGCATGAAGACGAACAGGTTGTCCACCGACAGCGACTTCTCCACCACGTAGCCGGTGAAGAACTCCAGGGACGCGGTGCCCCCGTATTGCCACCACACGAACAGCCCGAACACCGCCGGCAGCGCCAGGTAGAACACGCTCCACCCGACCGCTTCGCGCATCGACACGTCGTGCGGCCGCCGCGTGATCACGAAGTCGACCGCGAGCAGCCCGAGCAGGACCACGACGGTCACCGCCCACAACCCCGGCGACCCGATCGACTGCAGCGGGGCAGCCGCGACCATCCCCTCGCCCATCCAGGAACCCTCCTCGAACGACATGGCACGTTCGAGGTCTTCCTCACCCACCGTCGGGTGGGCGGCCGCCCGAGGGCCGGATGGCCCGTGCTGACCGGTGCGGTCCCTTGGCGAGGTACTCCCCTCGGATGCGCAGGATATGGGGCTTGGCTGAACGTTTCCTGACAATCATGGGCTGCGGTTGACGCGGCGCGGGGGGCCGGGCGACGCTACGGACAGTGGCGCCGGTGTCGTCACATTCGCCCAGGGGCCTGCCATGATCGTCGAAGTGCTGCTCACCGCCCTTGTGATCATCAGTGCGCTGGTCAGCGCGGCCGTGCTCGCGCCGCCCACCCGCCAGCGGCCCGACGAACCCCGGGGGCCGCGGCTCGCGGACGGCGGCGCCGGCCACGACGGCGACCACCTGATCGGCCTGGCCGGCCTGATCGCGGTGCTGATGGCTCCGGTCACCGCCGGACGATCGCTACCGGACACTCCGCGTGGTGCAGCACCGCGTGGCTGACCGAGCCGAGCAGCAGGCCCTTGAACCCGCCGCGGCCGCGGGCACCGACGACCACCAGCTGGGCCGCGCGTGACTCCTCGATGAGAGCCTTGTCGGCACGGCCGGCGCGCAGGCGGCGGGTGACCGGGACGTCGGGGTGGCGCTCGCGCCACGGGTCCACCGCCGTGTCGAGGACCCGGGCCTCGGCGCGGACCAGGTCGTCCTCGTCGTAGACCAGCGGCAGCTCCTCGTCGGCGGCGGGGCTCGGACGCTGGTGCCGCCAGGCGAGGACCGCCACCAGGTCGGCGCCGCGGGCCTCCGCCTCGGCGAACGCGAAGGCGGTCGCGCGGTCCGAGGTCGGCGAGCCGTCGACGCCGACCACGACCGGGCCGGCCGCCGGTCGGTCGCCCTTGACCACCAGCACCGGGCAGCTGGCGTGCTCGGCCACCTGGACGGCGACGGAGCCGACGAGCAGCCCGGTGAAGCCGCCCAGGCCCCGGTCGCCGATCACGATCATGGTGGCCCGCCGGGCGTACCGCAGCAGCACGCCGGCCGCGGTCCCGTCGTGGATCTCGCCGGTGACCGTGATCCCCGGTGCGGCCTTCTCCGCGACCTCGACCGCCGCCGCGACCAGGCGGTCGGCGGCGGCCTTCAACGCCGGGTCACGGCCGACCTTGGGCGGCATCAGACCCCAGGTGTACGCGTGGACGACGACGAGCGGCCGGCGGCGCAGCACCGCCTCCGCGGCGGCGGCCCGGACCGCGTCGAGCGCGGACTCCGACCCGTCCACGCCGACCACCACAAGCTCACCATCGGCCTCAGCCATCACGGAACCCCCGTCCCCTCCGTACCGCCGATTCTTCCCGCTGCCGGCGGCCCGGCACCCGGTTCCCGAGAACCGCTGACCTTGGCAAACTGGGGTGAAGGGCACGGAGTTCGCGGAACGGAGGACGGCGATGAAGGCCAAGGTGGGTGACCGGCTGGTCCTCGAAGGCGTCCATGTGGGCGATCCCCGCCGGTCCGGCACGATCATCGAGGTACGGCACGACGACGGCAGCCCGCCCTACCTCGTACGCTGGCCGGACGGTCACGAAGGGCTGGTCTTCCCCGGCTCGGAGGGCCGGGTCGAGCACGCCAAGCAGGAGTGAGCTGACACGTGACGCGCGTCGCGGGCCCGCAGGGGCCCGCGATGCCACCGTGACCCGGCCGTGTAAGTATCGGGTCCCATGGCGTTGGCTGCCCCTCCGATATCCGACCTCACCACCTGGCTCCGCGGTAGCGGCCTCGAGATCGTGCTCTTCGTCACCGGCGCGGTCCTGCTCTCCCGCCTGGCCAAGTGGTTCAGCGGCCGGGTCACCCGGCGCATCGACATCGACTCGGACACCGACACCGAGCAGATCCGCTCCGAGGCGGCCAAGCACCGGCACGTCGTCACCCAGGGCGTCACGTGGGTGGTGATCGTCACCATCTACTGCGTGATGGTCGTCATGGTGATCCAGCGACTGGGGGTCCCGATCACCGGCCTGGTGGCGCCGGCCGCGGTCCTCGGTGTCGCGCTCGGCTTCGGCGCGCAACGGATCGTGCAGGACCTCCTCGCCGGCACGTTCATCATCTTCGAGCGCCAGTACGGCTTCGGTGACGTCATCCGCATCGGCACGCTGGGCTCGGAGGCGGGCGTCAGCGGCACGGTCGAGGAGGTCACCCTCCGCATCACCCGCCTCCGCACCCTCCAGGGCGAAGTCGTCATCATCCCGAACGGCCAGATCGTCCAGGTGATCAACATGTCCCGCGACTGGGCCCGCGCGGTCGTCGACGTGCCCATACCCACCACCGTGGACCTGCAACGCGCGCGCGACCTGCTGCACGAGGTCACCCAGCAGGCCCGCCAGGACCCGGACCTCGGCCCGCTGCTGCTCGACTCCCCCACGGTCCTCGGCGTGCAGACCATCGAGGTCGACACGGTGCACATGCGCATCGTCGCCCGTACGCTGCCGGGCAAACAGTTCGACGTGGGCCGCGAACTCCGCTCCCGCGTCGCACTCGCCTTCCAGGAAGAAGGAGTACGCGTCTCCGCCGGCGTCGACACCGCCCAGCCGATGGGAGCCTCATGACCGCCCGCCGCGTCTTCCACGGCCGCGTCCGCCTGTCGACGCTGGTCCTGCTGCTGGTGTTCCTGGTCGCGTTCGCGACGTACCTGCTGGTCCGCCCGGACCCGGCCAAACCGCGCAGCGCCGGCGGGTCCGGCAGCGGAGGGGCGGTGGTCCGGGAGGAGCGGGCCCGCCAGTCGACCCCGACCCCGACACCGTCCACTCACCGTCCGGCACCGCGCGACACCGCCGAGGAGGAGCCGACGTCGCCGGCCCCGCGGCCGACGCCAAGCCCTTCGACGCCACCGCCGGCGGCCCCGACCACGACGCCACCAGCGACGACGGAGCCGCCGGTTACCCCGAGCCCGAGCGACGCGCCGAGCGACTGACCCGGCCCCGCGCGGGGCGGGGGCGGTGCGCTACGCTGTACCGGCCGCCACAGCGGCACCGGGACGTGGCGCAGTTTGGTAGCGCACTTGACTGGGGGTCAAGGGGTCGTCGGTTCAAATCCGGCCGTCCCGACACGGTATTAGCCCAGGTCACGGCCTGTTCGCGGGATACGCGGACAGGCCGTCTGTGGTTCGGACGCCGGGCGTGGGAGAGATTGGGGAGATGATCTCCGTTCGTCACTTCCCCACCCCCGAGGCGCGCCGGCCCAGCAGACGGTCCAACACCGCGACCGGCGACCCGGGCGACAGCTCACGACGGGCATCAAGGGCCGCGTTCCAGAGCTGCGTGAGACCGTCGAGCAGCCCCCGCCGCATGTCCTCCGTGACATGGGAGTACCGCGCCGACACGGACCCGTCCTCGTGGCCCATCCGTTCATCCGCTAACTTCGCTGGTGTGCGCAAGCCGTCCATCAGTGTCTTGTGCGTGTGACGCAGCCCATGGGGTGTTAGGCCGGGGGCGATCGGTAGCCAGCAGAGATTCGACCGGTCGGCCGCCCCCCGCCCCCGTAGCGGCACACCCGGCCAGGGCTCGGCCAGCAGCGGCACCGGGCGCGCCGGGCGCGGCGCCTTGGCTGGGTAGCAGCCGGTCACCGCAGGGTGGAACAGCCAGGTGGCGAAGCCGTTGCGGCGCCAGTGCGGCGCCCACTCACCGACTCCCCCGCCCGGGACGTAGCCCAGCTCCTCCACCGCCGCCAGTACTTTCGCCCTCGTCTCGTCACGTACCGACGTCGAGCCGTTGAGGACCGCAGACACGGTGCCGGTCGACACTCCGGCCCGCCGTGCCACGTCGGCCAGCCGTGGACCCTGCCGACGACGTGCGCCGTTCGCGGCGGTGCAGCCCCGGAAGACGTAACGGAACCCGTGACAAGGGCACGGCGCGGGTTCGGTTCGACCGATGTGCTCGGTCAGCAGCGACCCGAGCCAGTCGGGCGTGTCGACGGTGCGACGCGACTCGTCTTTCGGCGGACACCGCAGGAACTGACCGTCGTCCAGTTCGTAAAGTTGCCATTCGACCCGGACCGCAGCCGGCCGTACGTTCGACACCTCCAGGCCGACGACCTCGCCCCACCGCATCCCGGTGAAGCCCATCAGCACCACGGCGACGAACTCGTCGTCGCGGCCGGACAACAACGCAGCGCGCTCCGCCACCAGCAGGATTCCCAACGGGGTGGTGATGACCTTCTCCGGCGCACGCCGCCACGACCGGCTCGCCCGCCTTCCCCGGCCCCGCCGCCGAGTGGCCGGATTCGACTCGCGCAACCCCTCTTCGACCGCATCGCCCAGTATCAGATGAAGAACCTTACGACGACCCCGGACGCTGGACTCGGCGTAACCGGCCGCCCGCTGACGCTTCTCCCACGCCGCGACATCCGTCGGGCGGATCTCACGAACCGGCATGTGCTCGAACGCGGGCAGGAGATGCCCCTCGATGTGATGGCGGTAGGTCTGCATGGTCGACGCGGCGAGATCCTGGTGAGGAAACCAGCGGTTGACGAACTCGCCGAACGTCACCTGGTCGGCGGCCGGGTCGCGGAACCTTCCAGCGCGGACGGTGGCCTCCGCGTCGTTGGCAGCCTGCTCGGCCTCCCGCCGAGTGCGGAAACGGACAGTCGCGCCGGTGGTGTCCTTGACCGTGCCGTACTTGCCCGTCGCGGTCTTGTACCGGGCACGCCAGTAGTCGCCCCGTCTCTCGCCGTAGCCCACAGTCCGATCTCCCTTCCTCAGGCCGCTTCCGGTGTCGCGACGGACCGCAGGCGACGGGGTGGCCGAGCCCGCAGCAGTGCCGGGCCACCGGCCGACGACGGCGCGGCCTGCCGGGTGGCCAGCGGCACCGGGGCGTCCGCGGGACGAACCTCAAACATCCGCACGATCTCGGTGAGGTGGGCGTCGGTGAAGCGGTAGCCACCACCGATCCAGCAGTACGGGATACGGCGCTGGCGCGCTTGTTCCTTGACCCACCACTCCGAGCACCGCAGCAGTCTCGCCACCTCCGCCGGGCGGTAGAGCGTGGAGGTAATGCCGGTCAACGGGTCAGGTCTCCAATCGCGTTTGACGTCAAGGCCGGTTTGACAGTGAATTCGCTACGCGGCGAGGGCCGCGAGATCCTGCTGCGCGGCGTGGTGGTGGTCTCTGGCGAGGGTTGCGGCGGTGGTGGCGAGCATGGCGTCGGCGGGGGTTTGCCAGCCGGCGCCGACGAATTGGAGGAAGTTCACGACCAGCGTGGTGGGTGTCTCGGTGTGCCGGCCGGTGGACTGGTCGGGGCCGCTGCTCTCGCTCCGGCGGTAGTCGACGCGCCGGTCACGCAGCACGGTGAAGGTGACGGTGTAGCGGCGCGACTTGGTGAGGAAGTGGCCGCCGAAGCCGAACATGTGCGCCCAGCGGCGCAGACGTCGCCAGTTACGGGCGCGGCCGAGCAGCCAGCACGCTTCGATGAGCCGTTCGGTGTGGGTGCCGTCCGGGTCGGCGTAGAGGCTAATGGTGTCGTCGGTGAGCCGGGTCGAGACGTGGCCGGTGGTCTCGGTGGACTTGGTGGCGTACTTGGCGAGGTAGGCCGCGACCATGCCATCGGTGACGTCACCGTCGGCCGCGACCGTGATGATCCGGGTACGGGTCTGCGCGCCCCACGCGATCCGCCAGCCGCCGGGGCGGGCGGGATGCGGGTCGGTGGTGAACGCGACGGTCGCGACGGCGTGTTCCACGGCGTCGACCAGATCGGCGGCGTCGATCCCGGGCGGGGGTGGCAGGGTGGCAGCCGAGTCGGCAGGGTCGCGACCGTCGAGACGCAGGATGGCGTGGAAGTGGACGACGGCGCGGCGTTGCATCTCGGCCGCTTTGCCGTACGAGACGCGGATCCGGTCGGGCGCAATCCCGCGCTGGCGGGCGAGGCGCCGTAGGTGCCGGTTGATGGCGATGGTGGTGCGGCGCCAGAGTTCGCCGGCCTGGGTGTTCCAGACGACCTGGGCGTCGTGGTCGTAGCAGTCCAGACACAGTGGGGTGCCAAGCTGGGTGTCGTCGTCGGTGTGCCGGGCGAAGCAGACCAGCGCCTTCCCGTGCTCGCACCACACGGTGTCGTCGGCCCGACGGGGCCGGCACGGGTCGGGCCGGCAGTCGCAGCGTGCCCGGCTGGCGCAGGTGTGCCGGCGCACGATCCGCGTGTGGACCGGACCGAACGAGGGTGCGGTGAAGGTGGGGAACACGGCCGGATGCCGGGCGACGTGCTCGGGGACGCCTTTACCGCCGACCAGACCGGCGCGTACGAGCTGGTAGGCGTCGCGCTTGTAGCGTTGGGAGCAGGTCGGGCAGAAGCTCGCCCGGCGGTTCCCGCACGGCTTGTAGAGGATGCCGTCGGGCATGTCCGCCGTGGAGGTCTCGGCGAGGATGCGGCCGGTTCCCGCCTCGACGGTGGCCATCGACCCGGCGAGCCGGACCGGCCGCACGCATCCGGCGGCACCCTGGACGTGGCGGTGCCACGCCGGGTAGTCCGGTCGGGCGGCGCGGGCGATCGCTTGCAGGCGCAGGTCGGTGGACCGCCGGAACCACGGCGGCACGGCGGCGGTCATCGGTGTGTCTCCGCGTGGCGTTGCCGGTCGCGGTAGGCCGCTTGCCGGCAGGCGTGGGAGCAGTAGCGGGGCCACCGGCCGGTGGCCTGCCGGGGTGGCAGCGGGTCACCGCATCGGCAGTGACGCAACCCCGCCGTTGGGACCGTGACGGATGCCCGTCGACGGGGATGCGGCGCGGGTGACGGTTCCCCCGAAGTGGTGACGGAAGCCACCTGGACGGCGCAGGCCGGTGACGTTTCGCCCTCGACGAGTGGTGACGTGTCCACCGCGGTCGTGGTGACGTAAGACCCGAGCTCGCAGGCCGGCTGGTGGGTGAGGAGTTGGACGCCGAGCCAGAAGGTGTAGGCGGGTGGGATAGCTTGGGTCAAGGCCGGCCACGGCATCCAGTCGATGCCCATCGCGGCCCGGGCGGTGTCAGTGGTTGGGGCCGGCATCCCGGCGCGTCGGCGGGCACGGGAGTGCTGGTTGTAGGTGCCGTACACGGCGACCGGTGGTTCGGGCCGGTCGTGCCAGCACGGCGTACCGGCAAGCGGGAGATTCGACTCGAAGAGTCGATGCCGGCGCACACCGAGCCGCAGGCTGTCGCCGCACACGGTCACGGGGTCGCACAGTGGCGCGCCAGGCACGTTCTCGATGACGTACGCCCACGGCCCGTCGGGCATCGCGAGCGCGGCGCGCAGCCTTTCGCGCACCGGCGCGATCAGGTCTGGGTGGCGGTCGCGCCGGCCGGGCGGGGTGCCAGTGCTCCACCGCTGGCACGGCGGGGACGCCGCGATCACGTCGAAGCCGGCCAGGTCGACGGTCAGCGCGTCAGCCTGGATGAACGGGAACGGGTAGTCCGGCTGCGGCGCGATGTCGACGCCCACGACGTCGAACCCGGCCGCGTGATAGCCGGCCGAGGCGCCGCCACCACCGCAGAACAGGTCCAGCAGGCGGGGACGCCGGCCGGGTCGGGCTGGCTCGGCGCACGGGGCCGTACCCGAGACGGTTGTCTCGGGTACGACGGTCAGCGTCGAGACAGTCACCGGACCGCCCTGGGGCGGTTGCCGTTGACGGTCGGTGCGGGTCGGGTCGGGTTGTCGGGTGCCAGGTCGAGGACCGCGAGGGCTTGCGCGGCCGTGTCGGATTCGACCTTGAGGCGGACGGCCAACTGGCCGGCCGTGATCGGGGTGCCGTGCTCGGTGCGGTACTGCCGGGCGATCCGGGTCGCGCGGGCGAGCAGATCCGGGGCCACGACCGGCAGGGTGAGCTGTGCAGCGTCGGGCGCGGTGACGTGGTGGTCGGTGGCCGAGGGTGCCAGCGTGGTTGCCGGGGTGGTCGGGTTGCTCGGGCGGGGCCGGGGTGCCGGGCGGCGCCGTTCCGGGGCCGGTGCCGGTCGGGCCGGTGTGGTCGTGTGCTGCGGGTCGGTCCGGGCGGCCACGGTCGCCGGGTTCGGGACCGGTGCCCGGTCGCCGGCCGGGTCCGGGTCAGCCGCCGGTGCGGCGGCCGGCCGGGGTGCCGGTGGGGTGTCCGCCGTGGGCGCCGGCCGGGTTGCCGGCGTGAGGTCCATGGTGGATGGTGGTGGGGTCGGGGCCGGGCCGGCGCTGGCGGCGTCGGTGGCCGGAACGGTCAAGGTCTGCGCCGGGCCGGTCGTGCCTTCCCGGCGGATGAGAGCGCGCATGTGGACAGCTAGGGCGGCGACGGCCGGCGGCAACGCGCCGACGATCGCGGCGAGCACGACGCGCCACTCCTGGTTGGTGGTGGACGCGGTGTGCAGCAGGTGGTACGCCGACTGTGCGGCGATCCCGATGCCGGCCGCGCCGTAGGTGTTCCGCTTGGCGAACGCGGCCACTCGGGGTGGAACCGGCGACATCCACAGCACCAGGGCGACGACGACATAGCCGTCCACGGCGACCGGCATCAGCCACGCCAGACGCAGCGTGACCGAGCCAGCCTGAAGGGTGCTGGTGAAGCCTGCCAGCTGCGCGAGCGCTACCCAGGTGGTAGCCGACAGGCCGAACGAGGCCGCCAGCACCGCCCACGACGCGACCGACGCCAGGCGCGGCTCACCGTGCGAACGGTTGGCCGTCATCGCCGCTCACCCCCGACAGGGTGAGCCGAGATAGGGAACAGGGACGGGGGTCCCTGTTCGGGTTGACGGGGAGTCGGGACCGGCATGCGGGTGCGTCCCGGGTTGCGGATGGTCCGCTTGCCGGTCAGGTACTCGTACTGGTCCGGGGTGAGCCGGCCCACGGCGTTGGTGTCCTCGGCCCGGCGCCGGTGCAGCAGTGGGCGGACCGTGGCCAGGGTCGGGCACTCCGCGGCCTTGTCGGTGTAGGTGAACCCGCAGCCCGGGCACACCAGCGGGGCCGGGATGCCGGGGCAGTGGTCGGCGAACACCTCCACCAGGAGAGGCACGGTGACGAGCTGCCCGGCCCGCACGAGACGCCGGTCGAGCGCGCCGGCCCGTGCGGGCTTGTCGCCGTAGCGGGCATGGGCCGCTTGGCGGGTCACGCCGAGCCGGTCGGCGATCTCCTCCCACGAGTAGCCGTACGCCGGCTGGCGCAGGCCCGCGACCGCGAGCCGGGTCGCCGCGTCGACCTCGGACGCCAGCCCGGCAAGCGACCGCAACGCCTCCACGTCGCCGGCAGCGACCCGGCGGGCGTAGGCCCGCAGAACCCGCCGGATGAACGCGTCGAACTCCCGGTTCTCCACCGTCCGCTTCGCCCGCTTGCGCGCAGCGTGCGGCTTGGCGGCGCTCACGCGGCACCGCCCAGGAACGCCGCCGACTCGGGCTTGCCGCCGGAACGGAAGACCTCCGTCAGACGAGCCTTCTCGTCCGGGTCGGTGACCTCGACGTGGGTCCAGAAGCCGCACCGCTCGCACCAGTACGACCGCACGATATCGTCCACGAAGTCCCTGGACGGGGAGTTCGCGGCCTCCACCAGCGGCACGCCGCAGCACTCCGGCGCGGGCTGCTCGGCCAGCTTCGCGGCCAGCTCCAGGGCGCGCAGCACGTCGTCTTTCGTCCGTCCGTGCGCGTCGTTGAAGCTGTAGACGTCGCTGCGGTGCCGGACGCCGAGGAAGCGGCCCAGGAACGTGACCGCCTCGTCGAAGTCGGCGAACCCGGGGTCGGCGTCGTTGAGGGCCGGGGCGTCGACCGGGCCGCCGTAGCAGACGATGCCGAGCGCGCCGACCAGGCAGGCCGGCGGGGTGAAGCTTCCGCCGGTCGCGTCGTAGTAGGCGCCCTGGCACCAGCCGTGGCGGGTCAGGTAGAGCGCCGTGTCCCGCAGCGTGCGGGCGATGCTCCTGCCTGTGAGGGTCGGGTTTTGGGTAGGGTTCATCGGCCGACTCCTTTCGTGGGTCGGTGGTAGGGCCGACGGCACCAGCGGCTTTCTCAGGGCTTGGGCTGGTGTCGTCGGTTTGGCCTGGTGGCCACCGCACGGGCCGGACGGGTGTCCGGCCGGCACGGAAGCGGCCAGGGGTTCAGCGGTGGAAGGCTCCCGGGCAGTGCCCGGTCCCGCCAGCGCCGGTGCCGCCGGCCAGCAGGGCCAGCAGGGCGAGGACGGCGGCCAGGCCGACACCGGCGGCCAGGAGCCCGGACAGCGCCTGGACGAGCTGCACCAGGGCGAAGACGGCGGCGCCAGTCAGGGCGACCGCACCGGCACCGACCGCGACGACCACCCCAGCCCGGCGGCGGCGCCGGACGGGGCGAGCGCGCACGGCGCGGCCGGTCGGGTAGAAGGTCAGCAGCGCGGCGGCGTCGAGCTGGTCGGCCGCCGCCACCGGCCGCGCCGCCCGACGGGCGACCGGCCGCGACACGACCGGGGCCGTCGGGACCGGCGGGGCGGGGCGGAGGCGGACCGCGATCCGGACCCGGCCGCCGTCCACGACGCGGGGTGCGGTCGCGGAGTGGAACCGGCCGTCGGCGCGGGCGGAGGCGGTGAACGCGGCGATCTCGGCCGGGGTGCCGGTCAGCACGACGTCGGTGAACACCGCCGGCCGGGCGGTGCGAGTGGGCTTGGTGGCCATGACAGCGCTCCTGTTCAGGCGGCGGCCGGGACGTCGGCCGGGCGGTTGCGGATGGTGGCGCGCAGCGTCGCGGCGTAGTCCGCGACGGCGGCGCAGGCGGCGTCATCGAGGTAGGCGGCCTTGAACCGCATCGGGGTGCCACCCTCGGCGATCAGCAGGCCGGCACCCTGGTTGGTCGGGGAGATCTTGTTCGCCGACCAGCCCTGTTCCTTCCAGCCGTGGCCGAGCACGATGTCCGACGACGAGTCGGTCGTGGTGCGGAACGCGGCCCGCCAGGCGAACAGGTCCCGCAGCGAGGTAGGGATGATGTCCGAGGACGGACGCTGCGTCGCGGCCACGACGATGATCCCGACCGCGCGGCCCCGGGCCACCAGGTCGCGCAGCAGTGCGGCGAACTGCTCCTGGGTCTTCTTGTCCCCGGTCGTCGCGGAGAAGAACGCGATCTCATCGATCACGACCATCACAGGGCTGAAGACGTCGCTGCGGGCGACCTTGCGCCGGCCGACTGCCAGCAGGTACGCGTACCGCTTGTCCATCAACGTCTGTAGCCGGCGCAGCGTGGACAGCGCGGCCGTGATGTCAGGGCCGACGAACACGTCCGCGCAGTTCCGCCACTGCCCGAGTTCGACCTGCTTGCCGTCAAGCAGCACGAGCGTGCAGTCCAGCGACAGCGCCGCGTGTCCCACGGCCAGGTTCAGCAGCGACGACTTCCCCGCACCCGGCTCGCCGCCGACCAACAGGTTGCGGTAGATCAGCGGCACCCGCACCGGATGCCCGAACTCATCGATCCCCAGGTACACCGGGTCGAAGATGGACAGCGCCGGGCCGAGACCCACCCGACCGTCCGGCGTGGACGCGTACACCATCGGCATCACCGGCCGCCTCACGCCGCCGGCCGGTCGGGCGTCGCCGACGCCCACGCGTCGTCGGGCACCAGCTCCGGCGTGAACCCGTCACCGCCCCGCGCACGCGACAGCCGCTTGACTGCCGCCGTCGCGAACCGCAGCGACGGCCCAATCTCGTCCACCTCCAGGCCGTACGCCGACCGCTTCTCCCCCTCCTCTGTCTCCCACCGCGACAGCCGCAGCCGGCCGACCACCACCACGCGGGTGCCCTTCGACACCGACTCCGCGACGTGCTCGGCAAGGTCCCGCCACGCCGTGCATGTCAAGAACAACGGGTCACCGTCCCGGAACTCGCCCGACCGGCGGTCGAGCACTCGGGGCGTGGACGCCACCGTGAACTTCACCAGCGCGGCACCCGACGGGGTGAACCGCAGCTCCGGGTCGGCGGTCAGGTTCCCGACCACCGTCACCTGCGTCTCGCTTGCCATCACCACTCCTGTTCGTTGGAATCCGCCAGGTCTGGCGGCCACCGCACCCGCCCAGACAGCCCCACTGGCGTGGCTGGACGGGGCGGAAACCGTCAGCGCCGCACCCGCACTGGCTCAGGCGCCGCAGGCTCCGGAACGTCCGCGAGATTCAGCCCGACCGGCTCGACCGCCGCCGGGTCGACCGGCAGCGGGACCCGTTGCGGCGGCACCAGATCGACCAGCGGGGACGCGACCACCTCAGTCAGCGGATCGCGGCGCGCGATATCGACACGGACCAGCGCCGCGAACCGGGTCGACGCCCGCACCACCCGCGCCTCACTGGCCCAGCAGCCCACCGCGATCTTGTCTGCCTTTGCCTCCAGCTCCGCCACCGACAGACCCGGACGCAGCCACACCCACACCCGCTCACCGGCCCGCGTCGGACGTGCCCACAGGATCAGCGGCAGACTCCCCGGGCCGAGCCGGGACGCCGACCGCACGAACTCCCCGAAGCACAACCGCAACCGGTGACGGACCACCACACACCAGCCCCACGCCACCACCCGGCGACGCACCGGCCGCACCAGCCCGACCACCCCGGCCGCCAGCGCCACCAAGGACGCCATGACCGCCGGATGAGTCGCCTGCGCCAACGCCGGAAGGCCGACCACCAGCAGACCAGCGGCCGTGATCTCCGCCGACCACCACCACAACCAGCGCAGCACCGGCCACACCCGGACCACCGACCCGACCAGCAGGCCAACCACCGCGCCGGCCGCGACACCCGCCAGCACCGCCAGCGGCAGCACGAGCCACACACCCAGCACCGACGCCGACACCGCCGCGGACACCGACCCGGACACGAAGAACGCCACCCGGGCCTTCCGCGCATAAGCACCCGACAACGGCGGCTCCACCAGGGTGACCGCACCGACCGGACGGTCGCCGAAGATCCACCTCTTGGACACCTGTCCTCCTGTCTACACGTCTTCATGAAGACATGTAGACAAGGTAGGTGCCCTTCGATGCTGCGTCAAGACTTCATGAAGACCTAGACTGGCCGTGGCTGCACTGTGCGAGCAGAAGTGCAAATGTGGGTAGCTGCCGTCAACACCTAACGCAGACCTAGACTGCCCTCATTAGCACCCTCGTTGCCCACACTTGCACAGGGCAGGTCGACTGCTCGCACCAGCACAGGAGGGCCGATCCCATGGCCAAGTACGAGCGCATCGCGAGCGACCTGCGCGACGCCATCCGGCGAGGCGACCTCGCGCCCGGCGACCAACTGCCGAACGAGCAGTCGTTGCTGACCGACTACCGCGTGAGCCTGCCGGTGGTACGGCAGGCCCTCGACATGCTGGAGTCGGAAGGTCTCTTGGACCGCGTGCACGGCCGAGGGACGTACGTCCGGCGACCGCAGCAGCGGGTACGGCGGACGCCGGAGCGCTACCAGTGGGAGAAGGATCGAGTCCTACTGACCGAGACGCAGCGACGCCGGACCGGCGCCACCGAGCGGGACACCGGCCTCACGATGTCCGACCTGGAGTTCCACGCGCACTACGAGACCGTGCAGGCAACGGAGGACCTAGCCCGGGAGTTTCAGGTCCCGGTCGGCGCGAAGCTGCTCCAGCGCAGCTACCGCACGAAGTCGAAGGACGAGCCGGCGCCGTTGAGCCTCGTCACCTCGTACCTCGTCTACGACGTCGCCGCCGAGAACCCGGCGCTGCTCGACCCGCACAACGAGCCATGGCCGGGCGGAACGCAGCACCAGCTCCACACGATCGGGATCGAGCTGGACCGGATCACCGACCGCATCACGGCCCGGCCGCCGACCCCGGAAGAAGTCGAAGCCCTGGCGCTCAAGCCGGGGACGTCGGTCATGGTGCTGCGGAAGACGTCGTACGACACGCGCGGCCACGTCGCCGAGGTCTCGGACGTCGTCCTGCCGGGAGACCGGACTGAGTTCGTCTACACCACGAAGCTCGCGCCGTTGAAGGCCCCGAGCAACCGGAGGAACCGGTGAACATCCTGTCGGTCATCACCGCCGCCTACCAGCCCGCCGCAGACCACTTGGCGGCGGCGTTCGACTCCCTGCAAAGCCAGGAGTTGCCACCCGGATGGGCCTGGGAGTGGGTCGTCCAGGAGGACGGAGACGGCGGGGCCGCCCGGGACCTCATGCCCGACCGGGAGAACGTCCGCTACGGATGGAACCGGCACCTTGGCGCGGCACTGACCCGGAATCTCGCACTCGCGCGCGCGTCCGGCAGCCTGATCAAGAACCTTGACCAGGACGACATCCTCACCCCGGGCGTGCTCCGCCGCGACATCGAGGTCTTGACCACCAAGCCCCACATCGGCTGGACGACATCCCGGGTGCTCGATCTCCTTCCCGACGGGTCGACGGTCGGTTTCGAGCACGACCCCGACGAAGGCGAGCTACCCCCGGGGACGGTGCTCGACCATTGGCGCACACACAACTACCGAGCGCCGGTACACCCCACGACCATCTGCATCCGACGCAGCCTCGCCGTGGCACTCGGCGGATGGATGGCCGTCCCGGGCTCCGAGGACACCGGCCTCCTGATCGCCGCGAACACACTGAGCACCGGCTACTTCCACCGCGAGGTGGGCCTCCTCTACCGCAAGTGGCCCGGCCAGGTAACCGCCGACGCCGCCCACACCCACCCCGCCGAGTGGCGCGACCGAATGCACCTGATCGAAGAGCGCGCCGAAGCGCTCGACCGAATCTGGACCACCCGCGAAGCCGCGTGACGGTACACCCTCGACGAGCCCATGTGGCCCAACACGTGCGCTGTTCCCGTGGCCGCCCCCGGCCGGCCCGGTGTCGAGTCCCACCAGATGCTTGACCGATGCGTCCCGGTACATGGTTTACACATCGCCTAGAAGCTCCGCAGGACGCGCTCCACGTCCCGGCCCGCTTGGACAACCACGGCGTCGGCGCGAAGTTCCTCGGGAAGGTGGTGCCGCTGCCCTTCGTGCGCGAGCAAGGTGGGGCAGGCAGGTGGAAGCACAACGGCATCGGCGAGCCGGATGAACTTGACGAGCATGTCAAGAACGGCACCGGCGGAGAACCGGCTGATCATGAGACTGTCGAGCGTGTCGTGGGCAAGGGCTGCGTAGACGTCTGCCTCGCCGCCGTCGTCGGCGGTGATGTGCCAGTAGCTGTGTTGAGGTTCCCGACGGTCGACGCGGGGCTGAAAGATGGCCAGGAACGCATCACCCGCCATGGGGGCGGCATCGCCCTGCTCGAACCGCTGGACGAACATGTCGTAGCTCACCCGCGCAGGTTAGTGCCTCGCCCAGAACGATCATGTCAAGCATCTGGTGGGACGTCGGTGTAGAGCATCAGCCGGGACACGACACCCCGGCCGGCCCGGAGCGGGTGAGAACTTTCTATACGTCTTCAAGGCGGGCCGCAGGCGGCCCGCACGCGCCGGCTCGGGCACGGTGCGCCTTGCCGCTGCGCTCCCGGCGCACCGACCCGGCCCGCGCGAACCTCCAGCGGACACGCCGAAGCCCGGTACCCACCATGGACAGCGGACACCGGGCAGCAGGCGGCGAGCAACGACGGAGGCGCTACGGCGGCCGGACGCCCCGCCGGCCGGCGCCGCGCGACCGCGACCCGTGGCCCGACGGCCGGCGCCGGTTCGCGGCATCAAGGGCAATGCCTCCGGCGGGTAGGGCCTCCGGCCCTACGACCCGGAGATGGCCTCCGGCGGCCGGGGCTACCCGCCCCGGGACCCCGGGCACTCTGGGATGCCCCGCCGGAACGGTGCCGCCCGTCGCACACCACAGGCAGCCAGACCGCGCCCGCCTGGTCCAGGTCGTTCGTCCGGTAGGGCGCTCCACCTGGACCAGGCGGGCGCGGCCCGGCCGGGCGGAGCCTGCGCGACGGGATGCCACACCGGGACTCGGGGACGGCAGCAGGTGATACCCCGTCGGGGAGAAATCTGGGAGACGATCTTGCGCGTTCCTCCCCCACATACCGACAAAGGCCGACGCCGGCCCGCACCACCAGCAGAGCAGATAGGCGAGCATCAAGCTCAGCCATCGAAGTTGACCATGCTGGGGGTCAAGGGGTCGTCGGTTCAAATCCGGCCGTCCCGACAGCATAGGGTGCCGCCGACCCGCGAGTTGTTCTCGCAGGTCGGCGGCACTTTGTCTGGATCTTGCTCGCGCGGGTTTCCTGATCTAGGCGGCGTCCGCTTGGGGACCACTTGGGGACCGCGAGCCCTTCAGATGGGCGCTGAGGGATGCTCCCGCAGCCTCGATCGCGCGGCGGTCCGGGTGCAGGTAGCGCTGTGTTGTCGTGATCTGGCCATGCCCGGCGATCTTCTTCAAGACGTGAACCGGTACCCCTGCATCCGCGAGCCAGGTCAGACCGGTATGGCGGAGGTCATG
>Ga0164243_10007015_pt1 | contig 16914 bp, 11 predicted proteins | sample OricompcompostOP_FD_108781 | JGI IMG/M metagenome (GOLD analysis project Ga0164243, IMG submission 108781) | Organic Plus compost microbial communities from Emeryville, California, USA - Original compost - Organic plus compost (OP) | ecosystem: Engineered > Solid waste > Mixed feedstock >... | reverse complement strand
ATCGTAGGGCGGGAGTTCATCTCCCGCCACGACGACCACGCGACCGGCTGCAGGTCGATCATGGCGACACCTCCGCACTCAACGAGGCCGGGGCAAGAGGCAAGAGATAAACTCTTGCCCTACACTGGCGTCCGACCACCATCGCATCGTAGGGCGGGAGTTCATCTCCCGCCCTACGAGAAGGCAACACACCCAGGATGCACACACGACGACGGGGAGCCGATTGGCTCCCCGTCGTTCACGTCTCGCTCCGATGTCCGCGCCGGAGACTACTCCGCCGCCGGCGCAATCAGCCCCGCGTACTGCGCGTCGTGCAGACGTCGGTACGGCCCGTTCAGGCGGACCAGCTCGTCGTGACGTCCCTGCTCGACGATGCCCGTCTTGTCGACCACCACGATACGATCCGCGTTCTGGATCGTCGCCAGACGATGCGCGATCACCAGCGTCGTGCGCCCCTCGGAGAGCTCCTGCAGCGATGCCTGGATCGCGCGCTCCGTCTCCGTGTCCAGCGCCGAGGTTGCCTCGTCCAGGATCAGGATCGGCGGGTTCTTCAGGAACATCCGCGCGATCGCCATGCGCTGCTTCTGTCCACCCGACAGCTTCACGCCGCGCTCCCCGATGACCGTGTCCATGCCATCCGGCAGCGCGTTGATCACCTCGTCGAGCTTCGCCCGCCGCGCCGCCGCCCAGATCTCGTCATCCGAGGCGCCCAGCTTGCCATACTCGATGTTCTCGCGGATCGAGCCACCGAACAGGAACACGTCCTGCTGCACGATGCCGATCTCGCGACGCAGCGATGCCAGCGTCATGTCACGGATGTCGATGCCGTCGATCGTGATCTGCCCGCCGAGCACATCGTAGAAGCGCGGCAGCAGCGACGAGATCGTCGTCTTGCCCGCGCCCGACGAGCCGACGAAGGCGACCGTCTCGCCCGGATGAATCGCCAGGTTCAGATCCTTCAGGATCAGGCGGTCGCTCGAGTACCCGAAGTCCACGTGCTCGTAACGGATCTCGCCGCGCAGGTTCGAGACATCGCGCGCACCCGGACGATCGACGATCTCCGGGTCGATCGCGAGCAGTTCCTCGTAGCGCTTGAAGCCCGCGATACCCTTCGGATACATCTCGATCACGGAGTTCAGCTTCTCGACCGGACGGAAGAACACGTTGATCAGGAGCAGGAAGCTCACGAAGCCACCGTAAGACAGATCCTCGTTGAGCACGAACCACGCACCCGCCACCATCACGACGACCTGCGTGAAGCGCATGCTCACGTAGCTGAGCGTCGCGCTCGCGGCCATCGCCTTGTACGCCTCGAGCTTCGTCGCGCGATACGCCTGGTTGTTCTCCGCGAACAGCGCGCGCTCGTGATCCTCGTTCGCGAACGCCTGCACGACGCGCATGCCGGTCACGTTGCTCTCGATGCGTGCGTTGAACTCCCCGACGCGACCGAACATCTGCCCGAACGTCCGCCCCATGCGACCACCGTACACGGCGGCCACGACACCCGCGATCGGCACGATCACCGCCGTCAGGATCGCGAGCGGCACGTTGATCGTCATCATCAGGATGAACGCGCCGATCAGCGTCATCACCGCGATGAAGACTTCCTCCGGACCGTGGTGCGCCACCTCACCGATCTCCTCGAGATCCTTGGTGATGCGCCCCACGATGTGCCCCGTCTTCTGATTATCGAAGAAGCGGAACGACAGCTTCTGGATGTGATCGAACGCCCGCCGACGCATCTCGGTCTCGATGTTGATCCCGAGCATGTGCCCCCAGTAGGTGACCACGATCATCAGCAGCGAGTTGATCAGGTAGATCACAAGCAGGCCGATCGAGGCCGCCGTGATCAGCCCCCAGTCTTCACCCGGAAGCAGGTCATCGATGAAGCGCGACACCGCGATCGGGAAGCCCAGCTCGAAGAGGCCGGATACCACCGCACTCGAGAAGTCGAGCCAGAACAGCTTGCGATGCGGCTTGTAATAGGAAAAGAAGCGCTTGAGCAAATCGCGATTGCTCGGCTCCACCGCGGGGGGTGTCCCCGACGGCGCAACTGATGAAACTGCGGTAGCCACGTTGAAACTCCGAAGAACGACGGGGGGATCCCCACAATCCGCACACGTCAGAGGCATCACAGGACACCGCGCCGTTGCCACGTCCCATCATATCCGACGAATATACTCAGTATTTACTACGAAAACCCAACCCTGACAACCCCCTGTGAACAAGGATCATCCATGCGTGCCTATGGTACCGCACGACAGTTCTGTCCAGATGAACGCGCGATTGACGTACGGACGCGCTCAATCGGCCGACAATCCGATGCTGAGGCCCATGCCGTCCATCACATTCCACATGCCCATGAACTCGTCCCACGCGTAGAAGCGGTACACGGCCGTACCCGGATCGGTGAGGTAGACCCCCTCCTCATCGTAGCCGTAGGCGAGCATCACATGCATCCACTGCGTCAGCTGATAGCGATCGCCATTCGCATCCCAGACATCGAAACTGTTGACGTCCCCGCGCATCGCCAGCCAGACGACGGTCGGCATCCCGGCGTCGAGCGCATCGGTCAGCATGTCGCGATCTCCGTCCGCGTAGAACGCATCCGCCGTGAAGCCGAGTCCCGTCAGCGCCGTCGCGAGCGGCTCGTTGTAGATGCCATAGTCATCGGTGTTGCCCCACACCCCGTGGATGTCGCCGCGATAGCCGAGGTGCGGATTCTCGTTCACGCCAACCAGATCGTCGAACGTGTACTCCGATACCGGCGACCCGAGCATGACCGTCGCGATGTGCACCGATGCGAACTCGCAGCTCAGCGCACGCTGCTGCTGATAAAGGAAGGACCCCGAGAGCGTCGTTCCCGTGGCGGACTGCTCGGCGAATGGCAGCCAGCTCGGGCGCCACACGATCGTCGCGAGCAGAAGCATCGCCACGACGAGCACCGTCATCCCGACGGCGCGCTTCGACGGGCGCGGGCGCGACGATGCAGGGTCGCCATCCGGAGCGCGCAGCGGAAGGGGCGGATTCGGGCGCGCAACGATCGCGTCGGCGACGGGTTGGATCGGTTCCATGGGCGAGCTCCGGACGTGGTAGGACGAAACGCCAACGGTCGCAAGCAGGATCTTACCCATCATAACGTTCCCGCATGGTGTTCGGGGTCGCGCTCGCCGACAGTACCTTTTGTGAAGTACCATCCCATGTCGATAGGGGTCGGCGTGCGCAGGAGGGATTGGGGAAGCACATGATCGAGATCGACCACGTTCGCAAGGTCTACCGGCAGGGACGCCAGGAGATCGTCGCGCTCGATGACATCTCGCTGAGCGTGGGTGCCGGCGAGATCTACGGTGTCATCGGCGAGAGCGGTGCGGGCAAGAGCACGCTCATCCGCTGCGTGAATCGGCTGGAGGAACCGACTTCCGGCGCGATCCGCGTCGACGGCGAGGACATCACCGGCCTCCGCGGGCGTCAGCTCCGGCAGCTGCGCCACGAGACCGGCATGATCTTCCAGGGCTTCAATCTGCTCAGCTCGCGCACCGTCGCACAGAACATCGCGCTGCCGCTGGAGGTCTCCGGCGTGTCGCGTCGCGAGCGGACGCAACGCGTCGCCGAGCTGATCTCGCTCGTCGGCCTCGATGCCCGCGCGAACGCGTACCCGGCGCGCCTCTCCGGCGGTCAGAAGCAGCGCGTCGGCATTGCCCGCGCGCTCGCGGCGTCGCCGAAGGTGCTGCTCTCCGATGAGGCGACCTCCGCGCTCGATCCGCAGACGACCGCGACGATCCTCGCGCTGCTGCGGGATCTGAACCGGCGGCTGAATCTGACGATCCTGCTGATCACGCACGAGATGGACGTCGTGCGCAGCATCTGCGATCGCGTCGCCGTGATCGAGAGCGGACGCATCGTCGAACAGGGATCGGTTGCCGAGCTCGCGCTGCAGCCAGCCTCACGCATCGGATCGGCGCTCTTCCCGCAGGTCGCGCGCGAGACGATCCCGGCGAACCTCCCGCTCGTCACGATCCCTCTCGCGGAGGATGCCGACGTCACGGCGCTCTTCGCGACCCTGCGCGAGACGTACGCCGTGAGCGCGCAGCTCGTCGGCGGTGGCATCGAGCCGATCGGCGATCGGCGGCTCGGGCAGCTGACCCTGGCGATCGATCCGAGCCCGACATCGCGCCATGCCGAAGCCCTCGTCTGGCTGGAACGCGCCTATCCCGGAGCGGTGATCCGATGAGCATCTTCCCCTTCCTGACCGACCGCATGGAGTCACTGCTGTGGGAATCGACGCAGGAGACGCTCTACATGGTCTTCTGGGCGACGGTCTTCTCGGTGGTGATCGGGTTGCCGATCGGCATCCTGCTCGCCACCACGCAGAAGGGCGGCATCCTGTCATTCCCGCCCGTCTACTGGGTACTCGATCTGGCGGTGAACATCGGGCGCTCGCTGCCCTTCATCATTCTGATGGTCGCGATCATCCCGTTCACGCGGGCGGTCGCGGGCTCGTCGATCGGCACGCGCGCGGCGATCGTGCCGCTGGCGGTAGCGGCGATCCCGTTCTTCGCGCGGCTGACGGAGATCTCGCTGCTCGAGGTGGATCGCGGGTTGATCGAGATGATCCAGGCGACCGGCGGCACGAGCTGGCACGTGATCACGAAGGCGCTTCTGCCGGAAGCGATCCCCGGCCTGATCCGTGGCGTAACGGTCACGATCATCAGCCTGATCGGCTACTCGGCGATGGCCGGCGTGATCGGTGGGGGTGGTCTCGGCGACCTCGCCTATCGGTACGGTTACCAGCGCTTCGAGGGCGACGTGATGATCGCGACGATCATCGTGCTGGTGGTGCTGGTGCAGGTGGTGCAGTGGGTGGGCAATGGCGTCGCGTCGCTCCTCCAGCGCCGCTGATCGCGACCGGACCGTGCGATACCTGCAGTAGGTATTGCGGTGCTATCCGGAAGTGCTGACATGGCACACTCATCGCCAGCCTCGACGTGCGCCGCCCGTCGGGTTGAAGCGTTCCGAGGCTCGCTCACTGCTCACCGCGCGATCGTCGCGCCCCACTACGATGCGCCCGTGAGCGACGTGCCACGATGCATCTTCACGAGCACATCGCGCGGCTGCACGAGGCGATCCTCCGTCAGGAAGACCAGGCTACGAGTTGACCGCGACAGGCGCTCCATGCAGATCGCCCAAAACTCGTACGCGTTTCCCCTTGACGCGCGCCCAACTCGCCCACTATCATCCGGGTAGCAACTGAATAGACGCGTGCTCATCGCGAGTGGTGGAGGGAACGGCCCTTGGAAACCCGGCAACCAGTGCATTGCACCTGGTGCCAAATCCGTCGGACACATGTCCGAAAGATGAGTACATTCAAGCGCATGCCCCCACTCATCGTGGCGGGTTTTTTTGTTGCGCGCGACGCCAGACGTCGCACTCCCCCGGACGACGACCACAAGGTCGATCGCCCGGATCGAACCCTGGACCGACGCAGAAGGACGTGACATGTACCAGATCTGTACCGGGCTGTTGGATATCGCCACCTCCTGATGTGTGAGAGGTGTGTCGGTAGCCAGCAGCATGACTGAAGCCATCCGGACGCCCTCACCTTCACGATCGTGAACATCCCACAGATCGGGACCTGGGCGAAGCCATGCCGTTTTTCAGCCAGGACACCAGGAGACACCCATGACGACCAGCACCCGAACCACTGATCTCACCCGACGCCAGCTCATCCAGCGCGGCTCCGCCATCGCCGGCGCCGCCGCGATCGCCGGTGCCACCCGCAATGCCGCCGCGCAGACGCCCGATGCGTCGCCAGCAGCATCGCCGGTCGCGTCCCCCATCACCTACACCGGTCCAGTCGGCGTGGTCTCTCCGTCGCGAGACGAGGTGAACGCCGCCATCCAGAGCGCCTTCACGTTCGAAGACGCGCAGAGCGAAGGCGGTCAGCTCATCTACGTGCAGACGACGGACCTCTCCACGATCAACCCGCTCCTCGTCTCCGACACCTACTCCGGTCTCGTCACCAGCTTCACGCACGACGGCCTCGTCAGCACGAGTCCGATCGATGGCACGTGGACGCCGGGTCTCGCCGACTCCTGGGAGATCGCGGACGATGGTCGCACCTACACCTTCCATCTGAACCCGACCGTCACCTGGCACGATGGCACCCCGTTCACCGCCGATGACGTCGTCTTCTCGTTCGACGCCACCGTCGCCGAGGACAGCCTGAGCGTCCGCCGCGCCGACGTCCTCTCCGTCCTCGAGAGCTACCGCGCCATCGACGCCAACACCGTCGAGTTCGTCGCGATCGAGCCGGTCGCCACCTTCATCGACAAGACCGTCGGCCAGGTCGGTATCGTCGCGAAGCACATCTGGGAGAGCGTCCCGTTCGCCAACTGGGGGTCCGATCCGGGATCGACCGGCCAGGATGCCGCACGCGTGATCGGCACGGGTCCGTTCACCTTCGTCGAGTGGGTGCAGAACGACCATGTCATCCTGCAGAAGAACCCGAACTACTGGGACGCCGCGAACTCGCCCTACCATGTGGACCAGTTCATCTATCAGGTGCGCGCCGATCAGGCCGCCGCGATTCAGGCGCTGATCGCCGGTGAGGCCGATGTCACCGCGGTTCCGTTCGCGCAGGTCGAGTCGCTGCAGTCCTCCAATCCGGAGATCCAGACCATCGACTACGACACCTTCTCGTTCAACTACTACCAGGTGAACCAGGATCCGGAAAAGAGCCCGCTCTTCACCGATGTCCGGGTCCGTCAGGCCCTCCACTACGCGCTCGACCGCGACCTGATCGCCGAGACCGTGTACCAGGGCTACGCCGTCCGCGCCGACGGCACGCAGCCGGTCCTCTCGCGCGCCTACAAGCCGGATCAGATCAACACCATCTACACCTACGATCCGGAGAAGGCAAAGTCCCTCCTCGCCGAAGCTGGCTGGGAAGACACTGACGGCGACGGCATCCTCGAGAAGGACGGCGTGAAGTTCAGCTTCGAGATCGAATACTCCGAGGGTTCCGCCGTCTACGAGCAGCAGATCCCCTATCAGCAGCAGGCGTGGAAGGAGATCGGCGTCGAGGGCATCCCGACCGCCATTCCGTTCCCGACGCTGGTCGACAACCTCAACAACCGCGCGTTCGAGGCGCAGGTGCTCGGCTTCAGCTGGAGCGTCGATCCCGATCAGAGCGCCTTCTTCGGCTCCGATGCCGTGCCGCCGGCCGGATTCAACTCCTTCGGCTACAGCAGCGAAGCCTATGACGAGATTACCCCGCGCGCCAACCGCGAGCTCGACGACGACAAGCGCATCGAGCTTATCGTCGAGCAGACCAACATCGTGAACGATGACGCGGCCGCTGGCGTGAACGTGTTCAGCAAGTCGGTGGTGGGTGCGTCCCCCCGACTCCACAACTTCATCCCGAACGGCTTCGGCACGTTCTGGTCGCTCCCATTCATCTGGATCGAAGCGTAAGTCTTCGGCATTGTCCCGAAAGGATCATTCACTCATGACCACCACCTCTCGCCGCTCGTTCGCCAAGTCCGCCGCCGTCGGAGCCGGCCTGCTCCTTGCGACGCCGCTCGCCCGTGCCGCCGCGCAGACGCCGGAAGCGTCGCCGGCCGCCTCCCCCGCCGTTCCGGGGGAGACGATCACCGTCAAGATCGGCGCGACACCGGTGCCGCACGCCGAGATCCTGCAGTTCATCCAGGACAATCTCGCCGCGAGCGCAGGGCTCAACCTCGACATCGTCGAGTTCACCGACTACGTGCAGCCGAACACCGCCCTCGACGAGGGTGAGCTGGATGCCAACTACTTCCAGCACCTGCCGTACCTGAACGACTTCAACAGCGAGCACGGCACCGATCTCGTGCCGGTCGTCGCGGTGCACATCGAGCCGCTCGGCATCTACTCGAACAGCATCGACAGCCTCGATGCCCTCGAGGACGGCGCCGTCGTCGGCATCCCGAACGACGTCACGAACGGTGGTCGCGCGCTGAAGCTGCTCGCCGCGAACGGGCTCCTCACGCTGGACGACAGCATCGAGAACCCGACCGTCGCCGACATCACGGACAACCCGAAGGACCTCGACATCGTCGAGCTCGAAGCCGCCCAGCTGCCGCGCTCGCTCGATGACACCGCGATCTCGGTCATCAACGGCAACTACGCGATCGAGGCGGGCTTCACGCCGGCGACCGATGCGCTCGCGCTCGAGTCCGGCGAGGACAATCCGTACGCCAACTACCTCGTCGTCAAGGCGGGCAACGAGGAGCAGCCGGGCATCGTCGCCCTGGCGCAGGTGCTCACCTCGGACGACGTCCGCGCCTTCATCGAGGAGACCTACGAGGGCTCGGTGATCCCGGCCTTCTAGTCGCACGATACGGGGCAGGCGGCGATCGCCGCCTGCCCAACCCAGATCCACACGCACCCACGAGGACGACCCGATGCACCGCACACCGTACCAGCACAACTCACCGAGATGGCAGGGACGTGATGCGCGTGTCGCGCCCTCCCCCTACGATGCGCCGAAGTTCACCATGTGGCGGATCACTCCACGCCCCGAAGGTTCCACCTCCTGTACCAGCGGCGAACGCTGACCGAATCCGCCCCTCGCGGCCGGATTCCCGGCGATTCGCCAGCGCCCACCAGGGCGAGACGGGTCCCATCGCGATCGCGTTCCCTCGCGCGATCCGGCAGCACCAGGAACATGAGCATCGCCGCGCGCACCGTGCGCGATCGGCAAGGGGAACCGCACCAATGACTGCACTTCAGCCGATCACCATCCAGCAGACACCACAGCTTCCGCGCGTGTCTCTGCTCCAGCTCTACGCCGCGTATCTGAACGGCACGATCAACCGCCGCGCCTTCGTGTACGGAGCCTCCGAGATCGGCAGCGCGACCGGTGCCATGGCCTTGCTCGCCTGCAACATCGCACCCGCGGCGTAACGTCCGCCTCCCAATCGAAGACCCGGAAATCCGGAGCATTGTCACGATCGACGGTGCCCCTCAGGCCACGCCTTGCCTGCTTCACGACACTCACGCACCACCAGCACGACGCGAGGAATCATACATGACCGCACGACCGCAGGGGCCTCTCGCCCAGCTCTTCACCGCCTATCGTCACGGCGACATCAACCGCCGCGCCTTCGTTCAGGGCGCAACCTCGCTTGGCATCGCCGGCGGCCTGATCGCCTCGCTTGCCAACAGCCCGCTCGTCGCTGCCCAGAGCGCGACCGCCGAGGCCACACCCGTCGATAACGCCGCCTGGGCAAGCTCCGGTGGTGCGCGCCCGGAATCCGGTACCGAGAACCAGACGCGCGGTGAAGGCGGCGAGCTGAAGATCATCCAGTGGCAGGCCCCGACGCTCCTCAACCCGAGTGTCTCCACCGGCGAGAAGGACTCGCTCGCCGCGCAGCTCATCAGCGAGCCGCTCCTCATCACGCTCGGCGATGCCTCACTCGCGCCGATCCTCGCAGCGGAAGTCCCGACGATTGAGAACGGGCAGCTCGCCGAGGATCTCACCAGCGTCACCTACACGCTGCGCGAGGGGGTGCTCTGGAGCGACGGCGAACCATTCACCGCCGAGGACGTCGTCTTCACCTGGCAGTGGCACATCAATCCGGACAACGGATCGTTCGCCGCCGGCAACTGGGACATCGTCGAGAGCGTCGAGGCAATCGATGACCTGACCGTGACGTTCACCTTCACCGCGCCGAATCCGATCTGGATCACCACCGCCGGCAACACCGCGATCTTCCCGAAGCACATCCTCGAGGCGGGTGGGCAGGAGGTGAACGACGCCTTCGCGCTCAGTCCGATCGGCACTGGCCCGTTCGTCGTCGAGACGTTCACCCCGGGCGATCAGGTCACCTACATCGCGAACGAGAACTATCGCGAGCCGAACAAGCCGTACTTCGCACGCGTCCTCCTCAAGGGTGGCGGCGATGCCGCCAGCGCCGCACGCTCCGTCCTGCAGACCGGTGATTTCGACTTCGCGTGGTGGTTGCAGGTCGAGCCGGAAGTCCTCGAGAGCCGCACCTCCGAAGATGGACCAGGCACGCTGATCGTCTCGAACTCCGCGACGCTCGAGGAGATCGACATCAACCACAGCGATCCGCGCACCGAGGTCGACGGGCAGACCTCGCAGAAGGACACGCCGAATCCGTTCTGGGCGGATCTCAAGGTGCGTCAGGCGCTCGCGCTCGCCATCGACCGCGAGGATCTGATCGGCAAGTTCTACCTGCCGGGCAACAAGGCCGTCGCGAACGTGGTCGTCGGCAATCCGGTCCTCGAGTCGCCGAACAACCCGCTCGAGTTCAACCCGGAGAAGGCCGCGCAGTTGCTCGACGAGGCCGGCTGGATTCTCGATGGCGATGTCCGCAAGAAGGACGGCGTCGAGTTCAGCATCACGTATGCCTCCTCCACCAATCAGGTCCGCCAGAAGGTGCAGCAGGTGATCAAGGCGCGCCTCGAGGAGGTCGGCATCAAGGTCGAGCTCGTGCAGGTCGATGCCGGCACCTTCTTCGATGGCTCGCCGGGCAACACCCAGAACATCACGCACTTCCCGTGGGATCTGCAGCAGTACGGCCGCACGATCACCGATGTGGTGCCGCTGAACTTCCTGCGCGCGTGGTACGCCGGCGAGAACGGCGAGAACATCGCCCAGCAGGAGAACAGCTGGTCCGGTCGCAACTACACGCGCTGGCAGAACGCCGAGTACGACGCCCTCCTCGATGAGGCGACAACAAACGGTGATGCCGAGCGCGTGACCGAGATCATCATCCAGGCGAACGACATCCTCGTGCAGGACTACGGCATCCTGCCGCTCTTCCAGAACGGCCAGAACACGGCCTTCGCGAAGACGCTCAATGAGGTGAACTTCGGCTTCACCCCGTTCGCCTACCAGTACTGGAACATCGCGAACTGGAACCGCATCGCCGAGTAGCGGCATCCCGTCAGGCACCCGGTTACGGCCGGGTGCCCGCGAAAGGATCATCCTCATGACCACGACACCAGAACGCGGACCGCTCGCGCAGCTCCGCGCCGACTATCTCGAGGGCGCCATCAGCCGTCGCCGCTTCATCGAGCGCGCCACGATGCTCGGCATCTCCGCAGCGACCATCGCCGCGATCGTCAACACGAACGTCGCGGGCGCACAGTCGACACCATCCGCGAGCCCGGCCGCCGCGACGCCTGCCGTCACGACGAGCAGCGCTCCCGCGATCGGTACCGAGAACCAGACCCGCGGCGAAGGTGGCGAGCTGAGGATCATCCAATGGCAGGCGCCGAGCTTCCTGAGCCCGCATCAGGCCGTCGGTACCAAGGAATGGCTCGCCTCCGCACCCGTGCTCGAGCCATTGCTGCACTATCTCCCGGATGCCACGCTCATCCCGAATCTTGTCACCGACGTGCCATCCCAGGAGAACGGACTGCTCGCGGACGATCTGACGAGCGTCACCTATCACCTGCTGCCGGATGTCGTCTGGAGCGACGGCGAGCCGTTCACGGCCGAGGATGTCCGCTTCACGTGGGAGTGGAATCTCGACGAGGCGAACGCCTCGATCAACATCGCGGCGTACCAGACGATCGCGGATGTCGAGATCGTCGACCCGCTGACCGTGACCCTGCACTTCACCGCGCCGAATCCGATCTGGTTCGAGACGGGCGCTGGCGGATCGACCGGCGTGATCTACCCGAAGCACATCCTCGAAGCAGGGGGCGAGGCGACCGAAGCCTTCCGCCTGAAGCCGATCGGCACCGGGCCGTACGTGGTCGACACCTTCTCGGTCAACGACCAGGTCACCTACACGATCAACGAGAACTATCGGGAGCCGAACAAGCCGTACTTCTCGACCATCACCCTCAAGGGTGGCGGTGACGCCGCGAGTGCCGCGCGCGCCGTGATCCAGACCGGCGAGTACGACTACGCGTGGAACCTCTCGGTCGAGCCGGAGATCCTGACCGGGCTCGAGGCCGACGATTCGCCGGGCCTGCTCACCGTCTTCGCGCAGGCCGCCGCCGAGCGCATCGAGATCCAGCACGCCGATCCGAACACCGAGGTCAACGGGCAGAAGGCCGAGAAGAACACGCCGCATCCGTTCTTCTCGGATCTGAACGTCCGCAAGGCGTTCCTCTATGCCATCGACAAGGAGAAGATCGCGAGCAGCTTCTACCTCGGCGGTGATGAGGAGCCGGCCCTCTCGAACGAGATCTCCGGCATCCCGGAGGTCGAATCGCCGAACACGTCGCTCGTCTTCGATCCGGAGCAGGCGAAGCAGGTCCTCGACGAGGCGGGCTGGGTGCTCGATGGCGACGTCCGCACGAAGGATGGCGTGTCGCTGAGCATCCGCTACGCGACCTCCGTGAACCAGCTGCGCCAGAAGATCCAGGCGCTCGTGAAGAGCAACCTCGAAGATGTCGGGTTCGCGGTCGAGCTGCTGCAGATCGACGCGGCCGTCTACTTCGACGCGGCCGCGGGCAACGATCAGAACACGCTGCACTTCTACTACGACATCGAGCAGTTCAACGAGACGGCGACGAATCCGCGCCCGCTCAAGCTGCTCGCCCGCTGGTACGCCGGTCCGGATGGCGAGAACATCGCGCAGCAGGAGAACAGCTGGTCGGCAGCGAACATCTCGCGCTACCGCAACGCGGACTTCGATGCCGCCTACGAGCAGGCGCTCACCGAGACCGATCCGCAGGCGCTGATCGATCTGATCATCCAGCTGAACGACATCATCATCGAGGACGTCGCAACGGTGCCGCTGGTGCGCCCGGGCTTGAAGACGGGCATCTCGCGCACGCTCAATCTCGAGAACATCGCCGGCGGTCCGTTCGAGTCCGACTACTGGAACATCGCGAACTGGAACCGCATCGCCTGAGCGCGCGGAGGCACGTCCGGGGTGGACGGGTGGGAGCTGTGACGCTTCGCGGGGGATCGCACCCGGGTCATTGGGTGACGACGCGAATCGTCCGGCAGACGTGCCTCACGACGAGAGGCCGAGGGGGCGGATGTTCCGCGCGGAGCGACACGGGGAGTTGCTCCTGCTGCGACATCTTCCCCTCACACGGGGCCGAAGCGCGCGACGAATCTGACGCAATCGTCGCGCGCCGACGGCCGCATCTTCAGCAATCAGCCACATCACAGGGAGACGACGATCATGACACTTCGCCTCAGCAACGCCGAATATCAGCGCCACCGCGAGGCCCTCTTCGCCAAGGCGGCACCGCACAATCTGGATGCCTTCGTCACCTTCATCCCGAACAACGTTGTCTACTTCAGCAGTTTCGGCTTCATCTCGACCGAGCGCCCGATCGCCTTCATCTTCAATGAGAAGACCTCGGTCCTCCTGGTGCCACGCCTCGAAGAGGAGCATGCGCAGGAAGTCTCGCTCGCCGAGAAGATCGTCGCCTATCCGGAGTACCCGGGGCTGCGCCACCCGCTCGAGTTCCTGAAGGACATCCTCGTCGATCTCGGCGTCGACAAGGGGCGCATCGGCGTCGATGGCGATGGCTACGGACGCATCTTCGGCTATCGCGGCCCGAGCGTCTCGCAGCTTGTGCCGGAGGCGACGGTCGTGAACGTGCTCGACGAGATCGAGTACCTGCAATCGATCAACTCGCCGGAGGAGCTGGAGCTCATCCGCGAGAGCGCGAAGTGGGGCAATCTCGCCCACGCCTACCTGCAGGAGTACTCCAAGGTCGGCGTCAGTGAGCTGGAGATCTCGCTCCGCGCCTCGACCGACGCCACGCTCGCGCAGATCCGCGCGCTCGGCCCGGACTTCCGCCCGCGCGGTGATGGCGCACGCGCCGCCTTCCGCGGGCAGGTGGGCAAGGCCTCCGCGAATCCGCACGCGCTCGCAAACAACGCGAAGCTCAAGCCGGGTGACATCCTCGGCACGTTCGGCGGCTCGTCGATCTGGGGCTACGGCAGCGAGCTGGAGCGCACGCTGATCGTCGGCGAACCGTCGGCCGAGCAGGAGAAGTTCTTCGGCCTGCTCGTCGAAGTGCAGGATCTCGCCCTGAACGCGATCCGGCCGGGCATCCCGACGTCCGCCGTCGATGACGCCGTCAACGCGTTCTTCAAGGAGCACGATCTGGAGCAGTACTGGCGGCACCACACCGGTCATGCCAAGTCGACGCTCATCCACGAGGCGCCGTTCCTCGACTCGGGGGACCAGACGCCGATCGAGGTCGGACAGGTCTTCACGGTCGAGCCGGGCATCTACGTGCCGGATCTGGGCGGCTTCCGCCACTCCGACACGGTGGTCGTCACCGAGGACGGCATCGACTTCATCACGTACTACCCGCGCGATCTGGAGAGCCTGATCGTCCCGGTGTAGGGGCATCGTCCCCGTAGCCGCGGCCTTCCTGGCCGCGTACTGCGGAAGTTCGGGCTGCACCCGTAGCGCTTCGCGCACGAACACGCGCCTTTCAGCCCACATGACGGGCGGGGCATCACACACCACCACGATCGGGGGAGGCGAGTCGCCTCCCCCGGCACCACACAAGGAATACCTCACATGACTCGCGAGATGACGCCGAAACGCGCCCAGACCATCATCGATCAGTTCCACAAGTACGAGGCCCTCTACGCGACACAGGGCGTCGGGCGTCGCTCCTTCCTGAAGGCGATCGCCGCCGGCACCGCTGCCGCGACCGTCCTCCCGACGCTCGTTGCCGGCGGTGTCGCGAGTGCGGCGGAAGTCGCGCAGGCGCAGTCCGACGCGATCCGTGCCCAGGACGCCTCGCCCGCCGCGACGCCGGGTGGCACCGTGATCATCGCGTCGTCGGGCGAGGCCGCCGGCCTCAACCCGCTCACGACGAACGACTCCGAGGGAACCTTCCGCATCAACCAGCTGTTCGATCAGCTCGTCCGCCTCGATCTCGAGACGCTCGAGGTGAAGCCGAACATCGCGAAGAGCTGGGAGATCTCCGAGGACAATCTCACCTACACCTTCGCGCTCGAGGAGAACGTCACCTTCCACGACGGTACGCCACTCACCGCGAACGACGTCGCCTTCACGCTGCAGGGCATCCTCACGAAGGATGTCGCGAGCCCCTTCCTGAGCACCTTCTCCGCGATCGCCGGAGCCGCCGAGTTCACCGAAGGTACGGCCGACACGGTCAGCGGCATCGAGGTGATCGACGACCACACGATCGCGATCACGCTCTCCGAGCCGAACGCGCCATTCCTCGCCGGGCTCCGCAACGTGCGCCCGCTGCCGCAGCATCTGCTCGACGGCAAGAGCCTCACCGAGGACGCCTTCTTCCAGGCACCGATCGGCGCCGGTCCGTTCACCTTCACCTCGTGGACCTCCGGCACGGACTTCGTCGCCGCGAAGAACGCGAGCTACTGGAAGGCGGATCGCCCGTACCTCGACGGCTTCACGCACCGCACGATCGCCGACCTGCAGACGCTTGGCGTCGCCCTGCAAACCGGTGAGGTGCAGGCGTCCGAATACGCGCTGCCGACGCAGGCCGAGCAGTTCCAGGCGGAGTCCACGCTGACCGTGCTGAACAAGCCGGAGGGCAAGGACATCAATGGCTTCGCATTCGGACAGAACAACAACGAGGTCCTGAAGGATGTCCGCGTCCGCAAGGCGATCGCCCTCGCGCTGGATGCCGAGGCGTTCGTCGAGGACTTCCTGCTCGGGCTCGGCACCACGGCCGTTGGTCCGATCGCCGCCAGCAACTGGGCGTTCGACACCGAGCTCGCCGCGATTCCGTACGATCCGGATCAGGCCGCCGCGCTCCTCGAGGAGGCCGGCGTCGGCGAGATCACGCTCACGGCGACCACCAACTCGGGCAACCAGTTCCGCGAGGACTGGGTGACCTTCACGCAGCAGTCGCTCGCGGAGTTCGGCATCACGATCGAGCCGGACATCAAGGAGTGGACGCAGGTCGTCGCCGATCTCACGAACGGCACGTTCGATCTCATCGCCCCGACCTACACCGGCGCGCTGGTCGATCCGGACGAGCTCTACGACACGCTGCATTCCAACGGATCGCGTAACGTCAAGGGCTACGCGAATCCGGAGCTCGACGCGCTGCTGGAGGAAGGCCGCGTGACGCTCGATCTCGAGGCGCGCAAGGAGATCTACAAGCAGGTCCAGGCGATTGCGCTCGAGGACGTGCCGGTCTACTGGGCGTGGAACCGCCCGTTCATCAGCGTCATCTCGACCGACTATCAGGGATGGACCAACACCGTCTTCTGGGTCTATGACGAGCTGGAGAACTGGTCGAAGGTCGCCGCCGAGTAGCGCGCGATCCTCGCAACGACCCGCGGGAGGAGGCGCATCAGGCGCCTCCTCCCGATGCGCGTGCCGATCATTCATCACGCCGATCGGCACGCGCGCATGGACAGGACATGGCAGGACGCAACGGACCGTATCTGATTCGACGCACGATCATGCTCATCCCGATGACCATCGGGCTGGCCGCGATCGTCTTCGCGCTGATCCACCTCTCGCCCGGTGACCCCGCCCTCGCGATGGTCTCCGAGCAGGGCTCCGATCCCGAGATCATCGCGCAGGTGCGCGCCAATCTCGGGTTGGACAAACCCCTCCCCGTGCAGTTCGGCATCTGGCTGAAGAACGTCGCGCAGTTCGACTTCGGCCTCGCCTACAGCTTCAACCGCACCCCAGTGATCGATCTGATCACCCAGCGCCTCGGCGCGACGATCCTGCTGCAGCTGATCTCGCTGGCCGTCTCGATCGCGATCGCCGTGCCGCTCGGCATCCTCGCCGCGACGCGCCGGAACACGCTGCTCGATCACCTCACGACCGGCGGCTCGTTCCTCGGTCTCGCGCTGCCAACCTTCTGGTTCGCGTTGCTGCTGCAACTCTTCTTCTCGGTGCAGCTCGGCTGGCTGCCCGCCGCGACCGCCGGTCAGGATGCCTCCGGTCTCGGCAAGCT
>Ga0164243_10007014_pt1 | contig 16917 bp, 16 predicted proteins | sample OricompcompostOP_FD_108781 | JGI IMG/M metagenome (GOLD analysis project Ga0164243, IMG submission 108781) | Organic Plus compost microbial communities from Emeryville, California, USA - Original compost - Organic plus compost (OP) | ecosystem: Engineered > Solid waste > Mixed feedstock >... | reverse complement strand
GCCGAGCGCGCTGCAAACGCGCCTGACCGACGTGAGCAACCGCCAGAAGTCGGGGACGTACGTCGGCACTTTCATCATGGGCGCGTTGTCCGCGCTCGTCGTCACCGCATGTGTCGCGCCGGCGATCATCGCGGCGCTGTCGGTCATCAGCCAGAGCAAGCAGGTCGTTCGCGGCGCCGCTGCCTTGTATGCGACGGGGCTCGGCATGGGCGTACCGCTGCTGGTCGTCGGCGCTTCGGCGGGCTCGCTGCTGCCGCGCGTCGGGCCGTGGATGGACACCGTGAAGCAATTGTTCGGCGTGCTGTTCCTCGGCGTCGCGATCTATCTGCTTCAGCCGCTCGTGCCGGATGCGGTGTCGATGCTGATGTGGTCGGGCCTTGCCGTGATCGCGGGCTTCTGGGTGTTCTCGCTCAAGAAGCGTGACGGCTCGCCCGCCTTTGCGCCGATCAGAGCCGCGGGTCTGCTCGCGATGGTGTACGGCATTCTGGTGCTCATTGGCGCGGCCTCGGGCAGCACGAACCCCTTGCAGCCGCTCGACCGCCTGAGCGTCGGTGCGCGCGGAGAAGCCGGCAAGGTTGCGAGCGAGGGCCTGGCATTCGTGCGCATCAAGACGGTCGAGGACCTGGAGCGTGCAGTGGCCGCGGCCGGCGCCGCGCAGAAGCCGGTGATGCTCGACTTCTATGCGGACTGGTGCGTGTCCTGCAAAGAAATGGAGAAGTACACCTTCACGGATCCGCAAGTGCAGGCGCAGCTCGCGAACGCCGTGCTGCTGCAGGCGGACGTCACGGCGAACGACGAGGCGGATCAGGCGCTGCTCAAGCGCTTCGGCATCTTCGGACCGCCGACGATTGCGTTCTTCGGCGCTGACGGCGTGGAGCGCAAGAACTATCGGCTCGTGGGGTTCTCGCCGGCGGAGAAATTCCGCGACCATGTCGCGGCCGCCTTCCAATAGAAAAACGGCTTCAACCGACTCCCGCTCTCTACTCCCTCCCCCGCGCAGCGGGGGAGGGCTGGGGTGGGGCCCCCGCCCAAGCTAAGATGCGCCCCTTTCTTCCGGACCGGAGCACCCAATGAAAGCGGTCACCTACGTTGCCGTCGCGATCGTCGCAGGTTTGGCGGGCTTTGCGATCTATCGCTACGCCCTCGAACCGAGCATCGCCCCCGAGCTCGCGACCGCGTCCGCCCCCGAAGCGACGACCGCGACTGCCGAGCCCGCGTCCGCGGAGCCCAAGGGGACGCCGGAGGTGCTCCCGGACTTCACGCTCACCGACATCGAGGGCCAGCCCCGCTCGATTCGCAGCTGGACCGGCAAATCGATGATCGTGAACTTCTGGGCGACGTGGTGCGCGCCCTGCCGGCGCGAGATTCCGCTGCTCAAGGAAATGCAGCAGACGCGCGGGGCGGAAGGCTTCCAGGTCGTCGGCGTCGCCGTCGACGTGCGCGAAGACGTGCTCAAGTACGCGCAGGAAATCGGCATCGATTACCCGGTCATCATGGGCGAGCAGGACGGGCTCGAAGCCGTCGGCAAGTTCGGCCTCGGCTCGATCGGATTTCCGTTCACCGTCTTCACCGACAACCAGCACCGCATCGTCGTCACGCACCTGGGCGAGCTGCACAAGCCGCAAGCCGACGCGATTCTGGGCGTGATCGCGCGCGTGAACAGCGGCGAGCTCACGCCCGCGGCCGCGCGCACGATGGCGGCGGCGCAACTACAGAAACTAGACACTCCCGACGCCTGAATCACCGCAATTTCGGCCCCGCCGCGCGGCCTTCTGCCCGACTTGCGGCGGCGTCCGTCGCGTCTGCGCATCGTTCCGATCGGGCGCGATGCCGGATCCTGGCGCTCAACAATCGCCAAAAAACCCGAAAACTGGTAAAACTCGCGCCCTTCTGCGTCCAAAACGCCCGCGAACGAATCGCCAAGACCCGTTGCATGGCCCATTTGCTGCTTCTAAACGGCCCGAACCTGAACCTCTTGGGCACCCGCGAGCCGGGGCTCTATGGGGCGGTCACGTTGGAACAGATCGTCGCGCGCATGGGCCACCTCGCCGCCGAGCTCGGCCACCACCTGTCCGCGTTCCAGAGCAACTCGGAAGCCGAGCTGATCGATCACATTCACAAGGCGCCCGCGACGCATGTGGCGTTCATCATCTTCAACCCCGCCGCATTCACGCATACGAGCGTCGCGCTGCGCGATGCGTTGCTGGCCGTGAAGATTCCTTTCATCGAGGTGCACCTGAGCAATGTGCATGCTCGAGAGCCGTTTCGACATCACTCCTATTTCTCGGACGTGGCCGTCGGCACCATCGCTGGATTCGGGGCCGTGGGATATGAGCTCGCGCTGCGCGCTGCGGCTCAGCATCTCGCGACACCCCGCAAGTAACCGAAAAGAACGACTGGAGATCGCATGGATATCCGCAAAGTAAAAAAACTCATTGAGCTGCTCGAAGAGTCGGGCATTGCCGAGATCGAGATCAGTGAAGGGGAAGAATCGGTGCGCATCAGCCGTTATCCCACCGGCGCCGCCGCGGCAGCACCCGTCGTGCATTACGCGCAAGCGCCTGCGGCTGCACCTCTTCCGCAAGCAGCACCGGCACCCGCCGCTCCTGCCGCTGCCGCGCCCACGCCAGCGCCTGTCGCGGCGAAGAACGATCACACCGTCACCGCGCCGATGGTCGGCACCTTCTATGCGTCCGCCGCGCCGGGCGCGAAGCCGTTCGTGGACATCGGCAGCGAAGTGAACGTCGGCGACACGCTCTGCATCATCGAAGCGATGAAGATGATGAACCAGATCGAATCCGACAAATCCGGGCGCGTCACCGCGGTGCTGGTCAAGAACGGCGACCCGGTCGAATTCGGCCAGCCGTTGTTCATCATCGAATAACTTCAGGACCGCGGGGCTAAAGGCTCCTGGCCGGAACCGGAAGAGCCGCTCTTCTCTGGCCAGCAGCCCAGCGCCCAGCAGCCCTTCATCGTCCCCATAAGACACATGCTAGAAAAAGTCGTCATTGCCAATCGCGGTGAGATCGCCTTGCGCATTCTGCGGGCCTGCCGCGAGCTCGGAATCAAGACGGTGGCCGTGCATTCGACCGCCGATTTCAACCAGAAGCACGTGCTGCTCGCGGATGAGTCCGTGTGCATCGGCCCGCCGCCCTCGAAAGAGAGCTACCTCAACATGCCCGCGATCATCAGCGCGGCGGAGGTGACGGATTCGGTCGCGATTCATCCGGGCTACGGGTTCCTGTCCGAGAACGCGGACTTCGCGGAGCGCGTCGAAAAGAGCGGCTTCATTTTCGTCGGCCCGAAGCCGGAAACGATTCGCATGATGGGCGACAAAGTATCGGCCATCAAAGTCATGAAAGCCGCCGGCGTGCCGTGCGTGCCTGGGTCGGACGGCCCGCTCGGCTCCGATCCTGAAGAGAACATGCGCATCGCGCGCACGCTCGGCTATCCCGTGATCATCAAGGCGGCGGGCGGCGGCGGCGGGCGCGGCATGCGCGTCGTGCACAGCGATGCGACGCTGCAGAGCGCGATCAATGTGACCCAGGCCGAAGCGGCCGCGGCGTTCGGCAATCCCGAGGTCTACATGGAGAAGTTCCTCGAGAAGCCGCGGCACATCGAGATTCAGGTGCTCGCCGATCACTACGGCAACGTCGTGCATCTCGGCGAGCGCGATTGCTCGCTCCAGCGCCGTCACCAGAAGGTGATCGAAGAAGCGCCCGCACCGGGCATCACGCCGAAGCAGCGCAAGATGATCGGCGACCGCTGCGTCGCCGCCTGCCGCGACGTCGGCTATCGCGGCGCCGGCACGCTCGAGTTCCTGTATCAGGACGGCGAGTTCTATTTCATCGAAATGAACACGCGCGTGCAGGTCGAGCACCCGGTCACGGAGCTCATCACCGGCATCGACATCGTGAAGGCGCAGCTGCGCGTCGCGGGCGGCGAGCGCCTGCCGTGGTCGCAGAACGACATCAACATCCGCGGTCATGCGATCGAATGCCGCATCAATGCGGAAGACCCGAAGGGCTTCATTCCCTCGCCGGGCCCGGTGAAGCTGTTTCATGCGCCGGGCGGACCGGGCATTCGCGTCGACAGTCATCTGTACAGCGGCTACACCGTGCCGCCCTACTACGATTCGATGATCGGCAAAGTGATCGCCTATGGCGAAGACCGCGACACCGCGATCGCGCGCATGAAAAACGCGCTGTCCGAGATGGTGATCGAAGGCATCAAGACGAACATCCCGCTGCACCAGGAAATCTTCAATCACGCGGCGTTCAAGGCCGGCGGATTGGACATCCATTACCTGGAGCGCCGGCTCGGGATCAAATAGCACCGGAAGGGCTGCTGGGCGCTGGGCTGCTCGCCAGAATGGGAGCAGACGTTCGCAATTCTTTCTGGCCGACAATCCAGCGCCCAGCAGCCCGTGAGCCCAGACCGAGCGCCCCGCCATGCCCTTCCTCCAACTCACGCTCGCGATCGGATCGGCGGACCCTGAGCCGTTCGAAGACGCCTTGCTTGCCGCGGGCGCAAGCTCGATCACGCTGGAAGACGCCGCGGACGATCCGGTGCTCGAGCCGCCGCCCGGCACGACGCCCTTGTGGCCGACCGTGCGAGTCAAGGCGCTGTTCGATGCGAGCGCCGATCGAGACGCGCTGCTGCTGACGTTGAGCCAACAACTGGGCTCGCTGCCGCCGATCAGCTTCGATGACATCGCAGATCGCGCGTGGGAACGCGAGTGGCTGAAGGACTTCCGTCCGATGCGCTTCGGTGCTCGGTTGTGGGTCTGCCCGGCCGGCATGAGGCCGCAGGCCGATCATGCGGCGCCCGTTTTCGTCGATCTGGATCCCGGCCTCGCCTTCGGCACCGGCACGCATCCGACGACGGCACTCTGTCTCGAGTGGCTCGACGGCGCGCGGCTGGAAGGCCAGCGCGTTCTGGACTACGGCTGCGGCTCCGGCGTGCTCGCGATCGCCGCCTTGAAGCTTGGCGCGACGTCCGCGACGGCGGTGGACATCGATCCTCAAGCGATCATCGCCACGAACGAGAACGCGGAGCGCAACGGCGTCGCGGGGCAGCTGTCGGCATGCACCGTCGAAGCCTTCCGGACAGCGCCGCACGACATCGTGCTCGCGAACATTCTCGCCGAGCCGCTCGAACAGCTCGCCGAGCACTTGGCGCAGCTCGTCGTTCCGGGCGGGGCGATCGTGCTGTCCGGGCTGTTGCAGTCGCAAGCGCCGCGGTTGGCGAGCTTGTACGGCGCGTGGTTTGATATGGAGCCGATGGCGACGCGCGACGATTGGGCGCGGCTCAGCGGAATCAAGCGTGACGGGCAGGATGCCCGACTGCAGCGGGCGCCTGGAAGCGCGGGAATAGCCCGGTAACACTCGATTGCTCACTCAGTGCCCCAACTGCGAAACGACCTTCCGAGTCACCGCGGAGATCCTGCGCGTGGCCGACGGTCAGGTGCGTTGCGGGCGCTGTCATACGCAGTTCGATGCGCTCGAGCGCCTGATCGAAGAAGGCGATCCCAACGCCGCCGAATCCGGCCGCTTCCTGCAGACCCCACCGAGCCGCTCGCCGCACTCCATTGACGTCGAGGAACCCGACTCGATGGAAGAGATCACGCTCGAAGGCAAGCACATCGAGATCAGCGGCACGTACCGGGTCGTCGATGCGGACGGCTCGGGCGATGCGCAGCTGCGCCAGGAAGTGATCGAGGAATGGGCTGAAGTCGATGACGACGATCTCGCGACGGAGGAGGTCGGCGAGCACATCGAGATCGAGTCGGACGGCGATCCCGAGCACGAAGCGGCGCTCGCGGAAGGCAGCATCGATCGCGCGGAACCGGAGGAACAAGCGTTTGCGGAGGACTACGCACAGCCGCCGATTCGCGCCACACGCGCTACCCGCGCGCCGCTCGGCTCACGACTCGTCCGTGAGGATGCGGAACAGGATCTCGCCGACGAGCTGCCGCCGTTCGCCGCCCCACGCTCCGAGCCGACATCGATCGCGTGGAAGCTTCTCGCCCTTCCGCTCGCCTTGCTGCTCATCGTGCAAGTCGTGCATCACTACCGCGCGGAGCTTGCACGGCACCCGCGGCTGGGCGCGCCGCTGATGAGCGCCTATCAGACGCTTGGACTGCGTCTCACGCCCGATTGGGATCTGCACGCGTACGGCGTGAAGCAATGGGGCGTCGTCATGGACCCGGCATCGCCCGGCACGCTCAAGGTGCGCGCGAGCATCACGAACAACGCCGCCTTCGCGCAGCCCTACCCGCTCTTGAAGCTGGTGCTGGAGGATCGCTGGGGCGATCAAGTACGCGCGCGAGAATTCGAGCCGGCCGAATACCTCGACCCCGGCACTTCCCCCAATCGGCTGCTCGGGCCGACGCAACAAACGAATGCGACCGTCTCGATCGTCGACCCCGGCCCGGACGCGGAAGGCTTCCGATTCGACGTTTGCCTGCACGGCAAGGCGGGACCGGTGTGTGCGGGGGAAATTCCGGCGCGGTAGGGTACCGCGCGCTGCGAGCGGGACGGATTTCACTTCCGCTTCGTTGCGCCGAGTCACTAGACTTCGACCCCTTCCCCACCGCAGCCCGTCCCGTAGCCCTCCATGCTCCGCATCGGCCCCTACACCCTCGCCAACAACCTCGCGCTCGCGCCGATGGCGGGCGTGACGGACCTGCCATTTCGTTTGTTGTGCCGACGAATGGGTGCGGGCATCGCTGCAGGCGAAATGCTCACGAGCGACGTGCGTCTGTGGCACACGGAGAAATCGCGGCGACGCATGGATCACAGCGGCGAGCCCGAGCCCCGCGTCGTGCAGATTGCGGGCGGCGATGCGCCGATGATGGCCGAGGCCGCGCGACGCAACGTCGATGCGGGCGCGCAGATCATCGACATCAACATGGGCTGTCCGGCGAAGAAAGTGTGCAACAAGGCCGCAGGCTCCGCGCTGATGCGCGACGAAGCGCTCGTGCGCTCGATTCTCGAAGCGGTCGTCGGCGCCGTCTCCGTGCCCGTGACCCTCAAAATGCGCACAGGCTGGGACAGCGCGAACCGCAACGCGGTCGCGATCGCGCGCATGGCGCAGGACATCGGCATTCGAGCGCTCGCCGTGCACGGGCGAACACGCGCATGCATGTATCAGGGGAATGCCGAATACGACACGATTCGCGCCGTCAAAGAGGCGGTGACGATTCCGGTTTTCGCGAACGGCGACATCGACTCACCGCGCAAAGCGAAGCTCGTGCTCGAACTTACGGGCGCGGACGGCTTGATGATCGGGCGCAGCGCGCAAGGCCGGCCGTGGATATTCAGGGAAATTGCAGCATTTTTGCGCACGGGCGAGGAATTGCCCGCGCCTTCGGCCGCGGCAGTCCGTGATATCATGCTGGCCCATTTGCGCGATCTGCACGCTTTCTATGGGGAAGAGGCAGGAGTCAGGGTCGCGCGCAAACACGTCGATTGGTATGCGAAGGGCCGCCCATCGGGACATGCCCTGCGCCATGCCGTGATGCAGGCGAACGATGCGGTGACCCAGCTCGAGCGCGCGAAAGAATATTTCGATGCGCTCGCGGCCGATGCGTCGCTGTCGAACGCAGCTTGACTCCTCGAAGCATTTGGCGGAGAGCCCATGGCCACCAAGAAAAGAACGAGAGCTCGCAGAGAGCCGCTTGCAAGACCTTCGACGCGCGCGATACCGCTGCGCGCGATGTGCGCCGAGGCGCTCGATTCCTACTTCGCGACGCTGAACGGCCACAAGCCGGGCCAGCTCTATGATCTCGTGCTGCGCGAGATCGAGGAGCCGCTGTTCAAGGCCGTGCTCGACTACGCCGAAGGCAATCAGAGCCGCGCCGCCGACATTCTCGGCATCAATCGCGGCACGCTGCGTAAGAAGCTGAAGACTTACGGGCTCACGCAATAATCACGGCAATCCGCTGCATCATCCGCACCTTTCAAGAGTCACCATGCCCATCCGCCGCGCCCTGCTGAGTGTTTCGAACAAAGACGGCCTCGTCGAATTCGCCCGTGCCCTGCATCAGCGAGGCATCGCCATTCTTTCCACCGGCGGGACGGCGACGCTGCTCGAGCAGCAGAAGATTCCCGTGACGCAGGTGTCCGCGCATACGGGATTTCCCGAGATCATGGACGGCCGCGTGAAGACGCTGCATCCCAAGATCCACGGCGGCCTGCTCGGCCGGCGCGATATCGACGAAGGCGTCATGCAGACGCACGGCATCGAGCCGATCGATCTGCTCGTCGTGAATCTGTATCCGTTCGCGGCCACCGTCGCGAAGCCTGATTGCACGTATGAAGATGCGATCGAGAACATCGACATCGGCGGTCCTGCGATGGTGCGTGCGGCCGCGAAGAATCACGATCGCGTCACCGTCGTCGTCGACCCGGCCGATTACGCGAGCGTGCTCGAGGAGCTCGCGAACAACGCGGGGTCCGTCTCGCTCGAACGCCGCAAGAAACTGGCGGCGAAAGCATTCGCGCACACCGCGAGCTACGATTCCGCGGTCGCAAGCTACCTCGGCCGCGTGACCGAAGGCCCCGCCGCGGAATATCCGGAGTCGCTCGCGCTGCATTTCCGCAAGCGACTCGACCTGCGCTACGGCGAGAATCCTCATCAAACCGCCGCGTTCTATACCGTCCCCGATTCGCCTGGCGCCAGCATCGGCACGGCGCAGCAGCTGCAGGGTCGCGCGCTGTCGTACAACAACGTGATGGATGGCGACACGGCATTCGAATGCGTACGCCAGTTCGAAGCACCGGCCTGCGTGATCGTGAAGCATGCGAATCCGTGCGGCGTCGCGATCGGCGCGGACTCGCTCGCCGCATACGACCGAGCACATAAGACGGATCCGACCTCGGCCTACGGCGGCATCATCGCGTTCAATCGTCCGCTCACGGCGGCCACCGCGCGCGCGATCGTCGAGCGTCAGTTCGTCGAGCTCATCATCGCGCCGGAGGTCGAGCCGGAGGCGCTCGAAGTCTGCGCGACCCGCCAGAACGTGCGCGTGCTCGCGACCGGCGCGATCAAGCCGACGCACATCCGGCATGAATATCGCAGCGTGAACGGCGGGCTGCTCGTGCAGTCGCGCGACGAAGGCATGGTCGCAATCGGCGATCTGAAAGTCGTGACGAAGCGCAGCCCGAGCGAGGCCGAGCTCGAGGATCTGCTGTTCGCCTGGCGCGTCTGCAAGTACGTCAAATCGAACGCCATCATCTACGCGAAAGACCTCATGACGATCGGCGTCGGCGCCGGCCAGATGAGCCGCGTCGTCTCCTCGCGCATCGCTGCGATGAAGGCGAAGGACGAAGGCCTCGTCGTGCAGGGATCGGTGATGGCCTCCGATGCATTCTTCCCGTTCCGCGACGGACTCGACACCGCCGCCGAATACGGCGTGCGCGCCGTGATTCAGCCCGGCGGCTCGATTCGCGACGAAGAAGTCATCGCCGCCGCGAACGAGCACGATATCGCGATGGTGCTGACGGGCATGAGGCACTTCAGGCACTAAGCGGGGCTCACGATGAAAGTGCTGATCATCGGTTCCGGCGGCCGCGAGCATGCGTTCGCCTGGAAGGTGGCGCAGTCGCCGCGGGTCACCTCCGTGTTCGTCGCGCCGGGTAACGCGGGCACGGCCCGTGAGCCTCGCGTGACGAACGTCGAGATTGCCGCCGAAGACATCGCCGGTCTGCTCGCATTCGCGCAGCGGGAGCGCGTCGATCTCACGATCGTCGGGCCTGAAGCGCCGCTCGTGCTCGGCGTGGTCGATGCTTTTCAGGCGGCGGGTCTGCGCTGCTTCGGGCCCACGCAGGCGGCGGCGCGCCTGGAAGGCTCGAAAGCATTCACGAAAGACTTCCTGAAACGCCACCGCATTCCGACGGCCGCGTATCAGACCTTCACGCAAGCCAGCTTCGATCCCGAATGGGTGCGCCGCCAGCGCGCGCCGCTCGTCGTGAAAGCGGACGGCCTCGCGGCCGGCAAAGGCGTGATCATTTGCGAGACGACGGAAGAAGCGATTGCGAGCGCGCGCGGCATGTTCGCCGGCCAGTTCGGCCCCGCAGGCGATACCGTCGTGATCGAGGAATTCCTGCAGGGCGAGGAAGCGAGCTTCATCGCGATCGTCTCCGGCACGGACATCCTTCCGCTTGCAACCTCGCAGGATCACAAGCGCCGCGATGATGCCGATCGCGGCCCGAACACCGGCGGCATGGGCGCCTACTCCCCCGCGCCGGTCGTCACGGAAGCGCTGCACGCGCGCATCATGCGCGACGTGATGGAGCCGACCGTGCGCGGCCTGCTCGCCGACGGCACGCGTTATCTCGGCTTTCTTTACGCGGGCATCATGATCGCCCGGGACGGCACGCCGAACGTGCTCGAGTTCAATTGCCGCTTCGGCGATCCGGAAACGCAGCCCATCATGATGCGGCTGCAATCCGATCTCGTGGACCTGTGCGAAGCCGCGCTCGACGACCGGTTGCGCGGCGTCGAGGCCGCCTGGGATTCGCGTGCCGCATTGGGCGTCGTGCTCGCCGCGCCCGGATATCCGGAAGCGGTGCGCAAGGGCGATGCGATTTCAGGGCTCGAAGCGGTGGCGAGGCTCCCTGGCAAAGTGTTTCACGCGGGCACGAAGCTCGACGGCGACACGGTCGTCACGAACGGCGGGCGCGTGCTGTGCGCCGTCGGCCTCGGCGACTCGGTGCGCGACGCGCAACGCGCGGCCTATGCGCTCGCCGATTCGATCTCGTGGCAGGGCATTCACTATCGGCGCGACATCGGCTATCGCGCGATCGAGCGAGAGCGGAAATAGCGGCTACTCCTCGCGCTTCGGCCGGTCGCGAACGTCGACTTCGAAGCTGACTTTGATCGTGCCGTCCATCGCCTCGAATTCGTGCTCGAGGCCTTCCTTGCTCGGCAGCGACTCCGCGAGCGTCTGCAGCTCGGTTTTCGGAATCGTCACCCAGATCCCCGTGGGATCGCTTTCGAGCTGCCAGCCTCCCATCGCGCCGGGCCAGACATTCGCGCGAAAGACGTGATTGCGCGGCAGCGGCACCTCGAGCGCGACCGCGCGGCCGGAGAGCAGCCGATCGAGCTCGGCACGTGAAACGCGACATCGCACGGCATCATTCGAGAATTTGATGTTCATTGTTGGAATGAAGGCGCAAGTGGACGGCGGATAGTAAACCCGAGGGCCCCGCGAGCCCTCTACCTGCCCAGTGCGATCGCGGCGTGCGCGATCGGCTTCAGTGCGATCAATCGTCGTCGACCAGGATGACGGCCGCGTGCGCTTGTTCGCCGATCGCAGGGCCGCCTTCGACGGATTCCAGCTCGACGAGAAAGAGCTCGGTGTTCTCGGCGATCACGTCCGAGACGATCGGAATCGTGATCGTCGCCGTGCGGCTGCCCGCCCGGATCTCTTCCACGTCCGGGCCGATGGCCGCGTAATCGCTGCCCGCCTCCGCCGAGTTCGGCCGCAGCACCCAACGGAACTTCACGGCGTTGCGCGTCGAGCCGTTGCGGCGGACCGTGAGCTTGACCATGGCGTCGCTTTCGGTCGCGACATAGGTGTCCTTGTCGAACTCCACGGTCGGCGCACGCGCTGAGCCGCGCGCTGCTTCAGCGTCCTCAGGCTGCGCCGGCGCGGCGCTCGCGCTTTCCGCACTCGCCTCTTCGACCGGTTTGGAGCCGGCTTCGGCTGCGTCCGCGGCAGGCGGATCCGCCGTTGCCGCGACGATCGCGCCGGTCGGGGGTTTCTTCGTCAGATCCTCGGGAGGCGGCGCTTTCGAGGCCGTCGCGGCTGGCGCGGGCGGAACGACGGATTCGGCAGGCGGGCTCGCGACAGGCGCGGGGCGCTCTGCGTCGACTTCCGCCGAAGTCGCGACCGGGCTCACCCGCGAGGGCTCGATGAACCGAGGCAGCTGCCACCACGCAAGCGCGCCCGCGATGATGACGAGCAGCACCGCGAGCAGCACGCCTTTGCCGCGGCCGAATGGATTCTCGAGTGCTTCGCGCGGCGCCGCGAGCGGCACGTGTTGAGGCGCATCCGTGCACCCGAGCGCCGCCAGCAGCTCCGCGACGTCGATGCGCCGTTCTTCGCGATTCCAGTTCAGTGCGTTCTCGAGCGCATGCCACTGCCGCAGGCTGATGCCGGAAATCTTGTGCGGCGCGCGGCCGTGGGCGCGCGCAAGCGGTGCGGACCGGCCGCCGTACGGATGCCGCCCGGAAAGCAGCTCGTATGCAATGCAAGCGAGGCTGTAGACGTCGTCACGGGGATGCGGCTCTGCGCCGCTGACGCGCTCGGCGCTCGCATAGGCGGCGGTCGTATTCGCATCGGCGCCGTCGACGCTGGGCTCGCCGCTCCCCCATTGATCGAGGGCATGCGAGCGCGCGAACCCGAACTCCAGCACCTTCACCTCGCCGTTCGTCGTCAGCACGACGACGGCCGGCTTCAAATCGCCGTGCGCGATATTGCGCTGGTGGGCGTGCATGAGCGCGGCCCCGACCGCGCCGATGACCGCAAGCGCGCGCTCGCGCGACATGGGCTTGCCGGCAAGGCGATGCATGACGTCGGTCAGCCGTTCGCCCTCGAGCAGCTCCATCACGACGAAATAGACGTCGTGGTGGCGGTCGAGGCCGAAGACGCTGACGATGTTCGGATGCGAGAGCGATTGCGCCTCGTAGGCTTCGCGCTCGACTTCGGCGAGGGCCGCTTCGCGCCGGTCGCGAGGCAGCTGCAGGACGCGGACGGCGACGTAGCACGAAGGCGACGGCAGATGGCTGCGATGCCGATCGAACGCCTGATAGAGCGTGCCCGAGCGGTCGCTCCCGATGACCTCCATCAGCTCATAGCGATCGCGGAGGATCGTGCCGACTCCGACCTCGGTGCGCGGTGCCTGCGCAGCTCCCTCGCGTGCCGCCTGCGCCGGCTTGGTTGGGGCGCGAGCCATGACGGGCGGTCGCGTGGGCGGCTCGAAGTCCCGGTGCAGCGCGGGATCCTCGACCGGCGCATCGTCGGCGTTCAGCGACCCGCGTTCGGCGTAGAGCTTGCGCCAGCGCGAGCCGGTCGTATCGAGCGTGGCTTCGGAATCGGGGACTTCTTCGGTCTGATTCGCGACACCGAAGACGAGCTGCGCGATTTCAGCCTTGAGCGAGCGCGCGAGGCCGACATCGACCCGGCCGCGGCGCTGATATTGATCCAGGAGAGCGAGCGCATCCCACGGCGCCTCGGGATTGCTCCGGCACACGTCCAGGAAGGACTCGTGCATCTTGGCGCGATCGCACCGGCCGGCGATGTAATCGTCCAGCCAAGCCGAAAGTACCTCGCGCGAGTCCTCTTCGGAGCCGCCGGGTCCTTTGTCGATCGAAGCACTCATTGATTGAGTTTAGCCCTCGGTCTTGGCCACGTGGTACCTGTCGCACGGTCGAGCCGCCCCGCCCGCGGGGGTTTGGCTGAGGTGTCGTACGTAATCGTCGCGCTCCGCGCGTTCTGGCGGCCGGCGCCCGACGATGTTTCCGAGCCAGCCGGTCGAGCTGCCTGTTCGCGTGGACCCAAGACCGGAACCCATGGGAACGGCCCCGGCAACTGGGGGCCTCGAGAGCTTTGAACTCCAAAAGCCGGCGGTCGGTTCCCCGGCGGCGAAATTACACGAGGTCGAAATGACGACGCCTGCGCCGCTCGAAGGGCGCTGCGCGGCGTCCTGCCTACCGAAGCTGTTCGCGAACGCGCTCCTCATCGAGAGCGCCGCACCACTTCGCCACGACCAGGGTTGCGACGCCGTTGCCGATGAGATTCGTGAGCGCGCGAGCCTCGGACATGAACCGATCGATGCCCAGGATCAACGCGAGCGCAGTGACCGGCAATGTACCAACGGCCGACAAGGTCGCCGCGAGCACGATGAAGCCGCTGCCCGTCACGCCGGCCGCGCCCTTCGAGGTCAAAAGGAGCACGCCGAGCAGCGTGAGCTGATCGAGGAGCGTCATCGGCGTGTTCGTTGCCTGAGCAATGAACACCGCGGCCATCGTCAGATAGATCGAGGTGCCGTCCAGATTGAACGAGTAGCCGGTCGGAATCACGAGCCCGACGACCGATTTCGCCGCGCCCGCGGATTCCATCTTCGTCATCATGCGCGGCAGCACCGATTCGGAGGACGAGGTGCCGAGCACGATCAAGAGCTCGTCCTTGATGAAGCGGATGAAGCGCAGGATCGAAAAGCCGTGCAGGCGCGCGATCGTGCCGAGCACGAGGAAAATGAACAGCAGACAGGTCAGATAGAAGCACGCCATCAACCACGCGAGGTCGGCCAGCTTGTCGATGCCGTAGTTGCCGATCGTGAATGCCATCGCGCCGAACGCGCCGATCGGCGCGACGTACATGATCATGCCGACGATCCGGAACAGGACCTGCGACAGGCCATCGATGAAGTCGAAGATCGGCCGTGCGCGCGAGCCGGCCGCATGCAAAGCGAAGCCGAACAGCAGTGCGATCAGGAGGACCTGCAGGATCTCGCCGCTCGCGAACGCGTCGACGAACGTCGATGGGATCACATGCATCAAGAAGTCGACGACGCTCTGCTGCTGGGCTGCCTGCGTATAGGTTTGAATCTTGCTGGCATCGAGCGTCGAGGGATCGATGTTCATGCCCGAGCCCGGCTGCACGATGTTGACGACGACCAGCCCGATCGCGAGCGCGATCGTGCTGACGACCTCGAAATAGAACAGCGCGAGCACGCCCGTGCGGCCGACGGCCTTCATGTTCTCCATGCCGGCGATGCCGCTCACCACGGTGCAGAAGATGATCGGCGCGATCATCATCTTGATCAGCTTGATGAAGCCGTCGCCGAGCGGCTTCATTTTCGTCCCGACCTCCGGGAAGAAGTGACCGAGCAGCACACCGATGACGATGGCGACGATGACTTGGAAATAGAGCGAGCGATAGATTGGCGTACGCGGCCGCGCGTCGTGCTGCATTGGTTCGTGCTTTGATGGATCCACCCCGGCCGAAGGATACAGGACCCGCGTCACGAGCGGGCGATCCCCGCTTTGACCCTTGGGTGCAGGAAAAGAAAGGAAAAGCGTTTTGCCGGCGAGTGCTAAGCGAGCAGCGGCGCCGCGAGCCGGACGCTCGAGGCAGTGCCGGGCGTGCCCGTGATCCAGACGCGCCCGTCGCGCGCATGCAGCCGCACGACCACGCCGAGCTCGCGCTGCAGCTCCTTGCATTCGAGCGGCAGGCGTCCGTCCGAGAAATAGGCTTTCACCAGGTCGAGCACCGTCGCGGCTGGACCATGCATCTCCGCCTGTTGCGGCGTATGGGCATAGATGCTCACGCGCCAGCTCTGCTTGCGCGCGCCTTCGCTGCGCAGCTCCTTGCAGAAGCGGTCCATGAGCAACAGACCGGAGCTCAGCGTGTTGTCCGTGAGATCGAGCGGCTGATCGCCGCTGGTCGCGACGTATTTCAGATGCAGGAGCCCGCCGACGCCTTGCGTATCGTCATACACGCACACTGCGAGCGCCGCGCGAAGCTCGCACTCGAGCAGCACCGCTTCGCGCGACACTCGAAAGCTGTCCGCGTCGACCCAGATTTCCGCAGGTAATTGCGCCATGGTCCGCGATCATGCGGATCCGGGCGCAAGCCGGGTGTGCAGTGGATCACGGAATTGCCCGTCATCCGGCGCAGCGCCCGCGCAGTGACGCGTTTGGTCACTCCTGTCATTTTTCGGCGACGCCGATGCGTCAGTCCTGTGCGATCGCCGTCTTTCTCACGCCGCCGAAACTGAGTGAAGTCGTCGCCAGGAACACTTCGCGCAGGAAGTACACGAGCGACACCGCGAGACTGAACAATGCGACGACGAACGTCACGGAGATAGGCGCCGCGAGATCGAGCTGCAGCGAGGAGCTCACGAACAGTGCGGCAACGACGATCGAGACGAGCAAGCCGCTCAGCACGCACAAGCCGATCGCGCGATTGATGAAAGCTGCGCGGCGCGACAGCACCTTGAGGCGCGCATGCAGATCGCGCGCCGTTTCGAGATCGACGGTCGCAAGCCGCTCTTCCATCGGCCGCGCGCGGTCGATGATGCGGCCGATGCGGTTCGCGAGCACGTTCAGAATGCCGGCGACGCCCGTGAGCAGGAACACCGGGGCGACCGCGAGCTGAATGACCTGAGCGAGACTGGTGATGTGGCTGAGCGATTGCATGATCGAGTGTGGGCGCCGGCGATGTCGTGGGGCGCCCTGTTGATTTCGTCGGGCGCGCGTTGATTGTGGATTGAAGTACAGCGGATGTTCGATGTCGTTTTCAAGTGCCGTCCCCGCCACTCGTCCCGACGCAAGTCGGGACCGCCTGCGGCACGGTGCCAGATGAGATCCCGACTTGCGTCGGGATGACATGGGCAGCGACGGTGCCGAATGAGATCCCGACTTGCGTCGGGATGACGGGGGTAACGACTGTGCGGAATGAGATCCCGACTTCCGTCGGGATGACGTCGCACGCTTGCGCTGCGCGCAAGCTGAGCGACGTCAATTGATCCGCTTCTGTCTGCCCTGCCATTCGCGCTCGCGGAGCACGAATTTCTGGATCTTCCCCGTCGAGGTGCGCGGCAGCGCGCCGAATTCGATCGCGTGCGGCACCTTGAACTTTGCCAGCCGCGCGCGGCAGTGCTCGATGATGTCGGCTTCGCTCGCAGTGACGCCGTTCTTCAGGGTCACGAAGCCCTTCGGCACCTCGCCCCACTTCTCGTGCGGGATGGCGATCACTGCGGCTTCCAGTACCGCGGGATGGCTCGCGATTGCCTGCTCGACTTCGATCGTGCTGATGTTCTCCCCGCCCGAGATGATGATGTCCTTCTTGCGGTCGCGCAGCTCGATCGAGCCGTCCGCATGCATCACCGCAAGATCCCCGGT
>Ga0164243_10007013_pt1 | contig 16919 bp, 18 predicted proteins | sample OricompcompostOP_FD_108781 | JGI IMG/M metagenome (GOLD analysis project Ga0164243, IMG submission 108781) | Organic Plus compost microbial communities from Emeryville, California, USA - Original compost - Organic plus compost (OP) | ecosystem: Engineered > Solid waste > Mixed feedstock >... | reverse complement strand
TGCACGGCCGCGTCGACGAGCGCCCGCTGCACGAGGTCGATGTAGTCGTCGGCGACGCGCGAGAAGCCGCCGCCGATCGCGACGACCTCGAGGTCGACGAGCGTCGAGGCGTCGGCGAGCGCCGCCCCGACCGCGCGCGCCGAGCGCTCGATCGCCGCTCGCGCCACGCGATCGCCGGAGGCGGCGTCGCGGGCGAGGTCCTCTCCGCGCTCCCCGGACCAGCCCTGCGACCGCGCCCACGCGACGCTGGCGGGCCCCGACGCGACCTCTTCGAGCGTGAGCGCGCCCTCGGCACGCACCTGCCCCAGATGCCCGGCGTTGCCGCTCGCGCCGGGCAGGTACCGGCCGTCGACCACGAACCCGCCGCCGACGCCGGTGGACACGACGATCGAGAGCGACGCCGACGCGCCCTGGGTGGCGCCGAGCCACGACTCGGCGAGCGCGAGGCATCCGCCGTCGTGCGCGAGGGTGGTGGCGACGGGCGCGCCGAGGGCCGCGGCCGCGCTCTCGGCGACGGCCGCCCGCAGGTCGAACCCGCGGGCCCCCGGCATGTTCACCGGATGGATCAGACCGCGCTCCCGGTCGATCGGCCCGGCGCTCCCGATGCCGGCGCCGGCGAGCTCGGCACGCGGTCCTCGGGCGTCGACGGCGTAGGCCACGACCTCGTCGACGGCGGCGCGGAGCGACTCCGGAGTCGTGCCGGGGCCGGTCGGGCGCCGGATGCGCGAGGCGGGGAGGACCGTCCCGTCGCCCGAGACGAGCGCCGCCTCGAGCTTGGTGCCGCCCACGTCGACGGCGAGGGCGAGAGGGAGGGCGGGACGCTCCTCGATCGTCGCGGCGGTCACTGCGGGTCGAGCCCGAGGTCGTCGAGGTCGATCGCGGCGCGCCATTCCAGCCCCGCCTCCTCGATCGCCGCCTGGGCGCCCGTCTTGCGGTCGACGATCACCGCGACCGCGACGACCTCGGCGCCTTCGCGACGCAGGGCCTCGACTGCCCTGAGCGCCGACTGCCCCGTGGTGGACGTGTCCTCCAGGACGACGACGCGCCGGCCCGCGACTTCCGCGCCCTCGATCTGCCGGCCGCGCCCGTGGTCCTTCGGCTCCTTGCGGACGACGAAGGCGTCGAGGGGACGATCCGTGCCGGCCGAGGCGTGCATGACGGCGTTCGCGATCGGGTCGGCGCCGAGGGTGAGGCCGCCGACGGCGACCGCGTCGAGGTCGCCGACCAGGTCGAGCATGATCCGGCCGATCGCGGGGGCCGCGCGGTGGTCGAGCGTGAGACGGCGCATGTCGACGTAGTAGGTCGCCTTCTTGCCGCTGGAGAGCGTGAAGTCGCCGTGGAAGACCGCCTCGTCCTTGATCAGCGCGATGAGCGCCTGGCGGTCGGCTTCGAGTTCGGGGGTGCTGAGCGTCACACCGCCAGTCTAGGGACGCCGGCCCCTGGACGATGCAGGACGGACGCGCAGACGCGCCCCCGGACACGCTGCCGCCGAGACGCCGACCCGACGCCGGAGAGGGCAAGGGGGTGTCCGGACGTCGGCCGCGATGCGAGGATGGCGGAATCCCACTCGTTCCGACCGAGGAGGCCGTCGTGCTCGATGTCGATCCCTATTCCGCGCTGTCCCGCCTGCGCACCTTCCCGGTGCTGGAGCTGAGAAGCGCCGACTTCACGGCCGGAGGGGCGCTTCCCGTGTCGGCCTGGGCGTCGTCCCGCGGCGGCGAGGACCGCTCCCCTGAGCTGTCGTGGGGCGAGCCCCCGGCGGGGACCAAGAGCTTCGCCGTGTCGTGCTTCGACCCCGACGCGCCGACCGGGTCCGGATACTGGCACTGGGCGGTGTCCGACCTGCCGGCCGAGGTCCGCTCCCTCGCCGCGGGCGCCGGCGACGGCGAGCCGGGGTCCCTCCCCGCAGGCGCCCTCACGCTCCCGAACGAGGCACGCCTGCCGCGCTACATCGGCGCCGCTCCGCCCGCCGGCACCGGCGTGCACCGGTACGTCTTCGTCGTCGACGCGCTCGACGTGGAGACGCTCGGGCTGAGCGGCGACGAGACGCCGGCGATCCTGGGATTCAACCGGCACTTCCACACCCTGGCGCGGGGCATCCTCACCGGCACCGCCGATCCGTCCGACCGCTGACCGGACCGGCCGCCGGCCGATGACCGATTCGTCCGCGGCGGAGGATACCAATTTTTGGTATCCTCCGCCGTATGGCTCAGAACACCTCGATCAGCTTGGACGACCACTTCTCTGACTTCCTGTCCCGAGAGGTCGACTCGGGTCGCTACCGTTCCGCGAGCGAGGTCGTCCGCGCCGGTCTCCGTCTGCTGGAGGATCAAGAGACGCAGTTGGCGGCGCTTCGAGCCGCTCTTGTCGCGGGCGAGAGGAGCGGGGCGCCGGAGGCGTTCGACTTCGACGTCTTCATCGCCGCGAAGACGTCGTGACGAGCTATCGGCTCACGCCGGCTGCGCAGCGAGACCTCTCGTCGATCTGGGACTTCACCGAAGAACGCTGGGACGCCCATCAGGCCGAGATCTACGTGGGCGAGATCAAGGCCGCGATCGAACGGATCGCCGATGACCCTTCTCGGGGCCACGCCTGTGACGAGCTCCGCGAAGGCTACCGCCGGTACGGCATCGGCAGCCATCTGCTGTTCTACAGAGCCCGCGCAGACGGCGTCGATGTGATCCGAATCCTGCACCAGCGCATGGACCCGACTCTGCGCCTCTGAGCACGCCGCCCCGGTCTCCGCCGCCCGGAGGATTGTCATGCATCGGTGCGACAGGCCTCCATCGCGCCGATGCGCCGAGCGAGCACCCGAATCCGCTACGCGTTCCTTGTCGTCTACTGCTTGTAGATCTCTCGGCGGTGGCCCGCGGTGAGGACCAGGACCACCAGCTCACCGTCGAAGATGTCATAGACGATGCGGTAGTCCCCTACCCGGACCCGCCATTCGCCGGCGAAGTCGATCAGCCGCTTCGCCGCCGGCGGCCGCGGGTCCTCCGCGAGAAGGTCGATCGCTGCCTGGATGCGGCGCCGCGCGACAGGGTCGAGCTTGCGAAGCTGCCGCCGTGCCGCAGGAGCGATCTCGATCCGGTACGTCACACCAGCCCCAGCTCCGCCTTCACCTCATCCCACGGGACCGCGACCTCACCCGCCTCCTGCATCTCCCGCCGCGCCGCCGCCGCCGCCGCCGCGTCTTCGGCGTCCTCCGCCAGCTCCCGCAGACGCTCGAACTCCGCGGCATCGACCAGCACCGCGACCGGACGGTTATGGCGTGTCAGGTAAACCGGCGCGTCCCGCGCCTCGTCGATGACAAGACCCAGCCGGCCACGAGCCTCAGAAACCGTCACGGAAGTCATGCCCACGATCCTACCCATATCGGACAAAACACACAAATTGTACAATATGAGCAAAGCCGACTCGTGGGAAGCATCGCGAGTGCGATCCTTCCGTCAGCCCGCGTGAGCCTCATGTCCCCGTCGACCGGTCCCGTGAACTCGCCCCCGCCTGGCGGACCCGTGATCTCCGCGCGGGTGCTGCTGACCCGGTGTGACGGGCCGCGGCCCCTCGCCCGAGGACTGCGCCACGGCCTCGGCGTAGACCGCGCGCCAGACGCGGTCGAACGCGTCCTCCCGAATCACGCCGGATCGGAGGGCGGACTCGGCGCCCTGGAGCGTGGCGGCCAGCGCCTCGAGCCGCTCGGAGCAGACGAGGTCGTCCGCGTCGGGGCGCAGCGCCGAGCAGCAGGACGAGACGGTCACGGTCCTGCGCCGCACGGGCGCGGCCTTCACGGCGAGGACGACCGCGACCGGCACGGCCACCAGCAGCACGGCGAGCGCGGCGAGCTCGGGCGTCGCCCCCAGGCCGCACAGGGCCGCCCACGCCAGCACGCCGCCGATGACCGCCAGCGGGGTGAACCGGTGCGAGAGGTCGGCGAAGAGACGCCGCTCCTCGGGCGCATCGGGAGGATAGACGACGAGCCGGGACGACACGATGCCGTACCGGCCCGCGGTCCGCGACACGTAGCCCCATCGCGGAGCCAGCCGTTCGTTTGCCATGACAGCAGCCTGCGCCGCGGCGGCACCCGCGGCGCAGATCCCTACGGAACGCATGCGCCGGATCGCGCGTCCTCCCGAGATCCTCACGGATTCCTCGCGTCCGCACCGCACGCCGCCCCCTCCGCCCGCCCGCACATGCCCGGGACCGGCGCCGCCCCGTCCGTCCGCCGCACCGGGACGTCGGCGGGCGACCGTAGGCTGGGACCATGCGCTTGGCCACCTGGAACGTCAACTCCATCCGCACCCGCGTCGCCCGTACCGTCGAGTTCGCCGTCCGCGAGAACGTCGACGTCCTGGCCATGCAGGAGATCAAGTGCAAGCCGGAGCAGTTCCCCTACGCCCCGTTCGAGGAGGCCGGCTACCACGTCGAGGTGCACGGCCTGAACCAGTGGAACGGCGTGGCGATCGCGAGCCGCGAGCCGATGACCGACGTGTCCACGGCGTTCACGGGCATGCCCGGCTTCGCGAAGGGACACGAGGGGCCCGACGCGCCGCTCGAGGCCCGCGCCCTGGGGGCCACGATCGGCGGCGTGCGGGTGTGGAGCCTGTACGTGCCCAACGGCCGCTCCCTCGACGACCCGCACCTCGCCTACAAGCTGCACTGGCTCGACGCCCTGCGCGCCTCGACCGCGGCCGAGCTCGCGGCGAACCCCTCTCTGCCGCTCGCCCTCGTCGGCGACTTCAACATCATCCCGTTCGACCACGACAACGGCGACCCCGACATCGTGGTGGGCCGCTCGACCCACGTCTCGCCCGAGGAGCGGGCCGCATTCTTCGCGCTCGAGACCGCGGGCGTCACCGACGTCGTCCGTCCCCTCCTCCCCGAGGGGTACACGTACTGGGACTACCAGCGGCTGAAGTTCCCCCGCAACGAGGGGATCCGGATCGACTTCATCCTCGGCTCGCGGGCGTTCGCCGACGGGGTGACCGGCGCCGCGATCCACCGCGACGAGCGCAAGGGCGAGCAGCCGAGCGACCACGTGCCGGTCGTCGTCGACCTCGATCTGGGCGGCGCCGCGGACGACGACGACCTGCCGATGATCTTCTCCTGACGGCCCGCCCGTGACCGTGCAGCGACCGCGCCTGATCGCGACCGACCTCGACCACACGCTCCTCACCTCGGACGGGCGCGTCTCGCCGCGCACGAGGACGGCGCTCGACGCGGCGCGGACGGCGGGGATCCACGTCGTCCCGGTGACCGCCCGTCAGCCGATCGGGCTCCGTGAGGTCGCGGCGGGAGCGGCCTTCGAGGACTGGGCGCTGTGCGGCAACGGCTCGTTCGGCATCCACCTCACCCGCGGCGACCTTCTCTTCGCACAGGAGATCCCCGCGGTCGTGCAGCGGGAGCTGGTGGACGCGCTCACGGCCGCCCTTCCCGGCGTGCTCTTCGCGAGCGTGCGCGAGGCGGGCGAGAGGTTCGTCGCGCAGGACGGCTACGCCGCGCTGGCGCAGCTCAGCGACCACAAGCGCGACCCCCGGACGATGGGCGGGGTGCCGCTGTCGGACGTGGTCGCCGAGCCGAGCCTGAAGATCGTCGTCCGGCATCCCGAGGTCCCGCTGGACGAGGTGTTCGGCACGCTGCAGGGACTGGGGCTGCGCGGCTTCGAGGCGACGATGTCCGGAGCGCCCTTCGTCGAGGTGATGGCCGAGGGCGTGACGAAGGCCAGCGGTCTCGCACAGCTGTGCGCGCATCTCGGCGTCGACCGCGCGGAGGTCGTCGCGTTCGGCGACGGCCTCAACGATCTCGAGATGCTGCAGTGGGCGGGGCACGGCGTCGCGGTCGCGAACGCGATCGAGCCGCTGCGCGACGCGGCCGACGAGATCGCCCCCTCGAACGACGACGACGGCGTGGCCGCCACGATCGAGCGCCTGCTGGGCTGACGCGAGCCGCGCCGCCGGACGCTGCGGGCCAGGGGGCTGCGGGCGGACGCCCCGACAGAGGCCGGCGTCACACGACCGGGGCGATGTGGAACGCCTGGGCGAAACGGTCGAGCAGCGCCTCGTCGCCACGCACCACCGCGACGAGGTCGCGCACGACCGCCTCCGCGGGGGTCACCTCGCCGGCGATCAGCAGACGGATGCCGGGCCCGGCGACGATCACCGCCTCCGCCTCGCCCACGGGCGGCGTTCCGCCCACGGGCGTCGCCGGCGGGGCGATCCTCGTGACCTCCAGCGCGCCGTCGCGGACGCGGGCCCGCAGGGCGACCTTGCCGACGTGCACCTCGACGTCGAGGTCGCTCGCGCGGTCGGGCTGGAAGGAGGTGCGCAGCGCCATCGTCAGCGAGTCCGGCGTCACGACGTCGCCCTCCGCGGGATCGCCCATGGTCGCGAACCCCCAGCGGCCGAGCCCGATCAGGATCGGCTCCAGCGCGCGGCCGTAGGGGGTCAGCTCGTAGACGAGCCCGCAGTTGCGCAGCGGGACCCGCCGGATCACGCCACCCGCCTGAAGCTCCTTCAGGCGGGTGGCGAGGATGTTGGTGGGGATGCGCGGCAGACCCTGCTTGAGGTCGGTGTACCGGCGGGGCCCCACGAGCAGATCCCGGACGATGAGCAGCGCCCAGCGCTCCCCGATCAGCTCGACGGCCCGCGTGATGCCGCAGTACTGCCCGTAGCCGCGCGCCGCCATGTCAGGAGGTCGCGGCCGCGTCGCCCTGCTCGGCCATGTACGCCTCCGGCCCCTTCTCCGCGGCCTCGGCCGGCATGTAGAGGAATCCGAGCTCGTTGCCGTCCGGGTCGGCCAGGTCGCGGGAGTACATGAAGCCGTAGTCCTGCGGCTCGCGCAGCTCGGTCCCGCCCGCGGCCACCCCCTTGGCGATCAGCTCGTCGACGGCCTCGCGCGACTCCTGGGCGAAGGAGATCATCGCCTGCGCCGATGTCGCGGGATCCACGACCTCCTTGCCCGTGAAGGTGGCGAAGAACTCGCGAGTCAGCATCATGAAGTAGATCTTCTCGTCCCAGACGACGCAGGCGCCGTTCTCGTCGGTGAAGAGCGGGTTGATGGTGCAGCCGAGCGCCTGGTAGAAGGCCTTGCTGCGCTCGAGGTCGGCGGTGGGCAGGTTGACGAAGATCATGGTCATGACGGATTCCCTCGGTCGGCGGAACGGTCGTTCGCCGTTCCTTGTGCGCCCGATACTTGTAAAAAACAAGTAGCCGGTCAAGAGGGGCCGCGAAAGCCGTCAGACCGTGGAGCGCCGGTCCTCCCGGATCGCGTCCACGTCCTCCGGCCGGTACGTCCTCGCGAACTGCTCGTCGTTCCCGCCAGGGATGTTGCTGCTCATGAGCGACGTCTTCTGCGACCCGGGGATCGCCGGGTGGTGCACGGGAGCGTCGAAGAGCTGACGGGGCGCGAAGCCCGCGCGGAGCGCACTGCGGTGCAGCCAGAGGTCGTCGCCGCGAGGGCACTCCTCCATGAAGGCGGTGCCGTGCCGGCGCGCCTCCAGGAGGACGGGCACGGGATAGATGATCCCGCCGATGCCGTTGAGGACGAGCCGGTAGGTGGGCGTCGTCGACGACGCGGCACGCCACTTCTGGTAGGGCAGCACGTGCCCCTCGTCGTCGAACGCGATGACCTCTCCGCGATAGCCGATCGTGTGCAGGGGATGCGCCAGGTGCTCGGCGTACAGCGCGCTCAGCCAGGTGCGCGGGTACAGCACGTCGTCGTCGGCCGTGACGAGGGGAAGGGCGATCTCCTCGTTCTCGGTCGCGTAGGGGTAGTACTTCTTGTGCGAGCGGTAGTCCTCGCAGGCGATGAACTCCAGCCCCCGCCGCTCCAGCTCCCGCAGCGTGCGCGGAAGGCCCGCCGCGATCTCGTCGGGGGTCAGCCACAGGATCAGGCGCTGCGGGCGGGCCTCCCCCGCACCGATCGACTCGATGGTCGCGAACACCGAGGAGAGCCGGTGGCCGTAGCTGGTCAGGCTGACGGCGACGGGCGTGTCGCCGAGGAGCGAGCGCGTGCGGACGCGGGCGGAGAGCCGCCACGCCGCGATCCGCACCCGCTTCGTCGCGGCGCGGACGAGCTTCACCCCGAGCTCCCTGGCGTTCATCGAGACCCCTCCCCTTCTGCCGCCGCACGCGGAGCGCGCTCGGTCGTGCGATCGTCCCGGAGCACGGTGATCCGCGCGGCGCCCTCCGGCGGCGCGGCGCGCAGCGCCGCCGCGATCCGCTCCTCGGTGACCACGGCGCCGGGCGCGACCTCGAGGACCACCGGCGACGAGGCGAGGGTCAGGGCGAAGCGCCGCAGGATCTCGTCGTCGACCGGTGTCGCGACCCGGAAGGCGACGACCTCGGCGGGGGACGAGTCGGCGGCGGCCTGCACGGCACGGTCGCCGGCCGCGCCCTGCCCGATGACGAGCGTGGTCCGGGACAGGCTGCCGGGAAGGCCGCGGATCGACGCGAGCGTCTCGGTCAGCCTCTCGTCCTGGTGGTCCGCATGCACGACGAACGTGTGCTCGGCGGCCGCGCGGGCGGGCCCGCCGGAGGAGCGTTCGGCGACCTCTTCCCAGTCCACGCCGGGGGCGAGGTAGGCCGTCTCGCAGTGCGTCGCCTGGAACGGGACCCGCAGCACCACCTCGCGGTGACGGCGCGTCGACTCGAACAGCGCGATCGCGCGGAAGACCGCGTGACGGAGCGGGCGGAGGCTCAGCTTCCGCTCCCAGTGGGAGTCGGCGGTGAACGGCCACAGGACGTATCCCAGGCCCGGCTTGGTCTCGTGGTTGCCCAGCGCGCGCGACGAGAGCTCGTCCCAGGCGCCGCCGCCGTGGGACATGCGCAGGTGCAGCGACGCGTCCTCGCGGAACGCCTTGCCCATGACGGCGAAGCTCGTGGTGCCGCTGGGCACCGGCGCCCAGCCGTCGACGGCAGGGCCGGCCTTGCCGTTCTTCTCGGCCTCCGGCGAGTAGAGCATCCGGTACTCGGCCGTTCCCTGCATCAGCAGGACCAGCGCCTCGGGGAGGTGCAGGTAGTCGTCCTCGATGAAGTAGAGGAGGTCGTCGTCGGCGAAGGCGACGTGATCCCGCACGTACCGCACGACGGGCCGCCACGACCTGGCCGCGTTGCCGCCGACGATCGGGACGATCCGGTCCGTCTGCCCGAGCAGCTCGGTGATCGGCGCGCTCAGGGACTTCCCCGAGGCGAGGTCGACCACGGCGGTCAGCTCGATCTCGATGCCCGACTCACGGCCGACCGCGATCGCCGCGAGGAGCGAACGGAACGACGACTCCTTGCTGTACCACTCGGGGCGGTTCTTGCGGTTCTCGCTCGGGGTGAGCCGGAGAAGGACGTGCAGCTTGTTCATCTTCCCTTCCCTCTGCCCTTCACCCACGGCGCCAGTCCTTGAGGTACTGCCGCACCCCGTCGACGAGGCCGCGGATGCTGCCGACGCTCTTCTTCCACTTCCCCTCGGGCTCGCGCAAGACAGGCTTCAGCAGCGCGCGGGCCGTCTCGACCGCACCCCGCCCGGCCACGACCGAGAAGAGCCCGGCGTGCGGCGCGCACACGAGCACGCGGTTGCGGGAGAAGTAGTAGTAGTAGGTGTCGCTCCGGCCGTGGCCGCCCGAGCTCGAGCCGCCCTCGACGTGGACGATCCGCGCCTGCGGGACCACGAGGAGCGGGACCCCGAGTCCGCGCGCGCGGATCGAGAACTCCGTGTCCTCCCAGTAGAGGAAGAGGTCTTCGCGCATGGGGCCGACCCGGTCCCAGGTCGCGCGGCTCAGCACCGGGGCCGCGCCCGTGATGAAGCCGGTCGGGAACGGCTGATCCCCCACCACCTCGGGACGTTCGTTGTAGTGGGCGTGCGCCGAGTACCCCCGCCGCACGTCCAGGGATCCGCCGGCGTACCAGATCGTGCCGTCGGGACGCAGGATCATCGGGCTGAGCATCGCGTCGGGGTGCTCCTCGGCCGCGGCGCGCAGGACGGCGACCGCGTCTCCGGTCACGGTCGTGTCGGGGTTGAGGATCCAGAGGAGATCGCTCGGGGCGCCCTCGGTCTCGGCGACGAGCCGGTTGACGCCGCCCCCGAAGCCGAGGTTCTCGTCGGAGCGATGCAGTCTCACCCGCTCGTCGATCTCGGCCAGGGCGGCGAAGGCGGGGTCCTGCGGGATCGTGGAGCCGTTGTCGAGCACGTGGATCTCGGTCACCGGCTGGTCGCGCATGGAGCGGATGCTGTCGGCGGTGAACGCGACGGAGTTGAAGTTCACCATCAGCACGATGAGCTTCCTCACGCGCGTCTCATTCATTTCCGTCTCCTGCAATCATGGACTTCCCAGAGAGGTTGTTGACTCGGCAACCTTCGTCCATGACCGAAGCTCCCCCTGGACGTAGCATCGGCCCCCAGCCGCAGGGTACCAGGGTACTCGAACCACCCCTCGGTCCCGTATCGTTCCGCGGCCCTGCGCCGAAATCAGATCGTCGCGAAGACCTCGCACAGGCGCGCGGCGATCTGCGGCCACGAGAACCGCTCGCTCGCGACGCGATAGGCCTCTTCCCGCCGCTGCGGATAGCGCGGATCGGCGACGAGCGCCTCGATCGCGTCGGCGATCTGCTCGGCCGTCGCGTCGGGCGGGACGAGCGCGCCGCCGGAGTCGTCGGTGACGATCTCGGGGATGCCTCCGCGGCGTGCGGCTACGACGGGGGTGCCGACGTTCATCGCGTCCAGCAGCACCATCCCGAACGGCTCCTCCCAGCGGCAGGGATAGACGAAGACGTCGCTGTCGGCGAGCTCGGCGGCGAGCACCTCGGGCGACACGAAGCCGCGGATGCGGATCTCGCTCTCGGGGTGGGCGGCGTTGACCTCGTCCGCCGCCGCGCGCACGCGCCGGGTGTACGGGGACTCGCCGCTGGACATCCCGGTCGCCTTCCCGCCGAAGATGTCCATCGTGACCGGCATCCGCGCCGCGAGCGCACCGGCGGCGAGCACCGCCTCGACGACGCCCTTGTCCTCGATCAGGCGCCCCGCGTACGCCAGACGCACGGGACGGTGCGGGGCGTGGAACGCCGGCTTCGCGTCGGGCAGGGTCGCGCCGTTGTGGACGACGCCGAGCGACCCGCGCAGCGCGAGCTCGCGCCGCGCGTCCTCGGCCAGGTAGCCGCTGCAGAAGAGCCAGGCGTCGACGTCGTCCTCCAGGGCGGCCACGGTCGTGCGGGGGCGGCGGCCGCCGGTCAGGTTCCGGACCGGCTGGACGGCGTCGTTGTGCATGTGCAGCACGATCTTGCCGCGGTAGCCCATGCGGCGCAGCGCCACCGCGTAGGAGGGCTCGTTGTGCAGGTGGATGACCGCCGACCCGGCGACCCACGGGTACAGGCTCCAGATCCAGAACCGGCCGCCTGCGCTCAGGACCCGCATGATCCCGTTCGGGTTCTTGCCCGTGATCCGCCCCGCGACCCGGGCGAGGGCCCGGAGCACCGCGTCCGCGCCGTCGTACAGCGGCATCCGCATGCGACGCGTGGTCCCGGCGTAGTCGCCCCCTCCGGCCGGGCAGAAGATCGCGTAGTCGACGTCGTCCGGCATCTGGCTGTAGGTGTTGCGCGCCCAGCTGGCCACCGCGCCCCCGGTCCCGTCGTAGCGCTCGTTGACGGGCAGGACGACCGCGATCGCGGGGCGGGGCTTGCGGGACAGGAGCGTCCGGACCACGCCGGTGAAGTAGCGCACGCTCGGGTCGCGGGAGAGGATCGCCGAGAGCACGAGGGCGAGGATCGCGACCACGACCTGCACGACGAGGCGCACCAGGAGCGGAGCCCCGGCGAGGAGCCAGCCGGCGCCGAGCACGCCGAGGACGGGGAGGATCGCGAGGGTGAACGCCGGCACCGTCGCGCGGAAGTAGGCGCCGAACGTCGCACCGGTCACCTTCCACAGGCACCAGTACCCCAGGAAGTAGCTCACCACGCCCATCACGACCAGCGACCATGCCGCTCCCTCGACCCCCCAGAAGAAGGCCATGACGAGGATGAGCGGGATGTTCACCACGGTCCGCGCGATGTTGAGGTAGACCCCGAGGCGGAGGTTGTCGGTCGCGGCGAGCAGCGATCCCACCGGATAGCCGAGCGCGCGCACCCAGCCCGCGATGCAGAGGATCGCGAGCACCGGGCCGAACGAGGTGAACTTGGGCCCGAAGGCCAGCGTCATCACGTCGGTCGACGCCGCCGCGATGCCCGCGAGCAGCGGCCCAGTCGTCACGCCGAACAGCGTGAGCATGCGCAGATAGTCCTGCTCGATGCGCTTGCGGTCGTGCTGGATGAGCGAGAAGTAGGGGAACAGCACGCGCGTGATCGTGGGGCCGAGGCGGCTCGGGATGTTGACGCCGATCGTGTACGCGCTGTTGAAGCCGCCCAGCGCCGCGACGCTCACGAAGCGTCCGGTGGCGAAGGTGGCGAGCGTGTTGCTGACGTAGTTGAGGATGCCGTCGAGCGCCTGCCACACGCCGAAGGCGAAGAACCGGCGGGTGTCGGCGAGGCGGAAGTGCCAGCGGAAGCGGGCGAGCCGCCGTGCGGAGACGACGAAGACGAGCGTGCGCGCTGCGGCGCCGACCACGAGGCCGATCGCGGCGCTCATGGCGCCGAAGCCGAGCAGCGCGAGCCCCACCGCGACGACGAAGGAGAGGATGCCGAAGGCGGAGTCGGCGATCCCCAGCGGACGGAACTCGAGCCGCTTCTCCAGGACCGCGCGCGAGGCCTGCCCCGGCGCGGTCACCGCCAGCGCGAACGCGCTGACGACGATGAGCGGCTGCGCCCCCGCGGGCCAGTTCATGAGCGTGGTGATCGGTCCACTGAGGGCGGCGATGACCCCGAAGGCGAACACGACGATCCCGATGTTGGCCCAGTGGACCGACGCCAGCTCGCGCGAGGTCACCTGGCGGCGCTGGATGAGCGCGGAGGTCAGCCCGAGTCCCACGAACACGTCGACGAACGTGTAGAAGAGGTAGACGATCGAGGCCAGACCGAAGGCCTCCTTGTCCAGGATCCGCGCGAGGACGGCGAGGACAAGGAACTGCGACGCCGAGGTCACCACCACGGAGACGCCGCTCCACTTGGCCGCGGACGCGGCCTTCCTTACAGTGCCGATGGCGGATCCTCCCCGTGTTTCCTCATCCGCCGAGCGGGAGAACCTCCGCACGCCCAGCCGCGTCATTCTACCAAGCCGGCCGTTCTCGGCGGGCGGCGACGGCTCTCCGGCCGGCGCGGGACCGGCCCCGGGGCCTGCTTGCCGCATTCCGCCGCACGGGGGATGTCCCGGCGCGGCGAGAGTCCTACGGTAGGGGGATGCCACCCATCGCGCCCTTCACGCGCACGCCGACCGAGGACGACCTGCGTGGCGACCGGTGGCTCGCGCTGATCCTGTTCGGCGGCGGCATCCTCAGCGCCGCCCTGACCTCGATCGCCCAGCTCTACGGCGACGAGCAGGCGCCGCTGTGGACGGCGCTGGTCCTGGTGCTCTTCACGACCCTCCCGCTCGCCGTCCGGCGGCGATGGCCGGGGATCACCGCCGTGGTGGTGTCGCTCGCGTACTTCGTGGGCGTGACGTTCAAGGTGCCCGAGCTCTACATCGGCAACATCGCGATGTTCATCGGCCTCTACACGGTCGGGGCGTGGATGCCCGACCGGCGCAGGGCGTTCCTGGTCCGGGTCGGGATCATTCTCGGGATGGCGTTCTGGCTCCTCACGGTGATGTACCGGAGCGCGATCGAGCAGGCGGCGGAGCAGAAGGTCATCGCCGGGGCCCTCTCGCCGTATCTGGCGTACATGATGCTGCAGCTCCTGCTGAACGCGCTCTACTTCGGCGGGGCGTACTACTTCGGCGAGCGCTCCTGGAACGCCGCGGCGCAGCGCGCGGCCCTGGAGCAGCGCACCGCCGAGCTCGAACGGGAGCGCGAGGTGAACGCGGCGCAGGCGGTCGCGCTGGACCGGGTGCGGATCGCGCGCGAGCTGCACGACGTCGTCGCCCACCACGTCTCGGTCATGGGCGTGCAGGCGGGGGCCGCCCGGCTGACGCTCGAGCGGGATCCCGCCGCGGCCAAGCGCATCCTCGTCGACGTCGAGGATGCGTCGCGCGAGGCGATCCGGGACTTCCGCCAGCTCCTCGAGACCCTGCGCGCACCGGGGGACGAGGGGGACGAGTCCTCGTCCACCGTGACGATGGCCGACATCGCCGCCCTCGCCGCCGCCTCCTCCTCGGCCGGCCTGCCCACCGACCACACGGTGATCGGAGAGCCGGTGCCGGTGCCGTCGCTGACCGCGGTGAACCTGTACCGCATCGCGCAGGAGGCGCTCACCAACGCGCGCCGTCATGCCGGGCCGGACGCGGTCGCCGACGTCCGGGTCCGCTACACCGGCGACACGGTCGAGCTCGAGGTCGTGAACACCGGCCGCGTGGTGACGGGGCTCGTCCCCGGTCTCGGCCAGCTGGGGATGAGGGAGCGCGCCCTGGCCTCGGGCGGCACGATCGAGCTCACCCCGCGCCCCGCCGGCGGCTTCCGCGTGCGCGCGACCGTCCCCCTGGTCCCGCAGGACCGTGCGGACGGGCGGGGCACGGACGGGCAGGGCGTGGACGGGCAGGGCGCCCCGGCCCGAGGGGGACGCCGATGACCGATCCGATCCGGGTGCTCCTCGTGGACGACCACGCGATGCTGCGCACCGGCTTCCGCACGGTGCTCGAGCTGCAGGACGGGATCGAGGTGGTCGGCGAGGCGGCCACCGGCGCCGAGGCCGTCGCGCTCGCCGCCTCGCTCGCACCCGACGTCATCACCATGGACGTGCAGATGCCCGACATGGACGGCCTCGAGGCCACCCGCCGGATCGTCGCCGACCCGGCGGCGAACGCCTCGATCGTGATCGTGACGACCTTCGACCGCGACGACTACCTCTTCGAGGCGCTGGACGCCGGGGCGAGCGGGTTCCTGCTGAAGAACACCGGACCGGAGGAGCTGATCGCCGCCGTCCGCGCCCTCGCCGCAGGAGACGCGATGCTCTCGCCGGAGGCCACCCGGAGGGTGCTGCGCCGCTTCGCCGCGACGATCCCCTCCCCGCCGGCAGGGCGAACAGGGGACGACGCGGCGACGGCGGGCCACGACCGTCCCGCTCCCCCGCCCCCGGCGGCAACGGCGGGCACCGGGCCAGGCACCGTGCTGGCCGAGCCGCTCACCGAGCGCGAGGCGGACGTGCTGCGCCTCCTCGCCGAGGCGTGGAGCAACGCCGAGATCGCCGCGGAGCTGTACATCGGCGAGGCCACGGTGAAGACCCACGTCTCCCGCATCCTGCAGAAGCTCGGCGCCCGTGATCGCGTGCAGGCCGTGGTGCTCGCCCACCGGCACGGCCTGGCCGGCGGCGACCCGCGCGGCGGACCGGGCGGACCGGGCCGGACCGGGTGAGACCTCCGTCCATCCCCCTCAGGGGGGATGTGGCGCCGCCGGCCTCCTCCTAGCGTGAGAGGCATGACCACAGGCCTCCTCGACCTCACCGGCGTCGTCAAGAGCTACGGCTCGCGGCGCGTGCTCGACGACGTCTCGTTCCGGGTCGCCCCCGGCCGTCTCACCGGCTTCGTCGGCGGGAACGGCGCGGGAAAGACCACCACCATGCGGATCATCCTCGGCGTGCTCGCCGCCGACGACGGCGCCGTCGTCCTCGACGGGCGCCCGGTGACCACCGCCGACCGCCAGCGCTTCGGCTACATGCCCGAGGAGCGCGGCCTCTATCCCAAGATGAAGGTGCTCGAGCAGATCGTGTACCTCGCCCGGCTGCACGGCTTCCCCCGCGCCGAGGCGACGGAGAGGGCGACGGCGCTGCTGACCGAGCTCGGCCTCGGAGAGCGCCTGGAGGACCGCATCGAGTCGCTTTCGCTGGGCAACCAGCAGCGCGCGCAGATCGCCGCCGCCCTCGTCCACGACCCCGAGGTGCTGATCCTGGACGAGCCGTTCTCGGGCCTCGACCCGATCGCGGTCGACGTCGTGGCGGGGGTGCTGCAGCGCAAGGCGGCCGGGGGCACCTCGATCCTCTTCTCTTCGCACCAGCTGGACGTCGTGGAACGCCTCTGCGACGACCTCGTGATCATCGCCGGGGGCACCATCCGCGCCGCCGGATCGCGCGAAGAACTCCGCGCCCAGCACTCCACGCTCCGGTACGAGCTGGTCACGACGGGCGACGCGGGCTGGCTCCGCTCCGAGCCCGGCGTGTCGGTCGTGGACTTCGAGCGGGGCAGCGCGGTGTTCGACGTCGACGTGCCCGAGACGGCGCAGCGGATCCTCCGGAGCGCGGTCGAGCGCGGCGACGTCGCCTCCTTCGCCCCCCAGCATCCGTCTCTCGCCCAGATCTTCAAGGAGGTCATCCAGTGACCGTCTCGACCAGCACCACGCGTCCCTCCGGCGCGACGAGCACCGGCAGCGCCGTCTGGCTCGTCGCCGAGCGCGAGATCTCCTCCAAGCTGCGCAGCAAGGCGTTCCTCATCTCGACCGGGATCCTGCTGCTGATCGCTCTCGCCGGCGTCCTCATCGGCGGGTTCACGAGCAAGGCGCCCTCGCAGACCGCCGTCGCGGTCACGAGCCAGACCGCCGACGCCGTGCAGGCCGACAAGGGCGTCAAGGCCACCGAGGTCGCCGACGCCGCGGAGGCCGAGAGGCTCGTCCGCGACGGCACGGTCGAGGCCGCGCTCGTCCCGAGCGACGACCCGACGTTCGGCTACAAGGTCGTGGTGCTCGAGAAGTCGCCGGACGCGCTCGTGATGTCGCTCGCGAAGACGCCCCCGGTGCAGGTCCTCGAGCCGTCGACGACCAACCCGCTCCTGCGCTACTTCATCGCGATCGGCTTCGGCGTGGTGTTCCTCATGGCCGCTTCGACCTTCGGCGGCACGATCGCGCAGAGCGTCGTGGAAGAGAAGCAGAC
>Ga0164243_10007011_pt1 | contig 16919 bp, 18 predicted proteins | sample OricompcompostOP_FD_108781 | JGI IMG/M metagenome (GOLD analysis project Ga0164243, IMG submission 108781) | Organic Plus compost microbial communities from Emeryville, California, USA - Original compost - Organic plus compost (OP) | ecosystem: Engineered > Solid waste > Mixed feedstock >... | reverse complement strand
GAGTACTTCCGCGACCAGGGCCAGGACGTGCTGTTCTTCGTCGACAACATCTTCCGCTTCACGCAGGCGGGCTCCGAGGTGTCGGCGCTTCTCGGCCGCATTCCTTCAGCCGTCGGCTATCAGCCGACGCTGGCCACCGACATGGGCGCCCTGCAGGAGCGCATTACCACGACCAACAAGGGCTCGATCACCTCGGTGCAGGCCATCTACGTGCCGGCCGACGACCTGACTGACCCGGCGCCGGCGACCTCATTCGCCCACCTCGACGCCACGACGGTGCTGTCGCGCACCATCGCCGAGAAGGGCATCTACCCGGCCGTCGATCCGCTCGATTCCACCTCACGCATGCTCGATCCGCGCATCGTCGGTGAGGAGCACTACGAGGTGGCGCGCAAGGTGCAGTCGATCCTGCAACGCTACAAGGCGCTGCAGGACATCATCGCCATTCTCGGCATGGACGAGCTGTCGGAGGACGACAAGCTCACGGTTGCGCGTGCGCGCAAGATCGAGCGTTTCCTTTCGCAGCCGTTCCACGTCGCCGAGGTGTTCACCGGCTCGCCGGGCAAGCTCGTGTCGCTGGCCGACACGATCAAGGGCTTCAAGGGCCTGTGCGATGGCGAATACGACCACCTGCCCGAGCAGGCGTTCTACATGGTCGGCAACATCGAGGAAGCCAAGGCGAAGGCTGAAAAGCTCGCCGAAGCCGCCTGATCACTGAACGGGCCCTTGCGGCCCAGCGACGAGGACGCGTGTCATGGCGGTGGAAGCATCGAAGGCGGGGCTGGAGTTCGGCACCTGCTGTGTCGAGCTCAAGGATGCGATGAGCGGAGAGGAGTTCGAGCCGCTCATCACTGTCGGCGACGACGGCGTTCTCTATATGTCGGTGGGTCTCATCGATCTTGAGGACGAGGAGCCCGGCATGGTCGATCATCCGCTGTTCTTCTGCCCGTTCTGCGGGACGAAGCTGCAGAGCGCCGAGGAAGTTCGCGCCAAGGCCGGCGAAGACGGCGCCGACGACTGACAGGATAGACGATGGCAGCGACATTCAATTTCGAGCTGGTGACGCCCGAGCGGCTGGTGTTCTCGGGCGAGGCGAACCAAGTGGTCGTTCCCGGCGCGGAGGGTGATTTTGCGGTGCTGGCCGGGCACTCGCCGTTCATCTCGACCCTGCGTCCCGGCATTCTGGAAGTGACGCTGCCGCAGGGGCAGCAGCAGCTCCTGGTCAAGAAGGGCGTCGCCGAGGCCGATCCGGATCGGCTCACGGTGCTGGCGCAGACCGCGGTGCCGGTGGCGGAGCTTTCGGGCGAGCGGCTTGCGGGCGAGCTCAAAGCCGCCGAGGCGCAGGTCGCCGAGGCAAAGGACGACCACGCACGCATGGTCGCCGAGACGCTGCTCGACGTGCTGAAGCGGATTCAGCTCAAGGGTTGATTCTGACACGAGCGGATAGAGGCTTTGCGTGCGGCGATCGGCAGACGAGCTGATGGCCGCGCCTCGGCGGGGGGAGCCTTGTGCCCTTGCCGCCTTCGGCGGCCAAGTGAAAGGCCGCTTCCGGCCGTGAAGAGTGCTTCCGACTCAGCACGCCAGCACCAGCCGTGGGCTGGGTCTCGGCAACACGTGCCCGGATGCCAATATGGTGGCGGCGGAGGACTACTCGGCGGCGATTGGCGTCGGGCCATGGTGCGCGAAGCGGGCGAACTCCCGTGCGACCTCCTCGTAGACGGGGCGGCGAAAATCCATCACCAGGCCGGGCACCTCGGCAAGCGGCATCCACCGCCACATGTCGAACTCGGACTTCATCGATCCTTTGGGGCCGATGTCGATCTCGCTGTCATCGCCTTCAAAACGCATTGCGTACCAGCGCAGGCGGTGGCCGGCGTACTTGCCCTTCAAGGCGACGCCTAGCAGGTCCTGCGGCAGCTCGTAGGTGAGCCAGCCGGGGATCTCACCAATCAGCGAGGCGCTGCGCACGCCCGTCTCCTCCCACAGCTCGCGGAAGGCCGACTCACGCGATGGCTCCAAGGGCTCGATGCCGCCCTGCGGAAGTTGCCAGTAGCCATCGCTGGAATCGGTGGCGCGTTGACGGGCCCACTTCGGGGTGTGGCGGCCGACCCAAACAAGCCCTTCGGCGTTGAACAGGACAACACCGACGCAGGCGCGGAGGGGAAGTTGGGAAGGGTAAGAAGATGATGTCTGGATGAGTGGTGATGGCATCGAATTTTGAGTTGAAAAAGCGTCCTGCTGACAGAGTGCCGCAGCGACTCATCGAGCAGTTTACGCGGAAAAGTTGAGCTATTCTATGGCGTTATTCGCCTAATTTTACGCCGTTGTGGCGCCCATAACATCAGCCCCCCGGCTGGGCATAGTTGGTAAACGCCTCCACCACCTTCAAGTAGACGTCGCGTTTGAAAGGGACGATCAGTTCGACGACCTCGGCCAGCGGTGCCCAACGCCATTCGCTGAACTCGGGCTTTTCGCCGGAGGCGGGCGCGATATCGATCTCGCTTTCATCGCCGAGGAAGCGGACGGCGAACCACTTCTGCTCCTGGCCGCGGTAGCGGCCACCCCAGGCCTTGCCGATCAGGTTTTCAGGCAGGTCGTAGCGCAGCCAATCGCTCGTCTCGCCGAGGATGCGCACTGTGCGCATGCCCGTCTCCTCGATCAGCTCGCGCAGGGCTGCGTCGGCCGGGGCTTCACCGGCATCGATGCCGCCTTGCGGCATTTGCCACCAGGCGCCACGGCCTTCCGCGTCGCCGGGGCTGTCCGCGCGGCGGCCGATCCAGACAAGCCCAGCGGGGTTGATCACGGTGATGCCGACGCAGGGGCGATAGCCGGGCGCGGGTTGGCTCATGGTCGGGCTGCTCCTGTGGAGGCGAGGGCAAAAACGAAGATGGGCGCCTGTTGGCGCCCATCTAAAGCTCGTCGGTGGGAAGTTCCAGCCCGGTAGGGCGACCCCGTGGATCAGTTCTTCGCCTTTTCCTTGTCGGCGGTGCCGGGTGCGGCCGGAGCCGGCGTCGCCTTGGCGGTCATGGCATCGGTGGCCGTGCCGCGCAGGAACGAGAGCGCATACTGGAGCTGCGTGTCCTTCTCCGGCTCCTTGGGGACGTAGGCCGACGAACCGGAAACCTCCTTGGCCTCCTTGCCGTCCTCGCTGGCGCCATTCTCCGGGTTGCGCAGATGGCCGCGCAAGCTCGCCTCGCCGCGTGAGTTGTCGGCAACGGCGGCGGCCTTCTTCTTCAGGTCGTCCGGCAGCTCCTGCTCGATCAGGATGTCGGGATCGATGCCCTTCGCCTGGATGGAGCGGTTGGACGGCGTGTAGTAGCGCGCCGTCGTCAGGCGGATCGCACCGTTGGCGCCGAGCGGGATGATGGTCTGCACCGAACCTTTGCCGAACGAGCGCGTGCCGACGATGGTCGCGCGCTTGTGGTCCTGCAGGGCGCCGGCGACGATCTCCGAAGCGGAGGCCGAGCCGCCGTTGATCAAGACGACGATCTTCTTGCCGTCGGTCAGATCACCCGGATGGGCCTGGGCGCGCTGCGTCTCCTCGTTGTTGCGACCCTTGGTCAGCACCACCGCGCCGCGCTCGAGGAAGTCGTCCGACACGGCGATCGCCTGATCGAGCAGGCCGCCGGGATTGTTGCGCAGGTCGATCACGTAGCCCTTGAGATCCTTGCCGATCGACTTCTTGGCAGCCTCGATCGCCTTCACGAGGTTGGCGTGCGTCTGCTCGTTGAAGGTGGTGATCTTGATGTAGGCGACATCCTTCTCGTCGTGCGCCTTGACGGCGTTGATGCGGATGATGTCGCGCGTCACCTTCACGTCGAAGGGATCGTCGACGCCTTTGCGCACGATGGTGAGGGTGATCGGGGTGTTGACCGGGCCGCGCATCTTCTCGACCGCCTGCTCGAGCGTCAGGCCGACGATCTGCTCGCCGTCGAGATGGGTGACGAGGTCGTTGGCCTGCAGGCCTGCCTTGGAGGCCGGCGTGTCGTCGATGGGCGATACCACCTTCACGACGCCGTTCTCCATCGTCACCTCGATGCCGAGGCCGCCGAACTCGCCGCGGGTTTGCACCTGCATGTCGCGGTAGTTCTTGGGGCTGAGGTAGGACGAGTGCGGGTCGAGCGCGGAAAGCATTCCGTTGATCGCCGACTCAATGAGCATCGTATCGTCCGGCTTCTCGACGTAGTCGGAGCGGACGCGCTCCAAGACATCGCCGAACAGGTCGAGCTGCCGATAGAGCTCCGAGTTCTCCGAGGTCGCCGAATACGTGCGCGTGACGTTCAGCAGCGTCGTGGCGCCGGCGAGGCCGGTCATCAAGAGGAACGTCCAGAATGCGAATTCCGTCTTGCGCATTATCCTTGCACCTTTCGATGCCCCGCCACCCACCATGGGTCGGGGTCTACGGGCCTACCGTCCTTGCGAAATTCAACGTACAGAACGGGGGCGTTGCTAGCGGCAGCGGGCTGGGTCTGTTGTGGCCAACCACTCATGGTTCCTACCGGCTCGGCGGCGAGAACGAATTGACCGGGTTGGACATCGATCTGCGAAAGTCCCGCGAGTAGGACATGATAACCGCCGCCCGCGTTGATGATCAAGAGTTGGCCATAGCTGCGAAACTCACCAGCGTAAACGATCCAACCATCGCACGGTGACGTGACTTGGGCACCTTGCCGGGTTTCCAGCACGATGCCCTTCGATTGTCCTCCGAACTGTGTTTTCTCGCCGAAGCCCAGGACCTGGCGTCCTTGAGCGGGCAGCGGCAGGCGGCCAGTTGCCGCGGAAAACGCGATTTCCGGCTTGATTCGGCCCGGGCTGCCGAGCGTCGCACCTGGGCTGAGCACGACGACGTCGACGCCCTTGGAGGTTGCCGGCGGGGCCGGCGCATCGGGCGCCGGTGCCTTCTGGTTGGCCGGCAACGCAGCAGGTGAATTGGGCGGGATTGGCGCAGATGAATTTTGCGTAATGTTGGCCGGCGGCGCGGGTGGTGTGGGTGCAGGCTGGGCGTCGTAGGCGCCCAGTCCCGTGTTGTCCTTCACCGCCTGGTCGAGCTTGCTGATCAGCTCGCTGAGATCTTTGACGTTGCGCGAGATCTCGGTCTGGGCCGTGCGCATGCGCTTGAGTTCGGATTGGCGCTCGTCGAGGGAGACGCGCTTCTCCTCCATCAGCCCACTAAGACGCGTGCGCGCATCGGCAAGTCGCGTCATCTCGGTGCGGAGCTGATCGCGTTGGGTGCGGATGTCGCCCATCACGCGCGCCAGCTCCGTGAGCCGCACCGTCAACGCCTTGGCCTGGTTGCCGAGCTCGGGAAAGGCCGCTGACAGCAGCATGGCCGAGCGCACCATCTCAAGCGCATCCTCGCGCTGCGTTATGAGCGCTGGCGGCGGGTTGCGACCCATACGCTGCAGTGCGGAGAGCAGCTTGGCGATCTGATCGTTGCGCTGGTTGAGCGAGCCCTTGAGGATGCGCTGCTGCTCCTCCAGCTCGCCGAGGCGGGTCTCGATGGTGGTGAGCTGGCCTTCGCTCTTCTTGATGAGGTCGGCGGTGTCGAGGAGGCGTGAGTTGAGGCGCTCGCGCTCGGCGGCGAGGCTTTCCACATCGCTCTGGAGCGACTTGGTCTTCTTCTCGACGGCGTCGAGCTCGTCACGCTTGCTTTCGAGCTTTTTTTTAGCCTCTTCCGTGTCCTTGGGCGCCTCGGCGTGCACAAGAGCGGTAGCAGCCAGCGTCAGCAGGGCAATGCCGGCAAACGTGCCGACGATACGACAAAGACCTGAAAATGCTTTCGGTCGGGTTTGGTGCAACTGCCGTTTTCCCCCCTCTGTGCCGGCGGCGAGGCCAGCAGAGGCTGTAATTACGGCAATTATGGCGCGCCGGCGATTGCCAATGCGTTGCCTCGCAAGGTCACCAAATCTCTCTCGACGATAGGTTTGCGATGCGCGTTGTGACAGCGTAAGGAATTGCCAAGAACGGAGATCGAACGCCAATGGAGACAGTCCTTTACCATCTGACCACGCTGACCGTGGCCGCGGTGGTGGTGGTGCTCTTGCTCGGCCTGTGGAACCTGACGCGCGGCGGCAATCCCAACCGGAGTCAGAAGCTGATGCGCTGGCGCGTGGGGCTGCAGGCACTCGCCATCGTCGTCATCTTGCTGTTCGTGCTCGTCCATAACTATCGCTGGTGAAGTCGTGGCGCCCATGAGGGCAGCGCGTCGGGTTGAGCAATAACGGGACTGCACCGCATGGTCGTACTTAGCAAGATCTACACGCGCACCGGCGACAAGGGCACAACAGCGCTTGGCAGCGGCGAGCGCATCGCCAAGCATGCTTTGCGCATCTCAGCCTACGGCACGGTCGATGAGACCAACGCTTCGATCGGCATGGCACGCGTGCACCTCGGGGCCGGGCATCCAGGCCTCGATGCCAAGCTGCTGCGCGTCCAGAACGATCTCTTCGATCTGGGGGCTGACCTGTGCGTGCCCGATCGCGGCCAGAAGCTCGAGCACGAGCCGTTGCGCGTCACCGATGCACAGGTGAAGCGGCTCGAGGACGAAATCGATGAGATGAACGGCGAGTTGAAGCCGTTGCGCTCGTTCGTCCTGCCGGGAGGCTCGCCGGCGGCAGCGGCGCTGCATGTGGCGCGCACCGTATCGCGGCGGGCCGAGCGGCTGATGGTCGAGCTCGCTGCCGACCCGGAAGAGCCGGTCGGCGAGGCGGCGCTGAAATATATCAACCGGCTGTCGGATTTCCTTTTTGTTGCCAGCCGCTACGTGAATGATCGTGGACGCAGCGACGTGCTGTGGGTCCCCGGGCAGAACCGCTGATCAGCCCATTATTCATGTCGGCAGGCGAATCTTGTTCATTCCATTGCGCGATGAAAACTCGCTGAAATCCATACCTTTCCAGTACGTCACCGTATCGTTGATCGCGGTGAACGTGCTCGTGTTCCTGCTGGAGCTCAGCGGGCTCAGCAATGCAGCGGTGGCAAGCTTTGGCTTGACCCCGCGCGAGCTCTTTTCCAGCCACCTCGTCGGTGTGTCCGGTCCGCTGCAGGAGGATGCCCTCGGCCTTGGCGAGGAGAGCACGCTCATCACCTACATGTTCTTCCACGCGGATCTCTTTCACCTCATCGGCAACATGCTGTTTTTGTGGGTGTTTGGCGATAACGTCGAGGATGCGATGGGGCACGCCCGCTTCCTCCTTTTCTATCTCGCATGCGGCGTGTTTGCGGGGCTGTTCCATGCCTGGATGGTGCCGGATAGCGATCTGCCACTCATCGGGGCCAGCGGTGCCGTTGCCGGTGTCATCGCCGCCTATCTGATGCTGCATCCGCGCGTCAGCGTCTGGGTCCTGGTGTTCAAGATCATCCCGTTGCGCATCACTGCCGGGGTTATGCTGGGCTTCTGGATCGCGATGCAGGTCGTGATGGTGAACATGCCGGATACCGGGCCGGTCGCCTGGTGGGCACACATTGGCGGGCTAATTGCCGGCGCCGTGCTCATCGTCTTCATGCGGCGGCCGGGGGTCCCTCTATTCGACCGCAATGTACGCCTCGCCTGACCGGTTGCATGGACGATGTTCCAGGGTGCTCCGCCTTGCGGGGCGGCATATTTGGCCGCGGATCGGTTAGCCGGCGCCCAATTGACTTGCATTCTAGGCCCCCCTAGTTTCTCGTTTCGCACCTGCGAATAAACAAGAGAAGGCCTGCGACCAGTGGACTTTCTCGCGCGGCCCGGCGAGCTACGCCGCGCTGCACAACGGTCCCCGCAAGGTCAGCAGACCACCATTGAGCGCTTGGAGAGCCGACGGCATGAGAATTTTGGTGCCGGTCAAAAGAGTCGTTGATTACAACGTTAAGATTCGCGTCAAGCCGGACGGCTCGGGCATCGATCTCGCGAACGTCAAGATGTCGATGAACCCCTTCGACGAGATCGCCGTCGAGGAGGCAGTGCGTCTCAAGGAGAAAGGAACGGCGACGGAGATCGTCGTCGTCTCCATCGGGCCGGCAAAGGCGCAGGAGACGATCCGCTCGGCGCTGGCCATCGGTGCCGACCGCGGCATCCTCGTCGAGACACCCGATACGCCGATCGAGCCGTTGGCTGTGGCGAAGATCCTCAAGGGGATCATCGAGGCGGAGAAGCCGGAACTCGTCATCCTCGGCAAGCAGGCCATCGACGACGACTGCAATCAGACGGGGCAGATGCTTGCCGCGCTGCTTGGCTGGGCGCAGGGGACGTTCGCATCCAAGCTGGCGCTCGAGGACGGCGCTGCCGTGGTGACGCGCGAGGTCGACGGTGGCCTCGAAACGGTGCGGCTCAAGCTTCCGGCGGTGGTGACCACAGACTTGCGCCTCAACGAGCCGCGCTATCCGTCGCTGCCCAATATCATGAAGGCCAAGAAGAAGCCGCTCGACGGCAAGAAGCCGGAGGATTTCGGAGTCGATATCAGCCCGCGGCTCAAGGTGCTGAAGATTTCCGAGCCGGCCTCGCGCAAAGCGGGCGTCAAGGTCGGCAGCGTCGCCGAGCTGGTACAGAAACTCAAAGCCGAAGCCGGGGTGCTCTGATGGCTATTCTTCTTTTGGCCGAGCACACGAACGGCGCATTGCAGGCCGCGACGGGAAAGGCCCTTTCGGCTGCCAAGCAACTCGGCAGTGACGTGCATATCCTCGTCGCGGGACACAACGCCAAGCCTGCCGCCGAAGCGGCCGCGAAGCTCGATGGTGTCTCCAAGGTGCTGCTTGCCGATGCGCCGCATCTCGAGCACGGTCTTGCCGAGGAGACGGCATCGCTCGTCGGCTCGCTGATCGCCGGCTATGACGCCTTCGTGGCGCCGGCGACCACCTCCGGCAAGAACATCGCGCCGCGGGTGGCTGCGGCCCTCGATGTGATGCAGATCTCCGACATCACCAAGGTTCTGGCACCTGATACCTTCGAGCGGCCGATCTACGCCGGCAACGCTATCCAAACCGTGCAGTCACCGGAAGGCAAGAAGGTGATCACGGTGCGCATCTCGGCTTTTCCCGATGTCGCGGAGGGCGGCTCGGCACCGATCGAGGCGGTTGCGGTGCCGGCGGCGCTGGGACTGTCGAGCTTCGAGAAGGCCGAGCTGACCAAGTCCGATCGACCCGAGCTCGCGTCGGCGCGCATCATCATCTCCGGTGGGCGCGGCCTCGCATCGGGAGAGAACTTCAAGAAGTATCTCGAGCCGGTGGCGGATGCGATGGGTGCCGCCGTAGGTGCGTCACGTGCGGCGGTCGATGCCGGCTTTGTGCCGAACGACATGCAGGTAGGCCAGACAGGCAAGGTCGTGGCACCGGACCTCTACATGGCAGTCGGCATCTCGGGCGCCATCCAGCACCTCGCTGGCATGAAGGATTCAAAGATCATCGTGGCGATCAACAAAGACGGCGAGGCGCCCATCTTTCAGGTGGCCGACTACGGTCTCGTCGCCGATCTGTTTCAGGCCTTGCCGGAGCTTGAGGCGGAGCTGAAGAAGGCCGGCCAATAGGCATACAAAACGGGCTTCTGGATAGAAGGACTCGCGGACATGAACGTGGCGGTCAAATCGGCTGACAAGCCGAAGAGCGAGCAGAAGACGCCTCAGCTCATCAAGAAGATCGGTGTCATCGGGGCCGGCCAGATGGGCACCGGCATCGCCCACGTGGTTGCGCTTGGTGGATACGCAGTGGCGCTCAACGACCTCAAGAAGGAGCGGGTCGAGGAGTCGGTCAAGACCATCGAGAAGTTCCTGAAGCGTCAGGCGGAAAAGGGCGCCATCACGAAAGACGAGATCGGCCCGGCGCTAAAGCGCATCAGCTTTGCCCCGAGCTTCGAGTCCTTCGGTGATTGTGACATCGTGGTCGAGGCGGCGACCGAGGACGAGGCAATCAAACGCAAGATCTTCGCCGAGGTCTGTCCACATCTGAAGGATAGCGCACTGCTCGCCACCAATACCTCGTCGATCTCCATCACGCGCCTTGCCTCGACGACCGACCGGGCCGAGCGCTTCATCGGCATGCACTTCATGAACCCGGTGCCGCTGATGGAGCTCGTTGAGCTCATTCGCGGCATTGCCACTGACGATGAGACGTTTACGGTCACCAAGACCTTCGTCGAAAGCCTGCACAAGACGGTGGCCGTCTCCGAGGACTTCCCCGCCTTCATCGTCAACCGCATCTTGCTGCCGATGATCAATGAGGCGGTCTATACGCTCTATGAAGGCGTCGGTACGGTCGAGGCGATCGACAAGGCGATGCGGCTCGGCGCGCATCACCCCATGGGGCCGCTCGAGCTTGCCGACTTCATCGGCCTCGACGTCTGCCTATCGGTGATGCAGGTGCTGTATGAGGGTCTGTCGGACTCCAAGTACCGTCCGTGTCCGCTGCTCGTGAAGTACGTCGAGGCGGGTTGGCTCGGCCGCAAGACGAAGCGCGGCTTTTACGACTATCGGGGTGAGAAGCCGATCCCGACGCGCTGAAGTTCCTTCTCAATGTTATGAGTTCTCGGCTGAGAGCGCGGCAAGGAACGCTGTGAGATCGTCCGTCGCGTGGTGGATGTGCTCAGGCAGCTTGCGCCACGTGCGGATTTTTTGCTGCGCTGGATGGTCCATATAGTCCGAATGCACGAGCACGGTGGTCATGCCCAGCGTGTGCGGCGCCTCGAGATTGTGCGGCATGTCCTCGAACATCGCGGCCTCGCGGGCTGGCACGCCGTGGCGCTCGACCATGCGCTTGAAAGCGTCGGGTGAGGGCTTGGCGATGAAATCGCAAGCCGCGATATCGCAGATGTCCTCCATCAGGTGCAGGACGCCGAGCTTCTCGGCGACGCGCTCAGCGTGGCGGCGTGAGCCGTTGGTGTAGATGATGCGCCGGCCAGGCAGCGCCGCAAGCGAGCGGGCGAGATCGGGGGCCTCGGTGAGTGGCGTAAGATCGATGTCGTGCACGTATTCCAGAAAGCGGTGCGGGTCGATCTTGTGCAGCTTGATCAGACCGGTCAGGGTCGTCCCGTAGTCGTGGTAGTAGCGCTTCTGCAGATAGCGCGCGTGCTCGAGCGGGATGCTCAGCAGCTCGGCGATGAACGAGGCCATGCGCCAATCGACCTCGGCGAAGAGATTGCAGGCCGAGGGATAGAGCGTGTTGTCGAGGTCGAAGATCCACACGCGCGTTGAATCAAAACCGCGCCGTGAAGCTCCTTCGTCGCCTGCAGCAGATTGCGCTGCGAGCGTCCCGCCGACGCCGTCACGGCCGTCGTGGCGGGGGGCGCTCATTCTGCAGGGGCTCTGGGTTTGCGCCGCGTCCGCTCGAGCAGCGTGCCAACGCCGTGCGAGGTGAATAGCTCGAGCAGCACGCAGTGCGGCACCCGGCCATCGATGATGACGACGGCTTCGACGCCGGCCTCGACGACCTCGATGCAGCCCTCGATCTTGGGGATCATGCCGCCCGAGATGACACCGTCCTTGATGAGCTGACGAGCCTCCTCGATGGTGAGCTGCTTGACGAGGTTCTTTTCCTTGTCGAGAACGCCTTCGACGTCGGTGAGCAGCAGGAGGCGCTTTGCCTTCATGCGGGCGGCGAGCGCGCTGGCGAAGGTGTCGGCGTTGATGTTCAGCGTCTCGCCCTCGCGGCTGATGCCGACCGGTGCGATGACCGGAATCAGGTCGGACTTCGAGATCACGTCGACGATGTGCGGGTTCACCTCCACAGGATCGCCGACGTAGCCGAGGTCGACGGCCTGCATCAAGTTGGATTCGGGATCCGGCATCTCGGTGATCTTGCGGGCGATCATGAGATTGGCATCCTTGCCGCTGATGCCGACGGCCTTGCCTCCCTGCCGGTTGATCGCCGAGACGATATCCTTGTTGATGAGGCCCGAGAGAACCATCTCGACGACCTCGACGGTCGGCTTGTCAGTGACCCGCAGGCCATTCACGAAACTGGAGGAGATCTCCAGCTTCTTCAGCATCGAGGCGATCTGGGGGCCGCCACCGTGCACGACGATAGGGTTAACCCCTGACATCTTGAGGTAAACCACGTCTTGCGCGAAAGCGTCGGCGAGGGTTTCATCGCCCATGGCGTGGCCGCCGAACTTGATGACTACCGTCTGCTCGTCGTAGCGAATGAGGTGCGGCAGCGCCTCGGCCAGGATGCGTGCCTGGACGTGCGGAGAGGGACTGAGCTCTGGAGCTGTGGGGACGCCTTGCGGCGGCGTGACAGGCTTCATATTCCTGGCCTAGCCTTTAGCTGCTAGCGGCGGGCGTGCCAGCCCGGCAAAAAGGACGTCTACACAACTACACGATCGGAGCCAGCTCTTATACCGACGCAAGCCTTGGCGCCAAGCCCTCCCCTCACGCGGCTCTAAGTCTCTGCGTCGAGCTGCCGTCCGCAACGGAATTCCCCCACATTCGCCAGCTAGAGCGGCGAAGCAGAAAGTGCGCTATTCAAACGGTGCGGTGATCCGCACGACACCCCCTCCGTGACGGCCTTCCATCCAGGAGAAGCTCGTTCATGAACGCTGACGGCCTGAGCCGTATCGCCATGTCGTCGGGACTGGCAGCGTCGCTGTCGCATGCGACGGAGTACGCGCGCGCCCAAGGCCACGTCGAGGTGACGCTGGAGCATATGCTGCTGGCGCTATGCGAGGATCCCGACGCGGCGCTCGTGCTGGCATCGAGCAACATCAACATCGCCGAGCTTTCGGCTGAGGTGGCACAGCAACTGTCGGCGTTGCCGACCAGGTCCTACGGCGGGCAGGGAGACCTTGCGGTCGCCGGCGATCTGCGACGCATTCTGGAAGCTGCGGCAGCGGCCGCGCGTGGCGGTCGCCGCAGGGAGATCAACGGTGCCATCGTGCTGGCCGCCATCATCGGTGACGGCAAGAGCGCAGCGGCGCACATCCTCAGCAGCCTCGGCCTCACGTTTGAAGGCGCCATCCGGGCCTTGCAGAGCAAGCCGGCGCCAGCTCCCGATACCGTGCCGCGCACCCAGCCGCCGGCCGACGCCGAGGCGATACTCGCCAATGCACGCGAGCGTGTGCAATCGCGTACCGGACTGCGGGAGCGGCTTGCACCGTTGGCCAACCGACCCGTGCGCGAGGAGCCGCCGCCCGCGGCAGAGCCCTGGCCCGAGCCGGAGGCGCACGAGGCGCCAGCCGAGGCACCGATACAAGAGCCACTTCCACCTGTGCACGAGCCGGAGGAGTTGCCGCCACAGGCTGCGGAACAGGCGCCGCGCTGGGAACCGATGCCGGCGCCGGTTCCGCCTCCCAAACCGGTCGGAGCGGCTCATTCATCGCGCAGCGAGCCCGAGCCACCGCCGGAGCCCCAGTTCGATCCGGCTCCCGCATCCTATGGTGATCCGCCGCCCGACGACTATGGCCAGGCACCCTACGAAGGCGATGGCTTCGTCGAGGCGGCCGATCGTGATGCGCAAGCGTACGAGCCTGCGCCCGAGCTGTCCGAGCCCTACAACGAGCCGGCGCCCGATTTCGGGCTTCCGCCGATGCCGGCCTCGCCTCCGTTTCCTCCGCCGATCCCACCTCCGATTCCTTCCCAAGGTCGCCTCGAAGGCTGGGCTCCAGCACCTAGTCCCGCGCCGGCAGGCGGTCGTCTGGGCCCTTCGTCACCACAACCACCGCCCATCCCGTTTCCGGCTGCATCGGGGCCGGTGCGTCCGGGGCCACCGCCAACGGCTCCGTGGCCGGAGGAGCCCGCACTTCCCATGGCGATTGGCGGCGCAGGTGCGCGTGGTGCGCCACCCGCTCCGCCTCCACCGGGCAGCTACCGTCAGTCGGCGCCGATCCCTGCCGTCAAGCCGCCGTCCGCGGCACCGCGACGGGGTGGACAGCGCACCGAGATCGGGCAGCTTGTCGAAAACATTCCGCGCTCGATGCGGGTGGCCGTGCCGGCAATGATCGAGGTGCGAATCGCCCGTGCGGATGTGAAGGCGTTGGCCGACGGCCTGCAGGGTGGCGGAGCCGCCTACCAGCACGAGGTGACGGTGACGAAGGCCATGTCGGTGCGCCTGCGCGCGCCTGACGGTGGCTTCTACATCGAAACAGCCTCGCCCGAGACGCAATGGATCGAGCGGACGATGCAGCTCGCGGAGGAGGACTTCGCAAGCTGGCGGTGGCATGTGACGCCGCGTGAGACGGGGCGTAAGCGGCTGCAGCTCATCATCTCGGCGCGTACGGTGAGCGCCGATGGGCTGGCTGCCGAGACTGCGCTACCCGATCAGGTCATCACGGTGCGGGTGCGCACCAACTACGGGCAAGCCGCTTCGCGTTGGATCGGCTGGGGCGTTGCTGCCGTGGCCGGCGGTCTGCTCGCCAAGTTCGGCGAAGGCGCCTTCGCCATTCTCGGTCGCGTGCTTCACGGCTAGCACGTCCTCGCTGCGCCACGCATATGCCGAGCGCACATAGACTGCCGCCGCTCTCGCGCGCTCATCGCTGTGGTTGTTCTTCCGATTTTGACCGCGCGCGGACACCCCTGCTCCGCGTTGGCCGCTCGTTCTGGTCAAGCGATCTGTCCATCCACTATGTCTCAAAGGGTGAGCCCATGCGCCTTGCAATGGCCATTGTGTCTCGACGCGGCGATTGACAGTCACCCTACTAGAAGGTAGGTATCCCTCATGGGCAACGTAGCTACGACCGCTGACAGCATTCTGGCCTGCGCGCGTTCACTCGTCTTGGCCGGCGGCTACAACGGCTTCAGCTATGCGGATATCGCCAGCGTGGTCGGAATCCGCAAAGCGAGCATCCACCATCACTTTCCGAGCAAGGTCGATCTGGTACGCACGCTCCTCGTTCGGTATCGCGAGGAAGCCGAGGCAGGGATTGCGAATCTAGAGCGCGATGTTTCCGATCCACTCGAGCAGCTTCGTGCCTACACGCGCTATTGGGAGACATGCATCGCTGATGCGAGCGCTCCCTTCTGTGTTTGTGCTCTCCTCGCCAACGAACTCCCCGTGTTGCCGCAAGAGGTGGCGGTCGAGGTTCGGTCTCATTTCCGCTCCTTGTCGGCGTGGCTGACTTCCGTTCTGGAGCGCGGGGCGCAACAAGGCCGACTGCGACTGGTGAAGGCCCCTCGCGTGGAAGCAGAGGTGTTCATGGCTACGGTTCACGGTGCCATGCTCTCGGCGCGCGCCTATGGCGACCCAAAGATGTTCAGCTTGATTACAGCGCCGCTGCTGGATCGGCTTTCGGAACGGCATTGACGAATTGCAGATCGGGACGCCTTCACGACCAGATTGTCTACCATTCGATAGGTAGGCTGCTCGCTTCACACTGAACACTATCCCCTTACGAGAAAGGACGCTCGATGTTTGGAATTTCTCCGCTCGGCTGGGTGCACACGCTCGGCAGTCTGCCGGCTATTCCATCGGCCGCGTACATGATTGCCCGCTATGGCCGGATCGTGCCTCGGTCGACATCTGGTGCCGTGTACTTCGTTTCAATGCTGATCGGCGCCGCGACGGTCTTTCTCGTCGCACATCAGCCGGTCAGTTACGGTATTGCCACGCTCACGATTGTTCTGCTGCTTGCTGGCTATAGCGTCGGGCGTTTTCCAGGGCTGGGACGTGCGGCCGGATATATCGAAACAATCTGCCTGAGCTTGACGGTGTTTCTGCTGATGCTGCCAACCATCACCGAAACTCTGCGCCGGGTTCCCGACGGCCATCCACTGGTCACTGACCTGAACTCCCCACTTCTGCTCGGAGCTCAAGCCAGCCTTCTCGTCATGCTCATCGTCGGCTTGACGGCCCAAATCATCTGCTTGCGCAAGCAGCGTTGATCGGGCGGTTCGCGTCATGCAGGCGACCATTAGGGCAGATGCCGAATCTGGCTGTGCCGAATCGCGTTGCCGTCATTGAACATGGCGATATGGGCGTTGGCGATCTGCCCGACCATTTGCGCGGCGCCCTCGAACTCATGGCCGCCGCTCTCTATCAGAGGCCCGTGGAACGCGCGCAACAAATCCAGCATCTGACGCGGCAAAGCCTTGAACGCCTCGAACCCTTCGGGTTTCGCTCCCGAGAAACGTTCGAACACATCGACGGCCTCGGCATATTGTTCCAGTGCCGCGCTGAACCGCGTCACGTCGATGACGACATTTTGCGGCGGCACGACCCCGGCGATGATCTCGTCGAAGGCCGCGCCCGGAGAGTCAGGCCCGAGCGCCTCGATCTTCGCGTCGAGCGTTTCGCTGTCCATCTGCTGGGGCCGGTCTCGTGGAAAGACATCGATGACCCGATCGGCCGCATACATGACCTGGCCGACCTGCCAACGCGCCGAGCGTCCTTCGCGCGCCTCGATCGCCGCAAGCTCCCGCTGCTCAACGTCGCGAACGAAGGCGCGCAATTGCGGCATCATCGCATCGCGCGCGGCGAGGAATGCGGTGGCGAGCGGCAGCATCCGTTTGTGCAGCGCCTGGCCCTCGGTTGCATTGTCGGTCGCGTATCTGCGTTGGTCGTAATACGCGCTCGCCTGGTTCATGGCCGGGGCCAAAGCCTCGTAGGCGTCGATGTAACGCGTCATCGCCGCGTCAAGCTTCGGAACGCTGGGCTCGACGCCGGCCTCCGCGCGCGCTCTATTCAAAAGGCCGGCGGCAAAATCGTAAAGCTCATACATGCCGTAGGAGATATAGCGCTCCTTCCCGGTCGGCCCGGTCTTCATATTGACCCAGCTCTGATAGCGTTCCCAGGACTCGACGGCGCGCTCGGTCGTTTTTGCGACCTCGATGTACGCGTTCGCCTTGTGCAGCGCCGCTTGAACGTCGTCGGCCGACGCGTTCCGCGTGAGCACGACGTTCGATCCGGCGACGAGAATGAGGATTCCTGCAAGACTGCGGACAGTCTGACCAATCCCTGATGCACGCATGATTGGAACTCCCCTGAAATTAACGATGTGCGCGCCGACAGCGCTTCCTGCAAAG
>Ga0164243_10007010_pt1 | contig 16927 bp, 14 predicted proteins | sample OricompcompostOP_FD_108781 | JGI IMG/M metagenome (GOLD analysis project Ga0164243, IMG submission 108781) | Organic Plus compost microbial communities from Emeryville, California, USA - Original compost - Organic plus compost (OP) | ecosystem: Engineered > Solid waste > Mixed feedstock >... | reverse complement strand
TGCGGCTTTCTTCCGGCGGCTCCGGGGTGATCTTCACGTCGCGCTCGCCCCCGGGCTCACACCGTCCCCGGGTCGCTCTGGGCTGCCTACGCCGCTACTCGTCCCCATCCACGCTTTTCGCTCCGCCCAGTGTACGGCGCGGCGGCGCGGGCGGCCGACCGCTTTTCCCGCGGCGGTACGCCCGGGAATGCCCCGAATGGAGCGGTACGCCCGTCCGGAACGCCGGGACGTGCGTGCGGGCGGCATACCCGGCGGGTAGCTGGGCACAACGCATGCAGGTCGCCGCGCGGCGTGCGCGGGACGAGGTGACCGGGCGGTGCGCCCCGTTGCCGCGGGCCTTGAGTCGATTTATCGTCCCAGCACGATTCGCGCGCAAGATCACAATATGTGAAGGGGCCGCGGCCATGGTGGCGAAGAAGGGTGCGGCGGCCGAGGCCGCCGAGACGGAGGCCGGTGCGGCCGAGGCCGCGTCCGGGGCGACGGCGTCGAAGGGTGCCACCGCGAAGGCCGGAGGCCGCAAGGCCACCGCGAAGAAGCTCGCCGGCAAGAAGCCGGCACGGGGGACCGCCGGGAAGAAGGCCGCCGCGGGCAGGGGTGCGGGCGGCCGCCGGGGCGCCCCCGAGGGGAACGGTGCGGCCAGGACCAGCGGGTCCGCTCAGGACAGGGCCGGGCACAGCGCGGCCGACGACGCGGACGCGGCCGAGGCCGCGGCGCAGACGGGAGTGACGACGGTGGGTGCGAAGAAGACCCCTGGTCCGGCCACGGCGGCGGCGACCGCGGTGCCCAAGGCGCGGCACGGCGCGGTGGAGCCGGGCGAGCTCGCGGTGCGTCCCGGTGAGGAGCCGTGGACCGACGAAGAGGTGGAGGAGGCGCGGGCCGAGCTGATGTCGGAGGTGCTGCGGCTGCGCGAGGAGATCAGCTCCTCCGAGCGGTCGCTGGCGGGCCTGATGCGGGACTCCGGCGACGGCGCGGGCGACGACGACGCCGACACCGGCACCAAGAACATCACCCGCGAGCACGAACTGGCCCTCGCGGCGAACGCGCGCGAGATGCTCGACCAGTTCGAGCGGGCGCTCCAGCGGCTCGACGCGGGCACCTACGGCCTGTGCGAGAACTGCGGCAATCCCATCGGCAAGGCCCGGATGCAGGCCTTCCCGAGGGCCACCCTGTGCGTCGAGTGCAAGCAGAAGCAGGAGCGCCGGTACTGAGGAGCGGCCCCGCAGACCGTGCCGTACCCTCGTCCTCAGTCAAGGACCTAGGCTGAGGGACTCACGTGGCAGAGGCGGAGCGCATCATCGGTACGCCGGACACCCCGGACACGGACCGGGACGGGCAGGACCGGGACACCGAGGACCGGAACCTGCGGGACCGGGACGGTTCGGAGCCGGCCGGCGCCGACGGTACGGCGGCGGAGGCGGAGCGGCCCCGCGGCAGGCGGCGGATCGCCGTGCTGTTCGCCGTCGCCGCCTTCGCCTACCTCCTCGACCTGGTCAGCAAGATGATCGTGGTCGCCAAGCTGGAGCACCACGAGCCGATCGAGATCGTCGGCGACTGGCTGCGCTTCGAGGCGATCCGCAACGCGGGCGCGGCCTTCGGCTTCGGCGAGGCCTTCACCGTGATCTTCACGGTCATCGCGGCCGCGGTCATCGTGGTGATCTTCCGCCTCGCCCGCAAGCTCTACAGCCTGCCCTGGGCGATCGCCCTCGGCCTCCTCCTCGGCGGCGCCCTCGGCAACCTCACCGACCGGATCTTCCGCTCGCCGGGCGTCTTCGAGGGCGCGGTCGTCGACTTCATCGCGCCCAAGCACTTCGCCGTGTTCAACCTGGCCGACTCGGCCATCGTGTGCGGCGGCATCCTGATCGTGCTGCTGTCCTTCCGGGGTCTCGACCCGGACGGCACGGTCCACAAGGACTGACCGCGCGGCCCCGCGAGGACTGAGGGTCCCGTCACTCCGGTGCGGGACCGACTCACCCGTCCGGCATACTCGACGGGTGAGCACGATTCCCGAGATCCGCACCCTGCCCGTGCCCGACGGCCTGGAGGGCGAGCGCGTCGACGCCGCCATCTCCCGCATGTTCGGCTTCTCCCGTACCAAGGCGGCCGAGCTCGCCGCCGCGGGGAAGGTCACGGTCGACGGGTCGGTGGTCGGAAAGTCCGAGCGGGTGAGCGGGGGCGCCTGGCTCGAGGTGGAGATGCCGCAGGCGCCCGCCCCGGTGCAGGTCCTCGCCGAGCCGGTCGAGGGCATGGAGATCGTGCACGACGACGACGACGTGGTCGTGATCGTCAAGCCCGTCGGCGTCGCCGCCCACCCCTCCCCGGGCTGGACCGGACCGACCGTGATCGGCGGCCTCGCCGCCGCCGGCTACCGCATCTCGACCTCCGGCGCCGCCGAGCGCCAGGGCATCGTGCACCGCCTCGACGTCGGCACCTCCGGCCTGATGGTCGTCGCCAAGTCCGAGTACGCGTACACGTCGCTGAAGCGCCAGTTCAAGGAGCGCACGGTCGACAAGCGCTACCACACGCTCGTCCAGGGCCACCCGGACCCGACCAGCGGCACCATCGACGCCCCCATCGGCCGCCACCCGCACCACGACTACAAGTGGGCGGTCACCGCCGAGGGCAAGCCGTCCGTCACGCACTACGACCTGATCGAGGCGTTCCGCGCGGCCTCCCTGCTCGACGTGAAGCTGGAGACCGGCCGCACGCACCAGATCCGCGTGCACATGGCCGCCCACCGCCACCCCTGCGTCGGCGACCTCACCTACGGCGCCGACCCCACGCTCGCCAAGCGGCTGAAGCTCACCCGGCAGTGGCTGCACGCCGTCCGCCTCGGCTTCGAGCACCCCGGCGACGGGCAGTGGGTCGAGTTCTCCTGCGACTACCCGGACGACCTCCAGCAGGCGCTCGACCAGGTCCGCGAGGAGACCTGGGCATGAGCCCGGCCGTCACGGTCCGGGCCGCGGAGGACCCCGCCGACCGCGAGGCCTGCTTCGCGGTCCGCAAGGAGGTCTTCGTCGCCGAGCAGGGCGTCCCCGAGGACATCGAGTACGACGCCCACGACGCGGACGCCGTGCACCTGCTCGCCCTCGACGCCGACGGCACCCCTCTCGGCACGGCCCGGCTGCTGCACGGCGCCGCCGCCGCGGCGAAGAACGGCGGCGACCCGGCCGTCGGCTCCCTCGGCCGCCTCGCGGTGCTGAAGCGGGCCCGCGGCCTCGGCGTCGGCGCCGCGCTCGTACGGGCCGTCGAGGACGCCGCCCGGGAGCGCGGGCTCACCGGCGTCGACCTGCACGCCCAGACCCACGCCCTCGGCTTCTACGAGCGGCTCGGCTACGAGGCCTACGGGCCGGAGTTCCCCGACGCGGGCATGCCGCACCGGGCCATGCGGCGCGCACTGTAGCCGGGGCACCCGTGCCCGCGCCGGGAGCGGCGCGCATGGCAGGCTGGAGAGCGCCCGACCCGTCCGACCACCGGGAGCGGTGACCGTGGATCAGCCGGCCCTGCTGTTCGCCCTGTTGCTCGGGGCGCTCGTGAGCGTCCCCGTGGGGGAGCGGCTGAGGCTGCCGGCGCCGGTGCTGATGACGGTCTTCGGGATCGTCCTGGCACTGCTGGACTTCGTGCCGAACGTCGACGTCCCGCCGGACCTGATCCTGCCGCTGCTGCTGCCGCCCCTGCTCTACGCGGCCGTGCGCCGCACCTCCTGGCGGCAGTTCGCGGCCAACGTCCGGCCGATCCTGCTGCTGGCCGTGGCGCTGGTGTTCGTCACCACCTTCTGCGTCGCCGTCGTCGCCCACGCGATCGTGCCGGGACTGCCGCTGGCCGCCGCCGTCGCCCTCGGCGCGCTGGTCGCCCCGCCCGACCCGGTCGCGGCGACCGCCGTCGCCGGCAAGCTGGGGCTGCCCCGCCGGCTGGTGTCGATCCTGGAGGGCGAGGGCCTCTTCAACGACGTCACGGCCATCGTGCTGTACCACGTGGCCGTGGCCGCCGCCGTGAGCGGCACCTTCTCACCCTGGGCGGCCGGGCTCGACCTCGTGCTGTCGGCGGTGGTGGCGGTCGCCGTGGGACTGGCGCTCGGCTGGGCCACCAACAAGACGATGGACCTGCTCGGCGACCCCACCCTCCAGGTCGCGCTGACCCTGCTGGTGCCGTTCGCCGCATACGTCCTCGCCGAGGAGCTGCACGGCTCGGGCGTCCTCGGGGTGCTGGTCACCGCGCTGTACCTGGTGGAGTACGCCACCGACGCCGACGACGTGATGGCGCGGCTGGCCGGGCACACCTTCTGGGACATCGTGGACACCCTGGTCACCGGGGTGGCGTTCGGCCTGGTCGGCCTGGAACTGCACAACGCCGTCGACACGGCGGCCGGCCACTGGGGCGAGCTGCTGAGCTGGTCGGCGGCGGTCGTCGGGGTGGTCGTGTTCGTGCGGCTGGCGTGGCTGCTGCCGGCGACCTGGCTGACCAAACGGCTGCACAGCGAGCGGGACGTCGGCGAGGAGATCCCGGTGAGCTGGCGCGAGACCGTGGTGATGTGGTGGTCCGGGATGCGCGGGGTGGCGTCCGTGGCGCTGGCCCTGGCCATCCCGCTGGAGACCGAGTCGGGCGCGGACTTCCCCGCCCGCGGCGAGATCGTCTTCATGGCGTTCGGCGTGGTCCTGGGCACGCTGCTCGTGCAGGGGCTCACCTTGCCGTGGCTGGTGGGGAAGCTCGGGGTGCGCGGCGACACCGGACGGGAGAAGGAGCTGGAGCGCCGGCTCGCCGTGCGGGCCGCGAGGGCCGCCAAACGCAGGCTGCGGGAGATCGAGGACGTCGAGGAACTGCCGGAGGACCTGTCCGAGCAGATGATGCGCCGGGCCTTCGACATGGGCGTGCGGATCAGCCCGGACATCGCGGACGACGAACGCCGTGAGGCGGTCCGCCAGCGCAGCAAACGGCTGAAGCGGATCCGGCGCATCGAGCAGGAGATGCTGAGCGCCGCCCGGCACGAGGTGCTCACCGCGCGCAGCGAGCCGGGCGCCGACCCCGAGGTGGTGGACCGGGTGCTGCGTCATCTGGACGTGCGCAGTCTGCGCTGAGCGCCGCCGCGTTGCCGCCGTCCGCCGTCGCCCGCTCCGTAGGGTCGGGGCATGACACGCAATGTTGTGATCAGCGGCGGCGGCACCGGGATCGGGCTCGCCACCGCGCAGACGTTCGCCGCCGACGGCGACCGCGTCCTGCTCATCGGGCGGCGCGGCGACGTCCTGGAGCGGGCCGAGGTGCCGGGCGCGCTGACCTACGCCGCCGATCTGGCCGACCCCGAGGCCGTGCGGGGCGTGTCCGGGTTCGTGGGGCGCGAGTTCGGGGCCGTGGACGTGCTCGTCCACTGCGCGGGCGGCAACGGCCTGCTGGAGCCGCCGGTGGGCGGCGACGACCCGCTCGACGCCGTCGCCCGCGACTGGACGGTCAACTTCCGGCTCAACGTGCTGACCGCCGTGCTGCTCACCGAGGCGCTGCGGGAACGGCTCGCCGTGCCCGGCGGCCGGGTGCTGTTCCTCAGCTCCATCGCCGCCAAGCGCGGCTCGGGCCGGGTGTCGTACGCGGCGGCCAAGGCAGGACTGCACCCGTACGCCCACGCCCTGGCACGCGAACTGGGGCCGCACGGGATCACCGTGAACGTGGTCGCGCCCGGCTACATCGAGGACACGGCGTTCTTCGGCGGCGACGGCCTGGACGAGGAGCGGCGGGCCCGGCTGATCGCGGAGACGTCGGACAAGCGCGCCGGCCGGCCCGGTGACGTCGCCGCGACCCTGCACTGGCTCGCCTCGCACGGCGCCGGCCACATCACCTCGCAGATCGTCCAGGTGAACGGCGGTGCCGAGCGCGGCTGCTGAGGTCCGCTCAGCGCGGCTGCCGGGACGGGTGGGTGTGAATCCGGCGCGCCGCCGGCAGGGCGTCGGCGGGCGTGCTGTCCGGGACGTCCCGCGGCGGCGGCACCGCGTCGGCGGTGTTGACCCGGGGCAGCGCGTAGGGGTGCTCGTCGGCCAGGAAGCGCATCATCCGCTCGCGCACCGTGACCCGGACCGTCCAGATGTCGTCGGCGTCCTTGGCCGTCACCAGCGCCCGCACCTCCAGGGTGCTCGGGGTGCTGTCCGTGACGGTCAGGTTGCAGGCGCGGCCGTCCCACGCCGGGCACTCCCGCAGGATGTCGCGCAGCTTCTCGCGCATGGCGTCCAGGGGCGCGCTGTGGTCCACGTGCCAGAACACGGTGCCGGTCATCTGCGGGGTGCCGCGCGACCAGTTCTCGAACGGCTTGGAGGTGAAGTACGACACCGGCATGGTGATCCGGCGCTCGTCCCAGGTGCGCACGGTCAGGAAGGTGAGGGTGATCTCCTCGACGGTGCCCCACTCGCCGTCCACCACCACGGTGTCGCCGATGCGCACCATGTCGCCGAACGCGATCTGCAGTCCGGCGAACATGTTGCCCAGCGTCGACTGGGCGGCGACACCGGCGACGATGCCGAGGATGCCCGCCGAGGCCAGCAGCGAGGCGCCGGCCGCGCGCATCGCGGGGAACGTCAGCAGCATCGCGGCCACCGCGACCACGCCCACCGCCGCCGACACCACACGGCGGATCAGCGTCACCTGGGTGCGCACCCGGCGCACCCGGGCCGGGTCGCGCTCGCGGTGGTTGGTGGCGTACCGGGTGTAGGAGGTCTCCACGACGGCGGCGGCGATGCGGATGGTCAGCCAGGCGGCCGACCCGATCAGCACCAGGGTGAGGATCCGGCCGACGGCGACGTCGTGGGAGGTCAGCAGCCGTGTCTCGTCGTAGGAGGCTCTGAGCAGGACCGCGCAGAGCAGCAGCTGGTACGGGACCCGGGCCCGGCGCAGCAGGCCCCACAGCGGTGTCTCGTGGTGGCGTTCGTCGGCCTTCCGCAGCAGACGGTCGGTGGCCCAGCCCAGCAGCAGCGTCAGCACCACCGAGCCGCCGACCACGATCAGCGGGCGCAGCACGTCATCCATGCTCCCGAACCTAACCGGCCCGCTCCGGCATGAACATGTGACTTCCGTCCGGTTCCGGGTAGTGCCGCCGGCGAGGTCCGTCACACCCGGCTGGCACCATGGGCTCCATGAACATCATGCTCTTTCACTCGACCTACGGACTGCGCCCCGCGGTGCACCGGGCCGCGGACCGGCTGCGCGCGGCCGGACACGAGGTGTGGACGCCGGACCTCTTCGAGGGCCGCACGTTCGACACCGTCGAGGAGGGCATGGAGTTCAAGGACGAGGTGGGCAAGGACGAGCTGCTGAAGCGGGCCGTCCTGGCGGCGGCGCCGTACTCGGAGCGCGGCCTGGTGTACGCGGGGTTCTCCTTCGGCGCCTCGGTGGCGCAGACGCTGGCCCTCGGCGACGAGAAGGCCAAGGGGCTGCTGCTCCTGCACGGCACCTCCGACATCGCGGAGAACGCCGAGGCCGACGGACTGCCGGTGCAGCTGCACGTCGCCGAGCCGGACCCGTTCGAGACCGACGACTGGCTCACCGCCTGGTACCTGGGCATGGGCCGGGCCGGGGCCGACGTGGAGGTCTACCGGTACGCGGGCGCCGGACACCTCTATACCGACCCCGACCTGCCCGACCACGACGAGGAGGCCGCCGAGGCCACCTGGCGGACGGCGCTCGGCTTCCTCGACTCGCTGGAGGAGGACGCGGGCTGATCCGCGTCCCGGCCGGTCGGACGATCAGACGGGGGCGTCGGCCCGCTCGATCTTCTGCGTGCCGCTGCGCGTGCGGTAGGAGCGGGCCCAGGCCGCGGCGGCGTCCGGCCTGGTGCGGTCGGACAGCACGTAGTAGTCCATCTGCGCGCGCTCGGCCGTGAGGTCCAGCACCCCGAAGCCGTGCCGGTCGGTGTCCACCCAGTGCACGTGCCGGTTGGCGGCCCGGATCAGCGGGGCGGCGACCGCGGAGACCGTGCCCTCGCCGACCTTGAGGATGTCGTCGAGGTTGTCGGAGGTGACCGACGTGACCACGAACTCCGTGGCGGCGGACGCCGACAGCGGGTAGGTGCCGGCGTTCACCGGCACGTCGTTCGCCCACGCCATGTGGATGTCCCCGGTGAGGAACACCGTGTTGCGGATGGCGTTGCCGCGCAGATGGGCGAGCAGTTCGCGGCGGTCCGCGGTGTAGCCGTCCCACTGGTCGGTGTTGAGGGCGAGACCCTCCTGCGGCAGGCCCAGCAGCTTCGCGAGCGGCTTCAGCAGGGTCGCGGGCAGGGAGCCCAGCGCGAACGGCGAGATCATCACCGAGGTGCCGACCAGGCGCCAGGTGGTGTCGGACGCCGAGAGGCCCGCCTTCAGCCAGTCGAGCTGGGCGCGGCCGGTGAGGGTGCGGCCGGGGTCGTCCACGTCGCCGTCGCCGAGCGAGACCTGCTGCGAGCGGAAGGAGCGCAGGTCGAGCAGCGACAGGTCGGCCAGCTTGCCGAAGCGCAGCCGGCGGTAGGTGGTGCCCTCGACCGCCGGGCGGACCGGCATCCACTCGAAGTACGCCTGCTTGGCGGCGGCCTGCCGGTCGGCCCAGGCGCCCTCCGCGCCCTCGGTGTGGTTCTCCGCGCCTGAGGACCAGGTGTCGTTGGCGAATTCGTGGTCGTCCCACATGGCGACGACCGGGGCGGCGGCGTGCAGCGACTGGAGGTCCGGGTCGGTCTTGTGCCGGGCGTGCCGGACGCGGTAGTCGGCGAGGGTGACGATCTCGTGGGCGGTGGAGTGCGGGCGGACGACCGTGCCCCGGGTGCCGTAGTCGCCGGACGCGTACTCGTAGATGTAGTCGCCCAGGTGCAGCCAGGCGTCCAGGTCGCCGCGGGCCGCGAGATGGCGGTACGCCGCGAAGTGCCCGGCCTCCCAGTTGGCGCAGGAGACCACCCCGAGGCGCAGCCCCGCCACGGAGGCGTCGGCGGCGGGCGCCGTGCGGGTGCGGGCCGCGGGGGAGTCGGCGCCGCCGGCGGAGAAGCGGTACCAGTAGTCGGTGGCGGGCCTGAGGCCGCGGACGTCCGCCTTGACGGTGTGGTCGGAGGCGGCGGTGGCGAGGACCGTGCCCTGGGCGACGACGTCGGTGAACGCCCGGTCGAGGGCGACGGTCCAGCGCACCTCGGTGTCGGGCCCGGCGCCGGAGCCGGGGAGGGCGTCGGGGGTGGGCGTCACGCGGGTCCACAGCAGCACGCCGTCCGGCAGCGGGTCGCCGGAGGCGACGCCGTGCAGGAAGGCGGGGGCCGGCTGGGCGGCGCGGGCGGGCAGCGCGGCGGCGAGCGGTCCGGCCAGCGCCGCGGTGGCGGCGGCCGCCTTGACGACGGTGCGGCGGCGCGGGGTGAGGGAGGCGGTGTCCGCGGTGGCGGAGACGGCGCTCTCGGTTCTTCCGTGTCGACTGGTCACAGCCGATCAGGTTACTGACGCGTACATGCCGCGTGTAGACGCCGGAGCGGGCGAACCCGGGAAAGTTCGCCCGCTCTTCAACCACCCGTCGGCGGGGCGTCGTCGGGTGCGTCAGCCCTTCAGCGCCTTGTCGACCGCCGCGGTGAACTCGGCCGCCGTCATGGGCGCGTTCTTGCCGTCGGAGCCGGTCAGCTTCTCGCCGTCCATCTTCACGGTCGGCGTGCCCTGGACGTCGCTGCTGTCGAACTTGTCCGACATCTCCAGCGCCCAGCGGTCGTAGGTGCCGTCCTTCACGGCCGCCTGGAACTCCTTGTTGTTCTTCAGGGCGTCCACCGTGTCGGCGACCTTGATCAGGTAGGCGTCGTCCTTGAACTTGTCGTCCGTCTCCTCGGGGTGGAACTCCGCCGAGTAGAGCGCCGACTTGTACTCCAGGAACGCCTCGGGGCTGACGTTCAGCGCGGCGCCCAGGGCGCTCAGCGCGTTCTTCGAGCCCTCGCCGGTGAGGTTGCGGTCCAGAAACGAGGCGCCTATGAACTGCACCTTGTACTTGCCGTCCGCGACGTCCTTCTCGATCGTCCCGCCCACGGCCTGCTCGAACGAGGAGCAGATCGGGCAGCGCGGGTCCTCGTACAGCTCCAGGGTCTTCTTCGCGTCGGCCTTGCCGATGACGACGGTCGTGCCGTCCTTGCCGCTGGTGTTCGCCGGCTTGACCAGCTTCGCGCTCTTCGCGGCCTCCCAGTGGTCCGGCTTGTTCGCCTGGACCACCGCGTAGCCGATGCCGCCGGCCGCGGCGAGCACGCCGACCACCGACGCGGCGACGATCAGCTGCCGCCTGACCTTCGCCTTCTTCGCCTGGCGCTCGCGCTCCTGACGCAGACGCTCGCGCGCCGCCGTCTTCGCCGACTGGCTGTTCCGCTTGCTCATGGTGATGTCTCCACAGGGGACGCACACGGGTCGTGTGCGGAGGTACGTACGGGGGGACTGCAGATGCTCGGCCGGCCGCCCGGGGCGTGATCGCCTCAGGCGGCGAGGGAGCACGGCGGCCCGCGCCGTCCCAGGGAGTGCGCGAGAAGCAGGGTGCGCGCCACGGTCGCGCGGTGCGGCGTGCGGAGCGGCCGGCCCGCCTTCGGGGCCCGGCGCACGGTGACCACCGCGACGGCCAGCAGCAGCGGACGCACCGCCGTCGACGCCGTCGCCGCGACCGCGCCCAGCAACTGGGCCAGCGCCCGCTCCCCGCGGCGCAGCCAGGCGGCGGCGAAGAGGCCCACCCCGATGTGCGCGCCCAGCAGCAGCCAGGCGGTCGCCGGGCCGGCCTCGGCCAGCACCGCCGCCACCCGGTCGCCGCCCTGGGCGGCGTGCCCGGTGACCCGGGCCAGCGGCGCGCCCACACCGGTGCCGTCGCCGCACAGCACGTCGAACCCGACGGAGCGCAGCGGACCGGCGACCGGGCCGCCCATACGGCCGTAGCAGACGTGCTGGCCCGTGGTGAAGACCGTGTCGGCGGCCAGCTCCAGCGGGATCAGCAGGGCGGCGATCCGCCCGAAGGAACGCTCCCGCCCCGCGAGCGCGTAGGCCAGGCCGAAGACGGCGGCGCCGATCACGGCCACCGTGTTCAGCGGCAGCGGGGCCCCGGACAGCAGCACGTGCGACGCGGTGCTGAGCGTCACGACGACAGCCGTGAACAGCGCCGCGCGAACGGCTCTGAGCTGGGGTCCGGATATGTCCATGGCGGCTACGAGTGTGGCACGTGCTCCGTTAAGGGATCCCTAAAGGGGGCCTGTGAATGTGCGGAAGGTTACAGCCCCGGAATCCGGCCGTTGCGGAACAGGTCGAGGAAGATCTGGTGGTCCCGGCGGGCCCGCGCCCCGTAGTCGTGGGCGAAGTCCACCAGGAGCGGCACCAGCGCGTTCTCGTCGGCCGCGATCGCCGCGTCGATGGCCCGCTCCGTGGAGAACGGCACCAGCGACTCTCCGGAGGTGTCGTCCGCCGCCGCGTGCATCGCCGCCGTCGCCCGGCCCAGGTCGGCGACCACCAGCGCCATCTCCTCCGGGTCGTCCAGGTCGCTCCAGTCCAGGTCCACCGCGTACGGCGAGACCTCGGCGACCAGCTGCCCGGCGCCGTCCAGCTCGGTCCAGCCCAGCCACGGGTCGGCGTGCGCCTGCAGGGCGCGCTGGGAGATCACCGTGCGGTGCCCCTCGTGCAGGAAGTACTCGCGCACAGCCGGGTCCGCGATGTGCCGGGAGACGGCGGGCGTCTGCGCCTGCTTGACGTAGATCACGACGTCGTTCTCCAGGGCGTCGCTGTGCCCCTCCAGCAGGATGTTGTACGACGGCAGCCCGGCCGAGCCGATGCCGATGCCCCGGCGGCCCACCACGTCCTTCACGCGGTAGGAGTCCGGGCGGGCCAGCGAGGAGTCCGGCAGCGTCTCCAGATAGCCGTCGAACGCGGCGAGGACCTTGTAGCGCGTGGCGGCGTCCAGCTCGATCGCGCCGCCGCCGGCCGTGAAGCGGCGCTCGAAGTCGCGGATCTCCGTCATCGAGTCCAGCAGCGAGAACCGGGTCAGCGACCGGGCGTCCCGCAGCACGTCCAGCAGCGGCCCCTGCGCGGTGTCCAGCGTGAACGGCGGCACCTCGTCGTCCTTCGCGCCCGTCGCCAGGGCGTGGATCCGCTCCCGGTAGGCCGCCGCGTACACCGACACCAGGTCGGTGATCTGCGCGTCGCTGAGCGCCTTCGCGTAGCCGATGAGCGCCATCGACGCCGCGAACCGCTTCAGGTCCCACAGGAACGGGCCGACGTACGCCTCGTCGAAGTCGTTGACGTTGAACACCAGGCGGCCGTTGGAATCCATGTACGTGCCGAAGTTCTCCGCGTGCAGATCGCCGTGGATCCACACGCGTGAGGTGCGCTCGTCCAGGTACGGCCCGCTGTACGCGGCGCCGCCGCGCCCGGAGTGCTCGGCGGACAGGTCGTGGTAGAAGAGGCTCGCGGTCCCGCGGTAGAAGGCGAACGCCGACGCCGCCATCTTCCGGAACTTCACCCGGAACGCGGCCGGGTCGGCGGCCAGGAGCTCGCCGAAGGCGGTGTCGAGGACGGCGAGGATCTCCTCGCCGCGGTGCTCGTCGCTGAGCTGCGGGACCGGCATCGCTGGGTGCCTCCTGGTGCGGGATCTGGGGGACGGCCGTGCCGTCGCCTGCCTAACGTGCGAAGGCGCGCGGGAGTGCCCGGCGCCCCGCCCGAAGGTACGCGGGGAAGGGCTCGGGGTGTCAGTGCCGGGGCATAGACTTCCGAGCTGTCCCCCGGGACCCGTCCACCCGCTGCCGATGAGATCTCCCTGGAGGCCGCACCGTGTCGAAGCCGCCGTTCACGCACCTGCACGTCCACACCCAGTACTCGCTGCTGGACGGTGCCGCGCGGCTGAAGGACATGTTCAACGCCTGCAACGAGATGGGCATGACGCACATCGCCATGTCCGACCACGGCAACCTGCACGGGGCGTACGACTTCTTCCACACCGCCCAGAAGGCCGGCGTCACCCCGATCATCGGCATCGAGGCGTACGTCGCCCCCGAGTCCCGGCGCAACAAGCGCAAGATCCAGTGGGGCCAGCCGCACCAGAAGCGGGACGACGTCTCCGGCTCCGGCGGCTACACCCACAAGACGATGTGGGCGGTGAACAGCACCGGACTGCACAACCTCTTCCGGCTCTCCTCCGACGCCTACGCCGAGGGCTGGCTGCAGAAGTGGCCCCGCATGGACAAGGAGACCATCGCCAAGTGGTCGGAGGGCATCGTCGCCTCCACCGGCTGCCCCTCCGGCGAGGTCCAGACCCGGCTCCGCCTCGGCCACTTCGACGAGGCCCTCAAGGCCGCCGCCGACTACCAGGACATCTTCGGCAAGGACCGGTACTTCCTGGAGCTGATGGACCACGGCATCGACATCGAGCACCGGGTCCGCGACGGCCTGCTGGAGATCGGCAGGAAGCTCGGCATCCCGCCCCTGGTCACCAACGACTCGCACTACACGTACGCGCACGAGGCCGCGGCGCACGACGCGCTGCTGTGCATCCAGACCGGCAAGAACCTCTCCGACCCGGACCGCTTCAAGTTCGACGGCACCGGTTACTACCTGAAGTCCACGGACGAGATGTACGCCATCGACTCCTCGGACGCCTGGCAGCAGGGCTGCGCCAACACGCGGCTGATCGCCGAGATGGTCGACACCACGGGCATGTTCGTCAAGCGCGACCTGATGCCCAAGTTCGACATTCCCGAGGGGTACACCGAGGTCAGCTGGTTCCGCGAGGAAGTCATGCGCGGCATGAACCGCCGCTTCCCCGACGGCATCCCGGACGACCGCATGAAGCAGGTCGAGTACGAGATGGACACCATCATCTCAATGGGCTTCCCGGGCTACTTCCTCGTCGTCGCCGACTTCATCATGTGGGCCAAGAAGCAGGGCATCGCGGTCGGCCCCGGCCGTGGCTCCGCGGCCGGCTCGATCGTCGCCTACGCCCTCGGCATCACCGACCTCGACCCGATCCCGCACGGCCTGATCTTCGAGCGGTTCCTCAACCCCGAGCGCATCTCCATGCCCGACGTCGACATCGACTTCGACGAGCGCAGGCGCGTCGAGGTCATCCGGTACGTCACGGAGAAGTACGGCGCCGACAAGGTCGCCATGATCGGCACGTACGGCACCATCAAGGCGAAGAACGCCATCAAGGACTCCGCGCGCGTCCTCGGCTACCCGTACGCGATGGGCGACCGCATCACCAAGGCCATGCCCGCCGACGTCCTCGGCAAGGGCATCCCGCTGTCCGGCATCACCGACCCCTCGCACCCCCGCTACTCGGAGGCCGGAGAGGTCCGCGGGATGTACGAGAACGAGCCCGACGTGAAGAAGGTCATCGACACCGCCAAGGGCGTCGAGGGCCTGGTCCGGCAGATGGGCGTGCACGCGGCCGGCGTGATCATGTCCAGCGAGACCATCACCGACCACGTCCCGGTCTGGGTCCGGCACACCGACGGCGTGACCATCACGCAGTGGGACTACCCGAGCTGCGAGTCGCTCGGCCTGCTGAAGATGGACTTCCTGGGCCTGCGCAACCTCACCATCATGGACGACGCCGTCAAGATGGTGAAGGCCAACAAGGGCATCGACATCGACCTGCTGTCGCTGCCCCTGGACGATCCCACGACCTTCGACCTGCTCCAGCGCGGCGACACCCTCGGCGTGTTCCAGTTCGACGGCGGCCCCATGCGCTCCCTGCTCCGGCTGATGAAGCCGGACAACTTCGAGGACATCTCCGCCGTCTCGGCCCTGTACCGGCCGGGCCCGATGGGCATGAACTCGCACACGAACTACGCCCTGCGCAAGAACGGCCAGCAGGAGATCACCCCGATCCACCCCGAGCTGGAGGAGCCGCTCCGCGAGGTCCTGGACGTCACCTACGGCCTGATCGTCTATCAGGAGCAGGTGCAGAAGGCCGCCCAGATCATCGCCGGCTACTCGCTCGGCGAGGCCGACATCCTCCGCCGTGTGATGGGCAAGAAGAAGCCGGAGGAGCTGGAGAAGAACTTCGTCATCTTCCAGGCCGGCGCCCGCAAGAACGGCTACAGCGACGAGGCCATCCAGGCGCTGTGGGACGTGCTGGTGCCGTTCGCCGGCTACGCCTTCAACAAGGCGCACTCCGCCGCGTACGGACTGGTCTCGTACTGGACCGCCTACCTCAAGGCGAACCACCCCGCCGAGTACATGGCGGCGCTGCTCACCTCGGTGAAGGACGACAAGGACAAGTCCGCGGTCTACCTCAACGAGTGCCGCCGCATGGGCATCCGGGTGCTCCCGCCGAACGTGAACGAGTCCGAGTCCAACTTCGCCGCCCAGGGCGACGACGTGATCCTCTTCGGCCTCTCCGCGGTGCGCAACGTCGGCACCAACGTGGTGGAGTCGATCATCAAGTGCCGCAAGGCCAAGGGGAAGTACACGTCCTTCCCGGACTACCTCGACAAGGTCGACGCGGTCGTCTGCAACAAGCGCACCACCGAGTCGCTGATCAAGGCCGGCGCCTTCGACACCCTGGGCCACACCCGCAAGGGCCTCACCGCGCAGTACGAGCCGATGATCGACAACGTGGTCGCGGTCAAGCGCAAGGAGGCCGAGGGACAGTTCGACCTCTTCGGCGGCATGGGCGAGGAGCAGAGCGACGAACCGGGCTTCGGCCTGGACGTGCAGTTCACCGACGAGGAGTGGGACAAGACCTACCTGCTCGCGCAGGAGCGCGAGATGCTCGGCCTGTACGTCTCCGACCACCCGCTGTTCGGCCTGGAGCACGTGCTGTCCGACAAGGCCGACGCGGGCATCTCCCAGCTCACCGGCGGCGACTTCGGCGACGGCGCGGTGGTCACCATCGGCGGCATCATCTCCGGCCTCCAGCGCAAGATGACCAAGCAGGGCAACGCCTGGGCGATCGCCACCGTGGAGGACCTCGCGGGCTCCATCGAGTGCATGTTCTTCCCGGCGACCTACCAGCTCGTCTCGACGCAACTGGTCGAGGACGCCGTGGTGTTCGTCAAGGGCCGGCTCGACAAGCGGGAGGACGTGCCCCGGCTGGTCGCCATGGAGCTGATGGTCCCCGACCTGTCCAACGCGGGCACCAACGCGCCCGTGGTGCTGACCATCCCGGCCACCCGCGTGACCCCGCCGATGGTGAGCCGGCTCGGCGAGATCCTCACCCACCACAAGGGCGACAGCGAGGTCCGCATCAAGCTCCAGGGCCCGACGAAGACGACGGTGCTGCGGCTCGACCGGCACCGGGTCAAGCCCGACCCGGCCCTGTTCGGCGACCTGAAGGTGCTGCTCGGCCCGTCCTGCCTGGCCGGTTAGGCGCCGGCCTCCGACGCGCCGGAGGGGCGCACCCGCGACGGGTGCGCCCCTCTTCCTGTGCTGCCGGGCCGCAACGGCCCTTCACACGTGTGTCAGTTGTGGCCGAAGCGCTTCTGCCGGCCCTTGCCGGGGCCGACCTCGCCGGGCACCACGTGCGTGGTGCGCTGCTCGTCCGGGGTCTCCAGGGTGGACGTCTGCGCGGCGCGCGGGGCGCGCTCGGCCTGGGGCTGCTTACGGTCACGGTTCTTGTTCTTGGCCATGGTGTTGCCTCCTGTGGGGACTAGGGGCCAGGGCCGAATTCAGATTCACATAAGCCGATAACGCCCGCATGTCGGACAATTACCGTCTGTAGTGGGGCTGTCGGGGGAGGAAGTGTGGAAACGCCACGCCGAAGATCGAGTTCGGGCCGTTAAGACAGGCGGGGTCGGGCAGACTCGAAGGAAGCCCGAAGCCAAACCTCCCGGAAAGAGGGTGGATCGCGTGGACCGCTGCATCGTCCTGGTGGACGCCGGGTATCTGCTGGGGGCCGCCGCGAGTCTCCTCGCCGGGGAGCCCTCACGGTCCCGGATCACCGTCGACCACACCGCCCTCGTCCAGCAACTGCGCCAGCAGGCCGAGTCCGACACCGGCCGCCCGCTGCTGCG